>Ga0209479_1000059_pt1:0-47500 | contig 270994 bp, 251 predicted proteins | sample DewCreD2012metaG_2_FD_184112 | JGI IMG/M metagenome (GOLD analysis project Ga0209479, IMG submission 184112) | Hot spring sediment bacterial and archeal communities from British Columbia, Canada, to study Microbial Dark Matter (Phase II) - Dewar... ... | reverse complement strand
CGCTTAGGAGGCCACCCATTGCAAGATTTCCTCGGCGAGACGGAGGCGCGCGGCGGGATCCAGAATGCGGATATCGGTGACCAGCGGGCGGATCCCCATGGCCTCCACCGCGGGGGCCAGGGCGGCATCGGCGCGATCGAGCACAAAGCCGTCCAGGAAGGACCGATAGCATCGGGCGACGCCGAGAGCGGAAGGGGCCTCTCCCAGCTCGGCCATCATTTTGGCCGCCGGCCCTTTCAGCGCCTGCCCGCCGATGATGGGCGAGACCGCCACGACGGTTCGATCCTGCAGCAGCTCCCGAACGCCCGGAAGGGCCAGGATGGGGCCGATGCTCACATACGGATTCGAGGGGGCGATCACCACCAGATCCGCCTTCTCCAGGGCGGCCTGGGCCTCCGGAGATAGCCGCGCCCCTTCCAGGCCTTCCCAGCGAAAGCCCCGCACCCGCGGCTGGCACCCCCGGCGCACGAAGTAATCCTGAAACGGCAGCGGCCCCTCCTCCGTGTCCACGATCGTCCGCACCGGCTCGTCGCTCATCGGCCAGATGGCGACCTCCACCCTTAGGGCGCGGCGAAGGCGGGCGGTGACCTCGCTCAGCCGCAGGCCCTGACGCAACAGGAACGTGCGATAAACGTGAGTGGCCAGATCCCGATCCCCAACCCGGAACCACGTCTCCCCACCGTATCGCCCCAGCATCTCCAGCGCTCCCCAGGTATCCCCCCGGATCCCCCATCCGGTCTCCGGGTTGGCGATCCCGGCCAGGGTATACATCACGGTATCGAGATCCGGGCACACCACCAGGCCATGCCATTCGAAATCATCGCCGGTGTTCACGATCACCGTGAGATCCTGCGGCGGCACCGCGCGGGCGAACCCCTCCGCCATCCGCGCGCCGCCCACCCCTCCGGCCAGAACCACGATCCGCATGGCGCATCCCTCCTCTTGGATCTCGCTCCGGGCAGTGGAGTGCGGTGCCTAGGCACCGCACTCCGTTCCGCGCCGCTCCCGACCCGATCCGGATTTGGCAGGATCCCTTCCGACCGCTATGATGGAGACCAGAAGGTGCCCATCCTTTCCCCCATCCCCCAGGAGGAGCCCTTCACCTGCGGGAGGATCCCAGCGGTCCGTATCCGGAACCGAACGCGTCATCGACAGAGCATCCTGTGCTGTCCGGAGCGCCCATGTCCCTGATCGAGGAAATCAAATCCCGACTGGATATCGTCGAGATCATCGGCGAGAGCGTCCCGCTGCGCCGCTCGGGGAAGAACTATATCGGGTTCTGCCCTTTTCATCATAATGTGCGCACGCCGGCCTTTGTGGTTTTCCCCGATACCCAGACATGGCGGTGTTTCGGCGCCTGCAACACCGGCGGGGATGTCTTCCAGTTCGTGATGCGGCGGGACGGGCTGACCTTCGCGGAGGCCCTGCGGGTCCTGGCGCAACGGGCTGGCATCCCCCTCGAGCCGAAGACGCCGGAGGCCGAGGCCCGGGAGCGGGAGCGCGCGCGCCTCCGCGAGGTCCTGGAGGCCGCGGCCCTGTTCTATCAACACCAGCTCCGTCACAGCCCGGAGGCGGAGCCCGCGCGGGCATATCTGGCCGCCCGGGGGCTTACTCCCGAAACCATCGAGGGCTTCGGCCTGGGGTATAGCCCCAGCGCCTGGCATGCGCTCATCGATTTCATGCGCCACCGGGGCTTTTCGATGGAAGCCCTTCAGGCCGCCGGCCTGGCAGTGATCCGGGAGGACGGCACGGCCTTCGATCGGTTCCGGGGCCGCCTGATGATCCCGATCCGCGATCCTCAGGGCCATGTGATCGGCTTCGGAGCCCGGGCGCTGGGGGGCGAGGAGCCGAAGTATCTCAATTCCCCCCAGACGCTCCTTTTCGACAAAAGCGCGGTGCTCTTCGCGCTGGATCGGGCCCGCGCGGAGATCCGACGGACCGGCGTGGCGGTGATCGTCGAAGGGTATTTCGATGCGATCATGGCCCATCAGGCAGGCTTCACCAACGTGGTGGCTGCGCTGGGAACCCGCCTCAGCGAGGCCCAGCTGCGCCTGCTGAGCCGCGGGCTGAAGCGCCTGGTGCTGGCCCTGGACGCCGACCCGGCCGGGATGCACGCGGTGTTGCGAGGGCTGGCCTCGGCCCGCGAGGCCTTCCCCGAGACCACCCTGGAGCTCAGCCCTCGGGGATGGATCCACCTGAGCGGTCAGCTCGGAGTGGACCTGCGGGTGCTGTCCCTGCCGGAAGGCGTGGATCCCGATGAGCTCATCCGCCGCGATCCTCAGGAATGGGCCCGGGCAGTGGAGAGCGCGCGCCCGGTCATCGCCTTCCTCCTGGATTACCTGGCCGCGCAGCATCGCCTGGAGGATCCGAAAGGGAAAGCCGCCTTCGTGCGGGAGATCGTTCCCATCCTCGCCGCCATCCCGGATCCGGTGGAGCGGGATGTTTACATCCAGCAGGCCGCCCGCATGGCCCGGCTGAACGAGCGGGTGCTGCTGGAGCAGGTCACCAGCCATCGCATGAGCGGGCATGAGCGGCGGGCCCGCAAGGGATCGGCGGCGCTTCTGGCCTCCGCCCCCGAGAAACCCCGAACAGGCCTCGAGGCTTTCGGAAGCGGAACGGAGGCAGAGGCGACCCTGCTGGTCATGCTGGGCATAGGGCCTGACCTCCTGCCCTACCTGAACGTCCGCTTCGCCGAGCTGGGCCTGGAGCCGCTTACCGAAGAGGATTTCCTGGATTCCACCCACCGGGCCCTCTTCCGGAACCTAACGGAGTTCGGACCGGTGGAGGATTGGCCGGAGGAGGCGACGGATCCCCAGCGCCCCGGGCTGCTCCGAACCTTGTGGCTGGAGCTTCTTCAGCGCCGCGGGCCGCTGCTGCGAGGGTTCGACCCGGAAGACAAGCGATGGGCGGAGGAGGCGTTGCGCCTGGCGCTGTGGCTCCGCGAACAGCGCCTGAAAGGAATCCTTGAAGAGCTCCAGGCGCTGGCGGAGTCCGTGCCGGATTGGCCGCAGGACGAATTCATGGCAAAATGGCAGACGCTGGCGGAAGAGCTCAATCAGACGCAACGCTTCCGATACCGCCGATGGACGATGGATGATCCGCTTTCCACAACCGTCCGACGGTAGCAGGCCGCACTGCCGAAGGGCCGCCCCAGAAGTCGAGTCTACCCGATCCGTCGGGAAAGGAGTGTCCGCGGATGTCGCAACAGCCATGGGAGAACGATGAAGAGAAGCGGGGCCTCGAAGAGGAATGGCCGGAGGAAGAGGAAGGGTTCCTGGAGGAGGAAGAGGAGGAGGTGGCGGAGGAACCCTTCCCGGAGGAACCGGAGGAGACTGAGCTGGAAGAGATCGAGAGCGAGGGGATCGAGGAGGAAATCGAGGCCCTGGAGGAGTGGTGGGGCCCGGAGGTGGCCGAGGACCCGGTGCGGATGTATTTGCGGGAGATCAGCCGGGTGCCGCTGCTGGAACCCACCCAGGAGCTGGATCTGGCCATCCGCCTCCAGGCCCCCCGGCGGCTGGATGAGATCCGCGCTGGCCTGCGCAAGCCTTCCCAGACGGATCTGGCGATCGCGGTGTATCGGGATCTGGTGGCCACATGGGAGAAGGCCACCGAGATGGCCGCCCGGCTCCGCCGTCCGATGCCCCGCCTGAGCGATCTGATCGCCGATGTCAGCCGCCCGGTTCTGGAAGCCCGCGCGCGCTCCCTCGAACCCTACCTGGAGCGCCAGCGAGGCAGCCGCCGGCTCGCCGACCTGCTCCAGCAACTGGTCCGGATCTACACGGACCTGTTGCTCCTTCCCCCCGAGGCGCTTTCGTATCTGGCAGAACATGCGGACGCGGGTTCGGCCCCGGCGGTCCGCTGGCCGAGCGAGCGATCCCTTCGGGCCCATCTTCCCCCCGAGGAACACCTGAGCCGGTGGTGGCGACATGTGCGGGATCAGGCGGCGGAAGCCCGTTCGTGGTTGATCCGGGCGAACCTGCGCCTGGTGGTCAGCGTGGCCAAGAAATACATCGGCCGCGGCGTCTCTTTCCTGGACCTGATCCAGGAGGGAAACCTGGGGTTGTTGCGCGCGGTGGAGAAATTCGATCCGGGACGAGGCTTCAAGTTCTCCACCTATGCCACCTGGTGGATCCGCCAGGCCATCACCCGCGCCATCGCCGATCAGGCCCGCACCATCCGCATCCCGGTCCATCTGGCGGAGTTCCTGAGCCGCCTCATGCGCGCTCAGCAGAAGCTCCAGCAGGCCCTGGGCCGGGATCCCACCCCAGAGGAGCTGGCCCTGGAAGTGAACCTGCTCTCCCCCCAGGAGGTCCTGGAGATCCAGGCCGCCTGGAACGCCAACCAGCCCCTGCCTCCCCATCTGGCCCGCCGGCTCCGGGAGGCCACCCGGAAGGTGGAGCGGGCGCTGCGCTGGGCCGCCGAGCCGATGTCGCTGGAAACGCCGGTTGGAGAGGAGGAAGACAGCGAGCTGGCGGATTTCATCGAGGATCAGGGAACCCGCAGCCCGCTGGAAGAGGCCCATCTCACCATGCTCCGGGAGCAGCTCCGCGAGATCCTGGATACGCTCCCCGAGCGGGAGCGGCAGGTGCTGGAGGTCCGCTTCGGGTTAAAGGACGGCCAGTGGCGGACCCTGGATGAGGTGGGGCAGATGTTCGGGCTGACGCGAGAGCGGATCCGGCAGATCGAAAGCAAGGCGCTGCGCAAGCTACGCCACCCCCATTACAGCCGACGGTTGAAGGATTACCTGAGCTGATCCCTCACCGCATTCACTGGCGAATTGCCCGATCCAGCACCATCCAAACGAAGAGCAGGAACAGATAGGCGTTCGACGCGTGATACATCCGGCGGGCAGTGGCCTTCTCCGGTGCCCGCCAGAGGCGAAACGCCAAGAAGAGCAGCCATGCACCCAGCGCCAGCGCCCCGGCCAGATAGATCCACCCCATCGCTCGCGTGGCGAAGGGAACCAGCGTGAGCAGCACGAGAAGGATCGTATACAAGAAAGCCTGGAAGGCCGCCGGCCGCACGCCCGCCACCACCGGCAGCATCGGAACCCCCACTTCCCGATAATCCCGCTCCGTCAGGATGGCGAAAGACCAGGTATGAGGGGGCGTCCAGAAGAAGATCAGCGCGAATAAAAACAGCGCCATCGGATCCACCCGCCCGGTCACCGCCGCCCAGCCCACCATCGGAGCGAACCCTCCGGCCGCCCCGCCGATCACGATGTTCTGCGGCGTCCACCGCTTCAACCCCATCGTGTAGATCCCCACATACCAGATCCATCCCGCCAGCGCCAGCAACGCCGCCGTCGTGTTCACGAAGGTCCACAGGAGCAAAAAGCCGAGGAGGGAAAAGAGCGCCGCCACCCCCGTCGCCTCCCCCCGCCCCAGCCGGCCGGCCGGGATCGGACGACGGGCCGTGCGATGCATCCGCCGGTCCAGCTCCGCGTCCCACACGTTGTTCATGGCGTTGGCCCCGCCGGAGATCAAAAAGCCCCCCAGCAGGGTGTAGATAAAGGTCACGATGGGGGGCAGCCCGCCCTGGGCGATCATCATCGCCCCGGCCGTGGTGACCAGAAGCAGCGCCACGATCCCCGGTTTCGTCAGGGTGAAATACGGCTCCCAGAGATTCCGCAGACGGACGGTTTCCTCGGGGATGCCCTCCACCCATTGCGCCTCGCCCAGCGCCCATGTCCAGGCGATCCCCAGCGCCGCCCAGATCGCCGTGGCCAGCCCCAGATGTAGGGCGTTCAACAGCGCCGGGAACCCCATCCACAGGTTGATGGCCCCCAGGCCGATCTGGATCAGATAGAGCACGAAGGCCGCCAGAACCCAGTGGAAGATCCCGCGGGCGATCCCGCGCCAGGTCGCCAGCCGCACGGCGAGCCAGGCCAGCGCAAGGCCCACGCCGAGGGCGGCCAGCCGATGCAGCATGTGCACACGGCCCAGCAGATCGCCCGGCCAGACCACCCACCCCTCACAGAAGGGCCAGCTCGAGCACGCCCGCGAGGCCCCGCTCCCCGTCACTGTCGCCCCCACCAGCGTGAGGATGAACAGCCCCATGCCCGTCATCCCGATCCAGCGCATGGCACGGGCAGCAGATTGAACCGAAGAAAGCTCCCGATGCGGCGCGTGGGCGGACCAGGGGGCGGAGGCGCGCACCGCCGCCACCAGCGTCAGGGCCAGGATCGACAGCGCCAGCCCCAGATGGACCGCGACCAGCGTGGGCGGGAGCTCCAGGATCACCGTGAGCCCGCCCAGCAGGGCCTGCCCGAACACCAGCCCCAGCGCCCAGAGGAGCGGGCGGTAGAGATCTGGACGTCGTTCCTTTCCCCAGGCGATCCACGCGGAAAGCGCCAGCAACGGCGTCGCGCTGGCCGCCAGAAGCCGGTGGATCCACTCGATCCAGGCGGCCGGATCCTCCAGCGGAGGAATCACCCGCCCATGGCATAGCGGCCAGTCCGGGCAACCCAGACCCGATCCGGTCGTGCGCACCAGCGCCCCCCACATGGTCAGCAAGCCGATCGCCAGCGCTGTGATCCCCAGCAGGATCCGCAATCCCTTCCAGGCCTTCGCGCTCTGCATGGGATGCTCCGACAAAGAGGAAGATTCTTCACGGATATATCATACAGACAAATCCCCATCCGCCCCACTCTATCCCCCGGAAATTGCAACATCCAGATCCAGTAATCAGGAGGCATGGCAGCTGGCCCTTCCCACGCCGCTCGGCGGTCAGGAAGCTTTCGCCCGCACTTTCGCCACCCCTGCGGTTCCTGCCAACAGCTCCCGCGGGTCCGCCGACGGTCGTTCTGGGGATCACCACGGCTACAGGCGCTTCGAACCCCCCAACGACTCGGACGATTGTCTCGGTCAGAAGGCGGCCCGAGGAGATTCGATCTGGACCTCGGGAAGGTTGACGAATGAAAGTTGTCGCCCTATATTTGCAATAGCAAAAGATTGCAACAAGATCCTCCTGACCGACCGGTTGGGAAAGGCGCCGCCCCCGGAGGGACGAGATGCCGCACTGTCATCCGATCCGACGAACCCTTCGTCAACACGGCTGCCGGGCCACGCCCCAGCGAGTGGTGATCCTGGAGGCCCTGCGATCTTCCGGGCGCCACATGACGGCCGAGGAGATCCATGCCGCGGTGCGGGATCGCTTCCCTGCGATGGACCTCTCCACGGTGTACCGAACGCTGCGGCTGTTCACCCGGCTCGGGCTGCTGGAACGCCACGTGCTGGGCGAGGGACGGATCGTTTACGAGTGGCGGGATCGGCCAAGCCATGGCCATCTCCGGTGCCGGTCCTGCCATCAGATCTTCCATCTGGAAGAATCGGTGCTCGAAGACCTGCGTCAGGAGCTCCAGAGCCGCCTGGGCCTGCCTGTGGAGCAGATCACCCTGAGCGCTCTGGGGCTCTGCTCCCGCTGTCGAGCTCGGGGATCCTTTCCATCGGAGGCGAACCCATGAAAATCAAGAGCTATCGATGGGGAGGGATACTGCTGGCTGTTCTGCTGCTTGCCGCCTGCGCATCGCCCCGCCCTGCAGCCCCCGCCCGCCGGTTGCGCGTGGTCGCCACCGTCGCCCCTTTAACGAATCTGGTCTATAACGTCGGGGGGAATCGCATTGATCTCCACGGCCTGATCCCGGAGGGGGTGGATTCCCATACCTTCGAGCCTGCCCCGGAGGACGCCCGATATCTGGCGCAGGCCGATCTGATTGTCCTCAATGGTCTGAACCTGGAGACCTCTATTGAGCGTCTGGCCCTGGCGAACAAGAAGCCTGAGGCCGTCTTGCTGAAGCTGGGGGATATGCTCCTCTCCCGGGAGGAGTGGATCTTTGACTTCTCGTTCCCACCCGAGAAGGGCGATCCAAACCCGCACGTGTGGATGGACCCTATCTACGCTCGGGGCTATGTGGAGCGGATCCGGGACGCCCTGGTGCGAATGGATCCGGCCAACCGGGCTTACTACGAGCAGAACGCGGCGGCGCTGCTCGCAGAGCTGGACCGGCTGGATCGCGCGATCCGTGAGGCCATCGCTACGATCCCGCCATCGAACCGCAAGCTGCTCACCTATCACGATTCGTGGGCCTACTTCGCTCGTCGCTATGGGATGACCGTAATCGGGGCCATCCAGCCCTCGGATTTCCGGGAGCCTTCGGCGCGGGAGGTAGCCGCCCTGATCGAGCAGATTCGACGGGAGAAAGTCCCGGCCATCTTCGGCTCGGAGGTATTCCCCAGCAAGGTCCTGGAGCAGATCGGCCGGGAGACCGGCGCGCGCTATATCGACACGCTGCGGGATGATACCCTGCCGGGGGAGCCAGGAAGTCCGGAGCATAGCTATCTTCACATGATGGTGGAAGACGTGCGGACCATGGTGACCGCCCTGGGGGGGCGCGCCGACGCGTTGCAGGCGGTGGACATCCGGAACATCCCGGATCGGAGCCGGCCGTGATGACGCCGCTGGTGGAGCTGCGCGGAGTGACCTGTGGCTATAACGGGCAGCCGGTTTTCCGAGACCTCTCTTTGCGGCTGGAGCCAGGCTGCTTCGTGGGTGTGGTAGGCCCAAGCGGAGCGGGGAAAACCACCCTGCTTCGCGTCCTGATGGGCCAGATCCGCCCCCTCACCGGAGAGGTTTGGTTTGAAGGGCACCCCCTGTCGCAGGTGCGCCCGCTGCCGGTCGGCTATGTGCCGCAACTGGAGACAGTGGACTGGACGTTCCCTGTGACCGTGGAGCAGGTGGTGCTGATGGGGCTCGCCCGGGATGACGGACCGGGTCCCTGGTATGGACGGGAGGCCCGACGGCGCGCATGGACGGTGATGGAGCGGTTGGGCATTGCTGGGTTGGCCCGTCGCCACATCGCAGAGCTCTCCGGCGGGCAACAGCAGCGCGCCTTCCTCGCCCGGGCCCTTGTCCGTCGCCCCCGGCTGCTGCTGCTCGACGAGCCGACCAGCGGGGTGGACATCGCGGTCCGCCACGAGATTCTACATCTGCTGGAAGAGCTCCACCGCGAGGGGATTGCCATCCTGCTGACCACCCATGATTTAAACGCGGTGGCCGCGCATCTGCCCCGCCTGATCTGCTTCAACCGCGGGGTGATCGCCGAAGGAGCACCTTCGGAAGTGTTCCAACCGGAGATCCTGCATCGCCTCTACGGGGCCGATCTGGTGGTGGTCCGTCAGGGAGAGCTACAGGTGATCGCAGATCGCTGGCACGGTCAGGGAGATAGGAGGGCGGGATGAGCCACTGGCTGCTGGAGCCCTTTCAATTTGAGTTCTTCCGACGGGCGCTGCTGGCTGCGGTGCTGGTGGGGGGATTGTGTGGCCTGGTGAGCCCCTATGTGGTCCTGCGCCGCATGAGCTATATCGGCCACGGGCTTTCCCATGCGGTGTTCGGCGGCGCGGTGGTGGGCTACGTCCTGCGGCTGAACTTCTATCTGGGCGCGGGGGCGTGGGGATTCCTTTCCGCCTTGCTGATCGGGTTGATCGCTCGCCGGCGGAAGATCGGAGCAGACGCCGCCATCGGGTTGGTGACCACGGCCAGCTTCGCCCTGGGGGTCGCGCTGATCAGCCGCACCCGCCAGTTCACCCGCAACTTCGAGGCCGCCCTCTTCGGCCACATCCTGGGGGTGACGGAGACGGATCTCTGGATCATCCTGGGCGCCTCTCTTCTCGCCCTGGCCCTCCTGCTTTTCCACTACAAGCCCCTGCTCTTTGCCCTGTTCGATCCCGAGGTGGCAGAAGTCTACGGCGTCCCCACCGCCCGGATGGAGCTGATGCTCTCCATGCTGCTGGCGGCCGTGGTGATCGCGGCGATGCAGGTGCTGGGCGTGACCCTCATCGCCGCCGGCCTGGTGGTGCCCGCCGCCACCGCCCGCCTGCTGACTGACGATTTCGACCGCCTGGTGCTCCTCTCGATCCTCCTGGGCAGCCTCAGCGGCCTGATCGGCCTCTATCTGAGCTACCATCTGGACATCGCCTCGGGGGCGGCTATCGTGCTGGTGGCAACGGGGATGTTCGCTGGGGCGTTGGGATGGGAAGCCCTCGCGCGGCAGCGCCCGCTGCGGCTCCCCGCGGGATTCTAAGAGCTCAGGGTCCGCGCTACTTGCGCCCTTGCTCCCGTCGCCACACAAGCGGCTCCTATTACAGAACAGAAACCTTCCCGCCAATGAATAAGAAGATCAGAAAATCCATCGCTGTGTGACCGACTACCGCGCCGACCATGTTGCGCCTTTTCAGGGTGAGCCAGGCCGCCACCCCGCCGAAGGCGGTCACCAGCCCCAACGTGAGCCAATCACCCCGCAAAATGTAGCGACGATGATGAAAGGGTCCGAAGAGCGCAGTGATCACAAGGATCGACCAAAAAGAGGAAAGGCCCCATCGCTCGCACAGCATGCCGAGAAACAGGCCACGATATGCGAGCTCTTCCTGCAGACCAGCCGGTATGAAGGCGGCAAGGAGGGTGGGAAACCAATCCTGTCGGGGAAGCCAGTAGACACCGCCGAGCCTCCAGTGCGCATAGGCCCAGCCGATAGGAACAAAGGCGATGGCCAGCCCGAGACCATCCCGCAACGTCAGTTTCAGATTCCGCCTGGTGATGAAAAAGTCCTCCCAGTGTCCTCTCTCAAGCCACAGGGCCCAGCCGATCAGGGCAAAGCGAGATAACACCGAGATGACGTAGCGCGTGACCGAATCCATCTGAAAGAGCAGAAACCACCCGGGCCATCCCCACTGGGCCAGCAACAAGAGGGAGATGGGCAAGAGAGACCTGGGGAACGCCTTTTTCGGATGGACCATTTTTCGTCTTCCTTCCGTCGGGATGGCCTGGATTCCATCCTACAATAGTATGCAAACTAAGGTAGAATTTGCACATCGGCCGGCATCCCCGCTTTGAGACGTCCCTCCGGATTGGGAACCCGGGCTGTCACCGCGAAGACCAGCGTCTGTCGCTCCTCGCGGGTCTGGACGTTCCGCGGGGTGAAGGTGGCCTCGGGAGCGATCCGAGCGATGACCCCGGGAAAGGCTTCCCCTGGGAACGCATCGACCTGGATGCGCACCGGCTGCCCCACCCGCAAACGGCCCAGAAGGCTCACGGGCACATAAATGGTCACCTCCAGGGGATCGATCGTGCTCAGGCTGAGCACCGGTTGCCCGGCGCGAACGATCTCCCCCTCATGGGCCAGGCGCTCGGAGACCGTCGCCGTGAACGGCGCGGTCAGACGGAGCCGGTCCATCTGCAACCGCAACAGATCCCGCCGGGCCTCCGCCAGGGCTACCGCTGCCCGCGCCTGATCCCGCTCCCATGGCGTCGGCCCGTTCCGGGCGCGATCCAAACGGGCCTGGGCCGCGCGCAGGGCGGCCTCCGCGGCCCGCATTTGCGCTTCCGCCGCGTGAACCTGCGCCTGCAGGGAGAGGGGCCGCTCCCGTATGGCCAGCAGGCCCTCCAGGCGAGCCCGGGCCGCATCCCGCTCGGCCTCTGCCGCCCGCAAGGCCGCCTCCGCGGCCGCCACCTGCCGGTCGGCGATCTCCCGCTGGTCGAACGGCAGGCGGTCCCGATCCGCCCGCGCCTTCTCCAGATCCGCCCGGGCACGCTCCACGCCGTGCTCGGCCACCGCCAGAGCGGTCCGCGCCTCGAGGATCTGGCGCTCCAGATCCTGGGGCTCCCGAAGCTGACGCCGCAGCGCCTGCCAGAGGCGCTCCGCCGCCTCGCGCTCCGCCTCGGCCTGCCGCACCTGAGCGGCCAGCACGGCCTCCTGCTCCGGCGGGACCCCGGCCTCCAGCGCAGCCGCCTCGGCCCGGGCCGCGGCCCGGGCCGCTTCCGCCTCCAGCAGCTGCTGCGACAGGACGGGATCCTCCAGCTCGGCCACCGCCTCCCCCGGCTTCACCGTCGCCCCTTCCTCCGCCAGCCATCGCACCCGCCCGCTCACCTCCGCCGAGAGCTGCACGCTCCGCCCGGTCAGCGTGCCGGAGAACACCCAGCCTCCCCCCGATCCGCTCGCCGCGGGTCGGGGGAGCCCCCATGCGCTACCCAGATACAGGATCCCTCCGAGGAGGATCATCGCAATCCCGGCACGAAACGGTTTGCGCATCGACAGGCCTCCATACGATTCCAGGAGGAATGGCAAGGAAATCATGCGCCCGGAGCATCCCGGCTGCGTCAGGGCACTTCCACATCGGCCGGCATGCCGGGCTTCAGGCGACCCTCCGGGTTCTCCAGCCGGATGCGGACGGCGAACGTCAGATGGGCGCGCTCCTCCTGAGTCTGGACATTGCGGGGAGTGAACGAGGCCTCCTCTGCCACATGGGTGATCAGGCCCTCAAAACGCTCGCCGGGAAACCCCTCCACGATCACCGGAACCCGCATGCCCGGGCGAACCCGACCCAGGGCGGTTTCCGGGACATACACGGTCAACGTCAGGATCCGGAGGTCCATCAGCTGCATCACCCGTGTCCCCGGGGCCACCAGCTCGCCCGGCTCCGCCGCCCGTGTGGCCACGATCCCCTCCTGAGGGGCCTGCAGGACATACCGCCCCCGTCGGGCTTTGAGGGCTTCCAGCGCCGCTTCGGCCTGGCGCAGGCGGGCGCGGGCCGCCTCCCGCTGTTCCGGCGTCGCCCCCGCCCGGAGCGCCGTGAGCCGGGCCTGGGCAACCTCGAGGGCGGCCTCCGCAGCCCGGTAACGGCCCTCGGCCTCCACCACCTGCGTCCGCAGCGTTAGTGGATCCTTCACCACCGCGTCCAGGTAATCCCGCAGGGCGCGGCTGCCGTCATAGGCGGCCCCCGCCCGGTTGACCTCGGCCCACGCCGCCCAGTAAGCGTAAGGGGCATCCAGCACCTCGACTGGCAAGGGAGGGCGCAGATTCGGAGGGAGCTGTTCCCGGTTCCGCATCGCTGCCTCCGCGCGGTTCTTCAGGATCTCCGCGATATCTTTCATGGCTACCGCCTGCTCCAGCTGGGCCTGGGCCGCGCGCGCCTGGGCCGCAGCGATGGCCTGCTGCATCCGCAGCTCCTGAGGCTCCCGCAGCATGGCCAGCGCATCCTGCCATGCCTGATACGCCCCATCCCGCAAGGCCCGGGCCTGATCCGCCAGCGCCATCGCTTCCCGCACGTCCTCCTCCCGGGGGCCCGCCTCCAGGGCATCCAGCGCAGCCCGCGCCTGGGCGACCTGGGCCTCCGCCATCCGGATCTGTGCATCCAGGAGGGCCGGGTCCAGCTCCATCAGACGCTGGCCAGCCTGCACCGCGTCGCCTTCCTCCACCCATACCTGGAGCACGCGGCCGCCTTCCACCGCAATGACGTCGATCGTCTGAGCCTCCAGATAGCCGGAGGCCCGCAACGGCCATTCCATCGCCGGCCGGCATGCGCTGGCGAATCCCAGCAGACCGATGAGGAACAGATGGAACATCCTCTTCATAGAGCCTCACCTCCGGTTCCAAACCCGACGCGCCGTTTCGGGAACTGGCGGGCACCGAAGGCGCCCTGCCCGCCTCCCCACCGGGCTTCGGAAAGGGATCATCGCGCCTCTGGGTCCTGGCCGGATCGCTCCCGCTCGATCACCCACAGGAAGATATCCTCCAGCGAGGGAACCGCGGGCTCCACCGAAACGGACTCCAGACCCGCTGCTTCCAGACGCCTCCGGATTTCCTCGATGGGAACTTCACCCATGGGGAGGTAAGCATGGATACGGGCGCCGTGGAAGGCCACATGCGGGAAGATCGACCATTCCCGAAGCAAGGCCAGCGCGCGATCCAGAGGCGTCGCCACGATCTCCAGCACGTTCCCCAGACCTGTCATCGTTTTCAACTCCGTCGGCGCCCCCTGCATGACCAGGCGGCCGTTATGGATGAGGGCCAGACGAGAGCACTGCTCCGCCTCATCCATATAGTGCGTGGTGACGAACACCGTGATCCCCTGCTCCGTTAGCTGATACAGCAGCGACCAGATCGCCCGCCGCGCCAGCGGATCCATCCCGGCCGTCGGCTCGTCCAGGAACACGAGCTCCGGCTCGTGAAGGAGCGCGACCGCCAGGGCCACCCGCTGGCGCCAGCCCCCCGCCAGATGCCGGACCAGACGCCGCTCCTGCCCGGCCAGATCCAGAAGCTCCAGCAACCGGGGGATCCGATCCGCCAGGCGCGGAAGCGGCAGCCCGTAGGCCGCCCCGTAAAACCGCAACGTCTCCTCCACCGAGAGATCCGGATACAGGCTGAAGCGCTGGCTGACATAGCCGATCCGCGGGCGGATGCGTGCCGTCTCCCGGGTCGCATCATGCCCCAGCACCCAGGCCCGACCCTCGCTGGGCTCCAGGAGCCCCAGCAACATCCGGATGGTCGTCGTCTTCCCGGCCCCGTTCGGGCCCAGAAACCCGAAGATCTCCCCCCGGCGAACCTCGAAGGAGACATGATCCACCGCCGTGAACGCCCCGAAACGGCGGGTCAGCCCCTCGGCGCGGATCACCACCTCATCCATTGGCCCCCTCCCGGCGCATGAGATGGGCGAAGACCTCCTCCAAGCGGGGCGTGGCCCACCGCGCCTCCCGAACCGTAGCGCCCGGGATCGTCCGTACCATGCCCTCCACATCCACCGGGGAAAGGCTTCCCGCCCGCACCACCAGCCGGATGCGGTCCCCCAGGATCACCGCCTCCAGAACGCCGGGATGATCCGCCAGCGCGGCGTGCACCCGCATGATCGGCCGGGCGATGATCTCAATGACGGGGTGGCCCAGCGAAGCGCGCAGCCGATCCGGGGCATCGACCGCCAGCATCCGCCCTCGATGCATCAACGCCACCCGCGTGCAGCGCTCCGCTTCGTCCAGATAGGGCGTGGTCACCAGGATCGTCACCCCCTGGAGATGAAACTCGCTGAGCAGATCCCACAGCTCCCGCCGCGATACCGGATCCACACCGGTGGTGGGCTCATCCAGCAGCAGGAGACGGGGCCGATGGATCATCGCCCCGATCAAAGCCAGCTTCTTCTGCATCCCCCCGGAAAGCTGGGCCGCCCGGCGCTCCAGGAACCGCTCCAGGCGGGCGAAGCGCAGCAGACGCTCCATCCAGGCGGGATCGGAGGTTCCATACATCGTGGAAAAGAACACCAGGTTCTCCCGCACCGTGAGGTCCCCATACAGGCTGAAGTTCTGGGGCATATAGCCGAGAAGCGGCCGAGCCCGCTCCAGCTCCCGCAGCAGATCCCGCCCGAACGCCCGTATGGAGCCCGTATCAGGCCGCAGGACCCCGGCGAGGATCCGCAACAGGGTCGTCTTTCCTGCCCCATCCGGCCCGATGATCCCGAAGATCTCGCCCTCGTCCACCGCGAACGAGACATCCGCCAGGGCCCGGACGGGGCCAAACCGCTTCTCCAGATGGTCAACCTCCAGGATCGTCCGGTTCATCTCCCCCTCACCGCTCCGCATGGAACGAGGGCCGGATCCCTACTCCAGGCGCTTCTGAAAGCGGCGGGCCGCCAGGCCCATTACGGCGATCCCGAAGAGGGTCAGCGCCAGCGCCTCATCCCACAGGGGCTCAACTCCTACCCCTTTCACGATGATCCCCCGCAGGATCACCAGCATGTAGCGCAGAGGGATCAGATAGCTGATCCATTGAAGCGCTTGAGGCATCGCCTGGATCGGGAACAGAAATCCGGCCAGGAAGACCGATGGCAGCAGAAGGAAATACGTGAGCAACATCGCCTCCCGCTGGGTGGAGGCCACGGTGGAGATCAACAACCCGAAGCCAAGGGAGGAAAGCAGGAAAAGACCCGAGAGGGCCAAGAGCAACCCCAGATGGCCCCGGATCGGCACGCGAAACCAGAGGGCTCCCAGCATCAGGATGATGCCGAAATCAATGAAGGCGATCGCCACATAGGGAACCACTTTCCCGATCACCAGCTCAGCCGGACGGATCGGGGTGACAATCAGCTGCTCCATGGTCCCCTGCTCCCGCTCCCGCACAATCGCCTGAGCCGTGAGCAGCATCGTGAGGAACTGGAGGATCGTACCGATAAGCCCCGGGATCATGTAGTTCGCGCTGCGAAGCTCCGGGTTATACCAGACCCGCGGGCGGGGATCCAGCCCCGGCATCCGCCGGGGATCCAGATGAAGGACCTGCCGGAGGATCCGGGTGGAATGATTCTGTGCGATCGATAGCGCCGCCGCGTAAGCGTTGTTGGCGACCGTGGGATCGCTGCCGTCGATCACCAGGCCGATGGTCGCCGGGCGGCCAGCCAGGACGTCCGCCCCGTATCCTTTTGGGATCAACAGCGCCACCTGCGCTGTCCCCGCGTCCAGCAGGCGGGCCAGGTCCTCCTGCCGCTCCACATAGCCGATGATCCGGAACGCATCCACAGCACGATAAGCATCCACCAGCTCCTGGCTCTGCGGCGTCCGATCCCCGTCTAAGACCACCATGGGCACATGTTTGACATCTGTAGTCGCCGCATAGCCCAGGAGGAAGAGCTGGACCACCGGGATCAGGAACATCACCGCCAGCGTCCGGGGATCTCGCAGGATGTGCAGAACCTCTTTATAGATCACCGCGCTGATCCGACGAAGCATCGAACCGCCCCCTGCATATTCCGGGATGGGAGATCCTCGTTCCCCACTCATAAGAATCGCCCGTCGGGCCCTGTCGAAGCCGCTTCGGCGACGATGAGGGCATCACCCGATCCGGAAAGCCCCGCTGGTGCCGGACGAGGCTCCTCATCCTCCATGCACATCACGAGGGCGAAGGGGCGCGGGCCAGGACCCCATGCAGATACACTTTGAGCGCCTCCGTTAGCAGCCGATCGATGGGCACCGGAGAGGGGATCCGCAACAGATCGCTCAGCAGGATCTGGGAGAACAGAAGGCCCATCCATAGCCGGGCTCCCACCTCGGGATCCATAGGGCGCAGAAGGCCTTTGGCCTGCTGAGCCGCCAGATAACCGGCCACCGCTCGGAGCCCCGGGCGGATCGCCCGGGCGACAAACACCCGGCGGACCCGTTCATTACGGATGGCCTCTGGAAGAAGCAACCGCATGGCCGCCACGATCGCGGGATCCCGAGCCAGGGTGATCCCCATTTCCACCACCCGGGCCAGGAACTCCTGAGGGGGAGCCTCTCGCATCGTTTGCGCCATCTGCTGAAGCGGGAAGACGAACGACTTCGCCTCCACCACGGCCCGGAACAGCTCCTCTTTGCTGGGAAAATACCAGTAGATCAAACCCGGAGAGATCCCCGCCTCCCGCGCGATTTCCCGGTTGGAGGTCCCCTTAAAACCTTTCCGGACGAACACCCGGAAGGCCGCCTCGATGATGCGCTGGCGGGTTTCCTCTCGCTGTCGCTTTCGGAGGAGAGGACGCCTTTTTCCCATGGCGCGGCGCTCCTTTTCTGGATAAGCGGGACGGCTCAGGCCTTGTCAGGCATGCGCTCCGCTATGAAATTGATTGATCGGCCAATCAAATTATAGACAGCTGTTTCTCACTGTCAAATGGATTTCCTCGAGATGGGCTGTTCGCCGGCGATTCCCAAAGGGAATCCGCCTCTCCCTGGGAGGGAAAGGGCCGTGGGAAGAGAGGGGGGTCGTTTCCAGCGATCCTCAGGAAAGCCCTCCGCCCGAGCGCTCTCCTTATGGGGCGGAAGCGGAATCCGCTTCTCGGGGTCGAAGCCCGGTGAACCCGCGAGGCCGGCGAAGGCCCCGGAGATGACGCCAGCGCCACCACACCCCCACCGGATAGCCACACATCTTGGCCAGGTCCCCCCACACCCGGATCCATGGGACCCAGAGGGCCATGCGCATTCGATCCGACCAAGGGTAGCCCTGCCAGAGCCGGAAGAGGCGACGATAGGGAACGCGCAGATAGAGCCATCCCCCCAGCAGATAGCCCAGGGCGAACAGGGGATGAACCCCCAGGCTGAGGGCGGCCAGCGCTGGGATCAGACCTAGGTAGGTGCCGTAGCGGATCGCATGGCGCAGCCGCCACAGATCCGCTTTCCCATCCCCCCGGGCATACCGGTAATATTGCAGGAAGAAAGCCCGCATCGTCGGGCGGGGCCGGAAGTAAACCACCGCCTCAGGGACGAAGGCGAAGGGGCCGAACCGTTCATACAGGGCGAAATCGAAAACCAGATCCTCGCAGTAATCCAGCCACTCGGGATAGCCGCCCACCGCCTCCCATGCGCTTTTGCGGAAAGCGACGGAACGGCTGGAGGGCCAGAAACGATCCGGCCGGATCTCCTGCTGCTCCGGCAACACGGTGGCGGCCATCGCGACCTCGAAGGGCGTGCGGGGATCCGGCAGGAAGAACCCCGCAGCCACCATCGTCTCCGGCCGCTCCTCGAAGGGGCGGAGCAGGCGCGCCAGCCAGTGGGGATGCAATCGCACCCCGGCATCGGTGACCGCGATGATCTCCCCCCGGGCAGCGGCGATGGCCCGATTGCGCCCCTGGGAGATGTTGGCGCCCGGGGCTTCAATCACTTGCAGCGGCAGCCGCCGCTCCGCCCGAAGGCGCTCCAGGGTCCCATCGGTCGATCCCCCATCGGTGATGATCACCTCATCCGGGGGACGGGATTGGAGGGCCAGGGAATCCAGCAGATCCTGGATGGAATCCTCCTCGTTTTTGACGGTGGCGATCACGGAAACCCGCAACATCGAAGGCCCCCCGGAGTTTGAAGTCTGCTCGCTCCCCACCCTCTGCCCCCCCAGCTATTTTAGTGAATTCCGGGATCCAGATCCCAGCTCGGAAAGGACGGATCCCCTCCCTCAACCCCTCCGGTGGCTGAGATCGGAGTGGGACTTTCGTCCTATCCCCCGGGATACATCCCGTCTTTCTTACGAAATCCTTACGATATCAAGCCTTAGCCTGCGGTTTAATAGATGCAGTAAGGAGGCAAAGAACCAGATTAGTCAGAAAAATTTAACTATCAGGGGGCTGGATATGAGAATGGATGCCAGAGCGTGGAGGGCTTTTCGGAATCTGACCTGGTTTCTGGGTTTGATCACTCTGGGCGTCAGCCTGATCCTTCAAGGAATTCTCAGCCCTGCGATCGCAGGGTCCTCGGTTGTGCTGGATGGCTACCGGATCACGTTTCTGGGGGTCACTTACAATTCCGATCAGACCTCGACATGGCAGTATGAGGTTCGGCCGGCCTCCGCGACTCAGGATCTCAGCCACTGGGTGCTGGGGCTCTGCGCCACTCATCAGGTGCTCTCCAGTGATCCGACCGGGACTGTCGGAAAGGATCCAACGACCGGATTGTGGGGGATCAAGTGGGAACAGCCGATGCGGACCACGGATAGTCCACGCCGGTATACCCTCGTCCTGAACGGCTGGTTTGAAGTGGGCACGACTCAGGTAGCAGTGAAAGCCGGGCGGGATCCAGAGTCCGGGACTATCGATGGACCCTCCTGTGTGCCCCCGGCCCCCACCCCCACGCCGGCACCCACCGAGCCACCGGCGCCCACCCCCACGCCCATCACCCCCACGCCGGTGGTTTACCCTCCAGCGCCCACACCGACGCCGGGGGTGAACCTCCCGCCGGCTCCACCTCCTGGAGGCGGCTCTCCCCCACCCAGCGATGGGGCCTCCGATCTGCTTCCCGTGACCGGGGCCGCTGGAGGCGGATGGTCGATATGGAGCCTTCTTCTGGCCCGCCTGAGCGGGTTATTCATGGGACTGGGCCTGGCAGCTCACGTTATGCTGACCTGGCGCTCCCGCCACGGATGAAAACAAATTCGGTGGATCCATCTCGCCATTCCTCGCTCCCTGCAAAAACCGGGGGTGTGCGTGGGCTTTGCCCGCGCACACCCCAGGCAACGCCCAACGCACCAGGGAAAAGACGATGCCTGGGATTCGCATTCGGATGAATCAGAATCATATAAACCTGTTCCCATTGCCTCCAGCGTTCCGAAGCTATAGCGGGTTCCTGTTCTGGCTCGGGCTTCTCGGGGCCATTCTGGGGATCTGGAGCGTCCCCCAGAAAACGCCCTTCCCGGCCCCGCCGGAAGCGGCCTTGCTTTCCCAAGGAGATGAAGGGAGCTTCTTCCAGCGGATGGAGCAACCGGAGCGCGCGCCCGCCCTGGAGCCTGAAACCGTCCCGGACCCTCTCACACCTGTCCCCACTCCCGTCCGGGGATGGATCCCCCAGCGCATTGTCATTCCAGCGATCCACCTGGATGCTCCTGTGGTTCCGGTTGGCTTCCAGGAACTCCGCGTAGGAAATCAGAGGGTTCGGGCCTGGGAAACTCCGAACTTCTTCGCGGCCGGATGGCACAGGACTTCCGTCCCCCTGGGGATGCCCGGAAACACGGTGCTGAACGGCCATCACAATATTTATGGGGAAGTGTTCCGGGATCTGGTTCGCCTGAAGCCCGGAGATCGGCTCTTTGTGTATTCGGAGGGTCGGGTTTTCGTTTATGAGGTGCAGGAAAAACACATCCTTCCAGAGCGCGGCCGTCCGCTTTTAGAGCGCCTGGCCAATGCCCGCTGGATCCAGCCCACGAAGGATGAGCGATTGACGCTGATCACCTGCTGGCCTTACACCAGCAACACCCACCGGCTCATTGTGATCGCCCGGCCGCTCCCCCTCCGGGACAACCGGTGGAAAAATATGGAATAGCGGGAAACCGCGGGGTTCTCCGGGCTCTGGACAACCGGGAAGGGCCGCGCAGCATTGGGAGCTTTTGGGGCGGATGGGCGCGCCGGGGGCACGTCCACTGGTCCCGAAAGAGGGCGTGTATCCGGACATCAAACTCCCACTGGGTTCTTTCCCCCACCGGAGGATCGCTCCCTCCACCGCAGAAGGCGCAGGCCATGGAGCACCACCAGCAGCGTGCTCCCCTCATGCCCGACCACCGCCAGCGGCAGGGGGATCCCCAGCCCGAAGGTGAGGGCCACCAGCAGGACGATCACGCCGCTGGCGAAGGCCAGGTTCCGCCACACGGTGCGCATCGCCGCGCGGGCCAGGGCGATGGCCTCGGCAACCCGACGGAGATCCTCCTGAAGCAGCACCACATCCGCCGTCTCAATGGCCACATCGCTTCCCATCTTCCCCATGGCGATCCCCACCGAGGCCGCGGCCAGGGCCGGCGCATCGTTCATCCCATCCCCCACCATCGCCACAGGCCCGATCGATCGCGCCAGCGAGCGGATCCGCTCCAGTTTCTCCTCCGGAAGCAGCCCGGCCTCCACGTGCCGGATCCCCACAGCCTGAGCGACAGCACGGGCGACCGCCGGATGATCCCCCGTCAGCATCACCACTTCGATCCCCAGGCGGCGCAACGCCTCCACCGCCTCCGCCGCCTCCGGCCGCACCCGATCCGCCACCTCAATCAGGCCCCGCCATTGCCCATCATAGACCAGCAGGGGGGTCCGACCGGCCCGTTGTGCCTCTTTGAGCAGGGCAGAGACCTCGCCGGGGAGCGGAATACCCTCCTGCTGGAACAGACGAGGAGAGCCCACCCAGATGGCATGGGCATTGGCGAAGCCGATCACCCCCAGCCCTGGACGGGCGTTGACCTCCCGGATCTCCGGGAAGGATAACCCGCGCGCCCGGGCCTCCTCCACGATCGCCCGGGCGATCGGATGCTCCGAACGGGCCTCCACCGCAGCCGCCAGGGCCAGGATCGCGTCGGGATCGTTTCCATCCAGCGCGCGCACCGCCTGCACCGTCACCCGGTTCTCGGTAAGGGTCCCCGTCTTATCCAGCGCGACCACCCGCACCCGGGCTAAGCCCTCCAGGGCCATCCCCCCTTTAAACAGAAGCCCCCGGCGGGCCCCGGCGGCGATCGCGGAGAGGAAAGCCGCGGGGGTGCTGATGACCAGGGCGCACGGCGAAGCCACCACCAGCAGGGTCATCGCCCGATAGAAGGCCCGATCGAAGGCTTCCCCCCAGAGCGCGGAAAGGATCATCGTGAGCGCTGCTCCTGCCAGGACCGCCCATGCATAGCGCTGCTCAAAGCGATCGATCACCTGTTGCGTGCGGGCGCGCTGCGCCTGCGCCTCCTCCACCAGATGGATGATCCGCGCCAGCATGGTGTCCGAGGTCGGATGGGTGACCCGGATCTCCAGCGCCCCATGGCCGTTGAGCGTGCCCTCGAAAACCGGATCCCCCGGACCTTTCGGCACGGGCATGGACTCGCCGGTCAGCAGGGATTCGTCGGCCGTGGAGGAACCCGCCACTACCACCCCATCCGCCGGGATCCGTTCGCCGGGCCGAACCAGCAAGTGATCCCCCACCTCGATCGCCTCGATGGGGATCGTCTCCTCTTCCCCACCCCGGATGCGGCGGGCGACGGGAGGGCGGAGGTTCAGCAGCTGCCGGATGGCTCGACGGGTGCGCTCCAGGGCCATGGTCTGCAGGGCGTTTGAAAGGGAAAAGAGGAACAGCAGCGTCCCTCCCTCCTCCGCATGGCCGATCAGGGCAGCCCCCATGGCGGAGAGCAACATCAACAGGTTGACATCCAGACGCCCTGCGCGCAACGCCAGGGCGCCATCGATCACCCCGTAGAAGCCCCCAAACAGATAGGCGGCAACCCAGAAAGCGCCTTCTGCGCCAGGGGCCACCCAGCGCGAAGCGATCCCGCCGATCAACGCGGCGAGGGTCAATCCGACAAAGGGGAACTCCAGCCGGCGTTCCTCCAGGACAAAGCGACGGGCCCACTCTCCCATCGTTCAGGCCCCCCCTGCGATGGAGGTTTTCGTTTTCCGCTGGCAATCCGGGCAGAGACCGTAATAGACCAGGCGGGCTCCATGCAGCGCGTAGCCCGATCGGGCGGCCACCCGCTGATGCATCGCCCGGACGTCCACGCCTTCCAGGTCCTGCACCCGGTGGCATGACAGACAGACCAGGTTGATGTGCGGCGTGGTGTCTCCATCGTAATGCACCATCCCATCCCCGGCATCCCCCAGCGCGCTCACCAGGCCCAGCCGCACCAGCGCATCCAGGGTCTTGTAAACCGTGGCCAGGCTCATCGTGGGGAACCGGCGGCGAAGACGCCGGTAGACATCATAGGCCGTGGGATGGTTCCGGCTCGTCGCCAGGACCTCGCAGATGGCCACCCGCTGAGGCGTCAGCCGCAACCCCGAGGCCCGCAGGCCCTCCAGCATCGCCCTCAATCGCTCCGAACGTCGCATGCTGTAATCCCTATCTGGAGATAACTATTTTCCAAATCGGAAAAAATGATATCCCAGAGCCCGCGCCCTGTCAAATCGGCGGGGTTCTCCCCTGGGCAGAGGGGATGATCCTCAAAGGATGGGGTCGGACCGGGTGCCCTTCGGGGCCGGCCCGGCCCTGGAACTTCGGTGGGGGAGAATCACGGGAACGCCCGGGAAGCTCACAATACCTGCAGCGCCCGATAGATCGCCGCCCGCTGTCCGGGATCCAGAGGAGGAAGATGCTCGATGTGAAAGAGGCCGGAGCCGGGGAGCTCAGAGGGCGGGCGCGGCTCCTGAAGCAGGCGGCAGGCGTAACGGAGGATCAGCTGCCAGCGTCCGTCCTCCCGGCGGGAGGCCGCCTCCAGGATCACGGACTCCTCAGGCTCCACCCCGGCCATCTGGACCATCCATCGCCGGACGCCATCCACCGGATCCTCGCCTTCCATCAGAGGACCGCTCGGCAACGTCCAGTTCCCCTGGGGCGATTGCACCAGCCAGACCGCCTCATCCGCCAGCGCGACGATCTCTACCCGGATCTCCACATCCATCCGGCTCTCTCCGCTTTCCGGCTTTCAGAGAGGAGGGTTATAGCGTTTTGATCCCCAGGCGCTACACGGCTGGCCACTTCCTGTCGGAGATTGAGGCGTGAAGGCAGCCCTCTGTCCCTCAAGAAGGCCCGGGGAGCTTCGGCTCGGGGCCCGCTGTGGAGAGCACCATGCGCTCTGGATCCAGATATTTGCGGGCCACCGCCTGGACCTCCGCAGCCGTGAGGCTGGCGATGATCTCCGGATAGCGCTCCAGATAATCCAGGCCCAGCTCAAATAACTCGATATCGACGAGGACCCCGGCGATCCCCTCATTGGTTTCGAGCCGGAGTGGAAGGGAGCCGATCAAGAACGATTTATTGTCCTCCAGCTCCTTCGCCGGGATCCGCCGCTCCAGGAGGCGACGGATCTCGGTGCGGATGCCCTCCACCGCCCGGGGGAGATGTTCCGGGGCCACTCCGGCGATGACGCTCCACGGGCCGGGGGCCAGACCAGCATCGAGACGACTATACACATAATAAGCCAGCCCGTCCCGGTCCCGGACGTGATCCCCCAGCCGGCCCATCATCCCGAACACCCCCAGGACGCAGTTCGCCAGCGCGGCCGCGTAGTAGTCTGGATCCTTCCGGGCCAGCCCAACCGTGCCCATCACAAGATCGGTCTGGGTTTTGCCCGGGATCGGCGTGTGCACGTGGATCCAGCGGTCCGGACGCGAGACCGGAGGCAGGGGATCCGGCTCCGGGCGGCGGGCGATCCAATCCCCGAAAGCTCGACGCACGGCCTCGATCCCCTCCTCCGCGCGGATCGCGCCCACGATGGCGATGATCATCCGCTCGGGGCTGTAAAACTTCCGATGGAAAGCGACCAGATCCTCCCGGGTGATGGCCTGCACGGTCTCCCGGTAGCCATCCACGCTTCGCCCATAGGGATGGCCCTGAAAGAGCGTCTCCCGGAACCGGAGCCCGGCCATCCGCCGGGTGTCATGCTCCCGCTCCTGAAGATCCGTGAGGATCTCCCCCCGCACTTTCTCCACCTCTTCCTCGGGGAACACGGGGTTGCGCAGGACATCCGCCAGGATCTCCAGCATGGCGGGCAGGTCCTCGGCCAGGGCCTTCAGGCTGAAGCCGGTGGTATGATAGCCCGCCCCGATATCCAGGCTGGCACCGACCGACTCGATCGCCTCATAGATCTCATGGAACGTTCGATGGGCCGTCCCCCGGGTCAGCATTTCGGCTGTGAAGGCCGCCAGCCCCGTTCGCTCCGGCGGCTCATCCACCGCCCCCGCCCACAGGAGGCCGGAGAGGACGACGGATGGGCTGCTGAAGTTCTCATAGGCGAGGGCAATGATGCCGTTCGGCAACACCTCCCGCGCGATCGTGCGCGGGTTAGGCACGGCCCAGGCCCGGACCCGTTGAAGCATCGAGGATGGACCGCTTTTGCGCGCCATTCTGGACTCCAGATGAAGGGTTGAGCTGTCGGAGCATCGGGGAGCGCGGGCATTCCCCGCTCGTCCCGCTGCTGGATACTATCATAGCGCAACCCGGGCTTCGAGGGGCCTTCCTCCATATGGGTTCAGCGCTTGTGCATTCGATCCGTGTGCTTCTAAACTGAATCGGAACCATGAGGATGGCCGGGAGGATGAGGTGTTCGAGGCCTGGAACATCAGCGAGCTGATCATTCTGGCGGTTGTGGTCCTGGGGGGGCTTGTGCTGGCCCTCGATGACTGGCGGGGGATGCTGCTGGCATGGGCCCTGATGGGCATGGGGGGCGGCGTTCTCCTTCAGCAAACCACGGAAGTCCCCAGGGAGCTCGTTGGGATCCAGATCCTGGACAGCGCCCTGCTGACCTTGTTGTTTTATCTGGCGGGCCGGCGGGCGCAGACAAACATCCCCAGAACCCTGAACGCTCGGCCGGTAATCCACTGGCGGTTCCGGATCCTGGCCGCCCTTTTTCTTTACACCATCGCCCGCATGATGGCGATCCGGTTTCCTCTGCCTATTGCTTCTCCACCTCTGTTGATCGTGACATACACCCTGATTGGAATCGGCCTGCTGATCGCCACGTTGAGCCGTTCGCCGCTGAAGGCCGGGCTGGGGGTGCTGACCATGCTGAACGGTTACCAGATCTCCTATCTCTCTGTGCAGGACAGCTTGCTCGCCATCGGATTGATGGCCGGGATGAACCTTCTGGTCGCCTTCCTTATCGTCGCCCTCACCCTGGTCCGTCAGGAGGTGTCCGCGTGAACTTCCCCCTGCTGATCCTGCTCGCCGTTCCCTTCCTGGCCGCTCCTGTGATTTATCCGCTCCGCCGCACGCCGCTGGCGGCTCCCTTCTCGGCCGCAGTCGCCATCGCGCTGGTGGGCTTCATGTGGATCGTTCCCTGGCCGGTGATCACCCCGCGACCGGATCAGGCGACCCTGGGCGCGCCGCTGGTGCTGCTGGGGCGGAGCCTTCGTCTGACCGAAGCGGACCGTTGGGCGCTGAGCACGCTGTGGGGAGGGGCAGCCCTGCTGTTTCTGACCGCATGGCCCTTCCGCTTCGAGCGCCGCCTGTATCCGCTTGGCCTAGTCGCCGGCGGATTGTGGACCATCGGGCTGCTGCTGCGGCCGATCAGCCTGGGGACGTTTTTCACCGGCGCCGCCGCTCTGCTGCTGGCGCTGGCGCTGCTCGGGGAAGGCCACGGCATGGAGGGGGCGACCCAGTATCTGATCGCCGCCAGCCTGGGCTTCCTCGCCTGGGTCACGGCCGCCTGGGCGGCCGAGCAGGCGACGCTGAACCCGGGTCAACCCCTCTGGACCACATTAACCATGCTGCTGATCGGCATAGCGATGGTCCTCTGGTTGGGGGTCTGGCCGGCCTACCGCTGGGTTCTGCTCCTGTTCGCCGAAGGCGCCCCGGTTGGAGCCGCCTTCACCGTGTTCCTGCTGAATTGCGGAACCTGGTTCTGGCTCCTCGCCTGGGCTCAGGAGTTCCCATGGTTGCCACAGCTCCCCGGGTGGAGCGCCGGCCTGCAGGCCATGGGGATCCTGATGATGCTGAGCAGCGCCGTGCTGGCCTTGGCGGAACGGGGCTGGGGCCTCATCGGAGGATACGCCTGGCTGGCCTCCAGCGGCCTCTCCTGGCTGGCGCTGGGCCTGGGGACCGTCGAGGGAATTCACCTGAGCGCGTGGACGCTATGGGTCCGGATCATCGCCCTGCTGGGGCTCGCCTTCGGACTGGCGGCGCATCGTCGGATGAGCGGCTCAACCGAATCCGGCCGCATCTCGCTGGACCAGGGGCCATGGGTGATCGCGCTGTTGCTGGGAAGCGGCATGGCCCTGATCGATGTTCCCCCCTTCGCGAGCTTCACCGCCCGCTGGGCTCTAACTCGGTTGTTGCTGCCTTCCCGCCCGATCCTGTCGCTGGCATGGATCGGGAGCACCGGCCTTCTGGGCTGGGCGTTGCTGCGGGAGCTGACCCGGCCGCGCGAAGAGACGCCGCCGTTGCGTCCAATGCCACGCTCCGCGGTCTGGTTTGGGATCGCCTGGTGGACCGCCGAGCTCCTGCTGCTGTTCATCAGCCCATGGCTGGGCTCTCAGCTCCGGCCCCTGGCCGACGCATGGATCCACCTGAGCCCGCTGGAATAAGTAAGTTAAGTATGGGAGGCAGCCAGCGGCGTAACCCTTTTCAGATCTTGCCCCATTTCCCGACCAGGTCCCTCCCAAGGGCACCTAAGGCCATTCCGCCTTCCGGAACTTGAGCTCCAAGGCGTAAGCATAATAAACTTAAACGGTGGAAACATCCCCGAACAGGAGCAGGGCAGCGGCGAGGGCGCCCATTTCAACCCATTCGTGACAAACGGTGAACATGCGGCGCGCTCTTCGACGAGGAACCGGGAAACAACCCGTAGCGGTTCGCACTTCATCCGGAGGGGCCAGCGATGGGAGGGGTTCGGCAAGCGGTCCGATGGCCGGCCCGTCGGTGGATGCCGCACCTGTGGGCCAGCTGGAAGCCTTTCGGGATCGGCGAGCAGCGCCCGAATAATTACCTGGAGATCCTGCGGGCGCTCTGGGAGAACCGGGATCAGCTGGGCTACGCCTGGCGCATCCTGAGGGATGGGGTCTGCGACGGATGTGCTCTGGGCACCAGCGGGATGCGCGACTGGACGATCACCGGGATTCACCTCTGCAATATCCGCTTACGCCTGCTCCGCCTCAACACAATGCCTCCCCTGGATATCCGAATGCTCTCCGATGTCCGTCCCCTGGCCCGGCGATCCTCGCGGGAACTTCGATCCCTGGGCCGTCTCCCCTACCCCATGATCCGCCGCCGCGGCGAACCCGGATTCCGCCGGATCTCCTGGGAGGAAGCCCTGGATTTCATCGCCGGGTTCATCCGTCAGACGTCGCCGGAGCGCTTAGGCTTTTACCTCACCAGCCGGGGCCTTCCCAACGAGGCCTATTATGTGGCCCAGAAGGCGGTCCGGGCGATGGGGACCAACTCCATCGATAACGCGGCGCGGGTCTGCCATGCGCCCAGCACCCTGGCCCTCAAGGCGGCCCTCGGCGTGGCCGCCACGACGTGCTCCTATACCGACCTGATCGGGACGGACCTGATCGTCTTCTTCGGCTCCAATGTGGCCAACAACCAGCCGGTGATGATGAAGTATCTCTACTATGCCCGTAAGGCCGGGACACGGGTGGTCCTGGTGAACCCCTATCGCGAGCCGGCGATGGAACGCTACTGGGTTCCCTCCGATCTGGAAAGCGCCCTTTTCGGGACCCGGATCACCGACCGCTTCTTTCAGATCCGGGTGGGGGGCGACATCGCGTTCATCAATGGGGCCATCAAACACATGATCCAGCAGGGATGGGTGGACGAGGCCTTCATCCAGGCGCATACGACAGGCTTTGAGGAGCTGCGGGCTGTGCTGGAAGCGACGCCGTGGGAGGAGCTGGAGGAAGGCGCAGGCCTTCCCCGGGAGGAGATGGAGGCCTTCGCCCGGATGGTGGCCGAAGCGCAGCGGGCCGTCTTCGTGTGGAGCATGGGGATCACCCAGCATCCTTATGGCGAGGACAACGTGCACGCCATCATCAATCTGGCTCTGACCCGGGGCTTCGTCGGACGGGAGGGATGTGGCCTGATGCCCATTCGGGGCCACTCCGGAGTTCAGGGCGGGGCGGAGATGGGAGCCTATGCCACTGTATTCCCGGGCGGCCTCCCGATCAACGAAGAGAACGCCCGCCGCCTTTCCGAGCTCTACGGCTTCGAGGTCCCCCCGAAGCGAGGCCTCACCGCCCCGGAGATGATCGAAGCTGCCCATCGGGGGGAACTGGATCTCCTCTTCAGCGTGGGCGGCAACTTCCATGAAGTGCTGCCGGGGCCGGACTTCGTTCGCGAAGCCCTGGAACGGGTTCCCCTCCGGGTTCATATGGATATTGTGCTCTCGCCGCCTATGTTCTTCGAGCCCGGCGAGGCCGTGATCCTGCTTCCGGCCACTACCCGTTATGAAGGGCCCGGTGGGGTGACCGAAACCACCACGGAGCGCCGGGTGATCTTCAGCCCGGAGATCCCCGGGCCGCGGATCGGAGAGGCCCGGCCCGAATGGTGGGTCTTCGGCGAGATCGCCGCCCGCGTCCGTCCGGACCTCGCGGATCGTGTCCGCTTCCCGAACACCCAGGCGATCCGGGAGGAGATCGCCCGGGTGATCCCCTTCTACGATGGGATCCAGCATCTGCGGAAGAAGGGGGATCAGTTCCAGTATGGCGGGCCTTTGCTCTGCGCGGGCGGACGGTTCCCCACCCCGGATGGGAAGGCCCACTTTAAGGCCGTGCGGCCGCCGCGGGTGGAGATCCCCGAGGGGGCGTTCCGGGTCGCCACCCGGCGGGGAAAGCAGTTCAACAGCATGGTCCACGAGGACATCGATCCCCTCAACGGCCTTCCACGGGATGCCGTGCTGATGCATCCTGCGGACATCGAGCGGCTCGGGCTCCGGCCGGGAGATCCGGTCCGGCTCTGGAACGCCTGGGGCGAATTCCGGGGGCGGGTGTTCCCGGGGGATGTGAAGCCGGGCACCCTGCAGGTGCACTGGCCGGAAGGAAACGCCCTGATCCCACCCAACATTCGATCCCCGCTGGCCGGGATCCCGGCGTATAAGGCGATCATCGCGCATGTGGAAAAGGTGGGGGAGCTCCTGGGCGCCCCTCGCTCGTAGCGGGATGGGGCGCCAGGGCCTCACGCTCCTTTCGGTGGCAGGGGTGAAGGGAAAGGGAATGGGGGAGGGAAATCCCGATGATCCGGGATGGCGCGCTGAAAGGATGGCCGGTAACCGGCTGGCGGCAGGACCGTTCCGAGATCGGTGAGGATGTGGTGATCGTGGAGGAGCCCCTGGAGATCCAGGTGGCGCTTCGAGGCGAGGCCTCGATGGAGATCTTCCCGATCGCCGTTACGATGCGGACCCCCGGGCATGATGAGGACCTGGCCCTGGGGTTCCTCTACACGGAAGCCCTGATCCCCGAGCCCGGCGTCATCGCCCAGGGCCTGTCGCTGGAACGCCCCTCCCCGAACGAAATCCGGGTGATCCTTCCGGAGGCGATGCGCATCGATCGGGAACGGCTGACCCGACATTTCTACATGACCAGCAGCTGCGGGGTATGCGGGAAAGCGGCCATTGAAGCGATCTTCGTTCAGGGGTATCCGCCGCTGCCGGAAGCGGAGCCCGTGATCCCCATCGGGCTCCTCTGCGACCTCCCCCGGCGGCTCCGGGAGGCCCAGGCCCTCTTCCGCCGAACCGGGGGGCTGCATGCGGCGGCGATCTTCGATGCGGAGGGCCGATTGCTCTGGCTGCGGGAAGATGTCGGCCGCCACAACGCCGTGGATAAAGCCATCGGCGCCGCGCTTCGGGAGGGGCGTCTGCCCCTGAGCCGGTCGCTGATGCTGGTGAGCGGCCGGGCGGGCTTCGAGATCGCCCAGAAAGCCCTGCGGGCGGGCATCCCGATCCTGGCCGCCCTGGGGGCGCCCTCCAGCCTCACCCTCGAGCTCGCCCAGGCCACCGGGATGACTGTGGTGGGATTCTTGCAGGGGGACCGGGCCAATGTCTATACGGCCCCATGGCGGGTGAGGATGAGCTCTCTCGCTTCCAGCGACCGCCCATGATCCAGGCGCCCATCCGACGCATCCTGGGAGTTCGCATCCACGACGTCACATTCGGGGAAGCGCTCGACATCGTGGACGCTTTCCTCGCAGGAGGAGGCGCGCATCAGATCTGCACTGTGAACCCGGAGTTCGTGATGCACGCGCTCCGGAACCCGGCGTTCTTCCAGGTGCTGGAACAGGCTGACCTGAACGTCCCGGATGGCATCGGGTTGTTGTGGGCGGGGCGGATCCTGAAGCAGCCGCTGCGGGAACGGGTGCCCGGGGTGGAGCTCATGGAGGCGCTGGCAGCCCGGGCGGCGGAACGGGGCTGGCGGATCTTCCTGCTGGGGGCCGCCGATGGCGTGGCCGATCGCGCGGCGCTAAGGCTCCGCGCCCGATACCCGTCCCTGATCGTCGCCGGAACCTTCGCCGGGTCTCCCCGGCCGGAGGATGCCCCGGAGATCCTGGAACGCCTTCGAGAGGCCCGACCGGATCTTCTGTTCGTGGCGTATGGGGCGCCCCAGCAGGATCTCTGGATCGCCCGTTACCAGCCGGAGCTGCGGATCCCGGTGGCGATGGGGGTGGGAGGGGCCTTCGATTTCATCGCCGGCATCGTTCCCCGCGCCCCCCGCTGGATGCGAGAGCACGGCCTCGAGTGGCTTTACCGGCTGATCCGCCAGCCGTGGCGCTGGCGCCGGATGCTCGCCCTCCCCCACTTCGTCCTCGCCGTCCTGGCCGCCCGCTATGGCAGGGGAGGGACAGGGGCCGGCGCGGGATAGGCCTGAATCGCGAACTCATCCCAGTATCCCCTCATACTCACCGGGCCGTAAGCGAAGATCGCCATCCCGCGGGCGCCCAGCGCCCGCGCCGCCTCTATGCGGTCCCGGATGTCCTGAAAGCAGGCGTAGCCGCCATGGATCCCGGGGAACACATACCGGCCGGAAGCGCTGGCGAGGAAATCCGCCACCAGGGTGCGGAATCGATCCAGCGTCCACACCGTTGTATCCGGACAATTCGCCGAGGGACCGGCGGGATAGATCATGGGCATGATCGCATCCACCCACCCCTCCCGCAGCCACCGCTGGGAATCCTGGTAGTAATCCGAATACCCGGAGGTGAACCCCGGCCACCCCCATCGATTTTGATAAACGCCCCACACGGCCGCCGTTACCCATGCTTGGGGGCGAACGCCCTTCACGGTCGCGTAAACGTCGCGCACCATGGCGTTCACCTGTTCCCGCTGCCACGCTGCCCGCTCCTCCGGGCTGCTGAACGAAGGGGTGAACGGATCATAGGAATAACCCCGGCCCGGATAGCGGATCAGATCCAGGTGCACGCCATCGAGATCATAGCGGCTGGCCAGATCCCGCACCACCCGCACCACCTGATCCCGCACGCCAGGCCATGCGGGCGTGGCCCAGAGATATGTATCGCAGGTCATCATATTCATTGGCGTTCCTGAGGAATCATAAACGCGCCACGCGCTCCATGACCGTCCATTCGTTCGAGAGAAGGTCCAGAACGGGTGGGGGGGGTTCAGGCCATCCGGCGGAGCGCCGACGCCACAGAGCCATGTAGGGTAAACATTGACGTAGGCATGGACCTGCAGACCGCGGGCGTGGGCGGCGTCCAGCAGCACCCGCAGCGGGTCAAACCCGGGGGAAGTTCCCAGCGTGCGCGTGACGGTGCCTGTGAGGCGGGCAGCCCATGGCTCATAACCCGGGGTGTAATAGGCGTCCCCGACGCCCCGAACCTGAAAGAGGAGCACATTGAAGCGGGCGGCGGCGGCCTGCTCGGCGATCGCCACCAGGGTTTCCGGCCGCGCCCACGGGCCATCGGCCCGTGTCCAGTCGAAACGGGTGACCCACAGGGCGCGGAACTCCGACCGCGGGGCGCGGAGGATCAGGGGGAGATATACCCGGTATGGTCCTCCCTGGTTTGTCGGAACTGCCGACGTCGCCGGGCGGGAGGCTTCGGGCGCCCCAGCGGGGATCTGAGGGATATATCCGCTCCACCGATACCAGAGGGCGTTTTCCACATCCGCGGGAGGCAGTGAGCCCATCAAGGGCAGCGAGCCGGAGCCCAGAACCAGGATCCCCATCCCCAGCGCCAGCGCTCTCCATCGGATATTCCACCCGGACACACCCATGGCTTTTCCTCTGTTCTTGAAGGAGGATCTTTGAACTCCTTCCCCGGAGGACCCCTCCCCCATCCCCTCCCTGCACCGCTGCGCGGCGAGGAAGGGGAGGAAGGATCCAGATCGGGTTTTCGAAAAGACGCCCGCGCTCCCCCCTGGTGTGCTCCGAGGGGGGACGGGCTTCCCCTGGAATCGAGAAGGCCATGCATCGGCCGAAGGGCCGCCCGGAGGACATCGATACCGCTATGGTAGACGGGAGACGTCGGATCGCGCAAATCGCTACGAACCGTCCCGGGATAAGCCGGACGGCTTCAGGATCCCCTCGGTGCCCCGAACCTGCCGGCGAGCACGGGAGGGATCGAATCGCGGATGCGCTGAACGGGTTCCTCACCGCAACATCACATCCGTCCACTCCTGAATCCACCGTTCCCGGTTCGCATCAATCCGGGCAGGGTCCAGACGAGCTGGCTCCGGTGGGACCTCAGCGAATTTCTGGAAGAACTCGGGGAGCCGGGCCTTCGGGTGAACCGGGAAGACAAACATCTGGAGCGGGATGTCCTCCTGAAACCGCAGGCTGATCATGTAATCCATCCACCGCTCCGCCAGATCCCGGTTCTTCGCCCCCTTCAGGATGCCGGCGAACTCGATCTGGCGGAAGCAAGCATCCTTCCCCAACACGTTCCCCGTGGGCGGCTCCGTGAGCTTCCCCTCGCTGAAATACACCTCTGCCGCCGGGCTGGTGGCGTAGCTCACCACAATCGGGCGGGTCCCCGGGCTTCCTGTAGCGCCGCTGAATTCCTTGTAGTATGCATCCTCCCATCCCTCCGTGATCTTCACATCGTTCGCCTTCAGCGCCCGCCAGAAGTCCAGCCACCGCTCCTCCCCGAAATGGGCAATGGTGGCCAGCATGAACGCCAGACCCGGGGAGGACGTAGCCGGGTTCTCCACCACCAGCAGCCCCCGGTATTCCGGCCGAATGAGATCCTCCAGGGTCTCCGGCGGCTTCAGGCCCTTCTCCCGGAAGTATTTCTTGTCGTAATTCAAACAGACGTCCCCATAGTCGATGGGGATCAACCGATACTCAGGATCCAGGAGGAACGCCCGCGGGATCTCCTCAATGCCCTGGGGCCGGTAAGGCTCGAACAGATCCTCCCGGATCGCCCGGCTGAAGAAGGTGTTGTCCACGCCGAAGAAGACATCGGCCAGGGGCGCCCCTTTGGCCAGGATCGCTTTGTTGAGGGCGGCCCCGGCATCGCCGGCCTTGAGGATCTGCACGCGAACGTTGTAACGCCGCTCGAATTCGCGCAGGACTTCCTCGCTGACACTGAAGCTGTCATGGGTCATCAGCACCAGCTCCCGCGGGCCCGATGGGGTAGCGGTCGCTGTCGCGGGAATCGGGGAAGCCGTCGGGGCCGGCGTCGCCGTCGCCGGAGCGGCGGTCGGCGTTGGCGTGGTGCAGGCCGCCATCAGGGCCGCCAGAACCCATCCCCAGAGCCACCGATATCGATATCCCATCCTTACGCCTCCTCGAGCTGGTGAATCGAGCTCCAGGCACCCCACTTCATTCCATGTCCTGCTCAACCAATGGGGGGAGAGGGTGTTTCAAGGCTCGAAAACGAAGGGGTGGTGATCCCCGGCGCGCCAGGCCGCCTCGAAAAACGCAAGCTCGAACCGCAGGGCGGCCTGGTAGAGGGCCTGCTGGGCCTTCTCATCCCCGGGCAATCGATCCAGCAGCGTCTCCAGCCGGCGGGCCAGCGCTTCGAAATCCGCGCTGGAATAGGTCTCCACCCACTCCCGATAAGGGCTGGCGGGGTTGGTCTGCGGCCGGAGGAAAGCCCCCAGATCGGCATACAGGCGCATGCATGGCGTCATCGCCGCCACCAGGTGCCCCACCGGCTCCAGGGCCGCCACCCGTAGCAGGAAATCCGTGTAGGCCTGGGTGGCCGGCGCAGGCTCCGGGCGCAGGTTCGCTCCCCAGCGCGCCGCGTAGCCCTCGTGGAGTCGAAGCTCCTCGAAGACGCCCTGGAGAAGCTCCCGGAAGGCGTCCATCGTCTCCCGATCCGGGGCCTTGGCCAGGCCGAGGGCGTAAGCGCGGGCGAAGGCCTCCAGGAAGAAGGCGTCCTGCTCCACATAGAACACGAAGCGCTCGCGCGGCAGATCCCCCGAAGCAATCCCCTGCACAAAAGGATGCATCCGGCAGCGTGTGATCAGATCCAAGCACGCCGTGTAGAACGCCCGAGCCTTCCCCATCGATCCCCTCCTGCATCCTCCAGGTCAGTCCGGCTCCCCGCGCTCATGGATCACCAGCAGGAGGCCACGGCGAACCCGGATGCGGGCCCGCGGGGCGATCATGCGATTGCTGATCCCCAGGGTGGACCCGAAGGGCAGAACCCCTTCCTGCAACGGATAGAAAAGGCCTTCCAGCGTGACGCCCTCCGCGTCGCCGGTCAACGGGATCAGGGAGACCCGATCGCCGGGCTGGCCTTCGATCCATCCTTCACCCCGGAGGACGAAGGCCTCCCGCCCCCCGCCCACGAAGCGGATATCCCAACCGGCCCAGCGGGGATGGGCCAACAGCAACAGAGAGGCCACGGTCTGATCCAGCCGCGAGCCCCACCCGCCGAACACCCGGATCGCTCCCCTGAGCTGCCGGGCGTATTCCAGGGCCAGCTCCAGGTCTGTGGCGTCCTTGTCCACTGGATGGCGCTCGATCGGCGCTCCGATCTGTTCCAGCCAGGCGAACGTCTCCGAATCCATCGAATCCAGGTCTCCGATCACCCGATGGGGCATCACCCCGATGGCCCGAAGATGCGCGGCGCCGCCGTCCGCCGCCAGGATCCACCGCGCCCGGGAAGCCGCCTGGCGCAACGCCTCTCGATCGACTTCACCCCCCGCCACAATCAGGACGATCTCCGGCTCGCCCATCGGATTCTCCTTGAGGATTATGCGGGGGCCTTCACCGCCTTCTTCCCCGACTCCACCAGCCCCCGCCCGAAGGAGCGCTGCATTTCCCAGAAGGGCAGGCCGCCCGGGGCCTTCCCCAAGCCCCACGGGAGAACGAACATCCGGCCGGCCTTCCCGCATCCATCCGGGGATCCTCAAACGGCGGAAGAAAAGGGGATATCCAGACATGGAAGCCGCTGGGGCCGCGACATGCGAGGGCTGTCCATGTCCCCCTTCCCTCCGCCGGTATGACCCGGATCAGGTTCAAAGGGTCGGCGCCGGGCGTGGAAGAGGAGCCCACCGTGGGAACGGTCAGCCTGCCTCTTCCAGAAGGCGCCCTCTCAGCCTGCTTGCCCGCAGACTCCCCCGGGAAACCATCCGTCCCACAGTTTATATTCGGCCGGAGAGAGCGTCAAAATCCCGGATGGAGGCCATCCCAGGTATATCGTGGATGCACTTCGCCCGGTATCCTGCTGAGGCGGGTTCCTGTCACCGAGACAGACCGATTGCATCTAAAAATTATGGCGGGGCAGCTGCCCCTGGCAGCGCCCACCCCCCGAGAATCCGCGGGTGGATCCAGCGCGAGGGCGACCAGGGTAAGATGAATGTTGAAAAAGCCTTCAGGCGGAGAACCGCGAAGAAGATCCCAGAATCCGTCCGGAGGGGAACCGATGGCCGGAACCACGCGATGGCCCCGGGTGATCATCTTCACCACGCCCAACTGCCCATGGTGCCGCGCGGCCAAGGAATACCTTCGGCAGCGTGGCGTCCCCTTTAAAGAGGTCGACGTCAGCCGGGACGCTGCGGCAGCGCGGGACCTGGTGCGCCGCACCGGACAGATGGGCGTGCCGGTGCTCGACATCGGTGGTAAAATCGTGATCGGTTTCAACCGGCCCCAGATCGACGCCTTGCTGGGGCTGAAGAAGAAGTAACAGGTTTTGCAGGTTACGGTATCGCCTCTGGCGACGGTGCAGCCCAAAAATCTGGAATACAGAGGAGGGGAACCCATGGCGGACGAGCGTTTCCCATGGCAGCCGTTGGGCAGCCGCGTGGTCATCCGCCCGGTGGAGCAGGAGAGCCGAACCCCCAGCGGCCTGATCATCCCCGAAACAGCCAAGGAGAAGCCTCAAATCGGGGTCGTGGTCGCCGTCGGCGACGACGAATCCATTAAGGTTCGCATCGGCGATCGGGTGCTGTTCCCCAAGTATTCGGGGAACGAGGTGAAGGTGAACGGCGTGGAATATCTCATCATCGATGCCAATGATCTCCTGGCCTACGACACCGAAACCCGTGCTTCCCTGCCGGAGGAGAAGCCGGCGAAGAAGGCGCGGCGCAAGGGATAAAGGATCCCCTCTCTCATCGGATCGCATGGCGATCGCGATCGGGCGGTGTATCCTCATGCCGCCCGATCGCGATCATGGGCCGGATTCCCCCCATTTCCCCCTGTTTGCACGCCAAAGACATCCTCTGCCTCCCAAAATCCTCTCCCCGTGGCCCGGAGGACCACCGGGAGAAAGTCCGCCTTCACCCTCTAATCGCCAGCGCCTCGCGCCACAAAGAACGCTGGGGTCTTTCGCAAACGCTCTCCCTCCCAGCTCCAGATTCCGGTCTTTCCTTCCCACTGAAAAGCCGGGCGGGCATGCATCTGCATCACGACCCAGATCAGATCATATCCCAGCGGCGCGTAAGGGCCTGGAGGTGTCCCCAGGGAGAGCTCGCGATAGGCGTCGACCCACTCCGGATCCTCCACCGGCCGGGTCTCCGCCACCACGCGGATCCCGGGATCCGCGGGCAGCACCGCCCGCAGATCCGGATGCAGCAAACCGGGTCCTCCCAACAACAGGCCCCGCCAGCCCTCCTGTCGCCAGCGCCGCGCGGCTTCCCCCGCGTGGACCGCCCGGCCATCGAAAAGGACCGGCTCTTCTCCCCGGGGGGAAGCTTCCTCCCCGCGGGCCTCCCGCACCGTCCACCCCCGTTCGCGGAAAAACGCTGCCAGCTCCGGACCAAACCACTGTTCCTCGTCGTCGCGAACGATCCACAGGATCGATCCGCCCCCCGGCGGAAGGACCTGAAGCAACGCCTCCGCAATCGTTCGCTGATCCGGAGCGGTCGCCAGCGCGCCCTCCGGCACCCGGTCCGCCGGAAGAAGGGGCGCGATGAGAGAGATCCCCGTCGCCCGATAAACCGGCACCGCCGCCCGCGTCGTCTCCGGTCGGAAGTGGCCGATCACTGCAATCAATCCGGGATAGGTCACGATCTGGCGGGCTCGCTCCTGCGCCAGGATCGGATCCCCCTGATCATCCAGAGCAACCAGCATAGCCAGGGGGCCTGCGGGATGAGCAGCGTTCCACATCCGCACCGCCAGACGAGCCCCAAAGATCACATCGTAACCGATGGGTCGATCTCGCCCTTCAAAAGGGGCCACCAGGCCGATATAGACAGTCCGTATCGGCCGACAGGCCAGCAGCCCCAGAACCAGGAGCGGAATCACCCTCCAGAATGGCCTCCGGCCCATCGCTTCTACGCCCAACCAGCGTATAATACATGTCAAGACCTGGGCTATTGAGCTCAGATCCGGGGCCGTGCCGGCCTCCAAACTCCTGCAAGGGAAACCTGTGGCCCGATCTCTGAGCGAGCGCAAGATCATGCCCGAGCGCAACTCATTGGAATGGGAATCTTCCAGGGAACCCCCTATGCCAGAGGCGGAGCGCTGGCATACGGCTCCCCTCGCGGAGGGAGAAACCGGGCTGGAGGAGCCTCCTCCTGCGGCACCCGCTGCGTTGCTGCGCCTTCGAGTTGCTTCCACCGGGCGCGTCATCGAAGTGCGCTCTCATCAGATCTGCGAGATCGGACGCTCAGACCCCAGCCTGGGCCTGGCCCCGGATGTGGATCTTTCGCGAGAGGGCCCCGAAGCCATGTGGGTCTCCCGCCGTCACGCGCGGATCTTTTATCACGACGGCTATTTCTACATCGAAGACCTGGGGAGCACGAACGGAACCTATCTCAACAACAAACGCCTGGTCTCCGGCCTGCCGTATGCGCTTCAGGACGGCGACGAGCTCCGCTTCGGGCGGATCATCGCCCACGTGCATATCGAGTAAGAGGAAGATCTCGGTTTAAAGCCAGGGGGGCCCCCGACGGACAATGGCATCGGTCATACGGGCGACGCGGACGATGGGCTCAACGTCGTGGACGCGAACGATGTCCGCCCCGCGCACGATGCTGACCGCCACCACCGCCGCTGTCCCCTCCAGGCGCTCCTCTGGCGGCAGGTTCAGGGTGTAGCCGATGAACGATTTGCGGGAAGGGCCCACCAGGATCGGAAAGCCCAGCTCCCGCAGCTCCCCCAGCCGATCCACCAGCTCCAGGTTCTGAGCGACGGTCTTGCCGAACCCCAGCCCCGGGTCCAGGATGATGCGATAAGCGGGGATCCCTGCCGCGCGGGCGGCCTCCACCCGCTCCATCAGGTGGGCGCGCACAGCGGCCACGATATCCCCATGCCCCTCCCCTTCATAGCGGGCACCCAGGCGAGGATCCCGCACCACAGCCTCCCGCCGGCTTCGGTTGTCCATCAGAATAATGGGAACGCCCAGCTCAGCGGCCGCATCCGCCATCTCGGGATCCGCCCTCATCGCCCACACATCGTTGATCAGGTCCGCGCCGGCCGCGACCGCCGCCCGCGCCACACAGGCCTTGTAAGTGTCCACCGAGATGGGGCCCAGGCCTTCTGCCACCAGCCGCTCGATGACCGGGAGCACGCGGCGCATTTCCTCCTCCGCCGATACCGGCTCCGAACCCGGCCGGGTGCTCTCCCCCCCGACATCCAGCAGATGCGCGCCGGCCGCTTTGAACCGTCGGGCCTGCTCCAGGGCGGCCTCCACCCAGTCCGGGCCTTTCAACAGGCCATCCCCGGAGAAAGAATCCGGCGTGATGTTCAGAATGCCCATCACTAGGGTCTCCCTTCCCCAATACAGGAAGCCCCGGCCGGCCCGCATCGGTGCCCGGGCCCAGCGCCGGATCCCCGTGCCGGGCGGCTCCGCCGCCAGCGCCGCCGCCGTCCGCCCCAGTCGGGGATGCACCCACTCCGGAGCGATCTCCGCCAGGGGGATCAGGACGAAGGCTCGCTCCGCCATCCGGGGATGGGGAAGGGTGAGGGTTTCGTCCTCCAGGCACAGATCATCGTAGAAGAGCAAATCCAGATCGATCGGACGGGGCCCCCAGCGGGGGCCGGGGCGTCGCCCCATGGCCGCCTCGATGCCCTTGCATGCTGTTAGGAGCTGATGCGGGGAGAGATCCGTCGTGCCGATGCAAACGGCGTTCAGAAACATGGGCTGATCCACATAGCCCACCGGCTCGGTCTCATAAAACGAGGAGACGGCTTCGATCTCCACCCATTCCAGGAGGCGCTGAAGGGCCTCCCGCAGCGCGGCATCCCGATCCCCCATGTTGCTCCCCAGGGCAACGCCCACCCGGTGCTTAAGGCGTCGCAACGGCGGCATCGATCACCTCCCGGTAAACCGCGCACTGACCAAAGGACTCTTCCACTTCGACCTCCAGGGCATGCAGGCGCAGATTCGATGGGAGACGCGCCCGCAGCTGAGCGGCCAGATAACGGGCCAGCCACTCGGCCGATGTGTTGGGGATCGGCAGGATCCGCACATCCTCCGCGGGGAAGAGATAGCGTTTGGAATCGATCTCCGCCTCCACCTGTTCTTCCCGGATCGTCAGACGAAGGCGAGGATGCTCCGCCGGAAGCAGCACCCGGTGATCCAGCTCGTCCACCAGCGCCTTCACCAGGCGCTTCAGGGCCACGAAATCCATCACGATGTCCTCCTGCAGCGGGCCCTCCAGAGACACTGCCACCCGGTAGTTATGACCGTGAAGCGGCTCGCTCCCATGGGGGAAGATCATAAAGTGCCCGGCGCAGAACACCAGATGATCCTGGGAAACCCGCACCCGATCCATCGCCGTCCTCCTTTTCGTCCCCTAAGGAGTGCTCCCCTCCATCACCTCCGCCGTGCGCTGCGCGCAGGCGATCCAGGTAAAGGCCGCCGCGCGCCGGATCCCTCGCTCGCGCAACGTCCGCCCCAGGGCCGTATCCACCAGCACGGCGATCAGCGCCCCGGCCATCCCCCGGGCATCCTCCGGGGGGATCAGATAAGCGGCATCCCCCGCCAGCTCCATCAGCGCCGGGATCTCCGAGGCGACCACCGGGACCCCGCAGGCCATGGCCTCCAGCACCGGGAGGCCGAATCCCTCATAGCGGGAAGGATACAAGAAGGCGGAGGCTCCTCGATAGAGCGCTGGCTTGTCCTCCTCCGCCACCGGCCCAATGGTTCGCACCACATGCTCCAGCCCCCATGCCCGGGCCAGCGGTCGGGGATCCACGAACAGACGGCTCGAACCCTCCGGCAGGCGCCCGGCGATGACCAGGGGGAAGTTCTCCCCGATGGCATCCTGGGCCCAGGTGTACACCGCGAGGAGCGTCTCGATGTTCTTCCGCCGATCGAAGCCCCCCAGGTAGAGCACATACGCTGGGGGCAGATCGTATCGGTTCCGCACCCGCGCATCCTCCACCGGATCCGGACGGGGGGTGAACCGCTCGGACACGCCCAGGGGGACGGCGGTGACCCGCTCCGGCGGCAGCCGCAGACGTTGAAGGAGATCCTGTCGGGAGGCTTCGGAGTCTGTGAGGAGGTGCGCGGCGCCCGGCGTGGCCGCCGTCACCAGGGCGGTATACAGCCGGGCGGCCAGGGTCGCCCGATACTCCGGAAACCGGAGGGGGATGAGATCGTGCACGGTGACGATCACCGGCGCAGGGGCGCGGAGCGGCGGCGCCCAGTAAGGGACGAACAGCCGATCCGCCCGCCAGCGGGCGGCCGCGCCCGGCAGGCCGATCTGCTCAAACCAGAGTTTCTGAAAATCCGGCGGAAGCCGGGGCAGCCGGACCCGGACCGGCTCCACGCCCTCCGGCAACGGGCCCGCCCAGCCCTCCGGGAGGGCCACGCCGATCGTCCAGCCCGGCCGCACCCGGGGGAGATGCCGGAGGATCTCTCCGACATACTGGCCGGTGCCCGTCGCGGGATGTTGTAGGAACCAGCCGCTGACCAGGATTCGCATGGGCGCTGGACCTACGCCGGGATGGGAATCAGATCCAGGAACCAGAAGCCATCCCGAAAGACCGCTTCTCCCCGCACGAAAGGGACAGGAGAGCGAAACCCTGGCCCATCATACACAAAGGTGTGGAACTCCCCGTTCTCCCCTGCCGGATCCACATCCGCTGGCAGATCAGCCAGGAAGGCGAGATCGAGGGTTCGCCCCAGGAACCCTGGGCCCAGGCGGTTCCCATCGATGCACACCGTCACCGCCCGAAAACCCAGGGCGATAAACCGCTGAACCAGATCCCGGGTGGGCTCACCCCAGAGGGGGAACAGCACGTCCACCCCCAGGGGGAGCAAATGGCGCAGCCGATAGGCCCGGATCTCCTCCAGGAACAGATCCCCGAAGGCGAACCGGCGGATCCCCTGCTGCATCAGGCGCCGGGTGGCCTCCCCCATCCGCTGTTCGTAGACCTCATTCGGACAGGGATGCGGGAGCCAGACCTCATAAACCGGAAGGCCGAGGGCCGCGGCCTGGGCGTGGATCAGGGAGCGGCGCACGCCGTGCATCGTCACCCGATCGAAAGCCTCGTTCAGGGTGACCAGCAATAGCCCCACCGCCTCCCCCCGTCGCCGCAACGCGTGCAGCGCCATCATGCTGTCTTTGCCACCGCTCCAGGCCAGCGCGATCATGGGCCCAACCTCCTCGATCCGATCATCCACGGATCGCTATGGCGGGCGACAGGCTCGGGGCAGGAAGGGGAAAAGCGCCCCGGGGAGAACCTCTACCGCCTCGCTTTCTGACGATTACCCCAGAAAGAGTTCTGACGCAAAATCATCCGGCTCGCCCCCGAGCTGGGCGCCGGACAGACGGGCAGGATCCGGGGAAACGGCGGAGGTCCTGTTCCATGTCCATGGGAACAGGAAATCCCCGGGGCTGAATCCTTGCGCCCGATTGATGTAAAATCCTCAGAGGTGAATCCCGCCGCAGAGAGCGTTTCCAGCTCATCCAACCCGGGATCATGGAGGCGCATCGATGGGAAACCTGGAAGGCCGCGTGGCCGTAGTCACTGGATCCTCCCGGGGGCTGGGACGGGCGATCGCCCTGGAGCTGGCCCGACGGGGCGCCCGGGTCGTGGTGAACTATCGTCAGAACGAGGCGGCCGCCCAAGAGGTGGTGGAAGCCATCCGATCCGCTGGTGGGGAAGCCATCGCCGTGCAGGCCGACGTCAGCCGCTACGAAGAGGCTGAGCGGTTGATCCGTGCCGCCTTAGAGGCGTTCGGGCGGGTGGACATCCTGGTCAACAACGCAGGGGCCACCCGGGATAACCTGCTGGCGATGATGAAGGAGGAGGACTGGGACTTCATCCTGACCACCAACCTGAAGAGCGCCTTCAACTGCACGAAGGCCGCCCTGCGGCCGATGATGCGCCAGCGCTACGGCCGGATCATCAACATCACCTCGATCGCCGGCCTGGTGGGCAACGCCGGCCAGACCAATTACGCGGCCGCCAAGGCCGGCCTGATCGGTTTCACCAAATCCCTGGCCAAAGAGGTCGGTTCCCGGAATATCACAGTCAACGCCGTGGCCCCCGGCCTCATCCCGACGGATCTCACCGAGCCGTTACCCCAGGAGTTCAAGGAGGCCGCCCTGCGGATGACCCCGCTGGGACGGCTGGGGACCCCGGAGGATGTGGCCTACGCCGTGGCGTTCCTGGCCTCCGATGAGGCCGCCTTCATCACCGGCCATGTCCTCACGGTCGATGGGGGGATGACCTGTGTGTAGGGGCATCCCCACCCGGAGAATGAGGTCAGCTCCCTGAGCCCGGTCTTCGGGAGGGATCACCCCGGAATGGAGGTCCAGGTGTCTGGGACGCTGGAGGAAATCCATGAAACGATCCCGGGGCGCATCATCATCGCCCCCCAGGTCCTGCGGGACATCGTCCATCAAACGATCGCGCAGATCCCGGGCATCGCCCGTCTCGCGCAGGCGCGGGTGGGACCCTGGTCGCTTTCTGAGGGCGTGCGTGTGACGATGGTGGAGGATCGGGTGCGCATCGACCTGGCCCTGGTCATGCGCCCTGATGTTCCCTTCCGGGAAGCCGCCCGACAGGTCCAGGAGGAGGTCGCCCGCGCGATCCGCGATCTGACCGGCCTGGAGGTGGCGGCCGTGAACGTCCTGATCACCGATGTGGAGGTGGAGGAGCGTGGCCCGTCGCCGGCCTCCGGATCGAGCGGACGAGCCTGAGGAGAGCCGCCGGGCGCGGGAAGGGATCCCCCTGATGCGGCGGGCCCGCATGGTGGCATTGCAGGCGCTGTATGAGATCGATGCCGCCGGCCACCCGCCCGGCGAGGTCCTGTCCGCCCGATTTCAGGCGGAGCCGCTCCCGGCCGAGGCCCGGGCCTTCGTCCAGGAGCTGGTCACCGGGGTCCTGGCCCATCGGGGGGAAATCGACCGCCTGATCCAGCGCTACGCGCCGGCATGGCCGGTGACCCAGATGGCCATCATCGACCGCAACATCCTCCGCATGGCGATTTTCGAGTTCGTCATCGCCCGCCGCACCAGCCCGGCCATCGCCATTAATGAGGCCGTTGAGCTGGGGAAGCTCTTCGGCTCCGATAGCACCCCCCGCTTTGTCAATGGGGTGCTCGGAAGCATCGCGGAAGAAATGGAGGGCGAACCGGAGGGCCCGACCTCATGAGCATCTGTCCCGATCCCCTTCTCCAGGGCACGAGGAGGGGAAAGGGGGAGGATCCCGGACTATGGATAGCCTGTTCGGCATTGGCCCGATGGAACTGGCGTTCATCTTCCTGCTGGCCTTCATCCTGCTGGGGCCGCGGGATCTGCCCCGCATGGCCTATCAGCTGGGCCGATGGATCCGCCAGGCTCAACTTCTCTACGAAGAAGTGCGGCGGGAATGGGAAGCCGAGGTCCAAGAAATCAGCCGGGAGATGGAGCGAACGGCCTCCGATCAATTGGAAATCCCCCTCCCCCCGGAGGCCGCCACCTATCAACTCCCATCTTCGAGCGGGACTGCGGATGCGAATCCCTCGCCGACCGATCGTCCGGAAGACCGGTAAGACGCGCGCCCAGGACCAGCCCCGTCCGCTGCTGGAGCATCTGGAAGAGCTGCGCCAGCGGCTGCTCCGCAGCCTGATCGCCCTGGGGGTGGGAACGGGGATCGGATTGCTGGTGGCCGATCGGGCCATCGACTTCCTGGCCGCCCCGGTCGGGGGGCGCGCCGGCCTGATCTCCATCGACGTGACCGAAAGCATCGCCGCCTACATGCGGGTATCCCTGCTCGTCGGGTTCGCCCTGGCCTTCCCCTACATCACGTATCAGATCCTGGCGTTCATTTACGTCGGGCTGCTTCCCCACGAGCGTCGGATCGTCCTCCTGCTGGTGCCGCTGGCCACCCTGCTTTTCCTCGGAGGCGCCGCCTTCACCTACTTCGTGATGATGCCGGTCGCCATCCCCTTCCTCACCACCTTCGCCGGCATCCGAACCCAGCCCCGGCCTTCCACGTATCTCACCTTCGTGGTCTCCCTCATGTTCTGGCTGGGCCTCAGCTTCGAGATGCCCCTGGCTTTCTTCGCCCTGGCGAAGGCCCGGCTGATCACCGCCCGTCAATTGCTGAGGGCGTGGCGGATCGCCGTGCTGGCGATCGCCATCCTGGCCGCCGCCATCACGCCCACCGTGGACCCGGTGAACATGTCCATCGTGATGATCCCGCTGATCGGGCTTTATCTGCTCAGCGTGCTGCTCGCCGCCCTGGCCTGAGTAGGGGCACAGCAGTGCTGTGCCCCCAGCCCAGCGGTGCTGTGCCCTCAGCCCAGCGGGATTTCCAGGGTGCGCTGTCAACGAAGCATGACCAACCCTTCTGCGGAGGAATATGCATCATGGCGGAGCGTATCCGGGTGATCATCATGGGCGCCGCAGGGCGAGATTTCCATAACTTCAACATCTTCTTCCGGGACAACCCTGCTTACGAGGTGGTGGCCTTCACGGCCGCCCAGATCCCCAACATCGAGGGACGACGGTATCCCCCTGAGCTGGCCGGCCCCCTTTACCCGGATGGCATCCCCATCTACCCCGAGGAGGAGCTCCCCGAGCTGATCCGCCGCTTTCAGGCGGATCGGGTGGTGTTCGCCTACAGCGACGTGAGCCACGAATATGTGATGCACCGGGCCAGCATCGCCCACGCCGCGGGGGCCGATTTCTGGCTGATGGGCCCCCGGGCCACCCAGCTGAAATCCCGCCGGCCGGTGGTCTCCATCGGCGCGGTGCGCACCGGCAGCGGCAAGAGCCCCACCACCCGCCGGGTGGCCCGCCTCCTGCGGGAGCTCGGCTGGCACCCGGTGATCGTCCGTCATCCGATGCCCTACGGCGATCTGCGCAAACAGGTCGTGCAGCGGTTCGCCTCGTTTGAGGATCTCGATCGCTATGAATGCACCATCGAGGAGCGGGAGGAATACGAGCCCCATCTGGCCAACGGCTTCACCGTCTACGCCGGGGTGGATTACGAGCGGATCCTGCATGCGGCGGAGGAAGAGGGGGACCTCATCCTCTGGGACGGGGGGAACAACGACTTTCCCTTCTTCGTCTCCGACCTTCACATCGTGGTCGTCGATCCCCATCGGCCGGGCCACGAGCTGCGCTATCATCCCGGCGAGGCCAACCTGCGCATGGCCGACGTCGTGGTGATCAACAAAATCGACACCGCCGCCCCGGAGGCGATCCTCCAGGTCCGGGAGAACGTCCTCCAGGTCAATCCCCGGGCCGTGTTGATTGAGGCCGCTATGCCCATCTTCGTGGAAGATCCAAACGCCATCCGCGGCCGGAGGGTCCTGGTCGTGGAAGATGGCCCAACTCTCACGCACGGGGAGATGGCATATGGGGCCGGGGTGGTCGCCGCCCGGCGCTTCGGGGCAGCGGAGATCCTGGATCCGCGACCCTATGCGGTGGGCAGCATCCGGGAGACCTATCAGCGCTATCCCCAGACCGGCCCGGTGCTCCCGGCGATGGGCTACGGGGCGGAGCAAATCCGGGAGCTGGAAGAAACCATCAACCGGGCCCCCTGCGATCTGGTGCTGACGGCCACCCCAGTGGACCTCACCCGGATCCTCCGGGTGCGCCATCCCGTGGTGCGGGTGCGCTACGAGATCCAGGAGATCGGCCGCCCGACCCTGATGGAGGTCCTCGAGACGCGCCTGGGGCGCGGCCCACAGCTGCCCCAGCCCCCTGCCCCGCGCGGGGATCGCTGATCCCCACCCACCGATCGGGGGGCGACTTCGAAGTCGCCCCCCGATCGAACAGCGCCCCATCCCTTCCCACGAATAGGCCATCGTCCCCAACCTCAAGGCCCATTCCCGGGTATTTCTTTATGGAAGCGGAATCCGGATCCGATCCTCCCGGCCTATCCCTTGATCCGAATGTGTGAGAATCCTAAAGTAGAATCCGGGTGGAGGGAACGCTATGGCGATCGGCGTGGTGAGCGGATGCCCCCTCCGGGCCCTCGGCCTCCAGGCCCTGGCCGAAGCGGAG
>Ga0209479_1000058_pt1 | contig 272279 bp, 257 predicted proteins | sample DewCreD2012metaG_2_FD_184112 | JGI IMG/M metagenome (GOLD analysis project Ga0209479, IMG submission 184112) | Hot spring sediment bacterial and archeal communities from British Columbia, Canada, to study Microbial Dark Matter (Phase II) - Dewar... ... | reverse complement strand
CCCGAGGCACGCGGCGGGAGCGTGCGCATCGCCATGGTGGGCGACGGCCAGCGCGGGTACTCGCTCATGCGCTTCACCCGCACCCCTCTGGTGGTGCGCCGCGGGACCACGGTCACCTGGGAGATCCAGGACCCCTTCGAGATCCACACGGTGACCTTCGTGGGACGGGAGAAGGTGCCGCCGTTGGTCACCCCGCAACCCCAAGCAGGCGGGCCGCCGAGGTTGTTGCTGAATCCGAGGGTGGTGGGGCCTGCGGGGGGAGGCGTCCATAGACCCGGCTACCTGAACTCAGGGATCCTCGTGCCGCTGGGCGCTCCCGGCCCTCGCACCTACAGCCTTCGTTTCGACCGCCCGGGCACGTACGACTACTGGTGCCCCATCCACGCCATGGTGGGCATGAGGGGCGTGGTGGTGGTCCGGTAGGCCCTCAGGCGCCGGCGGGGGCGGGGGCTGCAGGGGAGATGACCTCGACCCCCGCCAGCGCTTCGTCCACCAGCGCGGGCACGTCCAGGGACGCCTCCGCCCGTTCTGCCTCCTGCAGGCTGGGACGTGTGCGCGGGTGACGCGGGACGAACAGGGTGCAGCAGTCCTCGTAAGGCAACACGGAGACCTCGTACGTCCCGATGCGCTGTGCGAGGCCGGTGATCTCCAGCTTGTCCATGCCCACCAGGGGCCGCAGCACCAGAAGCCGCGTGGCCGCCCCGATGGCTGCCAGAGCTTCCAGGGTCTGGCTGGCCACTTGGCCCAGGCTCTCGCCGGTCACCAAGGCGGAGGCACCCACGCGCTGGGCCACACGCTCCGCCACCCGCATCATGGTCCGACGCATGGTCACGGTCCACAGGGGTTCGGGGACCCGTTCCCGGATGGCACGCTGCACGTGGGCGAAGGGGACCACCCACAGGTCCATGGGGCCGCACCACTCCGACAGCACCTCCACCAGCCGCACCACCTTTTCCTTGGACCGCTCGCTGGTGAAGGGCGGGGCGTGGAAGTGCAGGGGGATAGCTTGCACGCCGCGCTTGGCCACCATCCAGATGGCCACCGGGCTGTCGATTCCCCCCGACAGCAGCGCCACCGCGCGGCCGCCCGTGCCCACCGGGAGCCCGCCCGGCCCTGGGAGCACCCGGGTGTACACGTAGGCCCGGTCGCGGATGTCCACGCGCAGGTGTACCTCGGGATCCTTCATGCGCGCCACCAGCTCCGGGAAGCGCGCGAGCAGCCGCCGGCCCAGCTCCCGGTTCACCTCGGGCGAGGTCAGGGGGAAGGTCTTGTCGCGGCGGTGGGTCTCCACCTTGAAGGTCGTCCCCGGCCGCGGGGCCAGCTCGGCCACCAACACTTGGGCCGCGGCCTCCATGGCGTCCAGCTCCGGAGCGACTTCCAGCGCGGGGCTGGTGGACACCACCCCGAAGGTGCGCTGCAGCCGCTCCAGGACCCAGGGTGCGTGAGCGCCCCGCAGCACGAGGTGGTCGAACCGGTTCTCTACCCGCACGCCCGGCAGCCTGTCCCGCAGGTTGCGGGCCAGCTGCGCCACGAACGCGGCCCGGTTGGCCCGCTTGAGCCCGATCTCGCCGTAACGGACCAAGATCACCCGCTCCATGAGGGCCTACGAGGGGACCAGGAACCGCAGGTCCTGCACGGCGAGCCGGAACGCCTCCGCGGCGTAGAGGACGTCTTCCTCAGTGGTGTCCGGGCCCAGGCTCAGGCGCACCGCGGAGATGGCCTCCTGCTCCGTCCGGCCCATGGCTAGGAGCACGTGGCTGGGGTGCGCACGGCGCGAGTGACACGCCGAGCCGGTGGACACGTACACGCCTTCCTGCTCCAGCCGGTGCACCAGGACCTCGCCGCGCAGGCCCGGGACGGACAGGTTGAGGATGTGGGGAGCCGTGCGGCGGGCGTCGGACGGGGTGTTCCAACGTAGCCCGCACAGGTCAGCGAGCTCAGCCCGCAGCCGGGCCGACAGCTCTCGGAGGCGGGCCCGCAGGCGCTCCCCTTCCCGCTCCCAGAACCGGATCGCGGCCGCGAACCCGGCGATGCCCGGCAGGTTGGGCGTCCCGCCCCGCAGCCCGCGTTCCTGGTCCCCACCCAGAAGCAGGGGCTGCAGGCGGACGCCCTTGCGGACGTACAGGGCACCCACCCCTTTGGGGCCGCCCAGTTTGTGCGCGGAGACCGTCACGAGGTCCACCCGCAGGTCCCGCACCCGGAAGGGGACGTGCTGGAACGCCTGCACCGCGTCCGTGTGGAGGAGCGGGCGGCGGCCCCAGCGGGTCTGGACGTCGTCCAGAAGCTTCGCCACCTCCGCCACCGGCTGCAGCGTCCCCACCTCGTTGTTGACCAGCACCACGCTCACCAGGGCGGTGTGGGGCCGTAGAAGGTCCGCCAGGGCGTCGGTGCGCACGAACCCTTCGGGGTCCACCGGGGCGAAGTCCACTTCCACCCCCATCTCCTTGAGGCGCCGGGCCGGCTCCAGGACCGAGGAGTGCTCGAAGGCGGAGACCACCACGTGGGGCTTCTGCCGGGCCCAGGCGGTCCCGAACACCGCCAGGTTGTTGGCCTCCGTACCCCCCGAGGTGAACACCACCTCGGAGGGGTCGGCGCCGAGGGAGGCCGCCAGCACCTGCCGGCCGCGCTCCAGGACCCGCTCCGCTTCCAGCCCCATGCCGTGCAGGGAGGCCGGGTTCCCGTGGACGTGCTCCAGCACCTCCCTCACCGCTGCCACTACCTCCGGCAGGGCAGGGCTGGTGGCGCTGTGGTCTAGGTACACGCGGCGCATGGCACGACGATGGTACCGCGCGCGGCAGGCCCCCGCCACCCGCAGCCGGCTCAGCTCCAGCTCCAGGTGCGGTACCGCTCCCGGAGCACCGCCTTGGCCAGCTTGCCCGTGCTGGTCTTGGGGATCTCGGTGGCGAACACGAAGGCGTCCGGCAGCCACCACTTGGGGAACCGCTGGCCGAGAAAAGCCCGCAACTCCTCCGGCGTGGGCGTCTGTCCGGGCTTGGGAACCACCACCGCCAGGGGCCGCTCCATCCACTGGGGGTGGGGGACTGCCACCACCGCGGCTTCCTGGACTTTGGGGTGGGCCATCAGGGCGTTCTCCAGGTCCACCGAGCTGATCCACTCGCCGCCGGACTTGATGAGGTCCTTGGTGCGGTCTACGATCCGGATCTGGCCCGCGGGATCCACCACCGCCACGTCCCCGGTCCGGAACCAGCCGTCCGGGGTCCAACTGTCCGGAGCCTCTCCTCGGTGGTAGCCTGCGGCCACCCAGGGGCCACGGACCTGCAGCTCCCCAGGCGTCCGGCCATCCGGGGTGACTTCCCCGACCTCCGACATCACCCGGGCTTCCAGCAACGGCACCGGGATGCCCTGTTTCGTGAGGGCCTCGTACTGCTGCTCCTCGGGCCAGCCTTCCATCCACGGGCGCAGGTGGCTCTGGATGCCGATGAGCACCTCCGTCATGCCCCAGCCGTGTACCGGCCGGATGCCCAGGCGTCGCATGGCCCGCAGCAGGGCCTCCGGAGGCGCCGACCCGCCGAGGGCGACCCGCAAGCCAGGCGCCAGGGGCCAGCGGCCCGGCTCGCGTTCCAGCAGCTGTACCACCCCGAGCCACACGGTCGGCACGCCGGCGGAGAAGGTGGCGCGCTCGGCGCTGAGCAGCTCCGCCAGGCTGCGCGGGTCCAGGTGTGGGCCGGGGAGGACCAGACGCGCACCCGCCAGGGGTGCGGAGAAGGGCAACACCCAACCGGCCACGTGGAACATGGGAACGGTAGCGAGCACGGTGTCCGCGCACGAGATGGCAAAGCTGTCCGCCACCAGGGTGGCCAGGGCGGCCAGCACCAGGGCCCGGTGCGAGTAGGCCACGCCCTTGGGCCTGCCGGTGGTACCCGACGTGTAGCACATCATGGCCGGGGAGGTTTCGGACAGTTCCGGGGGCGCGAAGTCCGAGTCCCCCGAGGCCACCAGCTCCTCGTAGCTGTCGTAACCCGGGGGGACGGGCTTGCCGGAAGTGGGCACCACGAAGATCCGCTCCACCCGCACCCGTTCCCGGAAGGCCTCGAAGAGGGGCAGGAGGACGTCGTCTACCACCAGCACCCGGTCCCGCGCGTGCTCCATGATGTAGGCCAGCTCTTCCGGGTGGAGCCGCAGGTTCAAGGTGTGCAGCACCGCCCCGGAGGCGGGCACGCCCAGGTAGCACTCCAGGTGCTCGCGGTGGTTCCAGCACAGGGTCGCCACGCGGTCCTGTGGGCGGACTCCCAGGTTCCTCAGGGCGCTGGCGAGCGCTCTGGCCCGTTGGACCACCTCCCCGTACGTGGTGCGCACCAGACTCCGGTCCGGCCGGCGGCAGACCACCTCGACGTCCGCGTGGTACAGGCGCGCGCGATCCAGGATCCGTGGCGTGGTCAGCGGGAAGTCCATGGAAACGGGTTGCGCTAGGTCGGCCACGGCGGCCTCCGCAGGACCTTGCAACTTCTAGGTCGGTTCTATCGTAGGCGCAGTCCGCGTGGACGAGTCAACCGCAGCCCGAATCGCGGAATCCGTGACCCGCGCGCAGGAGTCCCGTGCGGGGGTCACGAAGATTCTAGTAGCCTTTTGGCAGTAAAGCCGTCAAGCTTTTCGAGGAGGTCATGGACGGACGGTCAGCAGGCGACGGACCGACCAGGGTCCGGCGGGGCGGTACGGACGTGCGGGCTAGGCTGCTCAGGCTGGCACGACAGGAGGCGCTGCCCATCGACGTGCCTCCTCCCCGGCCGCCCCGGGGTGGCCGACGGCCGTTTTCGGAGAGCCGGGAGGAGCTCATCCGGCGCCTGCTGGACCCCGAGCTCACCCTGCACGAGGCGTCGTTGATCCTCAACGTCAGCAAAGCCACCCTGCGCCGCTACACAGACCAGGGAAAGCTGCGGTGCACCCGGACCGCGGGCGGGCACCGTCGGTTCCGGCTGTCGGACCTGCTGGAGCTGGTGGAGGGCGGGCAGTGAGAAGCAGCACCTGCCCACAGGGCCGGGTCCCGCGGGCCGGCGTGTGACTGCAGGGGAAACGTGTCCGCAGAAACAGGGCCCGGCAAGGGGGACCGGGGGTTGGCGGTGGGCATGTTCACGGACTCCTACCGGCCCCGGCTCAGCGGGGTGGTCCACTCCGTGGCTGCGGTGACCCAAGCCCTGCGGGAGCAGGGCCACCGGGTGGTGGTTTTCGCTCCCCGCCACCCGGGCTACCGCGACGACGAACCGGACGTGGTCCGTCTGCCGTCCGTGGTGACCTCCCGCTACCCGGACTTTCCCCTCCTGGTCCCCCTGGTGGGCGACCTGGACCGCCGCGTGCGCGATCTGGGACTGCAGGTGGTGCACGCCCACTCGCCGTTCACCGCAGGTCGGCTGGCAGCGGCCAGTCGCGGCCGATGCCCCTTGGTGTTCACGCACCACACCCTGTACGAGCACTACGTGCACTACGCCCCCCTGGTCCCCGGGTTCCTGGCAAGGCGGTGGGTCCGGTGGCACGTGGTGCGCTTCTGCAACCGGTGTGACCTGGTGGTAGCCCCCACGCGTGCGGTGAGCGAGTTGCTGCGCGCCCGTGGCGTGCGGTCCAGGGTGGAGGTGGTGGAAACCGCGGCCCTGGACCTGGAGGCGCTGCGCCGGGTACCGGCCGCGGATCCCACCGCGTGCGCCATCCCGCCCGGCGCGCCCCTGGTGGTGTCCGCGGGGCGCATGGCCCCCGAGAAGAGCATGGACGTGGTGTTGGAGGCGTTCGCGCGCACCCGCGGGCTTCAGGACGCCTACCTGGTGCTCGCGGGAGGCGGCCCGAGCCTGGACGCCTTGCGCCAGCTGGCCAGGCGGCTTGGCGTGGAGGGTCGGGTGCGGTTCCTGGGCCCCCTGCCGTGGGAGGGCGTGGTGGCGTGGATGAAGGCCGCGTGGGTCTTCGCGTTCGCGTCCCGCACGGAGACTCAGGGCCTTGTGGCGGCGGAAGCCCTGGCGTGCGGGACGCCCGTGGTGGCCGTGCGGGCGGGCGGTGTGGCGGAGGTGGTGGACCACGGGCGCACGGGGCTGCTGGTGGACCCCTCACCGGACCTCCTCGGGCAGGCGATGGCGCGGCTGGTGGGGGACGAAGGCCTGCGGCGGTGGATGGCCGACCAGGCGCGCCAGGAGTCGGAGCGGTTCTCCGCCCGGCGGGTGGCGGGCCGTCTGGTGGAGCTGTACCGGTGGTTGCTGGACGCGGCGTGAGCGCGGAGCGCATCCCTGTACGGACGCGGCGCGGACGGAGGAGACCATGTACCTGAAGCGGCTGGAGCTGAGTGGGTTCAAGACCTTCGCGGACCGCACGGAGCTGCTGTTCGGACCCGGGATCACCGCCATCGTAGGGCCCAACGGGTCCGGCAAGAGCAACCTGGCGGACGCCATCCGGTGGGTGCTGGGGGAGACCTCCTGGAGGGCCCTGCGCAGTCAGCGTACCGAGGACGTGATCTTCGCGGGCACCAGCACCCGGCGGGCGCACGGCATGGCGGAAGTCCACCTGACGGTGGACAACGAGGACGGCGTGCTGCCCGTGGAGTTCACCGAGGTCACCATCACCCGCCGGGCCACCCGGGCCGGCGACAGCGAGTTCCTCCTGAACCGGACGCCGTGCCGGCTGCGGGACGTCCAGGCTCTGTTCCTCGGGACGGGCCTGGGCGGGCGCGCCTACGCCATGGTCGGCCAGGGCGAGGTGGACGCGGTCCTGGACGCTTCCCCCGCGGACCGGCGGGCCATGTTGGAGGAGGCCGCGGGGCTTTCGCGGTACAAGCGCCGCCACCACGAGGCGGCGCGGCGGCTCGAGCACGCGCGCCAGAACCTGACGCGGGTCCTGGACCGGCTGGCGGAGCTGTACGGACGTGCCCAGGAGCTGGCGCGGCAGGCGGAGCGGGCGAGCCTACACCGTGAGTACCAGGAGCGGTTGCGCCGGGCCGAGCTGTACCTGCAGCTGGGCGAGTACCGGAGGGTGCGGGCCCAGCTCCGGCGGCTCTCCGCCCAGGTGGAGGCGGCCCGGCAGCGGCACGCCCAGGCGCAGGCGGCCGTGGAGGCGGTGGAGCGGGAGCTTTCGCTGGCGCGGGCCCGGGCACAGCAGGCCGCGCAGGTGCTGGCTGGCCTCCAGGCGGAGGTGGTAAGGGCCCTGGAGGAAGCGGGCCGCGCCGAGCAGGACGCCCGGCTGTGTGAGGAACGCGCCTCGGGGGCCGCGCAGATGCTGGACCGCATCCGCCAGGAGCTCGACCGGCTGGTGCAGGAGCGCGAGGGTTGCAGTGCGTCCGTGGCCCGCCTCCGCGAGGAGGTGGCCGAGGGGGCGCAGGCCGCAGAGGCGTGCGCCCGTCAGTTGCAGCAGATGCAGCAGGAGCTGGAAGGTTGCCAGGCAAGAGCGGAGCAGGCCCGGGCGGACGTGGAGGCGGCCCGGGCGGACGTGGTGGAACTGGAACACGCCCGCGCCCAGGCGCACAGCGGTCGCAACGCGTCGCGGGCTCGCCAGGAAGCCCTGGCGTCGCGCGCGCAGGCCCTCGCAGCTCAGCTGGACCGGCTGGAGGGGGAGCGCCGCGAGCTGGAAGCCCGCCGGGCGGCCCTGCGGGCGGAGGAAGAGGACGTCCGCGTGCGGCTGCGGACCCTCACGGCCCAGCTGGCCGAACTCCGCACGCGCCTGGACGAGCTCGCAGCCCGCCGGACGGAGCTGGAGCAGGCACGCCGGGAGCTGCAGCTGCGCCGGGAGAGGGAACAGGCCCGGCTCGCGGTCCTCGAGGAAGCGCAGGCGCAGCTGGTGGGCTACGAGGGGGGAGCGCGCCGCGTGCTGCTGGCCCAGCGGAACGAGCCGGGGCGGTTCGCAGGGGTGCGGGGAGCCCTCGTGGACCTCCTGGACGCAGACCCCGAGCACCGCCGCGCGGTGGAAGCTGCCCTCGCGGACCGGCTCTTTGCCCTGGTGGTGGACTCGTGGCAGGCCGCCCGCAGGGTCCTTGAGGAGCTGGACGCGGAGAGTGCCTCCTTCCTCGTAACGGAGGGTGCACGCGACGCCGGTCCTGAGCCGCCGGCGCCGGCCGGGGTAGAGGGGGTCGTGGGGTGGGCGCGGGACCTGGTCCGCTGTCCGCCTCTGGTGGAGCGTTCGGTCAGGGCCGGGCTGCACGGCACCCTGGTGGTGCGGGACCTGGAAGCGGCGTTGCAGGTGTGGTCGTCCGGGTGGCGTGGTCGCCTGGTCACCCTCTCGGGGGAGGTGCTGACGGGCGACGGCCTGCTGGCGGTCCGCCGTAACGGTTCTTCGACCCCGCTGGGGCGGGTACAGGAGATCGCCGCGCTGCGGCAGTCCCTGGCCGACCTGGACCGGGCGGAGGAGGACCTGAAGGAGCAGGCGCGGGCCCTGGACGCGGAGCGGGACGCCGCGGAACGCCGACTCGCCGACGAGCAGGAGCGGGTTGAGCGGCTTCAGGCTCACCTGCACCGGGTGCGGGAAGAGCTGGCGCGGGCGGAGGCCAGGCAGGCGGGCCTGCCGGGACTGGAGGAGCAGGTACGGGCGGAACTGGGCCAGGTCCACCAGCAGCTGCAGGAGGCCCGGGAGGAGGAGGCCCGGTGGGCCGCGGACCTGGACCGACTGGGTCTGGAGCTGGCCGAGGCCCGCAGGAAGCTGGAGGCCGCGCGCCGGCGGCAGCAGGAGGCGGAGGCCGCATTACAGGCCGCCGCGGCAGAGGTGGCCGCCCTGCGTGTGCGGCACGCGGAGCTTCAGGCCCACAACCAGGCGGCGAGGGCGCGGCTAGAGGATCTGGAACGGGAAGAGGCTCTGCTGGAGGCCCAGCAGGCGCGGTTGCACGCGGAGCTGGAGACCCGGGAAGCTGAGCTCCGGCAGTTCCGGGAGCTGGCGGAGCAGGCGACGGAGCGGGCCGCGCGGTCCCGCCAGCGTCTGGAGGAACTCCGGGCGCGGGCGGAGGAGGCGGATACCGCTCGAGGCATGGAGGAACGGTCTGCCGCGGAGTTGGAGCCCCATCTGGCCTCCGCCCGCCAGACGTGCCAGGCAGCGCAGGACGAGGTCCACCGCTTGGACCTGCGGCTGGCGCAGGTGGCCGCGGAGCTCGGGGCGGTGGAGCGTCGGCTCTCGGAGACCTACCAGGCCTCTGCGGAGGTCCTGGACGCGCAGGCGCCCGAGCGGCTGGACCGGGACGCCCTGCTGGGGGAGGTGGAGGCCCTACGGGGCTTACTGGCCGGTCTGGGGCCCGTGAACCTGCAGGCGCTGGAAGACTACCGGGACGTGCAGGCGCGCTACGAAGCCCTGTCCGCGCAGGCCCGGGACGTGGAGGAGGCCGGGGCGCTGGTCTTTGAGCTGGCGTCCCGGCTCGAGTCCGTCCTGCGCCGGCGGTTCCGCCAGACCTTCGAGGAGGTGAACCGGCACTTCCAGGACTGCTTCCGCCGGCTTTTCGGGGGCGGGCGTGCGTTTCTGGAGCTGGTCACCACCGAGCAGGGGGAGGAGGGGGTGGAAGTTGGAGCCCAGCCCCCTGGGAAGAAGGTCCGGTCCCTGGGAGCGCTGTCCGGGGGCGAGCGGGTGCTGGTGGCCCTGGCGTGGGTATTCGCCCTCCTGCGGACCCACCCGAGCCCCTTCTGCGTGTTCGACGAGATCGAGGCCGCCCTGGACGACGCCAACACGAGACGGGTGGTGGAGCTGCTGCGGGAGCTGGCGCAGCGCAGCCAGGTGGTGATCATCACCCACAACAAGGCCACCATGGAGGCCGCGGACGTGCTGTACGGCGTGACCACGGAGGAGCCGGGGGTGTCCTCGGTGGTTTCCATGCGGATCGCGCGGAACACTCCCGAGCCGGTGGCGGTGAGCTGAGACACGGGGTGGGCGTGCGGGGTTTGCGGAGGGCAGTGGGCCTCGTGTACCGGCTGGCCAGGTTCCTGCGGGACTTGGAGGTGTTCTCCTCGGGGAACCCGCGGCGGATCGCCCGCCGGCTGCGCAACAAGCTGCTGGGCCGGTGGATGGGCCGGCTGTTCCGGATCTAGCGAGGCGTACACGTGTTCGCTACAATACCGCCAGGCGCAAGACCCGGGAGGTGTCGCTGTGCTGGCCACACAGATCCGGCAGAAGGACGGGGTGTTTTACTTCGTCGCGTACCGGGCGGAGGACCTGCTGGCGAAGGTGCGCTTCATGAGCCGGTTCTACGGGGAGGGGGAAGCCATCGCACCGGAGCCGGCGCCGGAGGGGGACGAGATCGCCCAGTTCATCGCCCGCATCGAGCGCAGCGACCGGGCCTTCCAGCGGCAGCTGTCGAGGCGCAAGGTCCGGGACATCCTCAACTTCTACGAGACCGCGGGCGAGCAGCCACCCATTCCGGGCACGGTGTTGCTGTTCACCCCGGAGCGGCTGCGCTTCGAGCCCTTGGACCGCTACGAGAGCGTGGGGGACCTGCGGGAGCCGGAGGGCAAGTACCTGATCATCGACGGGCAGCACCGCCTGGCGGCCCTGGAGTTCTACCGGCGCGAGCGGCCGGAGGACGCCCGGACCATCCAGGTGCCGTGCGTGATCTTCGACGGCCGCAGCGAGGACTTCGCCGCGGAGATGTTCGTGATCATCAACGCCACGCCCACCCGCATCAACAAGAGCCACCTGGTGGAGCTGTACGAGCGCGTGACCTGGTGGCAGGCCACCCCGGACAAGAAGTTCGCGGCCCGCGTGGCCCGCATGCTGTACGAGGAGCCCTCCAGCCCCCTGCGGTACAAGATCAACCGGCCCGGCGGAAGGAGCCGCCAGGAGAAGTGGATCCTGCAGGCGGAGCTGTTCAACGAGCTGCACCGCTGGGCCCGGGCCACCTGGCCGGAGATCGAGCGGACAGGGGCACGGCCCGAGGACTACTACGGGATCCTGCGGGACTTCCTCCGTGCCGCGGAGCGGGTGTGGCAGGACGCCTGGGGCAATCCCAACTACATGGTGACACGTCCGGTCACCCTCAAGGCCATGATCCGGGTGTGCGCGGACCTGGCGGCGGCGGACGCCGAACCGGAAGAAGGGCGCGTTCGCCGCTGGGAGGAGCGGCTGCAGCCGTGGGCGGAGCTGCGAAGGATGTTCCGGGCCGACGGGTTCTACGAGCGGTTCCCCGCCAAGGGGCAGGTGGAGCGCACCGCCCGCATCCACCGGGAGCTGGCCCGCGCCGCGGGCGTGGCGGTGCGGGACCGGAAGGCGGGGGCGTGAGGCGGCCGGAGGGGCCTCAGAGGGCGTCCCCGTCCTCCAGCAGCACCACCTGGGTGGGCTCGCCGCGGAGGTTCTGCCCGAACCAGGCGGGGTTCTCCGTGTGCACGGGGACCACGTAGCGGGGGCGGACGGACCGGATCAGGTCCCGCAGGTCGTCCGGGTGGATGTGCCCGCTGGCGTGGAAGCCGCCCCCGAAGGTGGGCCGCCCCCGTTCGTCCGTGCCCTCCCACCGGAACCCGTGCGGCTCCATGTTTAGCCGGCGCAGCCAGTTCCACAGTCGCCAGAAGTCCACGCGGCTGTCCTCCCCGTATGCCTCGGAGGACGAGTACACGTACACGCCGTCCTGTGGGTCCACGTCCAGCAGGTCCACGAGGTCGAAGAAGCTGAACGCCAGCAGGTAGGCGCCGGGGTCCCGGCGGACAGCCTCCGCGTCCACCAGGCGGTGGCGGTGCCGGTTGGTGAACTCCCGCAACCAGGTGTCGCGGGCCAGGCGCGGCCGGTTGAAGAACACCAGCGCGGGGTGCTGGAGGATCCCGTCAAAACGCGGGTCCGCCGCGGCCAGGGCCTCCAGCAGGTACCCGTCCTTAGGCAGGACCACCAAACAGCGGCCGGTCTCCTGCGCCACCTGTAGGAACGTCTCCAGCCGCTCCACCTGGCGGGGCCCGAAGTCCGCCACCACGAGGCGGCCAGGCCGTGAGGCCACCACCGTCCGGGCGTTGTCCAGCACCTGGGCTTCCGTGACCTGGTCTTGCGTCTCCCGGGTGAGGCGGGTGCCCTCCACCACCAGAACGTGTACCCGCTCGCGCTGGAGGTCCGCGACGAGGGCGTCCACCAGGTGGGCGTGGCGGCCGTGGTGCCGCAGGTCTCCCGTGTACACCACGAGCCCCTCGGAGCACTCGAAGGCAAAGGCCACGGCTCCCGGCACGGAGTGGTCCACCGGGTAGACACGCACGCGCACTCCCTCGTAAGCAGCCGCGGGAGGAGCCACGGGCCGCGGGTCCAGGGCCCGCCGCTGCCTGGGCAGGGTGGTCCACAGGCGCTGCAGCCGCGGGGACGGCGTGCCGTCCGCAGCGTATGCGGGGCGGCCCACGCATGCGCCGCTGCGGTCCGCCTCCAGCTCGCCGGACCGGTTGGGGCTGCGCAGCCGGCAGTAGGAAAGCTCGCCGTAGAACTCCGCGGCACCGGTGTCCTTCAGGGCCTTGAGGATGGCCAAAGTCGCCCGAGAGGCCACGAGGGGAAGGTCGCACCGGAGCACGCCCACCAGACCGCAGTGGTCCAGGTGCGCGTGGCTGAGGAACACCGCCTGGACCTCTAGGGCAGGGGCTGCCAGGGGCGCGGAGAACTGTGGCGCCAGCAGATCCTCGCGGTAGATCCCACCCACCTGCGGAACCAGTCCCAGCTGCCACAGGTCAAATAGTCCACGGGCCGTGCGGGGTCCCAGGAACTCGTCGAAGTACTGGCCCCAGCGCTGGTAGTTCAGACCGAAGTCCAGCAGGAACCCTGCCCGTCCCTCCCGCAGGTAGATCTTCGTCCCCCCGATGGTCCGGGTTCCGTCCAACACCACCAGCCGCACGTCCGTCCTCCGCGCCGTGGAGGCCCCGGGCCGCGCGCCAGGGAAGTTCCGCTGAGGTGCCGTGCCCCGCATCCAGGGTAGCGCCACGGTGGACGGGAAGGAGGACGCACAGGGCAGGCCGAAACCCGCCGGCGTGGTGAAGATCCTCGTGGACTGGCGGGAGGCCCGCTCCGGGGTCCCGGACCGGCTCCGGAGCCTGGGGGCGGAGGTGGTGGAGGCGAACCTGCCGGCGGGTGACTACGTGCTGAGCCCGCGGGTGGGGGTGGAGCGCAAGACCGCCGCGGACTTCGTGGCGGCCCTGGTGCGCAAGCGGTTCTCCCTGCAGGCGGAGCGCCTCCGCCAGGCGTTCCAGCGCCCCGTGTACGTGGTGGAAGGGCGACGCCTGTACGGCGTGCGGGACGTCCACCCTAACTTCGTGCGGGGCGCCCTCGCCACCCTGGCCGTGACCTACGGGATCCCCACGGTGTTCACGGAGGGACCCGAAGACACCGCGGCCTTCCTGTTCCTGGTGGCCCGGAGGGAGCAGTGGGGGGATCCAGAAGGCCAGCTCGCGGTGCGGGAGCTGGGCCCCGCCTACCGCAAGGGCGGGAGCGTGCGCGACCACCAGAGGCGCATGCTGGCGGCCCTGCCGCAGGTGGGGCCTCAGCGGGCGGAAGTCCTGCTCCGTCACTTCGGCAGCGTGGAACGCCTCGCCACCGCGAGCGCGGAAGAGCTGGCCCGCGTGCCGGGGATCGGCAGGGTCCTGGCGCGACGCATCCGCGAGGCCATGGTCGCCGGCCTGGACCCGTCCCTGGACGCCGAGGAAGGGTAGGCGGGATCAGCGGACCAGGGTGATCCGCCCCTCCACCTTCGGGCGGATGGTCCGTAGCTTCTGGATGGCCTCCATCACCGCGTTGGCCATGACGGGGCCGTCCACGGGCGACACGAGCACCTGGCCCGTGGCCAGCATGGCGTAGCCGTCGCCGCCCCGGAGCATGAAGTCGTTGGTGGCCACGGTGTACGTGGCCGCCTCGTCCAGGGGCCGGTCACCCACCCGGACCTCCAGAATGCGGGAGCCCGCCGGTCGAGTTGGGTTGAAGGTGAACCGGAGCCCCGACACCTGGGGGAAACGGCCTGCCAGCTGTTCCCACTGGCTCACCCCGTTCTCCAGGGCCTGACGGATCACCGCGCCGGTCACCGCTACCTTGACCACCACGTTCCCGAACGGCAGCCACGCCAGGACGTCCTTGCGGGTGATCCTCCCGGCGGGGAACAGGGCGTTGGTCCGGATCCCGCCCCCGTTGGTGATGGCCACGTCCGCCCCTACCGCGGCCCGCATCACGTCCGCGATGAAGTTCCCCAGGTTGGACTCCTGCTGGCGCACCGTGACGTTCCGGGCGTCCAGGGGGACTGTGGTCTCCCCGATGGGGACTTCCAGCTCCTTGCTGAGCCGCTGGGAGTACTGCTGGACCAGCTTGGCCATCTCGGGGTCAGGTGGGACCCGCTCGTCCACGTCCACCAGCTGGTGCTGGGCGCGGCGCGACCCGTCCAGGCTCAGGCGCGTCACCCCGAGCCACCTGTGATCGAAGTCAAGCCCTCCCGGGGACTACGCCGCGCACGTGCGTCGCTTCCGTCGCGCTCCGTCCCTGGGCCATAGCTCCCGAAGCACAGCCTGCCAGTTGGGGTGGCCTCCAGCCACTTGCCCAGCTGCCGCCGCTTCTGCTCCAGGAGAGCGGGCCTAGTTGCCCGGTACACTTCCCCGGTAAGGAGCATGCGCCAGGCCACGACCAAAAGCTTGCGGGCCAAGGCCACCACGGCCTTGTGGGGGAGGTACCCTCGAAAGGTGTGTTGGCATGATGGAGTCAAGCCCCGGCGAGGGACGAGGAGCGAGCTGGGGGGGCGGCTAATTCCCTCCGTGAAGAGGCGGGCGGAGGCGGCGCGTGGAGCGCAGAGCAGGGGGCATGCCGGCGTTTCCACTGGGCGTTGAGCTCGCTGGTGTGTTTGGACGGCTCCCCTGCGAAGGGCCCGCATGGGTGCCGGTCGAGGCCGGAGAACCCGGACAAGTGGGTGCAGGCGCACGCGCTGAGAGAAGAGCCGCCATCTGCGCTCCAAGGGACCAATTCCGGGGAGGAGGTGAAGCGGGTGCCGCGCTACATCGGACTGGACCTGCATCGGGACTACATCCACGGCTGCGAGTTCCAGCCCGAAGGGCCTAGGGGAGGACAGGAAAGGCACTTCCGGTTCCCCAACACGCCTCAAGCGTGGACGGCCTTTTGCGGCCAACTCGACCGGGACACCCAGGTCGCCTTCGAGGTAACCGGAAGTGCCTTCGAAGTCCATGATAGCCTTTCGCCGCGGGCCGGCAAAGTGCTGGTGGCCAACCCTCTGGAGCTACGGCGCCTGGGCTCAGGGCGGCACACGGACCGGGCCGACGCCGCGCGGCTGGCGAAGCTGCTGGCGTTAGATGCGGTGCCCACCGTGTGGGTGCCCCCGCAGCCCGTCCGGCAGGTCCGCCGGCTACTCGCCTGCCGGGAGCGGCTGGACAGCTATCGCCGTGCCCTGGAGAACCAGGCCCGGGCTACCCTGCGACGCCACCACATCCGTGTGCCCCCTCGGGCGAACGTGCAGGAGTGGGTGAAGATGGCGGATACCGCGCGGCTTCCGGCAGGCGAACGGGCCATTCTCCTGGCCACCCTGCAGGCAGCGCAGGCTCTGAAAGCACGGATGGAAGACCTCACCGCCCAGATTACACAGCGCGTGGCGGACGTTCCGGAGGTTCGCCTGCTGCTGACCCTTACGGGAGTGGGGCTGCTGACGGCAGCCGCCATCTGGGCACGGCTGGGCGACCCGCACCGCTTTTCCGGCCCCAAGCAGGTCGCGCGGTATGCGGGCCTGGATCCCTCCGTGGACCAGTCGGGTCAGCGGGACCGGCGGGGGCGGATTACCCGGCACGGGGACGGCCTCCTCCGGCGCATGCTGATCGAGGCGGCGTGGTCAGCTGCGCGTCACGACACGGGATCCCTGGGCGAGTTCTACCGTCGCAAGGTCAAGCAGCTGGGCGCCAGGCGCGCCCTCGTGGCTCTGGCACGCAAGCTCCTCATCGTAGCTTGGCGGATGTTGCAAACCGGAGAACCCTACCGGGCCTGCAAGCCCGCCTTGGTCCACCGAAAGGAGCAAACCTTGCGGCGCCTGCTCGGCCAGCCGCCCGTCTGGCAGGCCATTCACCTCCACAAAGCGGTCCGGCTACCTGTTCAGGATCCGCCGGTACCGACACAGGTCGAGGGCGAGTGAGTCTTATCCGCCCTGCCGGGGCTTGACATCCATCACAAGTGGCTTGACATCCATCACAAGTGGAAACGTGAGGGCGGTGTACCCTCCTCCTAGGAAACCTCAGGGCTGGAAGGCCCGGAAAGGAGGAGAGCCACCGCCATGCACCAGCGGACCACGCCAGGGAGCCTGACGTCAAGCCCCACCTGGGAGGGGCTGCACGAGTGGCTGCGGGAGGCAATCCAGAAGCTCCTGCAGGCGGCCCTGGAGGCAGAGGTGACGGAGCTGCTGGGCCGGGTGAAGTACCAGCGGCGGGCAACCGTGGACGGGCCGGCGGGGTACCGGAACGGCTACGGGAGGCCCCGGAAGCTGCTGACCCCTGTAGGGAGTGTGACCCTGCGGCGGCCGCGGGTGCGGGGCCTGGAGGAGCGGTTCCGCAGCCGGATCCTGCCCCTGTTCGCGCGGCGCACCAAGGCAGTCTCGGAGCTGTTGCCGGAGCTGTACCTGCACGGGCTGGCGGAAGGGGACTTCAACTTGGCCCTGCGGGGGCTGCTGGGGGAGGACGCACCGGTATCTGCGGCTACGGTGGCCCGCTTGAAGGAGCAGTGGCAAGCGGAGTGGGAGGCCTGGCGGACGCGGCGGCTGGACGGACTGCAGGTGGTGTACCTGTGGGTGGATGGGGTGTACGTGAAAGCGGGGCTGGAGAAGGAGCGGGCGGCCTTGCTGGTGGCCATGGCGGGCCTGGTGGACGGCCGCAAGGAGGTCGTGGCGGTGGTACCAGGGTACCGGGAGTCTGTGGAGAGCTGGGCTGGGGTGCTGCGGGACCTGCGGGACCGGGGATGCCTGCGCCCCGGCTGGTGATCGAGGACGGGCACCTGGGGATCTGGGGGGCGCTGCGCCACGTCTGGCCGGAGGCCGACGAACAGCGGTGCTGGAACCACAAGGTGCTCAATGTGCTGGAGCAGCTACCGCGCACCCAGCACAGGGTGGCCAAGGCGAAGCTGGGGGCCGTGGTCTACGCCCCCACCCAGGCGGAGGCGGAGCGCAAACGCCGGGAGTTCGAGCAGTGGTGCCAGCAGCACGGGTACGGGAAGGCGGCGGAGACGTTGGGGCGGGACTGGGACCGCATGGTGACGTTTTACCGGTACCCCCAGGAGCACTGGCGGCACCTGCGCACCGTCAACGTGGTGGAATCCCCCTTCGCGGCGCTGCGGCTACGGACGGATGCGGCCAAGCGGTTCAAGAAAGTGGAGCGGGCCACGGCGGTGATCTGGAAGATGCTGATGGTGGCCCAGACGAGGTTCCGGCGGCTGAACGGCCCGGAGCTGCTGGCCAAGGTTTGCGTAGGGGTGCGTTACGAGGACGGGATCGAGCTTACTGGGAAGGAGGTCGCCGCCTGAGTGTTTACCCACTTTTTGACGGAACCCCCGGAACCCCGACGACCGCTGCAAGCGCGTGTCTCCGTTTAACACCTTCTGTGAGTTTCCGGACCAGCAGTCAACTTGCTCCGCCGCTAGTGATCAGTTAAGCTAATTAGCGTTGCAAGAGCACGCAAAAGCAAAGGGTGATATGCTATGCACCCGCGCACGGACGATTTCGACCCGACCGAGCCCGAGGATTTCGACAGCGCACATAAACGCTACCGCGAACTGCGCGCCCGGTGTCCGGTGGCATACAGTAGTCGGTGGGGTGGGTTCTGGGCAGTATTCCGTTACGAGGATGTGGTCCGGGTGGCAAGAGACCATCGCATCTACACGACCACGGTCCAGAATGTCGTTCCCCCAGTGGCGTTCACAGGGCGGCGGCCCCCGCTGCATCTGGATCCTCCGGAACACACGCTTTACCGGAGAGTGATCGACCGGACGATGAACGCCGCACGGGTGCGCGCGATGGAACCGGAGATCCGCCGTGCCGTCCGAGATCTCTTGCTTCCCTTGGTTCGTGCCGGCGGAGGAGATGTTGCCGGGGAGTTCGCGCAACGGTTGCCAGGGCGGATCTTGGCGAAATGGTTCTTTTTATCGGAAGACTGTGCCTGCGCGGTGGAAGAGACGACGCGGATCTACCATCGCGCGGTTCAGAGCGCAGAGGACGACCGGGTGCGGAGCAGCAGTTTGGCTTTGTACGAAATCGCGGACAAGGTTTTGCGGGAACGGGAGAAGCTTCCGCTGGACCCGATGGAGGACGTCGTTACCGGACTGCTTGTGGCACGGGATGGAGAGGGACGGCCCTTGCCACGAGAGCGCATCCTGGGCACGGTTCGGCAGTTATTGGTGACAGGTATGATAGCACCGAGCGTGTTGATTGGAACCATTATCGTTCACTTCGCTAGAGAACCAGAGGTCTACGAATGGCTGCGCCAGGATCCGGAGGAAATTCCCTCTGCTGTCGAAGAACTTCTTCGCCTTTACACCCCTTACCGGGGTTTTGCCCGTACTCCGAAGCGGCGGGTGGTTCTCGGGGGACGGGAAATTCAGGAGGGTGAGCCTATCGCTGTGGTCTTCATGTCCGCGAACCGGGATGAGATGGTGTTTCCTGATCCCGATCGTTTTATTCCGCGCAGACCAAACATCGAGCGACATGTGGCTTTCGGGCGTGGCGCGCATCGCTGCCCCGGCGCTGGACTGGCCCGGGCGTTGCTACGGGTCGTCGTGGAGGAGTGCACAGAAGCGGTGCGGCGATTCCGGCTGTGCGGGCAGGTTAAGATGACCGGGTGGCCGGAATGGGGAACGACGGTGGTACCCGTGAGGATCGAGTAGGTCTTGAAGGCAGTTGGGCGTGGGGCGTTTGACGCCGAAGGGCGGAGGGCGCGTGTCATCGGCCGCGAGTGCTGTGCGAGCCCCGGCGCATCGGCGCGTAGAGCCGTTAACAGGTAATCCAGGCGGAGTTTCACGTCGCTACGACGGGGAGGTAGCGGGGGCCGTACTCGGGCCAGTGCCTCCACGCGACGGGGCCCGCCAACCGGAAATGAGTCGTCCGCGACAGAAGCTGCTGCAGTGCGACGCGCACTACTAGGCGTGCGAGGTACTGCCCGAGGCATTTGTGCCGGCCATGACCGAAGCTGAGGTGAGGTACCCGAGGTCGATCGAGCCGGAAACGGTCCGGATCGGGGAACACCGAGGGATCTCGATTTGCTGAGAAGAAGACCATCGCGACGACCTCGCCGGCCCGAATTATCTGGTGCGCGATCAGGGTGTCGCGGACAGCGGTGCGAGCGGTGGCTTGGGTGGGGGGGTAGAGACGGAGGAACTCGTCGACCGCAGCTGGTACCGAGTGAGGGTTCGCCCGCAGGTGATCCTGAAGTCGGGGATCTTGCGCGAGGTGCCAGATGGCACTGGCCAAGGCATTAGTCGTGCTCCGGTCTGCGCCAACGAGCAGGGCGCGTACGAAGCCGGCCACGTGGTCCAGTCCAATTCCAAGGGCTGCGCGAGCGTGCCAAAGGTGAGTTAAGGGATCGTCGCGGTGAACCGGGCTATGAAGCGCGTTGCGTGCGATCTGGCGCGCGAAGTCGTCCAAGGCAGCACTGAGCTGCGCAGCGCGTTGCCGATCGTTCTGACCGACGGCCTCAACATACTGGGAGGAGATCTGCTGGATGTGATTAAGGGGCTCTTCGGAGAGGCCGAGTAGCCGGGCGACGGATCGGATTGCAAGCGGCGCGGCATACGCAGTCACCGCGTCTTGGGAACCCCGGTCAAGCCATGGTCGTAGAAACTGATCGGCGAGATCTCGAAGGTCGGGTTCAAGGTGCTGGATGCGTGTCGGCTCAAAATGCGGATTGAGGACGCGACGGAAGCGCGCATGGGCAGGGGGCTCGAGCTGCAGAGGCGGTCGTGGTAAGCCTGAGCGAGGCGAGGCCGGGACAAGATTCTGAATGGAAGTGACAAACGTCCGGTGATCGGCTGCGATCCGGAGGACATCGCGGTAGCGGAATGCGGACCAGAATCCTCCCCAACGGAAGCAATAGGCGAGTGTGCCTGCCGTGCGAAGTCGAGCAAAGGCGGCTGCTGGATTCAGTACGACTTCCGGGTCCAACGGGTCCCAGATCGGGAAGCGCTGGGACATCTCCGGTCGTCCGCGAGGGTGCTCCATTATTGGATCTCGTCCGACTTGAAGAGCTAGCGCTTTGCTTTTAAAGTATGCGTAGAAGGCTGGCTTGACAAGTAGAGTTTTCGTACACTATCGGTGTCCGACGGCACAGCAGAAAAGAGTGGCGGGCAGAGCAGGGAAGATGCCTACTGAGGGCCAGGGACAGCTGTGGGCGAGCCAGAGTTCTCAGTAACGGAGCTTGAGCTGTTGGCCGGACTAGCGGACGGGCTGACGCTGACGGAAATCGCCCGGAAACGCTGGGTGACGCACTCAGCGCTGAGTCGCGCTCTGCACGGAATGGAGCGGCGTACAGGCCTGCGGCTTGTGGAAAGGAAGGGACGACGCCTCCGGCTAACTGCGGCTGGGTGGGAACTGGCACGTGCGGCCCGGAGGGCGGTCGATCAGGTATCGGAAGTTGGGAAGGTGGCGGCAGCGCTACGGCGAGGCGAGACGGGACTCCTGCGAGTTCTATCGAGCGCCACTCCCGCGGACTATCTGCTCCCGCAAGCGATCGTGGCGTTTTTGCGGAAAATGCCCACGGCGCGTGTCTCATTGCGCGTGGCGGGGCTGTTGACACTTGAAGAAGAGCTAGAGGGAGGGGAGTACGACGTCGCTATCGGACCGTCCGACGCCGCTCCTCGCGGCTGGGTGGGAGAGGAGCTGTATGTGGACGAGTTAGTATTCTTCGTGGGAGGCAGACATCCTTATGCGAATCAGGAGGTGCCGTGGGAAACGTTGCGGGCCGAGGTGCTCGTGGGCGCGCTGTCCGGGAGTGGTTGGATTCGGTTGTGGGCTCGGGTGTCGCGCCGGCCGTTCGACGCGGAGTACGTGGTCGAACTAAGAAATCCGGAGGCCGTCAAGCAGGTGGTCGTTGCGGGATGCGGTGTCGGGGTTCTGCCACGGCTAGCAGTAGAGAAGGAACTCGCGGCGGGATGGCTTGCACTTGTGAGGGTGCCGGAGGTCGGCACCCATTTGCCGTACAGTTTCTTCTTGCCCCAGGGGCTGCGCTTGGGTTTGGCGGAGCGGTTCCGGGAGGCGGTTCAGGCATGCCTACAGCGGGGGGCTGCGGCGGTCAGGGAGTCCCCAGCGCGTCGAGGCCGGAGCGCCCGAGGCGGAGGACGGCGGCAACTGCCACGGCGGTAACGGAGGCTATGACCAGCCCCATGGCGGCCAGCTGCGGGTAGCTGCCGTACGCTTGGAGATCCAGCATCAGGCGGCCGACTACGGGGGTCCGGCTGCCGGCGAGAACTGACGAAGCGGTTACTTCACTGGCGGATTGCACGAATACAATGACCCACCCGGAGACGAGGAATGGGCGTGCGATCGGCAGGAGGACGCGCCTGAGCGTCTGCCAAGATGTTGCTCCGAATACCCGGGAGGCCTCCGTCAACTCGAGCCCGATTACAGTGGAGGCAGTGAAAGCGGTCCGCGCGGCGAAAGGCAGGCTGAGAATCAAATAGCAGAGAAGCAATAATATGGGGCTGCCGCGTAGGTCAAGCGGAGGTCGCCCAAAAGCGACTAGCAACGCGACTCCAACGATCAAATGAGGAAAGGTGGCAGGGAGGGCAGTCAAGAACTCGAGGACCGTGCCACGAGAGCGGGGAGATCGGGCCTCCTCGTAGAGGGCAAGTCCAGCGACCCAGAGCAGGGATAGGCTCGCGGTCGCTATGCCCAAGATGAGACTGTTGAGGAGCGCTCGGGCAGGCGTACCAGAGCCCAGGAGTTCGCGGTAATTAGCTGCACTTAGCGCTTCCCAGCGAATCTGGGGGCTCCAGTATGGCTGGAAGGATACGACGGCGAGGGCGAGGAGCGGTGCCGCAAAGGCGAGAGAAAAATAGCCGGCCGCTATCAGCTGCACCCAAGGGCGCCAGCGACCCAAAGGAGTGCGCCGCTGCAGGAAGCCCCCCGAGAGGCGAGCATGACGGCGGGGAACAATGAGGGAGCGATGCAGGAGCAGGAGGATCTGAACAGCAACTAGAAGCAATCCAGACAGTACGAGTGCATCGCCGGTTCTCGGAGGGTAGTACTCTAGCAGTTGGAATATGTAGACGGACAGGACCTCTATTCGGGCTCGGAGTCCGATGACGACGGGGATGGAAAACAGACCGAGCCCGACGATCATGGATAGCAGAAAGGCGGCCCCGAGGCTGGGAACAATGGCTGGGAGTGTGACGCGGCGCAAGGTTCTGCACAAGCCCGCGCCGCTCGTGCGTGACGCCTCCTCAAGGCTTGGGTCCACGCGGCGGAGCGCCGCGGACACGGTGAGGTACGCGTAGGGTACGAGGTAGAGGGTAGTCACGAGTACGAGCCCAGTAGGTGTGAAGACATTGAGCGGGCCAGCCGCGGGGGCAGGGAAACCCAGGAAAGCTGCGAAGGATCGGAGAGCGATATTAACGAGGCCCACGGTAGGGTCGAAGAGGAGGGTCATTCCGACGGCGCCGAGAAGGGGCGACAAGAGCAGGGGAACCAGCGGGAGCAATTCTCCCCAGCGGCCGAGGCTCGCGTCGGTGCGCTCCTGAATCCATGCGAGGAGCCCACCCCAAAAAACGGAAAGGAGACTGCTAGCGCCGACTACGAGCAGCGTATTGGCCAAGACGGAAAACGTCAAGGGGGTCCACAGGGAGCGGGAGGGCCGAAGGGAGAGGTCCGCGATTCCCCGAAGGCCGGCGGCGATTGGCGCGTAAAGGACTAGTACCGCAAGAAGTAGAAGCAGCACACCACGCACTGCAGAGGCCAGCACTAGCCGCGTCATAAGGCGTCGGGCGCGGCCTGGCCGCCCACTGCTCCTTTAGAGGCCCAGCAGCGCAACTATGCGGTCGCGGAGAGCCACTGCGTCGTCGGGGTCAGGCTGGATGAGCTTCAAGCCTGGAGGTAGCGGGAGGGTGCCGGGGATGTTTGGCAGTGGTGAGAACGCACCGCGGTTCAGCAGGCTCTGTCCGTCTGAGGTCAGGTAAAAGTGGAGAAGCAATCGGGCCAAGTTAGGATGGGGAGCGCGCGCTGGAATCGCAGCTAGGCTCGGTGAGGGAGTAGTGGGAGAGGGGTACGCGATCTCCACTGGAGCGCCTCGGTCACGGAGAGCTTGTACAGGCGACTGGACGGCCGGCACAAGTACAGAGGCTGCTCCGGCGGCGAGCTGCTGCAGAGCGGGGACGACACTGCTGACGAGGATTGGCTGCTGGCGTCCCAGCTGGCGCAAGTACTCTTCGCCGTACGTGCGCAGCAGAAGTGTGAAGAAGGGAAGGGAGGGAGGAGCGAGCCGGGGATCGACGAGCAGGATGCGGCCGCGAAAACGAGGGTGCAGCAGGTCGCGCCAGTCCCGGACGCCAAGGCGTTCCAGACCCGTGTTCCAAGCTACCCCCTCCGGGTTGAGAGCGACGGCGATCCAGTACTCGGTCCGGTACTCACGGGGCCAGGCGCGGACTGGGGGCAAGCCCGCGATCCTCGCCAGCCAGCCCTGCCGGGAGGCGTGACGGAGGAAGCGTAAATCCGTCATGATCAGAAGGTCCACCAGGACTCGCCCCGACTCGGCTTCAACGCTAAACCGTTGCGCCATGGGGCCCGAGCTTAGCCGGATGAATTCGACGCCGATTCCGTATCGTCGCGTAAACTCGGCCAGAACGGCTTGGGTAATCGCAGGATCCTGGGTCGCATAGAGGAGACCTCGCCCTTCGCGCCGGGCAGCCTCCACAAGGCTCGGATGAGGCTCCGGCGGGACCCCGAGCAATTGCGGAGACGGTCCGGCAGCGCCGGCGGCCCCACGGATCGTGAGCAGTATAAGGCCGGTGGCCAATCCCAATCGTAGGAACCCTCTTCGCAACGTGCCCCCCCTTCCAAAGATGTCCGCGTCGCAAAATGTAGCGCTTCGCAGTTGAGGTAGCAAGTGACGCGTCTTCACAGGGCGTGTGCGCCTCTGGCACGCGTCGTTCGCTAGCCTCTTGCCATGGGTTCGCTAGTTTTTTGCCCTGGGGGCTGTCCCGGCTTGACGCTGAGAAGGGAGCGCGTCAGGAAGGTGGTCTTGCCCCGATTTCGTGGACACCCTAAGACTGAGAGGCAAGAGCCTCAGGGAAGGAGTCCACGATGCCGAAGAGCAGACCTCCATATCCACGGGAATTCCGGGAGGAAGCGGTGCGCCTGGCCCGGATTTCGGGCCGGCCGATCGCGCAGATTGCTCGGGAGCTGGGGGTAGCCTGGGGGACCCTCAGCGCCTGGGTGAAGCAGGCGGAGCTGGACGTGGGGCTGCGGAGTGACGGGCTGACCACGGCGGAGCGGGAGGAATTGCGGCGGCTGCGGCGGGAAGTGCGGATCCTGCGGGAGGAACGGGAGATCCTGAAAAAAGCGGCCGCCTTCTTCGCTCGGGAGACCAAGTCCAAGCCGTAGAGGCGTTTGGGTTTGTGGAGCGGGAGAGGGCCAACCACGGGGTGGCGCGGATGTGCCGGGTGCTGGGCGTCTCCCCCAGCGGGTACTACGCGTGGCGCAGTCGTGGGCCGAGTCGGCGGTGGCGGGAAGACCAGGCGCTGCTGGAGCGGATCCGAGGCATCTGGGAGGGCAGCCGGGGGACGTACGGGGCACCCCGGGTGTGGGCGGAGCTACGGGCGTGTGGGGTGCGGTGCGGGCGCAAGCGGGTGGTCTTGCCTCGATTTCGTGGACACCCTAACACTGAGAGGCAAGAGCCTCAAGAAAGGAGTCCACGATGCCGAAGAGCAGACCTCCATATCCACGGGAATTCCGGGAGGAAGCGGTGCGCTTGGCCCAGAGCTCGGGCCGGCCGATCGCGCAGATCGCCCGGGAGCTAGGGGTAGCCTGGGGGACCCTCAGCGCGTGGGTGAAGCAGGCAGAGCTGGACGCAGGCCTGCGCAGTGATGGGCTAGTTACGGCGGAGCGGGAGGAATTGCGGCGGCTGCGGCGGGAAGTGCGGATCCTGCGGGAGGAACGGGAGATCCTAAAAAAGCGGCCGCCTTCTTCGCTCGGGAGACCAAGTCCAAGCCGTAGAGGCGTTTGGCTTCGTGGAGCAGGAGAGGGCCAACGACGGGGTGGCGCGGATGTGCCGGGTGCTGGGCGTCTCCCCGAGCGGGTACTACGCGTGGCGAGGTCGCAGGCCAAGCCGGCGGAAGCAGGAGGACCACGAGCTGCTGGAGCGAATCCGGGGCATCTGGGAGGGCAGCGGGGGGACGTACGGGGCACCCCGGGTGTGGGCGGAGCTACGGGCGTGTGGGGTGCGGTGCGGGCGCAAGCGGGTGGCACGGCTGATGCGGGCTGCGGGGCTAGTGGGGGCATACCGGCGTCGGCGGCGGGCGTTGACGGTACGGGACCCGTGGGCTGCACGGGCGCCTGCCCCGGGCCTGGTGCACCACTCGGACCGGGGCTACCAGTACACCAGCCTGCGGTTCGGGGCTCGTCCGCGGGCGGCGGGGATCCTGCCATCCATGGGCCGCAGGGGGGACGCCTACGACAACGCGCTGTGCGAGGCGTTCTTCGCCATCCTGGAGCGGGAGGTCCTGGACCGGTACCGGTTCCAGACCCGGGAGGAAGCCCGTTCCATGCTGTTCTACCTGGAAGCCTTCTACAATCTCCGGCGCCGGCACTCAGCTCTGGGTTACCTGTCGCCTGCGGAGTTCGGGAGGAGGTGGTGGACCGGACGCGAATCTCTCAGCGCTACACGCTCCATGAAAGCGGGGGTAGGTCTAATGGCGGAGAACGCTCGTGTTCGACTGCGAGAAGTTGTACGGACATTCCCCGTCGGCCGCGGCCGGAGGTTTCAGGCACTAGACGGAGTCTCCTTCTCCGTCGCCGAGGGAGAGATGCTAGTTTTGCTTGGCCCGAGCGGGTGCGGGAAAACGACCATCCTGCGCTGCGTAGCCGGACTGGACGTGCCGGACGACGGAGAGATAGACATCCGAGGACGTTGTGTCTTCTCGCGGAAACGCAAGGTATTTGTGCCTCCAGAACAGCGAAATGTGAGCATGGTTTTTCAGTCTTACGCCCTCTGGCCCCACATGAAGATCTGGCAAAACGTGGCATATCCTCTAGAAAATCGCGGAATCGAAGGGCGCAAGGCACGCCGTATTGCGGAGCAGGCGCTCGAAATGGTAGGCCTCGCAGGGCTATCAGAGCGCTACCCGGGGCAGTTAAGCGGTGGGCAACAGCAACGTGTGGCGCTTGCACGGGCCCTCGTTGCTGAGGCGGATGTTGTGTTGCTGGATGAACCACTCTCGAACCTGGATGCACCTGTCCGAGAACACTTGCGGGTCGAGCTGCGGGACTTGAAACGACGAATGCGGTGGACGGCGTTATACGTAACCCATGACCAGCGGGAAGCGATATTTCTTGCCGACCGAGTGGCGGTGATGGAGCGGGGTAAGATCGTTCAAATAGGGCGCCCGGAAGAAGTGTGGCGGCACCCTGCTTCGCCGTTCGTGGCGCAGTTTGTCGGATGTGTAAACCGGGTGCGGGGCACCGTGAGGGCCGTGGAGCAAGAGCGGATATTGATTGAAACCATGGCGGGGCGGGTTTGGGGAACGTGGTGTGCCGCCGGAGACCCGTGTGAGGGAGGATCTGTCGAGGCTTACTGGCGGGCGGAGGCGGGCCGGATAGAGGAGCGGTTGGGTGAGGAGGTGGGAAGTTTTCTAGCTGCTCGGGTCGCTGGGGTGGCTGCCGCTGGGTCGAGCGTTGAGTACCTGCTTCACGGAGACGGAGGGGTTGGCGGGTTATGGAGGGTACTGGCGGACGAGAAGTGGGTACTCGGGGCAGAGGTCAAGTTGTACATACCCGTCCGTGAATTGTATGTATATCCAGTGCTGCGGAGTCGTTCAGGATTGGGGGACGCGGATGAGGACTGCTCTTGAGGGTGTTCGAGTTTTGGATGTAACTCAGTTCGAGGCGGGGGCTGTGTGTACGCTGCTGTTGGGATGGCTTGGAGCGGATGTGGTGAGGGGTACCCTCAAAAGTGGGGAAATGCGAGGGCGGTGTACCCTCCTCCTAGGAAACCTCAGGGCTGGAAGGCCCGGAAAGGAGGAGAGCCACCGCCATGCACCAGCGGACCACGCCAGGGAGTCTGAGGTCAAGCCCCACCTGGGAGGGGCTGCACGAGTGGCTTCGAGAGGCAATCCAGAAGCTCCTCCAGGCGGCCCTGGAGGCCGAGGTGAGTGAGCTGCTGGGCCGGGTGAAGTGGTCTTGCCCCGATTTCGTGGACACCCTAAGACTGAGAGGCAAGAGCCTCAGGGAAGGAGTCCACGATGCCGAAGAGCAGACCTCCATATCCACGGGAATTCCGGGAGGAAGCGGTGCGCCTGGCCCGGATTTCGGGCCGGCCGATCGCGCAGATTGCTCGGGAGCTGGGGGTAGCCTGGGGGACCCTCAGCGCCTGGGTGAAGCAGGCGGAGCTGGACGTGGGGCTGCGGAGTGACGGGCTGACCACGGCGGAGCGGGAGGAATTGCGGCGGCTGCGGCGGGAAGTGCGGATCCTGCGGGAGGAACGGGAGATCCTGAAAAAAGCGGCCGCCTTCTTCGCTCGGGAGACCAAGTCCAAGCCGTAGAGGCGTTTGGCTTCGTGGAGCAGGAGAGGGCCAACCACGGGGTAGCGCGGATGTGCCGGGTGCTGGGCGTCTCCCCGAGCGGGTACTACGCGTGGCGAGGTCGCAGGCCAAGCCGGCGGAAGCAGGAGGACCACGAGCTGCTGGAGCGGATCCGAGGCATCTGGGAGGGCAGCCGGGGGACGTACGGGGCTGCCCGGGTGTGGGCGGAGCTACGGGCGTGTGGGGTGCGGTGCGGGCGCAAGCGGGTGGCACGGCTGATGCGGGATGCGGGGCTAGTGGGAGCGTACCGGCGCCGGCGACGGGGGTTGACGGTACGGGACCCGCGGGCTACACCGGCCCCGGACCTGGTGAAGCGGCAGTTCCGGGCCTCTGCGCCGGACCGGCTGTGGGTGGCGGACGTGAAGCAGATTCCCACCGGGGAGGGCTGGCTGTATCTGGGGGTGGTGCTGGACGTGTGGAGCCGGGCCGTGGTGGGTTGGTCCATGCGGCCCGACGCCCGGGCGGAGCTGGTGGTGGACGCCCTGGAGATGGCGCTGTGGCGGCGGAAGCCCGCACCGGGCTTGGTGCACCACTCGGACCGGGGCTGCCAGTACACCAGCCTGCGGTTGGGGGCTCGTCTGCGGGCGGCGGGGATCTTGCCGTCCATGGGCCGCAGGGGGGACGCCTACGACAACGCGCTGTGCGAGGCGTTCTTCGCCACCCTGGAGCGGGAGGTCCTGGACCGGTACCGGTTCCAGACCCGGGAGGAAGCCCGCTCCGTGCTGTTCACCTACCTGGAGGGGTTTTATAACCGTCGACGCCGGCACTCAGCTCTGGGGTACCTGTCGCCTGCGGAGTTCGAGAGGAGGTGGTTGAGCGGACAAGAATCTCTCAGCGCTACACCCTCCACGAAAGCGGGGTAGGTCCAAAGTACCGGCGGCAGGCCGCCGTGGACGGGCCGGCGGGGTATCGGAACGGCTACGGGAGGCCCCGGAAGCTGCTGACCCCTGTAGGGAGTGTGACCCTGCGGCGGCCGCGGGTGCGGGGCTTGGAGCAGCGGTTCGAGAGCCGCATCCTCCCCCTGTTCGCCCGGCGCACCAAGGCAGTCTCGGAGCTGTTGCCGGAGCTGTACCTGCACGGGCTGGCGGAGGGGGACTTCGACCTGGCCCTGCGGGGGTTGCTGGGGGAGGACGCCCCGGTATCTGCGGGTACGGTGGCCCGCCTGAAGGAGCAGTGGCAAGCGCGCTGAGGAGGCCTGGCGGACGCGGCGGCTGGAGGGGCTGCAGGTGGTGTACCTGTGGGTGGACGGGGTGTACGTGAAGGCGGGGCTGGAGAAGGAGCGGGCGGCCTTGCTGGTGGCCATAGCGGGCCTGGTGGACGGCCGCAAGGAGGTGGTGGCGGTGGTGCCAGGCTACCGGGAGTCTGTGGAGAGCTGGGCTGGGGTGCTGCGGGACCTGCGGGACCGGGGGCTGCCTGCCCCCCGGCTGGTGATCGGGGACGGGCACCTGGGGATCTGGGGGGCGCTGCGCAACGTCTGGCCGGAGGCCGACGAACAACGGTGCTGGAACCACAAGGTGCTCAACGTGCTGGAGCAGCTACCGCGCACCCAGCACAGGGTGGCCAAGGCGAAGCTGGGGGCCGTGGCCTACGCCCCCACCCGGGCGGAGGCGGAGCGCAAACGCCGGGAGTTCGAGGCGTGGTGCCAGCAGCACGGGTACGGGAAGGCGGCGGAGACGTTGGGGCGGGACTGGGAGCGAATGGTGACGTTTTACCGGTACCCCCAGGAGCACTGGCGGCACCTGCGCACCGTCAACGTGGTGGAATCCCCTTTCGCGGCGCTGCGGCTACGGACGGATGCAGCCAAGCGGTTCAAGAAAGTGGAGCGGGCCACCGCGGTGATCTGGAAGATGCTGATGGTGGCCCAGACGAGGTTCCGGCGGCTGAACGCCCCGGAGCTACTGGCCAAGGTTTACGTAGGGGTGCGTTACGAGGACGGGATCGAGGTCACTGGGAAGGAGGCCGCCTGAGGTTTCCACACTTTTTGACGGGACCCCAGCGCCAGCACCACGACCAGCGCCAGACCAAACAGGACCGAGCGGGTCCGTTCCGGCGTCATCGGCATCCCCTCCCGCCAGCAGCATAGGGCCGGCGCGTGCACGGGAAAAGATGCGCCGGCGGAGTTAAGGGACCAGAACCAGGCGACCCAGGACTCGGCCGCGGCGGACCCGTTCCAACGCTTCGTTGACCTGGTCCAGGGACACCGGTTCCACGTGCCAGCGCAACCTGCCGGAGCGTGCGAGCGCGACAACTTCCCGGAGTTCTTGCAGCGATCCCCACACGGAGTTGGTCAGGTGGACCTCCGCGGGCACCCGGTCGAAGCCGAAGGGCACCCGACCGCCTCCCGCACCCACCTGGACCACCAGGCCGCCGGGCTCTACGGCCTCCAGAGCCAGCCGGAGGGTGGCCGACGACCCTACGAAGTCGAACACCACCCGCACCGGGGGCACCTTTTCGCGCGGATGCAGGACCGCCTGCGCGCCCAGGTCCAACACCCAGGGGAACTTGCGGCGGTCGCGTTCCACCGCCACCACCTGAGCCGGGGAGAGCAGGCGAACGTACTGCACTGCGAACTGGCCCAGCCCACCCGCGCCCACCACGAGGGCGGTAGCACCTTCCCGCAGCCACGGGAGGGCGCGTCGGACCGCGCGGTACGGGGTCAGTCCCGCGTCCGCCAGGGGCGCGGCGTGCACGGGGTCCAGGTCCCCCAGAGGTACGAGGTACCGGGGTGAGGGAACCCGGACCCACTCCGCGTAGCCGCCGTCGCAGGTCCAGCCCGCCTGCTGGGCTTCAGGACAGAGCTGTTCCTCACCCTGCTGACAGAACCGGCACGCTCCGCACCCCCAGCTGGCGTACACGAGGACGTTTTCCAGCCCCTCCGCGTGACCGGCCACCTCGTGCCCTAGGACCAGGGGCAGGCGGGCCTCGAACCGGCCGTCTGCGAGGGAGACGTCGCTGTGGCACACCCCGCACCCCAGGACGCGCACGAGGACTTCCTCGCCGCTCGGCCTGGGCCGCGGGCGTCGCTCCAGGCGCAGGGGCCGTCCCGGACGGTACAGGACCGCGGCCTTCACGTGCGTGTGGAGTTCGCCACGGTGCGGGCAACTCCCGCCGGAGCCCTCGGTGCCCTTTACCGGGCTGTGGGACAGGTGGTAAACACGGCTGGGAGACCTCCGGACGGGTACCCGTGGCGCCTGCGTCACGAGTCCCTGCCCCGAAAGACCGGGATCTGCAGGGGGAGCGGGACATGCACAGGATGCTGGCAGCGGTGCTCGTGTTGTGGGTCGCCGCCGCAGCGTGGGGGGCGCCGGCGGGTGTTGCCGTGAGGGGCGACGCGCAGGCCTGGGAGGAAGTGGGGGCGGCGCTGGCCCGGCTGGAGACCGTGCCCAGCTACCGGATCCGCACCGCCGTAGCCCCGGAGGCCCCGATACGGATGACCATGCTCACCGAGGTGGTGAACCCGGACCGGCGGCGCGTCGTGGTGGAGCTGCCGGAGTACACCGCCGAGGCCATCATCGTCGGGCACCAGGTAGCCTCCCGGCAGGTGAGCAGGACCGGCCAGCCGGCCTTCCCGCCGCCCTCCGTGGGTCCCGGTGACCTACTCGGCGCCTTTCTGGACCCGGTCGGCTTCGCCACCGGCTTCCTGGTGCAAGCGGCGATGAACGCGATGACGCAAGCGGTGGCGCAGCGCCTCACCGGGTGGCGGTGCCAGACGCTGGAGGCGGGTGGTGGTGCACAGGCGCGCCCGGAGTTGGAGGTCGAGGTGGCACGGCTCCCTGACGCCACGCTCGGCGGTGCGCCCGTGCGGGTTTACCGGATGGTGTGGCGGATTCCGGGACAGCCCGCCAGCGAGCAGCGCCTGTCGGTGGGCGCGGACGGCCTGCCCCGGCGCTTGGAATGGCTGCAGGGCGGTAAGCCGATGATGACCGAGGACTACGGGGACTTCGGCGCACCCATCCAGATCGAGCTGCCGCCCTGCTAGCGGAGCGGCGCGCAGGCCCTCCGGGGGGAGGGGAGGGAGATGTGGAAGGACGGGGCGCTGGTCACGAGGCTGGCCGCGGTGGCGGCGGCGCTGGCGCTGGCGTCGGCGCCCGCGGCCGCGCAGGTCACCATTCCGGAGGACCAGGAGCTGGCCGTCGGACGCGCGGTGGCGGCCCGCCTGATGGCACAGCACGGGATGGTGGTGGATCCGGACTGGCTCGCGTTCCTCTCCGGGTTGCGGGACCGGGTGGTGCCGTTCTCCGGCCGGACGCAGGTTCCGTACCGGATCGCCATCCTGGATCACCGGGAGCCCAACGCGGTGAGCACGCCGGGGTGGATCTTCGTCACCACCGGCCTGATCCGGTTGAACCCGGACGTGGAGGCCTGGGCCTTCGTGGTAGCCCACGAGGTGGCGCACACCGCGCGGCGACACGTGGCGCAGCACGTCGCGCGGGCACAGGCGGGCCAGATCGCCAGCATCCTGGTGGCCATCCTCACGGGCAGCCCCACCGCCGGGGACGTGGTGCAGCTGTTGCTGCGGATTTCGACCCTCGGCTTCTCCAGGGAACTGGAGGTGGAGGCGGACCGAGAGGCGTTGCGCATGATGGTGGAGGCAGGCTTCGACCCGCAGGCCGCGGTCCGGACCCTGAGCTGGTTCAACGAGGTCACCGGGAGGCGCCAGGAGAACACCCACTGGGCCGGCACGCACCCGGGCTTCGCGGACCGGGTCCGCGGCGTGCAGCGCGCGTACGAGGAGTTCCCGTCCCGCAACCTGCCCCTGCGGGTCCGGTACTTCCGCACCTTCCAGCCGGCGGGGCCGGTGGTGCTGCGGCCGCAGCGGCTTTCCGAGCACAAAGACGGCTGGGTGCTGTCGCTGGCGGCAGAGAACAGCGCAGACCGACCCGTCAGCGTGGGGGTGATGGAGGCAGCCCTGACGGGGCCGGATGGGGAGCTGCCCGTGCGGTTCCTGCGATCCACGTTCCCGGCGGACGTCCCCGCGCGGGGTCGGGCGGAGGGGCTTTTGGTGTTCGAACGACGGACCTCCGCGTGGCCTGCGGCCCTGGTGCTTCCCGTGGGTACGGGGCCGGAGCGGGTGGAGGCCCGCGTGGATCTGAGCTCCGGCGGTCCGTTCGTCCCACCTGCACAGCCCGCGACCCTGCCGAGGCCGCCCGCGCTGCCGTGACCCTGCGACCACGCCGCAGGCAGGTAAGCGCCCGCGCCCGTGGAACTCGCACACAGCCGTGGCGCCGTGGGTGGCCGAACGCCGTCGCAGGTTTCTCGAGGTGGCCCCCCGGCGGGCGAGGGGGGGCACCGGCACCGCCCCGGCTGGGTGGGGCGTCGGGCCGGGAGCCCTGAGTCTGCGGTGGATCCCAGTGGGTGGGTGAGGTCCGGAAGGAGGTGCTCGGCTTGTCAGGTCGGGACGTGCGGGAGCAGTTCGGCCGCCACGCGGAGCTGTACGCTACCAGCGCCGTGCACGCGCGGGGCGCGGACCTGGAGGTGGTGGTCCGCTTCGCGGAGCCGGAAACGGGGGACGTGGCCCTGGACGTCTCCACGGGTGCGGGACACACCGCGATGGCCCTGGCGCCGTACGTGGCGCGGGTGGTGGCCACGGACGTGACTCCGGAGATGCTGGCGGTGGCGGGGCGGCTCGCGCGGGAACGGGGGTTCCAGAACGTGGACTTCCAAGAGGCGGACGTGCGGGCCCTGCCGTTCCCCGACGGGACCTTCCACATCGTCACCTGCCGCACCGCCGCCCATCACTACCCCGACCTCCTGGGGCCGGTGCGGGAGATGGCGCGGGTGCTGAGGCCCGGCGGCCGGTTGGTGGTCTCGGACACCGTTTCACCCGCGGACGAGGTGGGGGACCGGTTCATCAACGCGGTGGAGGTCCTGCGGGACCCCACCCACGTTCGGGACTGGACTGTGGCGGAGTGGTGCCAGGCGCTGCGAGCGGCGGGACTCGTGGTGGAGGCGGTACACGAGATGCGGCTCGAGCTGGACTTCCCCTCCTGGGTGGAACGGACGGGCACCCCCGAGGAGCTGCGGTCCGTGCTGGTGGCCATGCTGACCCGGGCGCCGAAGCGGCTGCGGGAGCTGTTCGAGATCCGCACGGAGCCCTTGCGGTTTGCCCTGCACAAGGCGGTGTTCCGGGCAGTCCGTCCGGAAGGGTCCGCTCAGGACCCCTGAACGGCGACCTACGGCCCCGCGACAGCCCCCTTGAGACGGGCCGCGTGCCGTTTGCGGAACTTCTCCAGCTTGGGCGCGATCACCGTCGCGCAGTAAGCCTGGTCCGGGTGACGCCGGTAGTAGTCCCGGTGGTAGTCCTCCGCGGGGTAGAAGTTCGTAAAGGGCACCACCTCGGTGACGATGGGGTCGGGCCACACCCGCTGCCGCTCCAGCTCCGCGATGACCTGCCGGGCCACCTGATCCTGCTCCGGGCTGTGGGTGAAGATGGCGGACCGGTACTGGTGGCCCACGTCGGGTCCCTGGCGGTTCAGGGTGGTGGGGTCGTGGACCGAGAAGAACACTTCCAGCAGCTCTCGGTAGCTGATCCGGTCGGGGTCGAAGGTGATCTGCACCGCCTCCGCGTGCCCGGTGGTGCCGGTACACACCTGTTCGTAGGTCGGGTTGGGGACGTGGCCACCCGCGTAGCCCGGGACGACCTCCAGCACGCCCTCCAGCTCGTCGAACACCGCTTCCGTGCACCAGAAACAGCCGCCCGCCAGGGTGGCGGTCTCGACCCGTCGGCTCTCCATGAGCTGCCTCCTCCCTCAGAGCATGCTACCAGGGGAAAGGCGCGCCCGCACCGCGCGGGCGAACTCCGCGGTGGTGGCGGACCCACCCAGGTCCGGGGTCCGGACACCCGCGGAAAGCGCCGCGCCCACGGCTTCCTCCAAGCGGCGGGCGGCCTCGGTGGCCGCGGGGTCGTCGAACCGCCGGCCCAGCCACTCGAACAGCATCGCCACGGACAGGATCTCCGCAGTAGGGTTGGCGACCCCGCTCCCCGCGATGTCGGGGGCCGATCCGTGGACCGCCTGGGCCATGGCGTGGTCGTCGCCGGCGTTCAGGGACGGCGCCACGCCAAGGCTTCCCACCAGCCCCGCCGCCTGGTCGCTCAGGATGTCGCCGAACAGGTTGGTGGTGACCAGGACGTCGTACCGCTGCGGGTCCCGCACGAGGAAATACGCGGCCGCGTCTACATGCACATCGTCGAAGGCCACGTCGGGGTACCGGGACGCCACGGCCCGGCAGCAAGCCAGGAACAGCCCGTCGCCCCGCCGCAGGACGTTGGCCTTGTGGACCGCGGTCACCCGGCCGGGATGGGCGCGGAGGCGCGCGCGGCGGCGGGCTAGCTGGAAAGCGTACTCTGCGATCCGCTCACACGCGCGCCGGGTGACGACCCGGAGGCTGATCACCACGTCAGGGGTCACCAGGACCTCCGCGTCGCCCTCCAGCACGTTGCGGTCGGCGTAGAAGCCCTCGGTGTTCTCCCGCACCACCACCAGGTCCACAGCCTCGTACCGGCTGGGGACCGCCGGGAGGTTGCGGGCTGGCCGCTCGTTGGCGTAAAGGTCAAAGAGCCTCCGCAGGGTCCCGCTGGGGTTGCGCATGCCAAGCCGGGGGTCGTAACGGTGGTGCTCGACAGGCCCCAGCACCCACCCGTGGCAGCCGTGGAGGGCCTCCACGGTCTGCTGGGGGAGGGTGTCGCCCAGCTGCCCATACGCCTCCAGCCCCACGGGCAGCTCCACCCATTCTACGGAGAGGCCTGCCACGCGCGCGGACAGGTCCGCTAGGTCCACCGCCACGGGGACCACCTCGGGCCCGATGCCGTCGCCCTTCAGGACACCGAGCCGGTAGGCAGCCTGACGTGGCCCGCTGGGGCTCATCCCTCCTCCAGCGGCCCCGGAAAGCCCAGAAGAGCCGCGGCCCGCCGGACCTGTGCTACGACCTCCTCCGGCAGCTCCACCGCGTCCGCCTGCTCGGCGGTACAGCGCGCCTCCCGCTCGCCCGGCAACAGGACCTCCGTGTAGCCTGGAGCCAGGGCCGTGCCCTTCACCATGTGCACCAGCCGCTCCACGTCCGTCAGGAATTCAGAAGGTTCCCGGAGGTGCCGTACGTCCACCGCGAAGAAGGCGTGGCTGGCGCCGTACCGGCTCCCCCGGCGGGGCGAGACGTCCCGGCCGAAGCTGCCGCCACATAGCACGCCCGTGAGCACGTCCACCACCAGGGCCATCCCGTACCCCTTGTAGCCTCCCACGGGGAGGAGCGTACCGGCCAGGGCCTGTTGCGGGTCGTCCGTGGGGTTGCCGTGCGGGTCCAGGGCCCATCCGGCGGGCAGCCGCTCGCGGCGCTCCGCGGCCAGGCGGACACGGCCCTGGGCCGCCACCGAGAGGGCCATGTCCAGGACGATGGGGGGCCCGTCCCTGCGCGGGACGGCCACCGCTACGGGGTTGTTGCCGAGGATCCGCTCCCGTCCGCCCCACGGGGCCAGGCTGGGAGCGGCGTTGGCCAGGGCCACACCCACCAGACCTTCTCGGGCCGCCATCTCCGCGTAGTAGCCCGCCCGTCCGAAGTGGCCTCCCCTGCGCACCCAGACGCCCGCGAGGCCGCTGCGGCGTGCCTTCTCCACGCACCTGCGCATCCCGTCCACCGCGGCCACCGGACCCGGGCAGCCCTCCGCGTCCAGTAGGAGGAAGGCGGGGCCTTCCCGGACCACCCGGGGCCGCACCCCGGATCGCCAGATGCCGCTGCGTACGAGCTCCGCGTACGCGCCCACCCGGACCACGCCGTGGGAGTGCACCCCGGCCTGGTCCGCGCTGACGAGGACGTCGGAGATCACCCGCGCGGCTTCGGCGTCGAGCCCTGCGGCTTCGAACAAGCGAGCCACCCAGCCGCGCAGCTCTCCCACCGGGTACCGGGGCACGGCTACGGCTCCGGATGGCCGACCGCGGGCACCGGGACGCCGGGCTGCGCCAGGGTGTGGCCGGCGGCGATGCGCATCCGGATCATCTGCGCCCTCGCCATGTGCTGGCGTGCCAGCTGTTCCGCGCGGTCGGCGTCGCCGACGCGGATGGCGTCCAGCAGGGCCCGGTGCTCGGCCAGGGCCTCGCGGGCGCGGCCCGGGTAGCTCAGGGTGGTGACGGGCTGGCGGGTGATCAGCAGCCAGATCCGCTGCAGCTCCCGGGCCAGGTAGCGGTTGCGGGCCGCGCGCCAGATCACCGCGTGGAATTCCGCGTTCAGCCGCGCCAGAGCGTGTAGGTCGTCCTGTTGAAGGGCGCGCTCCATGTCCTCGCACAGCTCTTCGAGGAAGTACACCTCGCTGGTGGTGATCCCGCGGGCCGCCAGCCGCGCCGCGAGGCCCTCCAGGGTCTCCCGTACCACGCACAGGTCCAGCAGTTCCTCCTGGGTGGGCTCCGCCACAGCGAGCCCCCGGCGACGGCCGCGCTCCAGGTAGCCTTCCGCCCGGAGGCGCTGCAGGGCTTCCCGTACGGGCGTGCGGCTGCACCGGAGCTGGCGCGCCAGCTGCTCCTCCCGCAGGGGGTCTCCCGGCCGCAGGCGGCCGCTGCGGATCGCGGCCACCACCCACTCGTACACCGCCCGGGAGGCGGTCACCTGCCTTCGGCCGGAGGTCCTGTTGGGCATCGAGCAGATTGTATGCAAAAGCCTACAATTTGACAACGATTCGGAACAATGGTATGCGTTTGTGGCGAGGTGTCAGGCGCAGGATCCGGGAAGGCCCCGTGGAACTGCTGCGGAGGAGGACAGGGTCGTGGGCAACCAGCGCAGGATCCGGGCGGTGCTCATGCGGGGCGGGACCAGCCGCGGGGTTTTCTTCCTGCGGCCGGACTTGCCGGAAGATCCCGAACTGCGGGATCGCGTGATCCTCAAGGTGTTCGGGGGTGGTGACCCCTACGGCCGGCAGGTGGACGGGCTGGGGGGCGCGGTGTCCACCACCAGCAAGGTGGTGATCGTGGGCCCTCCCTCCGTGCTCGAAGCAGACGTGGAGTTCACCTTCGGGCAGGTGAGCGTCACCGAACCCCTGGTGGACTACGGAGGGACGTGCGGCAACCTGACCGCGGCGGTGGGGCCCTTCGCCATGGAGGAGGGGCTGGTGCGCGGGACCGACCCCATCACCACCGTGCGGATCTGGCAGACCAACACGCGGAAGCGCATCCACGCCCACGTCCCCACCCGCAACAACCTGCCCGAGGTGGAAGGGGACTACGCCATCGACGGGGTGCCGGGGAGCGGAGCGCGGATCGCGCTGGACTTCCTGGACCCCGCGGGGTCGGTGACGGGGCGGCTGCTGCCCACCGGGAAGGCGGCAGAGCTCCTGCACGTGCCCGGGGTCGGCAGCGTCACCGTCTCCCTGGTGGACGCGGTGAACCCGGTGGTGTTCGTCCGGCCGCAGGACGTGGGTCTGCGGGGTACGGAAGGCCCGGAGGAGGTGGACGGCAACCCGGACCTGCTCCAGCGGCTGGAACGGGTCCGGGCGCACGCGGCGGTTCACATGGGCATTGCCGCCACTCCTGAGGAGGCCACCCGGCGCAGCCCGGGGATCCCGAAGCTGGCCTTCGTCTGCCCTCCCGCACCGTACCGCTCCACCCGCGGGACGGTGGTGGAGGCGGGAGAGGTAGATCTGGTGGGCCGGATCCTGTCCATGGGCAGGCTGCACCGGGCGTTCGCGTTGAGTGGGGCGGCGTGCACTGCGGTGGCCGCCCAAGTGGAGGGGACCGTGGTGCACGAGGCCGTGCGGGCGGGTCTGCAGGACGGCCGCGTGCGGATCGGCCACCCTTCGGGGGTGCTGGAGGTGGCTGCCTCGGTGGGCTACCGGGGCGGCCAGTGGGTGGTGGACAAGGTCACCACGTACCGGACTGCGCGCCGGCTGATGGAGGGGTACGCCCTCGTGCCCTGGTCCGTGTGGCCGGCGTAGCCCGAAAGGGGGTGCTGGGATGACGAGCAGGCTCCTGTGGGTCGTGGTGTTGGTGGCGGCGCTGGGTGCTCTGCCCGCGTCCGGCCAGCAGCCGTACTACGCGGGCAAGACCATCGAGATCATCGTGCCGTTCGCCCCGGGCGGGGGCAGCGACATCGACGCCCGGTTCTTCGCCCCGTTCCTGGAGAAGTACGTGCCGGGCAACCCGCGGGTGATCGTCCGCAACATGCCGGGGGGAGGTAGCGTCCTCGGCGCCAACTTCTTCGCGGAGAACGCGCGCCCGGACGGCACGCAGCTGCTGGTGACCTCCGGGTCCACCATGATCCCGTACATCCTGGGAGTCCCGCAGGTCCGCTACGACCCCACGAAGTGGGAGCTCATCAAGGTAAACGGGGTCGGTGGGGTGCTGTACGTGTCCCCGCGCACGGGCGTCCGGAAGCCCGAAGATCTGGTGCGACCCGCGGAGCGCCTGGTGTACGGCGGCATCAGCGCCACCGGGTTGGACCTGGTGACGCTGTTGCTGTTTGAAGTCCTGGGGCTGGACGTGCGGGTGGTGATGGGGTTCGAAGGCCGGGGCCCCGCGCGGCTGGCCTTCGAGCGCGGGGAGACCAACGTCGACTACCAGACCACGCCCGCCTACCTCTCCCAGGTGGTGCCGCTCGTCCGGGAGGGGAAGGCCATCCCGATCCTGTCCATGGGGTTCGTGAACGAAAAAGGGGTGATGGTGCGGGACCCCAGCGCCCCGGACCTGCCCAGCGCGTACGAGGCCTACCAGGCGATATTCAAGCGGAAGCCGGACGGCCTGCTGCGGTGGAAGGCGTACCAGAGCATGGTGGCCGCGGCGTTCACCTTCCAGAAGGCCATGTGGGCGCCGGGCGGGACTCCGCCGGAGGCCCTGCAGGCCCTGCGGACCGCGGTGGACCGCATGAAGACAGACCCGCAGTTCCGGCAGCAGGGCAGGCAGGTGCTGGAGGGCTACGAGGTGCTGCGCGGGGACGTGGCCAAGTCCGCGGTCCTGCGGGCCGCCCGGGTGACCCTGACGTGAAGAAGTACATCACGGACCTCCTGCGGAGCAAGTACCAGGTGCGGCTGTAAGCACGTGGAGGGGCTCCCCCGCGGGACCCGTGACGGGCGCGGGGGAGTGCCTTTTTCGGGCGGAGGCGATGGCGGAGGCGCTGAGCGCGGCATCCGGGCTGTTCCTGAACCCCACGCGGCTCGGGATGCTGGTCCTGGGCAGCGGCGTGGGCCTGTTGATCGGGATCCTCCCGGGCATGGGCGGGATCGTGGCTGCGGCCATCCTGCTGCCCTTCATGCTGAAGCTGGAACCCGCGGCGGCCCTGGCCATGGTGACGGGCGCCCTGGCGGTGGTCCACACCTCCGACACCATCACGTCGGTGCTGATCGGCGCACCGGGTTCCGCGGCCGCAGTCCCCACGATGATGGAGGGTCACCCCATGGCCCGCCGCGGGGAGGCGGCACGGGCGCTGGCCGCGGCCTACCTGTCGAGTCTGGTGGGCGGGATCATCGGGGCCCTGGGTCTGACGGTGTCCATCCCCCTCGCGCGGCCGCTGGTGCTCTCCTTCGGGTCCCCGGAGCTGTTCATGCTGACCGTGCTGGGCGTTTCCTTCGCGGGCAGTCTGCTGGGCCGGGAGCCGCTGAAGGGACTCGGCGCGGGCCTGCTGGGTCTGCTGCTGGGCACCGTGGGTCCCGCGCCCGCGGCCGCGGAGGTCCGGTTTGCCTTCGGTCAGGTCTACCTCACCGACGGGATCGACCTGGCCCTGGTGGCCCTGGGCCTGTTCGGGGTGGCGGAGGTGGTGTCCCTGCTGGCCCGGGGTGGCGCCGTGGCGCAGCGGATGGAGCTGGGCCGTGGCTGGTGGCAGGGCGTGCTGGACGTCTGGCAGCACAGGTGGCTGGTGATCCGGGGGGCGCTGATCGGCATGTGGGCCGGGGTGCTGCCCGCCATCGGGGCCACCGCGGGTACCCTGATGGCCTACGGCCACGCGGTGGCCACCAGCCGCGACCGGTCGCGGTTCGGCAAGGGCGACGTGCGGGGCATCATCGCGCCGGAGGCCGCCAACAACGCGGTGGAGGCCGGGGACCTGGTGCCCACCCTCCTGTTCGGCGTCCCGGGTGGGGCGCCCTCAGCCATGATCCTGGGCGCCCTGCTGGCGTACGGGATTCTGCCGGGACCCCGGATCGTCACCCAGCACCTGGACCTCATCTACACCGTGGTGTGGTCGTTCGCGCTGGCCAACGTGCTGGGGGCCGGCGTGATGTTCGCCGCCAGCCCGCTGCTGGCCCGCCTCACGTACGTGCCCTTCGACCGGATCGCCCCGCCCGTCGTCCTGGCCATGGTCCTCGCAGCCTTCCAGGAGACGCAACACTTCGGGGACCTGGTGTCCCTGGTGGCCCTCGGGGTGGCGGGCTACGTGCTGAAGGTCACGGGCTGGCCCCGCGGCCCGCTGCTCATCGGGTTCGTCCTGAGCAACCCCCTGGAACGCTACTACTTCCTCACCGTGCACCTGTACCCACGTCCGGAGGACTGGCTGTTGCGGCCCGGGGTCGTGGTGATCGGCCTGCTGGTGGTGGCCCCGTTCGTGTGGAGCGCCTTCCGGTGGCTGCGGGAGCGGACCCCCACCCGGCCAGAGGGAGCTCGCCAGCCGGCCGGCGCGTCGGCGGTGGCGACCGCGGTGGTGCTGGCCGTCTTCGGGTACGCCTGGTGGACCGCGCGGGGCTTCTTGCCGGATGCCGCCCTCATGCCGGTGTCCGTGGCTGCCGCGGGTACGGTGCTGACCGCGGTGCAGCTGGTACGGGAGCTGCGGGGCCAAGGCAGTCCCCTGACGGACGAGGACGAGGTGGAGGCGGAACCCGGCGCGGTGCGGGAGCGCGTGCGCCGGGCGGTCGCGCACCTCGTGAGCCTGGCGCTCTACGTGGCCGCCACGTGGTTTCTGGGCCTGCGGTGGGCGTCCCTGCTGTGGAGCCTGTGGGTGCTGGTGGGCGTGGCCCGGGTCCGCTGGCCGAGCGCGGTGGCCTACGCAGCGCTGATGGTGGTGGGCCTGGAGCTGCTGGCGTCCCTGCTGGGTGTGCACCTGCCCCAGGGGCGGCTCCGTCTTTAGGCCCCAGCTCTCCCACACACGGTCGGAGGGAACCATGGAGGTGGTCTGGCACGAGTTTGACGCGGTGGTGGTGGGCGGTGGTGGGGCGGGGCTGTACGCGGCCCTGGAGCTCTCACGCCACCCGGACCTTCGCGTGGCGGTGTTCAGCAAGGTGCACCCCGTTGCGATCCCACACGGGCGCCGCACAGGGCGGCATGGGCGCGGCCCTGGGGCACGCGGAGGAGGACCATCCCGAGTGGCACGCCTTCGACACCGTGAAGGGCGGGGACTACCTCGCGGACCAGGACGCGGTGGAGATCCTGTGCTTCGAGGCCATCCAGGTGGTGTTCGAGCTGGAGCACATGGGCTTTCCCTTCGACCGAGGTCCGGACGGCCGCATCGAGCAGCGCGTCCGGGCAGGCGGGCACACCCGCAACTTCGGCGAGCGGCCTCTCGCACGGTCCGTGTACGCCGCGGACCGCACGGGGCAGATGATCCTGCACACGCTGTACCAGCAGTGCCTGCGGCGGGGCGTGCGCTTCTTCGACGAGTTCCTGGTGGTGGACGTGTGGGTGGACGAGGGGGCGTGCTCGGGGCTTCTGGCCTGGGACGTACGCCGCGGGGGCCTGCACGGGGTACGGGCAAAGGCCGTACTGCTGGCCACGGGCGGGTGGGGGCAGATCTACCGGACTACCACCAACGCGGTGACGTTGACCGGGGACGGCCCGGCGCTGGTCTGGCGCCGCGGGGTGCCCCTGGAGGACATGGAGTTCTACCAGTTCCACCCCACGGGGATCTACGGCCGCGGGATTCTGCTGTCCGAGGCCTCCCGGGGTGAAGGCGCCTACCTGGTGAACGGGCTGGGCGAGCGGTTCATGGAGCGGTACGCCCCCAACCTCATGGAGCTGGCGCCCCGCGACGTGGTGAGCCGGTCCATCTTCCGGGAGATCCAGGCGGGCCGGGGAGGCGGGAAGCAGGGGGACTGCGTGTTTCTGGACTTCCGCCACCTGCCCGAGGACGTGCGGCGCACCAAACTCCCGGAGGTCACCGCTCTGATCCGCACGTACCTGGGCCTGGACCCCGCCCGGGACCTGGTCCCGGTCCGGCCCACGGCCCACTACGCGGTGGGCGGGATCCCCACGGACACGTGGGGGCGGGTGCTGTGGGACGGCCGGCGGCAGGCGGTGGAGGGGCTGTACGCGGCCGGGGAGTGCGCTTGCGTGTCCGTGCACGGGGCGAACCGGTTGGGGACCAACTCCCTGGTGGACATCCTGGTGTTCGGCCGTCGCGCGGCGCAGGACATGGCGAAGCTGGCCCGTTCCCGGGCCATGCCCCCTGCGCCCCCCTCGCCCCTGGGCGGCCCCGCGGAGCACTTCCTCCGGCTGCTGGGAGCTCGCGGTCCGGAGTCCTGGGCGCGGTTGCGGCTGGAGCTGCAGGATCTCATGGAGCGCCACTGTTCGGTCTTCCGCAACCGGGCCGGCCTGCAGCAGGCCCTGCAGGGCCTGTGGGAGCTGCAGAAGCGATACCGCCGGGTGGGCCTCGCGGACCGGGGGTACGTGTACAACCAGGAGCTGGTGGAGGCCTTCGAGACGGGCTGCCTGCTGGACGTGGCGGAGGCCACCGTGGCCAGCGCCCTGCACCGCACCGAGAGCCGCGGGACCCACTTCCGGGAGGACTACCCCGAGCGCGACGACGCCCGGTGGCTGCGCCACACCTTGGTGTGGCGGCCTGCAGCCCGCGAGGTCCGGCTGGAGGACAAGCCCGTGGTGATCACCCGTTTCCAACCCAAAGAGCGGCGGTACTGAGGAGGTGCGCCGTGTTCGTGGTGATGAACCGGATCCCGGTGAGCCCGGAGTTCCAGGAAGCGTTCGAGGAACGCTTCCGCTCGCGGGCCCGGGAAGTGGACCGCATGCCGGGCTTCGTGCGGAACTGGGTGTTGCGGCCCGTGGACCCGGAGGATCCTTACGTGGTCGTCACGGTGTGGGAGAGCCGGGAGGCTTTCGAGGCGTGGACCCGCTCGGAGGCGTTCCAGCGGGGGCACGCGCGGTCCGGCACCCTCCCCCGCGAGGCCTTCCGCGGGGTGTCGAAACTGGAGCGTTACGAGTTGATCCTGGACTCCGCCGTGGAGGGCGACACCGGGACCTGAGGTCACCGGTCCCGGGGCTTGCGCCACAGGGCGTCCAACGACCAGGCCCCTCCGCCCAGGAGGGCCAAGGCGAGCGCGGAACCCAGCAGCAGGAAGTCCAGCTCCCAGCCCGTGGTGGTTTGGCCGATGAACCCCACCCCGCGCAGGACCTTCACGCGCAGGGTGGTGACGAGCATCTCCGCGGCGAACAGGGTCGCCAGAGGCTGCGTGAGAAGGCCCAGGATCAGCGCCAGGCCCCCCAAGAACTCCAAAGCCGCCACGAGCCACGCCAGCAGTCCAGGGACGGGGAACTGCAGGCTCGTGAGGAACCCGGCAAACCCCGGTACCCCGCCGGACACCTTGGGGTAGCCGTGAAGCAGGAACGTCACACCCACCACCGCGCGCAGGACCAGGAGCGCGAGGTCCGCGCGGCCCCCGTAGGATCCCATGGTCCCACCCCCTTTGCTCAAGAGCCTACCACGGCGCCGTCACGGGACGGGACTGGCCTGCGGACGGGCGGGTCCCGTATCCTGAGGGGGAGCGCGGGCTCGGGAGGTGCGGTGTGGGCGAGCCGGTGATCGTGGACGCGGTCCGCACGCCCATCGGCAGGCGGGGCGGGCTTCTGCGGGGGGTACGGCCAGAGGTGCTCTACGCCACGGTGCTGGACGCCCTGGTGCAGCGCAACGGGATCCCGCCGGAGTGGGTGGACGACGTGATCACGGGCTGCGTGACCCAGGCCGGGGAGCAGGGCATGAACGTGGGGCGGCTGGCGGTCCTGTGTTCCTCCCTGGGCCACCGGGTCCCTGCAGTCACCCTGAGCCGCATGTGCGGGAGCAGCCAGCAGGCGGTGCACTTCGCCGCGCAGGCGATCGCCGCGGGCGACGCCCGGGTGGTGATCGCCGGTGGGGTGGAGTCCATGACGCGGGTCCCCATGTTCCTGGACATCGGGGACCTGAGGAATCTCAGCCCCGCGGCCCAGGAGAGGTACGAGCTGGTGCACCAGGGCGAGTCCGCGGAGCGCATCGCGGACCGGTACGGGCTTTCCCGTCGGGAGCTGGACGAGTTCAGCTACACCAGCCACGTGCGGGCCGCGCGGGCCACCCAGGAGGGGCGGTTCCGCCGGCATCTGGTCCCCGTGGAGGGGCAGGACCCCGAGGGGCGGCCTGTGCGGGTGGAGCACGACGAGGGGATCCGGTTCGAGCCGTCCCTGGAGCGCATGCTGCAGCTGCCCCCGGTGTTCCGGCCGGACGGGCGGGTGACCGCGGGGAACAGCTCCCAGATCTCGGACGGCGCGGCCGCGGTCCTGGTGGCGGACCGGGAGTTCGCGCGGGCCCATGGCCTGCGGGTACGGGCGCGGTTCCGGGCGCGGGTGGTGGTGGCCGGTGACCCGACGCTGCAGCTCATGGAGGTGGTGCCCGCCACACGGGCGGCGCTGCAGCGCGCCGGCCTGAGCCTGAAGGACGTGGACGTGGTGGAGATCAACGAGGCGTTCGCCAGCGTGGTGTTGGGCTGGGCCCGGGAGCTGGAACCGGACCTGGAGCGGGTGAACCCCAACGGCGGAGCCATCGCGCACGGCCACCCCCTGGGGGCCACGGGGGCGGTGCTCATGGCCAAGCTGGTGGACGAACTGGAGCGCCGCGAAGGGCAGTTCGGGCTGCAGGTGATGTGCATCGGCCACGGGATGGCTACGGCCACCGTGCTGGAGCGGGTGAGCTGACCGCCCGATGGCGCACGCGCACGGCCCAGCACCCCAGGGGCTGGACGCTTTCTTCGCGCCGCGGGGCGTGGCGGTGGTGGGAGCCTCCGCGGAGCCCGGGGGACCCGGCCACCAGATCGTGGCGCAGCTGCAGCGGACCCACTACACGGGCGGTATTTACCCCGTGAACCCGCGCGCCACCGAGGTGCTGGGGCTGCCTTGTTACCCCAGCGTGCTTCAAGTGCCCGGCCCGGTAGACCTGGCGGTGGTGGTGGTCCCCGCACCCGCGTGCCTCGTGGTGGCCGCCCAGCTGGCCGCCCGCAGGCACCAACGGGGGGACGCCGCCGCGGCGGTGGTGGTCTCGGGGGGTTTCGCGGAGGTCGGGGATGCGGGGCGGCAGCTGCAGGACCAGCTGGTCCGCACGCTCCGCACCGCGGGCATCCGGCTGGTGGGGCCCAACTGCGTGGGGGTCGCGGACGCTCACGTGGGGCTCACCACCAGCTTCGACCTCGGTCCGTACCCCGCAGGAGGGGCTTCCCTGCTCAGCCAGAGCGGAGCCTTCGCCATGTCCTTCCTCCAGTGGGCGCGGCCGTTGGAGATGGTGGGCCTGTGCAAGCTGGCCTCCGTGGGCAACATGGCGGACGTCACCCTCACCGAGCTGCTGGCGTACCTCGCCGACGACCGGTGCACGCGGGTGGTGGGCGTCTACCTGGAGGGGGTGGCGGACGCGCGCGCCTTCGTGCAGACCGCCGCCCGGGTCGGCCGGGACAAGCCCGTGGTGGTGCTCAAGCCGGGGCGCACCGAGCAGGGGGCGCGCGCAGCCCACAGCCACACGGGCTCCGTGGCCAGCGCGGACGCCATCTACGACGGGGCGTTCCGGCAGGCGGGGGTGGTGCGGGCGCGGACGGTGTCGGAGTTCTACGGCGCTGTGCGGGCCTTCGAGCGGCTGCCCCTGCCCCCTGGCAACCGGGTGGCGGTCCTGAGTGCGGTGGGCGGGCCGGGCACCATCTGCGTGGACGAGGTGGCCGCTCAGCCCGGCCTGCAGCTCGCCCACTTCTCGCCGCGGACGCGGGAGAGACTGGGAGTGGTGCTGTCGAATCTGGCCGCGGTGGGGCAGCCGGAAGGATACGTGGACATGACCGGCGCGGTGGTGGCGCACACGCACGGGGACGCGCTGCGGATCCTCCTGGAGGACGAGGGCGTGGACGCGGTGGTCCTCCTGACGCCTCCCCCGGCGTTCCTGGACGAGGAAGAGGTGGCTCGGTCCATCCTGCAGGCGTACCGGGACCAGCCCGAGGGCCGGCGGAAGCCCGTCCTCGCGGTGATCACCTTCGGGGACGCTGCCCTGGCGGCGCGCCGGATTCTGGAGAAGGGAGGTCTGTGCACCTTCGAGTTCCCTGAGGAGGCGGTGCGGGTGCTGGCCCGGATGGTGGAGTACGCGCGCGCCCGGGAGCGGCTGCGGTCGTGAGCCACCCGGTGGTGGATCGGGCGCTGCGGGAGGGGCGGGACGCCCTGCGGGAGTGGGAGGCGTACGAGCTGTGCGATGCGTACGGGATCCCGCACCCCCGCTGGGAGCTGGCCAACACCGAGGAGGAGGCCGTAGCAGCGTCCCTGAGGTTGGGTAACCCCGTGGTGCTGAAGGTGTCCAGCCTGGACGTGCTGCACAAGTCGGACGTCGGGGGGGTGCTGGTGGGCCTGCGGGGCGAGCAGGAGATCCGAGACGGCTTCCGCCGGCTGCGGGAGGAGGTGGCGCGGCGGGCTGCGCACGCGCGGTGGGAGGGCGTGCTGGTCCAGCCCTTGGTCGCCGGCTCCGCGGAGGTGGTGGTGGGAGGGCTTCGGGATCCCCAGTTCGGCCCCGTGGTGATGGTGGGCTCGGGCGGGGTGCTGGTGGAGGTCTTGCGGGACGTGGCGTTCCGCCTGGCTCCCCTGGACCGGGCGGAGGCGTTGCGTCAGATCCAGGAGACCGCGTGCTACCGGCTGCTGCAGGGAGTACGGGGCCGGCCGCCCGCGGACCTCGAGGCGGTGGCGGACGTCCTGGTTCGGGCCGGACAGCTCCTTCTGTCCGAACCCCACGTGCGAGAGCTGGACCTCAACCCCGTGGTGGCAGGGCCTGAGGGCTGCTGGGCGGTGGACGCGCGGGTGCTCCTGGACCGCGCCGGCTACACGTCGTAGTACAGGTAGAACTCCGACGGGTGCGGCCGCAGGCGGATGTAGTCCACCTCCCGCTTGCGCTTGTAGGTGATCCACGTCTCGATGAGGTCCTCCGTGAACACCCCTCCCCGCAGGAGGAACTCGTGGTCCTCCTCCAGGGCCCGCAACGACTCTTCCAGGGACCCGGGCACCTGCCGCACGTGCTTGGCCTCTTCAGGGGGCAGCTCGTACAGGTCCACGTCCATGGGGGGTCCGGGGTCGATGCGGTTCAGGATGCCATCGAGCCCCGCCATCAGCATGGCCGCGAACGCGAGGTACGGGTTGCAGCTGGGGTCCGGGGGCCGGTACTCGATCCGCTTGGACTTGGGGCTGGTGGAGTACACGGGGATCCGGATGGCGGCGCTACGGTTCCGCTGCGAGTACACGAGGTTCACGGGCGCCTCGTAGCCCGGCACCAGCCGGCGGTAGGAGTTGGTGGTGGGCGCGCAGAAGGCCAGCAGCGCCGGCGAGTGCTTCAGCAGGCCCCCGATGTAGTACAGGGCCAGCTCGCTCAGCTGCGCGTAGCCGCGCGGGTCGTAGAACAGGTTGCGGCCCTCGTACCACAGGCTCTGGTGCGTGTGCATGCCGCTCCCGTTGTCGCCGAACAGGGGCTTGGGCATAAAGGTGGCGGTCTTCAGGTGCTCGCGGGCGAAGGTCTTGACCAGGTACTTGTACATCTGCACCCGGTCCGCCATCTCCGTGAGGGTGGAGAAACGCATGTCGATCTCGCACTGCCCCGCGGTGGCCACCTCGTGGTGGTGCACCTCCACCTCCACGCCGGCCTCCCGCATCTTCCGCACCAGCTGGGACCGGAACTCCTGCAGGCTGTCCGTGGGCGGGACGGGGAAGTAGCCCTCCTTGTACCGGGGCTTGTAGCCCAGGTTGGGACGCTCGTCCCGTCCGGTGTTCCACGCGCCCTCCGCGGAGTCCACGAAGTAGTACCCGCAGTGGACGTTCTGTTCGAACCGCACGTCGTCGAACACGAAGAACTCCGCCTCGGGGCCCCAGTAGCTGGTGGTGGCGATGCCGGTGCGGACCAGGTAGTCCTCCGCCCGCTGCGCCACTCCCCGCGGGTCCCGGCTGTACCGCTCCCGGGTGATGGGGTCGTACACGTCGCAGACCAGGATCAGGGTGGGGGTCTTGGCCATGGGGTCCACCCGGGCGGTCCGCGGGTCAGGGAGGAGGATCATGTCGCTCTCGTGGATGTCCTGGAACCCGCGGATGCTGCTGCCGTCGAAGCCGACCCCCTCCACGAACAGGTCCTCGGAGAGCTCCTCCACGGGCACCGAGAAGTGCTGCCAGCCGCCCACCAGGTCTGTGAACCGCAGGTCCACCATCTGGATCCCGCGGCGCTCGCACAGCTCCAGCACGTCCTCCGGGGTGGCCACCGGCTGCTCGCGGACTCGTTGACGGACCACCGCCATAGCGCCCTCCTCAGGACTGCGGCCCGGCGGATGCCGCTTGGGCTGCGGGCTCCGCCCGGCGTAGGTCGGGGATTCGCTCCAGCAGCTGCTCCAGCTTCACGCCGGTGAGGGACTCCACGAGGGTCGGCAGCTGGGCCACCACCCGGGCCACGTCCGCGGGGATCCGGGACACCCCGGCGCCGGAGGCGTCCGCGTTCACCACCACGATGCGCTCGGTCCTCGCGAGAGGCTCGGACACCGCCCGGGCCAGCTCGGGCAGTACCCGCACGATGAGCTCGGTGATCGCCGCCTCGTTGTACTGGCTCCACGACTCCGCCTTCTTCCGCATGGCCTCCGCTTCCGCCAAGCCCTTCAGCCGGATGACCTCCGCCTCCGCGGCGCCCTGGGCCTTGATCTCCTCCGCCCGCCCGATCCCCTCGGCTTCCAGACGGTAACGTTCCGCCTCCGCCAGCACCTCCGTCCGCTGGCGCTCCACCTGGGCCGGCTTGAGGACGGTGGCCAGCAGTTCCTTCTCCTTGCGGGCCACCTCCCGTTCCTCCAGCTCCACGAGCTTCTCCCGCTCCACGATGCCCACCTGGATCTCCTCCGCCTTCACTCGCTGGGCGATGCGGTAGCGGTGGAGGTCGTAGCTCAGATCCGCCTCCGCCCGCTTGGCCTTGACCTCCGCCTCGTACTCCGCCTTCTTGACCTCCATGTCCCGCTGCGCCTGGGCGATGGCGGTCTCCGCCTGGAAGCGCGCCTGCTGAGCCTCCTTCTCCGCCTCCGCCTCCCCCTTCACCGCGTCCCGCTTCACCTGGGCGATGCGGGGCCGTGCCAGGGCCTCCAGGTACCCCTGGCTGTCGGTCACGTTTCGGATGGTGAGGGAGACGATCTCCATGCCCATCTTGTGCAGGTCCTCGCTCGCGGCCTCGCGGACGCGGCGCGCCAGCTCCGAACGACCCCGGTAGATCTCCTCCACCGTGAGGGTGCCCAGGACCGCCCGCATGTGGCCCTCCAGGGTCTGCAACACCGTCCGCATCACGTCGTCCCGGGAGCGGGAGAGGAACTGCTCCGCGGCGACGGCGATGCTGTCCTCGTCGCCCCGGATCTTCACCTGGGCCACGCCATCCACGGTGACGGGGATGGCGTTCACCGTGTACACCTCCGGGGTGCGGACCTCCAGGGTCATGAGTTCCAACGACATCCGCTGCACCTTCTCCTTGATGGGCCACACGAAGGTGCCGCCGCCGTGCACCAGCCGGTAACCCACGGTCCGCCGCCGGCCATCGGGCCCCGTCACCGTCCTCCGCCGCCCGGAGATGATGAGCACCTCGTTGGGTCCCACCTTCGTGTACCGGACCGCCCACACCACCCCGGCGGCGGTGGCCAGCAGGATCAGGACAACCCACCACACCCAGGTCACGTCCACCACCTCCTCACGCGTGGGACGAAGCCAGGCCTACCGGTAGCCGCTCCGCGCGGACGACCCGGTGGAAGGAAGCTCCGCCGTCCTCCTCCAGCACCACGTCCTGGAGCCCCGCTACCACCCCCGCCTGGGCCAGGTGCGCGGACAGGTACTCCCGCAGGGTGCCGGGGTCCGGCGCCACGTGCAGGCAGGACAGCTCCCCGCAGCTGGCGAACACCCGACCTTCCAGGCGGCGGATCGGCAACGTGACGCGGCCGGCACCCGACGGGTGGAACTGGACGAAGCGCAGGGCAAGCCCTGTGGGCTCGCTGGAGGCCAGCAGGGCCCCTCGGGTGGAGTCACTGACCTCACTGCCCCACAGAGCGGCGGGGTGCTGCAGCAGGCCGCAGGCGACCAGGTCGTTCCCCACGCGTTCCCACAGCTCCAGTACTGCCCCGGGGCCGGCGGGCACCGACCAGGTCCGGTCGCGCGGGCCGAAGGCGGTCAACCGGCCGTCCACTCCGAAGACCGGGACCCACACACCGGGACCCACCCACACCAGCTCCGGCCAGTGCACGTCCAGGTCCGCGGGCGAGAACAGGGCCACGCTGACCGGTGCACGGCGCCCGCCGTTGCAGGACGCCAGGTAGTGGGCGTACCGGCCTACGAGTTCCGCCAGGTCCTTTCCCCACAGCCTGGGACCGTCCGTGAGGGCCACGTAGGCTTCCCCCTCGCGGTACACGGGGACAGCGGAAGTCCCGTTCACCAGCCAGAACCGCGGGGGCTGACCGGTCGCCAGCAGGCTGCCCAGGGCGTCCCGGAGCCGGTCGCCCAGGACGTGCAGGTTGCCCGCCTCGAGGGTGCGCCCGGCCACCCGCACCCGGTAGACCTCCCGCACCAGGGGGTCGCGGGAAGTGGGCCGCGGCTCCCAGTAGACTGGCAGGCGCGCCTCGCCGTCGCCGTTCCGCAGCACATAGAAGTACCGGGGCAGGGTGCGGTCCGCACCGTGTCCGAACGCGGGGTTGCGCACAAGCTGGAGCTGCACCGCCGCCGCCCGGCTCGGCCGGGCCCGCACCGGGGGTGCGGCGGACTCAGAGGGCGGCGCAGGGGCCGGCCTCGCCGCCTCTTCGCCGCCCCTGGCGCGTTTCAGGAACCGGCTGGGCAACAGGGACCACAGGCTGAACAGGATCACGAAGGCCGCAACGCCCAGCCACGCTTCCCACGTCACAGCGCCCACCTCCTTCTCTCACCTCACGCGCGGCCCACCGGACTTGCCGCCACGGGCACCAGCTCCTCCGGGTAGCAGAGGGTGCCGTGCTCCGGCAGGTCCAGCCCGCTCAGTTCCTCCTCCCGCGGCGCCCGCAGGCCCGTGGTCTTCTTCAGAGCCCAGAACATCAGGAAGCCCGTACCCAGGGACCACGCGGTGACCGCCACCACCGCCACCGCCTGGGCCGCCAGCTGGCCCCACTGGCCGGTGATCAGCCCCGCCACGTTCCCGTAGGTGCCGTCCGCGAAGATCCCCACCGCCAGGGTTCCCCACAGGCCGCCGCCGGCGTGCACCGCCACCGCTCCCACCGGGTCGTCCACCTTGAGGACCCGTTCCACGAAGGCGGCGGTGAGCATCATCACCACCGTGGCCAGGGCCCCGATCACCACCGCGGCCCACGGGGCCACGTACGCGCACGGCGCGGTGATCCCCACGAGGCCTGCCAGGGCGCCGTTGCAGCTCAGGGCCAAGTCCGCCTTGCCGGTCCGGGCGAGGCTGTAGTACACGGCCACCACCGCGCCCGCGGCCCCCGCCAGCAGGGTGTTGGTGGCGATGGCGGCGATCCGCAGGTCGGTGGCGGCAAGGGTGCTGCCGGGGTTGAACCCGAACCACCCGAAGAAGAGGATGAAGGTGCCGGTGACCACGTACGCCATGTTGTGGCCCGGGATGGGGTTGGGTGAGCCGTCCGGGTTGAACTTGCCGATCCGCGGGCCCACCATGGCAGCTCCCGCCAGTCCCACGAGCCCGCCCACGGCGTGCACCACGCTGGATCCCGCGAAGTCGCGGGCGCCTGCCCCCAGGGGCAGGTTCGCCAGCCAGCCCCCGCCCCACATCCAGTGGCCGTAGACGGGGTAGATCAGCGCGCCCACCAGGAAGCTGTAAGCCAGGTAAGCGGTGATCCGCATCCGCTCCGCCACCGCCCCTGCCACGATGGTGGCCGCGGTGGCGGCGAACACCATCTGGAAGAACCAGACCATCATGGTGCGCACGTCGTAGGCGTCCCCCGCCAGGAAGAAGCCCGACCAGCCCACCCACGGGTTGCCCCGCTCGAGCCCCGGCGCCACGCCGGAGCCTCCGAACATCAGGGGGAAGCCGAACGCCCAGAAGGACAGGGAGGCCATGCAGAAGTCCAGGAAGCTCTTCGTGAGGTAGTTGACGGTGTTCTTCGACCGGATCAGCCCCGCGCCCAGGAGAGCGAACCCCGCCTGCATGAAGAACACCAGGAATGCAGCCACCAGGGTCCACGTGAAGTTGACGGGGGCCGCGGGGTCGGCCTTGAGGGTGGCAGTGCCCGTGGGGTCCGCAGCCCACACGGGACCCGCCGCTGCCAGCACGGCCAGGGCTACCGCGAGACCACGAACGGAACGCATCCCCGCCCCCAAAAAGCAAGCGACGCCCGCCAGTCTGGCGGGCGTCGCGGCCCTGCCTACAGCGTAGCGCCACCGCCTAGACTGTCAAGGGGGCGTAGCGGTGTCGTTGGCGGAAGCGGACGCGGTCGTGGTCGGGGCCGGCGCCGTAGGGCTGTGCTGCGCCTGCGCGCTGGCGGAGGCGGGCCTGCGCGTGCTGGTCCTGGAGCGGGACCGGCCTGGGGCGGGCGCGTCGTGGGCAAACGCGGGCTGGGTGGTGCCGTCCCACAGCGTGCCCCTGGCCGAACCCAGCGCCCTCCGCCGCGGCCTGCGGTGGGTCCTGGACCCAGAGAGTCCCCTGTACGTGCCCCTCCGGCCGGACGCCACCCTTTGGAAGTGGCTGTGGCAGTTTCGGAGCTCCAGCACCGAGCCCCACGTCCGCCGCGCGGTCCCCGTGCTGGTGCGCCTGCAGCGGCGCAGCGCCGAACTGTACGAGCGGCTGGCAGCGCGGGCACCTGAGTTCGGGTGGCGGCGGACGGGTTCGCTCTCCGTGTTCCTCGACCCCGTGGAGTACCGGGCGTTTTTGCAGGAGCTGGACCTGCTCCGCCGCGAGGGAGTCGCCGCGGAGGTGCTGGAAGGCCAGGCCGCCCGGGCGCGGGAGCCGCTGCTCCGGCCCGAAGTGGCCGGGGCGGTGTACTTTCCGGAGGACGCCCACCTGGACCCTGCGAGGCTGGTGACGAGCCTGGCGGAGCGGGCGGGCCAGGCAGCTGGGTGTGGAGGTGCGCTCCCGCTGCCACGCGCGGCTGCACCGCCACGGAGGCGCCGTGGGGGTGGAGCTGGACGGCCAGCAGGTCTGGCCCGCGGCGGTGGTGGTGGCGGCAGGCGCGTGGAGCGCGCCGCTTTTGCGGTCGGTGGGGGTGCGCCTTCCGCTGCTGCCTGCGAAGGGGTACAGTGTCACCCTGCTCGGCCGGCCCCTGCCGCGGAGCCCCCTGATGCTGAGCGAGGCGCGAGTGGCGGTGACCCCGCTTCCGGACCCGGAGGGGCCTCCAAGGCTACGCCTGGCCGGCACCCTGGAGCTGGGCGTGTGGAGCGACGAGCTCAACCAAACACGCCTGGCAGCCATCCGCAGGGCGGCTGCGCGCTACCTCCGACTGGACCCTGAGGGCGGTGAGGCCTGGGCAGGCCTCCGGCCGTGCACTCCTGACGGGCTACCGGCTGTGGGCAGGCCGCCCGGGGTGGAGAATCTCGTGGTGGCTACCGGCCACGGGACCCTGGGGATCTCGCTGGCGCCCGTCACCGGGGAACTCGTGGCGCGCGTGGTGGGCGGGGAGGATCCCGCGGAGTTGGAGCTGCTGAGGCCTGACCGTTTCACACCGCGGCCCGCTTAGCGGCTGGCGTTGTCTAGCCGGACGGCCAGGGACGCCACTTGGAGTTCGACTTCCCGAGGCATGGGGTGCAGGCCCGGCGGGTACCGGTGCCCGTGCTGGAAGAGGTGATCCAGGCCCGCCAGGAGCAGCGCCGACGTGAGGTCGAAGGCGTCGTAGGGATCACCCTGGCCTGCGGCCAGGTTGAACATCGCCCCTCCCGCGAGGAGGTACACGCGCCGGCCCGGGAGGCGGACCTGCTCCACGTGCGCGCGCAGCCGGCGGGTCGGATGCCGGCGGAGGGCGTCGGTGTCCAGCTCGCGGTTGGAGTGGCCCACGTTGAGGAGGAACGCGCCGTCCCGGAGGAGGCGGAAGTGCTCTTCCCTGAGGACGCGCTCCCGCCCCGTAGCGGTGACGACCACGTGCGCGGTCGGAAGGGCTTCTTCCAGGCTTCTGACCTCGCACCCCCCGTGGCGCGCCAGGAGCTGGCGGTCGGGCGCGACCTCCGCGACGATGGGAACGGCCCCGAGCAACCGGGCGTACTCAGCCACCCCCTGACCCACCGGGCCGTAGCCCACCACCAGTACCCGCTTGCCGTACAGGGTGACGCGGGCCACCTCCAGGAACGTGGTCCACGTCGCCAGACCCACCAGGTGTCGGTTGTGCAGCCCCTCTTTCAGGGAGAGCGCGTTCCAGTCCAGCACGGCGAAGGGCAGGCTCAGGTCCCGCAGGCGCTGGATGCCGGTCCCCGTGGCCTCCATGGCCGCCCGCACGGCCCCGGCCAGGGACGGCTCGCGGGCGGCGCGGGTCGCCAGCTCCGCGCCCATCTCGCACAGATAGTGGGGACGTTGCTCCAGAGCCCACCGGAAGCTGTCCTCCCAGTCGCGGTCGGACATCCCCGCCCACGCGCGCACGCCTGCCCCGCGGTCCCGCAGGTAGTCGCACACCTCGTCGCGCACGGTGGCGGGATTGCAGGTGACCACCAGGATCTGCGCGCCCGCGTCCTGCACCGCCTCGAGAACAGGTACCGTCTTGATGTCCAGGTGCACCGAAAACGCCACCCGCGTCCCGCGCAGGCCCCGGGCGCGGACGGACTGCGCCACGCGTTCGGTCAGCGGGGTCTGTTGCCGCAGGTACTCCAGCTCTTCCGAAAAGCCCAACCTCGCCTGCCCTCCTGAGTCCCCACCGGCCCCTGCGGGATCGTACCACGCCGGCGGCGGTGGCCGTGCGAGCAGGAATCCGGAGTGGCCGTCCCGTACCACCGTCAGAAAACAACTTCTGAAGAAGGGGGTGGTGGCCGTGTGCGGTCCCGTGGTGATGGAGGCGGTGGCGGAGGAGGTGAGCCGGAGGAGGTTCCTGAAGTCGGCAGCGGTGCTCGCCGCGGGCGCCGTAGGCGCCCCTCTGCTCGGGGCCCGGGAGGTTCTGGCAGCACCCCGGATGCCCGGGTTCCGCAGGGTCCAGGACCTCACCCACACCCTCAAGCCGACGTTCCCGTCCTTCTCCGGCCAGCCGGTGTTCAAAACCGAGGTAGCCGTTACGGTCCAGAAGGACGGGTACTACGGGCTCAACATCAGCTACTTCGAGCACATCGGCACCCACATGGACGCGCCCGCCCACTTCGGGGAGGGGGCCCGCACGGTCGAACAACTGACCCCTGCGGTGCTGGTGGCACCCGTGGCGGTGGTGCACATCCACGAGCGCGCCGCCAAGGATCCCGACGCGCAGCTAAGGCCGGACGACGTCCGGGCCTGGGAGCGCCGGTACGGACGCCTTCCCCGCGGCGCCGCGGTGTTCATGCACAGCGGGTGGGAATCGCGGGTCGGAAGCTCCCAGGCCTTCCGCAACCCCGACAGCTCGGGGGTGATGCACTTCCCGGGCTTCCACCCGGACACCGTGGAGTTCCTGCTCCGGGAGCGCGACGTGGTGGGCATCGGGGTGGACACCCTGAGCCTGGACTTCGGCCCCTCCAAGGACTTCAAGACCCACCGTACGTGGCTGCCCGCCAACCGCTGGGGACTGGAGAACCTGGCCAACCTGGCGCGCATCCCGCCCGCGGGCGCCTGGGTGTTCGTGGGCGCCCCCAAGGTGGCGGGGGGATCCGGTGGCCCGTGCAGGGTCTTCGCCCTGTGGTGAGGCGGCAGCTCGGCTCCCGGGGAAGGGAGGGAGAGGAGGGACCGCGTAACCGAACCGTGAAGGTGCTGCGGGGAGGTGCGGCCCATGAAGATCACCTACTTCGGGCACGCCTGCTTCCTCCTGGAGAGCCGGGAAGGCAAGCGGATCCTGATCGACCCCTTCAACGACCAGGTAGGCTACCCCGTGCCGCGGGTGGCCGCGGACCTGGTGCTTGTAAGCCACGAGCACTTCGACCACAACTACGTGGAGGCGGCCACGGGCTCGCCCCGGGTCATCCGCGGGTTACGGGAGGGCGGCAGGGAGCACGCGGACGTGCGGGAAACCGTGGAGGGAGTCCGGGTGGTGGCCATCCCCACCTACCACGACAACGTCCACGGCGCACAGCGGGGCAAGAACGCCATGTTCCGCATCGAGGTGGACGGCCTGAAGATCCTGCACTGCGGGGACCTGGGGCATGACCTGGAGGGCGCCAACTTCCACGAGGGGGCCTACAAAGGCGCCCTCAAGCCCGACATCCTCATGGTCCCGGTGGGGGGCCACTACACCATCGACGCGCGCACCGCGGAGCTGGTCGTGAACCGCCTGCAGGCGCGGGTGGTGATCCCCATGCACTACCGCACGGAGGCCAATCCCGCGTGGCCGCTCGCGCCCGTGGAGGAGTTCCTGGCGGGCAAGCGCAACGTGACCCGAGTGGGCCACCGGGTGGAGGCCACGCCGCTGCCCAGCTACCGCGAGGTGTGGGTGATGGACTGGAAGGAGAAAAATGCGTGAGCGGCCGTAGCGTGCTGGCCCGAGTGGAGATCCCGCGGGGCAGCCGGAACAAGTACGAGTGGGACCCGGTCCGGGGCGTGCGGCTGGACCGGGTCCTGTATTCTCCCCTGCACTACCCCGCGGACTACGGGTTCCTGGAGGACACCCTGGCGGAGGACGGCGACCACCTGGATGTCCTGGTGTTCACCTTCGAGCCTACCTTCCCGGGCTGCCTGGTGGAGGTCCGGCCCATCGGCGTGCTGGACATGCGGGACGAGAAGGGCCGCGACCAGAAGATCCTGGCCGTCCCCGTGGCGGACCCGCGCTTCGACGAGGTGAGGGACCTGCAGGGTGTGCCGGCCCACTTTTTGCGGGAGGTGGAGCACTTCTTCGCGGTGTACAAGGAGCTGGAGCGCAAGCCTGTGGAGATCTACGGGTGGGCCGGCGCGCAGGCCGCATGGCGGCTGGTGGAGGAGGCCCAGGAGCGGGCGCGCCGTCGGGAAGGCACCTAGGCCGGGTCCTCAGTCCGCCGCGTCCACCCGGGCGCCCCGCACCGCGCCGTAGACGGCGATCGCGAGCCACACCGCGTTGACGAAGGCCGAGGGGACCGCGCCGTAGTACACGCTGTTGATGCCCAGCAGGACGCTGCCGACGGCGTTGAGCCCCTGGTAGGCGAGGCTTCCGCCGTGCGCTCGCCGGCTGGACACCAGGAAGTACGCGAACAGCAAAAGCGCAGCGCCGAGCCAGCCCACCGCGTCCACCACGAGGTTCCGGAGCACCGCTACCCCTCCACCAGCCACCGCAGCAGGGTCCGGACGCCGAAGCCCGTGGCCCCCTTGGGCAGGTGCGGGGCCTGGCCCTCCTGCTTGTCCAGAAAAGCCACGCCCGCGATGTCCAGGTGGGCCCAGGGATGCGGCCCCACGAAGGCGCGCAGGAACGCCGCTCCCTTCTGCGCTCCTCCGTAACGGCCTCCCGAGTTCTTCCACTGCGCCACTTCGCCCCGCATGGCCTCCACGAACTCCTCGTACAGGGGCAGCTCCCACAGGCGCTCTCCCGCCCGCTGCCCTGCCTCCACGAGGCTGCGAACCAGGTCCCGGTCGTTGCCCAGGATGGCCGCCGCGTGGTATCCGAGGGCCACCATGGCGGCACCCGTGAGGGTGGCGAGATCCACCACCGCGTCCGGACGGAAGCGGCGGGCGTACGCCAGGCAGTCTGCCAGCACCACGCGCCCTTCCGCGTCCGTGTTGGTGATCTCGATGGTCTGGCCGTCCATGGCCCGGACCACGTCCCCGGGCTTGAAGGCAGCCTCTCCCAGCAGGTTTTCCACCGCACCCACCACGCCCACCACGCGGTGCGGGACCCCCAGGGCCGGCAGGGCCCGCAGGCAGGCCAGGACCGCCGCGGCGCCCGCCATGTCCGCCTTCATCGTCTCCATGCCCTCGTGGGTCTTGATGTCCAGCCCGCCCGCGTCGAAGGTGACGCCCTTGCCCACCAGCACGTAGGTTCTCCGGGCGCGGGGCGGGCGGTAGTCCAGCACGATCATCTGCGGGGGCTGGCGGCTGCCAGCCCCCACCGCCAGGATGGCGCCTGCGCCCATGCGGCGAAGCTGGGGGGGCCCGAAGACCTGCACGCGCAGACCGAGCTGGCGGCCCAGCTGCCGGGCGGTGCGGGCCAGGAACGTGGGGCTCACCTCGTTGGGCGGTCCGTTCACGAGGTCCCGGGCGAAGTACGTGGCCTCCGCCAGGAGGCGGGCGCGGCGCGCCGCGGGGGCGGCGCCGCGCACGCCTACCACCTCCACGGACTCCAGCCCCGGAGACGGGTCGGGCTTGTAGCGCGTGTAGCGGTAGGCGCCCAGCAGGGCTCCCTCCACCAGGGCCGCGGCCACTTCGGGAGTGGGTGGAAAGGCTCCCGGCCACAGCCCCAGCCGCCTGGCCCGTACGGCCAGCGCGTGCCGGGCCGCGGCCGCCGCGGCGCGGCGGCCGGCGTCGGTGAGGTCCTCGGCGGCCCCTGTTCCCACCAGGAGAACCCGCGCGGCGGGAAGGCGGCCGTGGGTGAGGACCTGCAGCACGGAGTCCCGCTTGCCCTCGAAGTGGTCCAGCGCCACCGCCTCCCGCAGCCAGCCGCCCAGGGCGTCGTCCAGGGGCTCTAGACCCTCCAGGGGCTTTCCGGATTTCACAGGGACCGCCAGCACGTCGCAGGCCAGCCGGTCCCACGGTCGGTCTGAGGCCACCACCTTCACCGGGTTCCCTCCTCCGTGCCCCTACCGGGGCAGGTTTCACGCTTCCTCCACGACCAGGCACGTCCCGACACCGTGGCAGTGGGACGCCGTCAGGACCCCTACTCGCTGACCCGGTGTTGCTCGGTCCGCCAGCCAGCGCAGCGCCTCCTGCAGGGACCGGACGGCGATCGTCCCGACGCCATAGGCGAAGTGCAGGCACGAAAACCGCAGCACCGGCAGGTCCGCGTAGCGCTCCACGGTGCTGGCCAGGTCCCAGGTGCGCGGTCCCCGGGTGGCGGGACACACGTGCGGCTCCGGGCACGTCGCCGGGCACCGCCAGGCCGCCTCGCTCAGGTACCGCCGGTCTTCCAGGGTGACGTCGTACGCCACCGGATAAGACCCGGGCAGGGGATGTCGGGACACCTGGAGCTGCGGACGCAGGCGCCGCAGGGAGGCCACCAGCCAGTCCGCCAGCACGTGGGGAGTAAAAGGGGCGGGCACGAGCTGTGCGTCCGCGGGCGCCGCGGGCACGTAGTCCACCAGGTAGGCGGTCCAGTCCGCGGTGACCACCTCTGCCTTGCCGGTCAACTCGGCGCGGGCGCGGGCCTGCGGGTTGCGGTCCACCACTACCAGCCGTCGGTATCGCAGCCGGCCGCGCTCGGAAGCCCTGAGCAGCCGCCGGGCGTGGAAGCAGCCGTAGCACCCGCCGCCGAGGACCACCACCTCGGAGGCCTGCGCCACCTCCGCCGGGGCGTCCGTCACGGCCTGTCGAGTCCCAGGTCCAGCTGGCGTCCGACCCCCCGGGCGCGGGCGCGCTCGTAGACCAGCCGCGCGGCCACCACGTCCTCCAGAGCAATGCCTTGCGAGCAGAACAGGGTCACCTCCTGCGGGGAGGCGCGACCCTGAACCTTTCCTGCCACCACGTCCCCCAGCTCCGCGGCCCGGTCCCACTCGAAGACTCCCTCCGCGGCCGCCTGGATCAGGTCCCCGCACTCCACCCTGGCCTGGGGGAGGTCGTCCACCACCACGCGGTGTGCCCGAGCCACCGCCTCCGCGTCCAGCTCCCGGCGGTGGGCCCAGTTGGAGCCCGCGGCGTTCACGTGCACCCCGGGCGGTAGCCAGCGGCCCAGCACGACGGGGTCACGGGCGGTGGTGATGGTGCACACCACGTCCGCCGCCCGTACCGCCTCCTCCGCGGAGGCCACGGGGAGGACGGGCAGTCCCAGGTGCTGGCTCATCTCCTGGGCGAACCGCTCGCGGCGCTCCGCTGTCCGGCTGAACACCCACGCCCGCTGGATAGGCCGCACCGCGCACACCGCCTCCAGCTGCGTGCGGGCCTGCCAGCCAGCGCCGATGACGGCCACCGTACGCGCGTCCTCCCGCGCCAAGTAGCGGGTGGCGAGACCCGTGGCCGCGCCGGTGCGCCTCTGGCCCAGAGTGTCTGCTTGGAGGAGGGCCACCAGGCGGCCCCGCTCGTCGTACAGCAACACCACGAACCGCCCGCCCTCTCGGGAAGTGGTGTACGCCTTAAGGCCGGTGACGCCCCCGGGCCCCCAGGCTGCGGACATCACGTGCAGCACGGTGCCTCCGGGCAGGGCGGCACGGCCCCTGGGGACGTTGGCGGCCAGCCCCGCGGCCTTGTCCCGGAAAGCCTGCTCCAGGGCGTCCACCAGCTCTGGGACCGACACCAGGGACGCCACTTCCGACTCGGTCAAGAAGAGGGTCATCGTTCCACCAGCTGCTCCACCACCGCGGCCAGGCGCGAAGGCGCCGGACCGGTGACCTCCAGATAGTCGTCCCAGCACCTGCGCAGCTCCACCGTCTCCGGTGTCCACACCCCCAGCAGCGCGCCGGTCCACGGTGGCACCTCGGGGTCCAGGGCGGCCCGGTCCAGGTACGCCAGGACGTCGTCCAGGAACGTGCGCACGTTTTGCGCGTCCAGGCCCGGCGCGGAGAAGGGCAGCCCGGACAGCTCCTCGGACAGGGAGATCAGGATCCGGGCCACCGCCGCCAGGACCGCCAGGGACCGCACCGCCTGCCAGCGCGCCTGGATGTTGGTGGAGGTGGGGTCCGCTTCCCGCGCAGCCCGCATCTCCGCCATCCATCCGTCCGCCACGCCCACCAGACGCCAGGCGGCGCGCCGCAGGACTTCTCCGGGATCGGGCCGCGCCAGGGCCGCCCGGCCCACGGCCACCACCGCCTCGCCGACCTTGCCCGCGTACGGTGGGGTGACGATGCGCGGCATCAGGACCTCCCGCTCGTACACCCCCTGGGCCACCAGCGGTAGGTTCGCGGGGGTGATGCGTTCTGGAAAGTGTTCCCGGTACGCGGCGCGCACCCGCTGGCCGCGGGCACCGACGAGTTCCACGCCCAGGCGGAGCGGCACGAAAACTCCGGCCCCCCACAGCATGGCCCAGAAGAACCACCGCTCCCAGCCCAGCGCGGCCCCCGTGGTGAGGAAACCCGCCGCGCAACCCGCGAGGAGGTAGCGGCCGAAGCGCCGGCGGCTGTCCGCGGTGGCCAGCCGCGCGAGCCACAGCCCCGCGCCGGAGGATCGGGACCGCATCAGCTGACCAGCCGCTCCAGGGTGGCGGCGTCCAGCCGGCGGATCACCGCGGTGACCAGCCGCACGGTGGCCTCGAAGTCGTCCCGGTGGAGGATCGCGTTGTGGCTGTGGATGTAGCGGACCGGCGCTCCGATCACGATGGACGGCACGCCCACGCCGAAGGTGTGGATGCGGCCTGCGTCCGTACCGCCCCGCGCCACCCGGTCGAACTGGTAGGGGATCCCCTCCGCCTCCGCGGTCTCCACCACAAGGTCCCGCAGCCGCACGTGCGGGATCAGGGTGGCGTCGTACAGCAGGATCACGGGGCCCTTGCCGAGCTTGCCCTGCGCCTCGTCCGGCTTCACGCCGGGCGTGTCGCCCGCGATCCCCGTGTCCAGGGCGATCCCCACGTCGGGCTGCACCAGGTGGGAAGCGGTCTGCGCCCCCCGCAGGCCCACCTCCTCCTGAACGCTGCACACCCCGTACACGGTGTTGGGGTGCGCTTCCTCCTGCAGGGCGCGGAGGACCTCCACCACCACGGCGCAGCCGAACCGGTTGTCCCAGGCCTTGGCCACCATCAGCTTAGGGTTGTGTAGGACCGTGAAGGGCGATTCGGGGACCGCGGGGTCGCCCGGGCGGATGCCGAACCGCTCCGCCTCCTCGCGGCTCGAGGCGCCGACGTCGATGTACATGTCCTTCACGTCCACGGGCTTCTTGCGCTCCTCTTCCTCCAGCAGGTGGGGCGGCTTGCTGCCGATGACCCCCAGCACGGGCCCCTGGCGCGTCCACACGCGGACCCGCTGGGCCAGCATGACCTGCGACCACCACCCGCCGAGGGTCTGGAACTTGAGGTAGCCCTCGTCGGTGATGCGAGTGACGAGGAACCCGATCTCGTCCATGTGGCCGGCCAGCATCACCTTGGGCTGCGGCCTCGTTCCCTCCTTGCGGGCCACGAGGCTTCCCAGGCGGTCCTGCAGGATCTCGCCCAGGGGGCTCAGGTGCCTGCGCAGGACCGCGCGGACGGGCTCTTCGAATCCAGGGACCCCCGGGGTCTCCGTGAGCTCCCGGAACATCTCCAGCACGCGGTCGGTCATGGCCCTCCTCCTAAGGGCGGTAGCGGATGGACCGCCCCGGCCCCGCACGTCCCGTGGGGTTTTCGCCGTCGGCCCGAACCTCTCCCCCGAGGCCGGGCCGGGTTCCATTCCGGACCTGCTTCTCCGTCCAGTTTATCGCCTGAGGGCATCACGCTCCCGAGGCGGAGCGCGCGCGGCGGGCCCGGCGGAAGGGTTTGCGTGCTCCGGAGTCGTACTGGGTCTGTGGCGGCCCGCCACAGGGCTGCGGGAACACGACCGACACCCAGGCGGTCTTTGTGGAGGATCCCCATGGAACGCGCCATCGCCTACGCCAGAGAGCGCCGTACCGGGTTTTTGGAGGAGCTCAAGGAGTGGCTGGCCATCCCCAGCGTGAGCACCCTGCCGGAGCACGGGCCGGACTGCGAGCGCGCGGCGCGCTGGCTGGCGGACCGCATGCGCCGGGCGGGCCTGCGCCGGGTGGAGGTGGTGCCCTCACAGCGGCAGCACCCCCTGGTGTACGGGGAGTGGGTGGGATTGGCCGGAGCCCCCACGGTGCTGGTCTATGGCCACTACGACGTGCAGCCTGCGGACCCGCTGGAGCTTTGGGAAAGCCCGCCCTTCGAGCCCACCGTACGCGGGGACAACCTGTACGCGCGGGGGGCTTCCGACGACAAGGGGCACGTGTTCGCCACCCTCAAGGCGGTGGAGAGCCTGCTGGCCACGGACGGCCTGCCGGTGAACGTCAAGGTCCTGGTGGAGGGAGAGGAGGAGAGCAGCGGGCTGGAGATCGCCCGCTACGTGCCCCGGCACCGGCGTCGCCTTCGGGCGGACTGCGCTCTCGTCATGGACTCCGGTTTCGTGCTGCCCGGTGTTCCGTCCATCACGGTGGGGCTGCGGGGCATCCTGTACACCGAGGTCGAAGTCCGCGGGCCAGCGAGCGACCTTCACTCCGGGACGTTCGGGGGAGCCGCACCCAACCCCTTCCACGAAATGGTGCGGCTGCTGGCCTCCCTGCGGGACCGGCGCGGGAGGATCCGCATCCCGGGGTTCTACCGGCACGTGCGGGAGCCCTCGGAGGCGGAGCGGGCCGCGTGGAGGGAGCTGCCCATCCGAGAGGAAGAGTTCGCCCGCAGCATCGGCGCCCGGGGCACCGTGGGCGAGGAGGGGTTCTCCCTGCTGGAGCGGCTGTGGGCGCGGCCCACCCTGGAGGTGCACGGGATGGGCGGCGGGTTCAGCGGCCCGGGAGCCAAGACGGTGCTGCCCGCCCGCTGCGTGGCGAAGGTCAGCATGCGGTTGGTGCCGGACCAGAACCCCGACCGGGTGTACCGGGCCTTCGAGCGGTACCTGCTGCGCAACGCCCACCCGGCTTACGAGGTGACGGTCCGCAAGCTGCACACGGGGCGGCCCTGGGTCGTCTCGCCGGAGGAACCCGCGGTGCAGGCCGCGGCCCGCGCGTGGTCCGCCGCCTTCGGGGCGCCCGCCCGGTTCGTGCGGGCGGGAGGGTCTGTCCCCGTGGTGGACCTGTTCAGCCGGGTCCTCGGGCAGCCGGTGGTGGTCACGGGGTTCGGGTTGCCGGACGACAACCTCCACGCGCCCAACGAGAAGGTCAGCCTGCCGCTGCTGTGGGGCGGGGTGGAGGCGGTCATCCGCTTCCTGCACGAAGTCCGCGCCCTGCACTGAACCGCTTTTCCCAGGCGGCACGGTGCGGGATACTGCTATCGGGATGCGGCGGCTGCGGGTCGCTTTGGCGCAGATCAACCCCGTGGTGGGGGACCTGGAGGGGAACGTCCGCCGCATCGCGGAGCAGATCCACCAGGCGCGCCAGCGGGAGGCGCACGTGGTGCTGTTCCCGGAGCTGGCGATCACCGGTTACCCGCCCGAGGACCTGCTCCTCAAGCCGGACTTCGTGGAGGCCAACCTGGCGGCAGTCCAGGAGGTGGCCCGTCACGCCACCGACGTGGTGGCGGTGGTGGGGTTCGCGGATCGGGCGAACTACCTGTACAACGCGGCGGCGGTGTGCGCGGGCGGGCGGGTGCAGGGGGTCTACCACAAACGGCTGTTACCGAACTACGGGGTGTTCGACGAGAAGCGGTACTTCGCGCCCGGCCAGCACGCCCCCCTGTTCCTCCTGGGGGACGTGCCCGTGGCGGTGAACATCTGCGAGGACATCTGGTTCCCCGACGGGCCCTGCGCGGTGCAGGCGCGGGCCGGGGCCCTGGTGGTGTTCAACATCAACGGCTCCCCCTATCACCGGGGCAAGTGGCGGGAGCGGGAGGAGATGCTGCGCACCCGCGCCCGCGACTGCGGGGTCCTGCTGTGCTACGTGAACCTCGTGGGCGGCCAGGACGAGCTGGTGTTTGACGGGGACAGCGTGGTGCTGGACCAGACCGGTCGGGTCCTGGCGCGGGCGCCGCAGTTCGAAGAAGCCCTGGTGGTGTGCGACCTGGATGTGGCCGCGGCGCGGCGTCACCGGGCCCGGCGGACCGGCGTGGACGAAGCCGAGCGGTTCCCCGTAGGCGACGTGTCCCTGTGTCCCACGGTGGCGGTGGAGGTGGCGCTGCGGGAACCCTCCTCGACGGTCACCCCGGTGGTGGCGGAACCCCTTCCGGACCTGGAAGAGGTGTACCGGGCCCTGGTGGTGGGCACGCGGGACTACGTGCGGAAGAACGGCTTCCGTCAGGTGTTCGTGGGGCTGTCGGGTGGGGTCGACTCCTCCCTGGTGGCCACGGTGGCCACGGACGCCCTGGGCCCTGAGGCGGTGGTGGGGGTGTCCATGCCCTCGCGCTACACCTCTTTGGAGAGCGTGCGCTACGCGGAGGAACTGGCCCGCAACCTGGGGATCCGCCTTCTGACCCTGCCCATCCGGGAGCCCTTCGAGGCGTACCTGGAGGCCCTACGCCCCGCGTTCCAGGGGCTCCCCGCCGACGTCACCGAGGAGAACCTGCAGGCGAGGATCCGGGGCAACTACCTCATGGCCCTGACCAACAAGCTGGGCGGGATCGTGCTCACCACGGGGAACAAGAGCGAGCTCAGCGTGGGATACGCCACCCTGTACGGGGACATGGCGGGCGGGTTCGCGGTGCTGAAGGACGTGCCGAAGACGCTGGTGTACGCCCTGGCCCGGTGGCGCAACGAGAAGAGGCCCGTGATCCCGGAGGGGGTACTCACCCGGCCGCCCACGGCAGAGCTGCGGCCCGGGCAGACCGACCAGGAGACCCTCCCGCCCTACGAGGTGCTGGACCCCATTCTGGAGCTGTACGTGGAGCAGGACACCCCACCGGAGGACATCGTCCGCGCCGGGTTCGACCCAGAGGTGGTGGCCCGGGTGGTGCGGATGGTGGACCGCAGCGAGTACAAGCGCCGTCAGGCGCCGCCCGGCGTGAAGATCACCCCGAAGGCGTTCGGACGGGACCGCAGGCTTCCCATCACCTCCTGGTACCGGGCGTGGGCCCGGGTGGAGGCGGGCTCCGTGCCGAGCGGCGAGGTCTCCTGACGGCTCCATGATCCGCTCCCTGAGCGTGGCGGAGACCCGCGCGGAGACCGTGGAGATGGTGTTCCCCGAGCACACGAACGCCCGCGGCTCGCTCTACGGCGGCCGCATGATGAGCTGGATCGTCACGGTAGGCACCCTCGCCGCCTCCCGGCTCGCCCGAGGGTTGGTGGTCCTGGGCTCCATGGACGAGCTGGACTTCCTCCAGCCCGTGCTGGCGGGGGAAGTTGTACACCTTGCGGCTACGGTCCCCCTGGTAGGCCGGTCCTCCATGGAGGTGGACGTGGAGGTCCACGCGGAGGATCCCACCACGGGAGCCCGGCGCCTGGCCACCCGGGCGTTTCTGGGCTTCGTGGCCGTGGACGCCGAGGGCCGGCCCCGTCCTGTGGGCGCGCGGGTGGTCCCCGCGGATCCGGAGGAGGAGCGGCTGCAGGCAGAAGCCGGGGCGCGGCGACAACGGCGCCTGAGCCGGCTCGCGCAGCGACGCCGGCCGGAGGCCGACGAACCTCCGCCCCGCCACCACCTGGAGACCTGCCGCGTCGTTTTCCCGGAGGACGCCATCGTGGGCAACCTGATGTTCGCGGGCCGCCTGGTGATGGACCTGGACGAGGTGGCGTCCATCGTGGCCATGCGCTACGCCCGGGGGCCGGTGGTCACCGCCTCCGTGGACGCCCTGGACTTCGTGAACCCCATCCGGGTGGGACAGATCGTCCACTACCGCGCCGCCCTCAACCACGTAGGGGCCAGTTCCATGGAGGTGGGCGTGCGGGTGCTGAGTGAGGACCCGCTGTCCGGTGAGATCCGTCACACCTGCAGCACCTTCGTCACCCTGGTGCATACGGACCTCGCCGGCCGGCCTCGGCCCCTCCCTCCGTACGAGCCGCAGACCGAGGCGGAACGGCGGCGGTGGGAACAGGCGGAGCAGCGCCGGCAGCTGCGGCGGGCCCGCATCCGGAGCGTGCGGTGAGCGGCCTGTGGTGGGCGGCCGCCCTGAGCCTGGTCCCGTGGGTGGAGCTGCGGGGCTCCATCCCCGTGGCCCTGGCACTCGGCTCCCCGCCCGTGGTGAGCTTTGCGGTGTGCACCGCGGCCAACCTGCTGGCGGTGCCCGTGGGGTGGATCTTTCTGGACTGGTGCTACGCGCGGTGGCTTTCCCGGTGGCCCTGGGTGCGCCGGCAGGTGGAGCGGGTCCGGCGCCGCGGAGAGGGCTACGTCCGCGGTTACGGGCTGGTGGGGCTGGCGCTGTTCGTGGCGGTGCCGCTGCCCGGCACGGGAGCCTACGCGGGCACCCTGCTGGGCTGGCTCCTGGGCATGCCGAAGCTGCGGGCGTGGGGCGCGGTCGCGCTGGGCGTGGTGGGGGCGGGAGCCCTGGTGACGGCGGTGAGCACGGGCGTGGTGGCTGGTTTCCGGTGGCTGGTCCGCTGACCGTTCACGGCCGCACCGCCACGCCCCACGGCAGGTCCAGCTGCGTGCGGGGCCCCGAAAGGGTACGCAGCGGAGGGGTATCGCCGGAGGCGCCGGGAGCGTAGACGGTCACGGAGTTCCCCGCCGCGTTGGCCACCAGCAGCCGTCCCGCAGGGTCTACCACCAGGCCCCGCGGCGTGAAGAGGCCGGTGGCCGGTCCCGCCAGGCGCCTTTCCGGCGGGACGTTGCCGGAGGCGCTCGACGGGTACACGGTAACCGAGTTGCCCGCGGCGTTGGCCACGTACAGGCGGCCGAAGGCGTCCACCGCCACCGCCGCCGGCTCGAGAAGTCCCGTCAGGATCCCCGACAGCTGCCGTAGGGGCGGAACGTTCCCCGAGGCCGACGCGTCGAACACCAGGACCGAGTTGGCGGAGGAGTTGGCGATGAACAGCTCCCCACCGGCCAGGGCGATCCCGCGGGGCGTCGCCAGCAGGGTCCGCCCTCCCTCCACGACCCGCAGGGGAGGCACGTTGCCGTGGGCGCCTGCGGGGTAGACGGTAACTCGGGACGGTGCCGCGTTGGCGACGTACAGGAGGCCGAACGCGTCCAGGGCAACGCCGGAGGGGCCTGAGAGAAGGGTGTCGGGCCCCTCCACCACGCGCACGGGCCCCGCGTTCCCCACCGCACCCGGACCGTACACGGTGATGCGGTTCCCGGACACGCTGGCCACGTACAGGCGGTCGGAGGGGTCCAGCGCCAGGCTGACGGGTGTTTCCAGCCGGGTGAAGGGGCCGACGATGACGCGCGCAGGGGGTGCATCCCCGGAGGCGTCCGTCGGGTACACGCTCACGGAGTTCCCTGCCGCGTTGGCCACGTAGATCCCCGACAGGACCACCGGCCCCGTGCGCAGGACCACCGCGCAGCCGGCGAGAATCGCCACCACCGCCGCAGGGAGGAGTCGCCTTGCTGCCACGGTTCCAGGGTAAGCGGCCCGCGTCACGGTCCGTTGACATCCCCCCGGCGCGCGGTAACGCAGGCGCCGGGCTTGGGGATCCACTCGCCGCGCCGAGCTCCCGGCCTCTCTTGACCCCGGGCCGCACAGTCCCTAGCATGGGTGCTGATCAAAACGAAGCGTCCCTGGGCGCGGCGGCCGCGGCGCCCGGGGACGTGTGCGTTTGGGGGTCGAGACCGCGACACGGAGGGCGCCGATGGACACGGTGGGACACCACTACATCGTGGAAGCCTCGGGGTGCGACCCGGAGGTCATCAGCAAGGTGGAACGGGTGGAGCAGATCCTCACCCGCGCTGCGGAGGTGGCGGGCGTGCAGATCTGGGCCATCTCCTTCCACCGCTTCTCCCCCGTGGGCGTGAGCGGCGTGGTGGTCATCTCGGAATCCCACCTGTCCGTGCACACGTGGCCGGAGACGGGTTACGTGGCCCTGGACATCTACACCTGCGGCGAGGACGCGAAGCCCGAGGCGGCGGTGGAGTACGCCCTCGGGGAATTTGGGGCCAAGAACGTCCACATCACGGAAGTGACCCGGGGCTTGGACGAGGGAGACCGGATGTACTTCCACAGCATCGTGACGTGGGAGGAGGAGCGGCTCCCCAAGGCGGCGGCGCCCGTGGCCCGGCCGCGCGCCAAGCGCAAGGCCGCCGCAGGACGGCCCCGCCGGTAGCCCGCCCCACGGAGCGTGGCCGGCCGACCCAACGGGACACCCGCAAGCCGTGCCCGGTACCGCCTGGGTGGCGTGGCGGTACTCACGGCACGGTGCCCGGGCGGTGTCCGGGATGCGGGGCTTAGGGTGCGGCGGCCGTGTTGCTGAACGTTGTCGGTCCCGTGCTCCTGCTGGTGCTCACCGGCTACCTGCTGGGGCGCTACCGGCCGGTGGAGGTCTCCTCCCTGGCGCCCGTCTCCATGTACCTGTTCGCGCCAGCCCTGATCTTCCAGTCCCTCACCCGCTCGCCGCTCACCTCAGGTACGGCACCCCGTCTGCTGGCCGCGTGCGTGGTCCACCTCGTGGCCATGGTGCTGCTGGGCCTCGCGGTCTCGGCGGTGCTGGGCCTGCGGGGTGCCCGGCGCGCCGCCTTCGTGCTGCCGACCTTCCACTACAATGCGGGCAACTACGGGCTGCCGGTGTCCCTGTTCGCCTTCGGGCAGCCGGGCTTCCAGGCCGCCACCCTGGTGTTCGTGGTGAACGCCACCTTGGGGAACTTCACCGCCGGGGTCACCGCCGCCTGGGGGAGCCGGGGCGGTCTCAGGCGTGCGGTGGCGGACATGCTGCGCCTGCCCCTGGTCTACGCGGTGGTGCTGGCCCTGGGGGTGGTGGCTACCGGCTGGAGGGTCCCCGAGTGGCTGGACCGTACGGTGGCCATCCTGGCCTCGGGAGCCATCCCCCTGTTGGTGGTGACCCTGGGAATCCAGCTGGCGCAGGGCGGAGGCGTACAGGCTTCCGGGGAGCTGGTGGCCGTGGCCGCGCTGCGGCTGGTGGCTTCGCCGCTTCTGGCGGCAGGGTTCGCGTCCCTGCTGGGCCTGGAGGGCGTGGGGCGGCAGGTGTTCGTGCTGGTGGCGGCCATGCCGGCCGCGGTGAACACCTTCCTGTTCGCGTCCGAGTTCGACTGCGACCCCCGGTTCGTGGCCAGCGCGGTGTTCACCACCACCCTGGCCAGCTTCGCCACCGTGAGCGCCATCCTCTCGCTGTTGCTGTAAGCGGGGGAAGCCAGGCGGGCGAGTTCCCGCGCGGAAGCTACAGGCCGGCCAGGAAGGCCACCACCAACCGCCGGACGACCTCCAGCAGGAGGAAGGCCACCACGGGCGAAAGGTCCAGCCCGCCGACCGGGGGGAGCGCCCGCCGGAGGGGCGCCAGCACGGGTTCCGTGAGGCTGACGAGCAGCCGCACCGCGGGCGTCCGCGGGTCGAGTCCCGGGATCCAGCTGGAGAGCACCCGTGCGAGGAGGACCAGGCTGTAGAGGTAGAAGGCGTCGTTGACGAGCTCAGCCAGTGGGATCATGGGGGTCCCCAGCAGAACCCCGTTCCGTACTTGCCGGGGAAGGACAGGGGCCCCTGGACCGGGGCCCCTGCACACCTCCGAATCCGTCGGGCCTACAGAGGCTTGACGTTCGCCGCCTGCGGACCCTTCCGGCCGTCCACGATGTCGAACTGCACCCGCTGACCCTCCTGGAGGGTGCGGTAGCCGTCCATGCTGATGGCGGTGTAGTGGACGAACACGTCCTTGCCGCCGTCCACGGAGATGAAGCCGTAGCCCTTCTCCGCGTTGAACCACTTAACCGTGCCGACTGCCATTCCCTTGCTCCTTTCGGCCTTGCCGTAGATTTTTTGAGCTTCCCGCCCGGGCGAGGGCTCCGGCCGAGCGTATCACGCCACGCCCCCGCTGTCAAAGGGCGTGGGCTAGTCCGCCGCGGGAAGCCAGCGGAGGGCACCCCTGTCCAGGACCCAGCTCAGCTCTCCTGCCTCCAACAGATAGGTGAGGTGGGCCATCACCGTGGCGCGCAACAGGAAGTAAGTGGAAGGGTTGGCGGGAGGAAGGCGGAGCTGTGCGGCTACCCGGTGGACCACCTCGTCCGCGGTCGCGCCGGCCCCCACCGCCCGGCGCACTCGTTCCGTGGCCTGCCGAACCGCGCGGACGTTGGCGTCCAGCACCCGGGCAAGGTGCGGACGTCCCACAGGCGCCCCGTGGCCCGGGATGAACCACTCGTACGGCCAGCCGCGCAGGCGTTCCAGGGTGTCCAGCTGACCCGCCACGTCGTGGGTGAAGGGGACCTCGTACTTCTCCAGCACCTCCGGGCCGAAGAAGCTGTCCGCGGCGTAGCACACGGGCCCGAACCCCACCGCCGCTTGGCGGGTGGCATGCCCGTCTGCCCGGTGCACCCGCAGCACGAGACCGGCCACCTGGAGTTCGCCGTCCCCGGTTGGGTATACGTGGTGCACCGCAGAGGGCTTGGCCGTGAGCCACTTGTTCTGGAGCGCCTCGGGCGGACGCGCGCCGTACAGATAGAAGGGCTCCAGGTAGGGGTTACGCAGCACCGCTTCCTCGAAGACCGGCGCCCACACCTCCAGGTGCGGCACCTGTCGCAGGAGGTAGTCGTTGCCGCCGTAGTGGTCCGCGTGGGAGTGCGTGTTCACCACCGCCACCAGCCGGAGCCCCCGGGCCTGCACCGCGCGGAGCAGGTTGCGGCCCGCTTCCCGGTCCCCTCCCGTGTCCACCGCCACCGCACGGCCGTCCGGGGCCCACACCACGCCCGCGTTCACGCCGCCGGGCAGGTATCCGCAGCCTTCCGCCAGCTGAACCAGTTCCTGCACCGCCGAGCCCTCCTTCCCCAGTTCAGTTCAGGGCCGTCTCGGCTGCTCCCTCCCGTCTTCGCGCAGGCGGAAGCCCGCGGGCGTCGAACCTCCTCAAGCGGGGGTGAGAGCGTGGCCTATTACCTGGTTCGGGCAAGGCCGCGGGAAGGACGCATGGCGGAGCTGGCGCGCAGGCTTTCCGCCGGGGAGTTCCTGCGGATGCGGCCGTTCGGCCGGGCGCTCACGAAAGCTCTGGAGGGCGCGAAGCTGGACCCCGCCACGGGGGAGGCGGTCTGGGAGGAGGAGGACTACTGCAGCCCGCCGCTGGCCATGGAGCGGGAGGCGGTGCTGGATCACTACTTCGACGGCCTGAAGGTGGAGCCCGTACGTCGGGGGGAGGGCTGGACCCGCGTCGCCCACCTCCCGGGCCTGTGGGAGATCCGTAGGGGCTGAAGCGTTCGGGCCGCGTGTCCGCAGGACCGGCTTCAGGTCGGCTCGGGTCCTACCGGGGTGGGGCGTGGCAGGTGAGCACGGGGATCGGGCTGCGCCGCAGCACGCACTCCGCCACGCTGCCGAGCAAGACGTGGGCGAGCCCTGTCTGCCCGCGGGTGCCCGTGCAGACCAGGTCGACCTCCAGCTCTTCCGCTGCCCGCACCACCGTGTTGCCTGCCGCTCCCAGGCGCACCTCCGTCCGTTCACCCTCCCGGGCCAGGGCGCGAAGCCTCTGCGTGGCCCGATCCACCAGGTAGTCACGGATCCGCTCGCCCACCGCCGGGGCCATGATCTCTCTGGGAACCCCGGCGAAGGTTTCCGGGTCCAGCTCCACCACGTGCAGGAGGACCAGTTCGGCACCGCAGACGGCCGCCACCGTCCGCGCCCACTCTACCGCCGCGAGTGCCGGCGGGGAGAAGTCCGTGGCGGCCAGCACCCGCTGCACGCGGGGGTCGCGCCCGGGCCGCACGGTGAGGACCGGAACGGGGCTGGCGCGGGCCACGTGTTCGGCCACGCTCCCGAAAAACGCGCGCACCACGCCGGTGCGACCGTGGGTCCCCATACACACCAGGTCAGGTTTCAGCTCGTGGCAGGCCCGCAGGATCACCTCGCGGGGCGAGCCCTCCAGCACCACGGTCTCGCCGCCCCCGAACCGCTGGCCCCATCGGTCCAGCTCCTCTGCCGCCCAGCGGCCGGCAGCTTGCCGGAGCTCCCGGGCGCCGGGCGCCCGCGTGACCAGCTCTTCCGGGAGTGCCCACCACTCCGCCTCCAGGGCGTGCAGGAAGGTCACCGTGGCGCCGAAGCGCTGTGCCAGCCAGGCAGCCCACCGGGCCGAGGACTCCGAGGCAGGCGAGAAGTCCGTCGGCGCCAGGATGCGTTGCACCTTGCGCTCCACCTGTACCTCCTTTCGATATCTGATCGTCAGACTGCCCAACCAGGGTACCATGGTGGACGTGCGAGGACCGGGCCCAGGCACTCGCTCCGCGCCCGGGGGTTGCCTGGCACCCTATTCGGGCGAGGAGGTCGCCCTAGGTGTCGGTCTTCGCCCGGGTCGTGCCGGAGCACAAGGTGATTCTGGTGGACGTGTTGCAGGCGCAAGAGAAGTGGTGGCGGTCACCGGAGACGGGGTGAACGACGGTCCTCGCCCTGCGCCGGGCGGAGGTGGGGTGGCCATGGGGAGCGGCACGGAGGTGGCGAAGGAGGCCTCCGCGGTGGTGCTCCTGGACGATCACTTCGCCACCGTGGTGGCCGCGGTGGAAGAGGGGCGTGTGGTGTTCGACGACGTGCGGAAGTTCGTCCGCTACCTGTTCACCACCAACGTGGCGGAGCTGTGGACGGTGCTGGGGGCTCTGGTAGCTGGGCTCCCGTTCCCCCTCTACCCGCTGCAGGTCCTCTGGACCAACCTGGTTACCCAGGGGCCACCCGCGCTGGAGCTGTGTGGGAGGCGGCGGAGGGAGGCGTGAGGGTGGCGTATGTCTGCCAGTCGTGCGGGTACCGCTCGCCGCGGTGGCTGGGCCGGTGCCCGAACTGCGACGCCTGGAACAGCTTGGTGGAGGAGCTGGACGTCCCCCGCAGGCCTGCTGCGTCCCGCACCGCGAAGCCCACCCCGCTCCCAGAGGTATCCCCGCTGCCCGAGGAGCGCTGGCCTACGGGGATCGGGGAACTGGACCGCGTGCTGGGAGGAGGGTTCGTCCCGGGCTCCCTCGTCCTGGTGGGCGGCGATCCCGGGATCGGGAAGAGCACCCTGGCCCTGCAGGCCGCGTTCCGGCTGGCCGAGGCCGGCCGCCCGGTGCTGTACGTGGCCGGCGAGGAGTCCGCGCAGCAGACCCGGATGCGGGCCGAGCGTCTGGGGGCCGTGTCGCGGGGCGTGTGGGTGGTGGCGGAGACCGACCTGGATGCGGTGCTGGGTTCCGTCCGGAAGCTGCGTCCGGCCCTCGTGGTGGTGGACAGCATCCAGACGGTGTACCGGCCCGACGTGCCCAGCGCCCCCGGCAGCGTGGGCCAGGTCCGGGAGTGCGCGGCGGCGCTGCTGCAGCTGGCGAAGTCCGAGGGGACTGCGGTGCTCCTGGTGGGCCACGTGACGAAGGAGGGGATGCTGGCGGGCCCGAAGGTACTGGAGCACCTGGTGGACACGGTGCTGTACTTCGAAGGCGAGCGCCACCAGGCGTACCGGATCCTGCGGGCCACCAAGAACCGGTTCGGCTCCACCAACGAGATCGGCGTGTTCGAGATGGGACCGGGCGGCCTGGTGGAAGTGCCGAACCCGTCTGCGGCGTTTCTCGGCGAGCGTCCTCCGGGTGCGGCGGGTGCGGCGGTGGTGTGCACCCTGGAGGGCAGCCGGCCCCTGCTGGTGGAGGTGCAGGCGCTGGTGGCTCCTTCGGCCTTCGGTACACCCCGGCGCGCGACTTCAGGGGTGGACTACAACCGATTGCTGCTGCTGGTGGCGGTGCTGGAAAAGCACGCGGGCTTCGCCTTCTCGCAGGCGGACGTGTACGCGAACGCCGCAGGCGGGGTGAGGGTGGAAGAACCTGCCGCCGACCTGGGGATTGCCCTGGCCCTCGCGTCCTCGTACCGCACCCTGGCCCTGGACGGCCGCACCGTGTTCTGCGGGGAGCTGGGGCTGGCGGGGGAGGTCCGTCCGGTCCCGCAACTGGCCCGCCGGCTGGCGGAGGCGCGCAAGCTCGGGTTCGAGCGCGCCTTCGTGCCGCGCGGCGGAGCCGCGGAGGCTTCGGGGCTGGACGTGGTACCGGTCGGCACGGTGGTGGAAGCCCTGGAGCTGGCGCCCTGGCGATAAGCTGCCGGTCCTGTGCCGCGGACACGGTCCGGGGGCCAGCTTATACTGGGCTCGAAATGAGTGCCGAGGGACGGACGGCGCGGCGTGCCGCGGCCTGGGCCGGCGCGGTGCTGGGCGGGGCGCTGGGCATCCAGGTGGTGGTGGCGCTGGCACCCTTCGTGCCCATCAGGGGCTGGCCGCGGGTCGGCGCGGAAGTGGCGGGCGCGGTGGCGGGCGCGGTCCTCGGAGCCACCCTCGCGCCGCCTGCCTGGCAGGCCTTCGTACGGGTGATGGGCCGGGTGCTGGTCCGGCTGGGACGCGTACCGTGGAGGGATGTGGAGATCGCCCTCGCGGGCTCCCTGGTGGGCCTGCTGGTGGCCACCGCGGTGGGCTACCTTCTGTCCGGGATCCCGGTGATCGGAGGTTACCTGAGGGTGGTGGCCCTGGTGGTGTTCGGGTACCTGGGCCTTCAGTTCGCCCTACAGCGGCGGGAGGAGGTGGCGAGCCTGCTGGAGCGCCGCAGGCCGCGGGGTCCCGCCAAGGTGCTGGACACCAGCGCCATCATCGATGGCCGGATCGCAGACGTGGTGCGTTCGGGGTTCCTGGAAGGGCCGTTCTTGGTGCCGCGGTCGGTGCTCCGGGAGCTGCAGGCCATCGCGGACTCGCCCGACCCCCTGCGCCGGGCCCGGGGTCGGCGCGGGCTGGACGTGCTGCACCGGCTTCAGGAGGACTCCCAGGCGGTCCAGATCGTGGAGGACGACGTGGAGGGCGAGGTGGACGAGCGGGTGGTGCGGGTGGCCCGGGCCGCACGGGCCAGCGTGGTCACCACGGACTTCAACCTGAACCGCGTCGCGCAGCTGCAGGGGGTGCGGGTACTGAACCTGAATGACCTCGCCGCGGCCCTGCGGCCGGTGGTCCTGCCAGGGGAGGAGGTGACCGTGCAGCTTCTCCGGGAGGGCAAGGAGCCGGGCCAGGGCGTGGGCTACCTGGAGGACGGCACCATGATCGTGGTGGAAGGCGGTAGGCCGCTGGTGGGGACCACGGTGGAGGCGGTGGTGACCAGCGTCCTGCAGACCTCCGCGGGCCGCATGGTGTTCGCCAGGCCCAAGCAGGAATCCACGGCGCGGCGCGGCGGCCCGGGCGGGGCGGTGTCCCCCAGGTGAGCGGCCGGTCCAGACGGGGGCGGGTGGCGGCCATCATCGCCGCGGCGGGGCGCAGCGCCCGCATGGGGCAGGGTACCCCGAAGGTGCTGCTGTCGCTCCATCAGGTGCCCGTCATCGTACGTTCCATCCTGCCGTTCCACCACAGCCCGCTGGTGGACGAGGTGGTGGTGGTGGCCACGGAGGCGTCCATCGACCGCGTGCGGGAACTGGTGGGCCGGTACGGGCTGGGCAAGGTCTCCGGGGTCGTGGCGGGCGGGCTGAAGCGCCAGCAGTCGGTGGCGCTGGGGCTGCAGGCGGTCGGCCCGTGCGAGCTGGTCCTGGTCCACGACGGTGCCCGCCCGCTGGTGACCGGCGACATCATCGAGCGGGTGGTGGCAGCGGCCCGAGAGCACGGGGCCGCGGTGCCCGCGGTCCCCGTGCGGGACACCATCAAGCGGGTGGACGGCGACCGCGTGGTGGAGACCCTGAACCGGGACGAGCTGCGGGCCGTGCAGACCCCTCAGGGCTTCCGTTACGAGGTGCTGGTGGCTGCGCACGACCGGGCGCGGGCGGAGGGGTTCTACGGCACCGACGACGCGACCCTCGTGGAACGGATGGGCCACCCGGTGGCGGTGGTCCCCGGCAGCCCGGAGAACCTCAAGATCACCACGCCGGAGGACCTGGCGATGGCGGAGGCGCTGTTGCAGTGGCGGGAAGGGTGAGGGTGGGCATCGGGTACGACGTGCACCCCTTCACGGCCGGGCGCCCTTTGGTGCTGGGCGGGGTCACCATACCGTACCCGCGCGGGCTTGGGGGCCACAGCGACGCGGACGTCCTCACCCACGCGGTGATGGACGCGGTGCTGGGCGCCTGCGGCCTCCCGGACATCGGGACCCTGTTTCCCTCCCACGACCCGCGGTACGAGGGCGCGGACAGCCTGCACCTGCTGGACGAGGTGCTGCGGCAGGCCCGGGACCGGGGCTTCCGGGTGGTGCAGGTAGACTGCGTGGTGGTGGCGCAGGAGCCACGCCTGGCGGACTCGTTGCCGCGCATGCGGCAGAACCTGGCCGCGCGGATGGGCCTGGAGGTGGACGCGGTGGGGCTCAAGGCCACCACCCCGGAGGGGTTGGGCGCGCTTGGCCGCGGGGAGGGCGTGGCGGCCCTGGCGGTGGCCCTGGTGGAGCCGTTGGAGGCGTGAAGTCGCTGGTTGGCGGAGGAGCGCGGTGGCGCTGTATGTGACCAACACCTTAACCCGACGCAAGGAGCCCTTCGAGCCGTGGAACCCACCGGAAGTCCGCATGTACGTGTGCGGGGTCAACCTGCACGGTCCGGCCCACGTGGGCCACGCTCGCAGCTACCTGTTCTTCGATGTGGTCCGCCGGCATCTGGAGTGGTCGGGGTACCGGGTCCGCCACGTGCAGAACTTCACCGACATCGAGGACAAGATCATCGCCCGGGCTCAGCGCGAGGGGCGCACGCTGGAGTCCATCGCGCGGGAGTACATCGACCGGTTCCTCCGGGAGATGGATGCCCTCCACGTCCTGCGGGCCCACCACTACCCGCGGGCTACGGAGGCCATTCCGGAGATCCTCCGCATCGTGGAGGGGCTGCTGCACAAGGGGCACGCCTACGTGGTGGACGGCGACGTGTACTTCCGGGTGACCTCAGACCCGCACTATGGAAAGCTGTCGGGCCGTTCCCTGGAGGAGCTGCAGGCAGGGGCCCGGGTGGAGGTGGACCCTCGCAAGGAGCACCCCATGGACTTCGCCCTGTGGAAGGCCGCCAAGCCCGGGGAGCCTTCTTGGCCGAGCCCGTGGGGCCCCGGCCGTCCGGGCTGGCACATTGAGTGCTCCGCCATGTCCATGAGCTACCTGGGCGAGCAGCTGGACATCCACGGGGGAGGGGAGGACGTGATCTTCCCGCACCACGAGAACGAGATCGCGCAGAGCGAGTGCTTCACGGGTAAGCCCTTCGTGAAGTACTGGCTGCACAACGCGCACCTGCGGATGGAGGGCCAGGAGGAGCGGATGACCCGCTCCCTGGGCAACGTGGTGTGGATCCAGGACGCCCTGGCCCGGTACCGCCCGGACGCCATCCGCCTGTTCCTCCTGAGCTCCCACTACCGCACGCCCATGACGTGGCGGGAGGAGGCGGTGGTAGCCGCGGAGCGGGGTGCCGCGCACCTGCGGGCCGCGGTGGAGGCCGCGGACACCCTGCTGCGGCGTACCCGACCGTCCGGGCGCAGCTCGCGGGCGGCCCAGAAGCTGCGGGAGGAAGTGGCCCGGCTGCGGGCGGCCTTCCGGGCGGCCCTGGACGACGACTTCGACACGCCCTCCGCCATCGCGCACCTGCACGCCCTGGCTTCCGAGGTGAACCGCCTGACGGACGCCCTGGCCAAGCGGCAACCCGAGGCGGGCGAGCCGGAGGACGCGGCCGACGCGGTGGCGGAGGCCCGGGACAGCCTGCGGGAGCTGGCGGGCGTGCTGGGGCTGCGGCTTGCCCAACCCGTCCCCGAGTCCCTGGCCGTGGCCCTGCGCCGGCTGCTGCAGGAGGAGGAGGCGCTGCGCGAGGTGGACGGGGAGGGCTCGCCAGAGGCGGTTCTGGATCGGGTACTGGAGGTCCGTCAGCGCGCTCGCGACCGTCGGGACTTCGCCACCGCGGACCGCATCCGCCAGAAGCTCCTGGACCTCGGGGTGTCCGTGGAGGACTACCCGGGCGGAAGTCGCTGGCGCATCCGCGACGGGGCCTGAGGCGTGTCCGCACGCGCTGCACACCGGAAGCCTGCGCCGGCGCGGGTGGCAGGTACGGGGTCGCGCCCGGAGCAGCCGGACCCCGCGGGCGACCTCGGGGGTGTGGTGGAAGGCCGCAACGCCGTCCGCGAGGCGCTGCGGGCGGGCCAGCCGATCCGCAAGCTGCAGGTGTCGAAGACCGCGCGCCTCCGCGGCGGCCTTCTGGAAGTCGTGCAGGAGGCCCGCCGGCGCGGCATCCCGGTGCAGTTCGTAGACCCCCGCCACCTCGACCAGGTCTCCGTCACGGGGGCTCACCAGGGGGTGGTGGCGTGGCTCGCGGTCCGGCCCCTGCTGGAGCTGGAAGAGCTGCTGGAGCGCGCCCGCAGCGTTCCGGACCCGGTCCTCGTGCTGGTGGACGGAGTCGAGGATCCGAGAAACCTGGGCGCCATCTTGAGGACCGCGGAAGCTGTGGGCGCGGTGGGAGCCGTGATCCCCACGCGGCGGTCCGCGGGCCTGTCACCCGCGGTGGCGAAGGCCTCAGCGGGTGCTGTGATGCACCTGCCCGTGGCGGGGGTGGTCAACTTAGCGCGGGCGGTGGAGGCCTGCAAGGAGGCAGGGTTCTGGGTGGTGGCTGCAGACCCCCGGGCTTCCGTGGACTACGACGAGGCCCGGCTGGATCCGCCCCTCGCCCTGGTGGTGGGCGGTGAGGAGCGGGGCGTGCGCAGGCTGGTGCGCGAGCGGTGCGACGCCGTGGTGCGCATCCCTATGCGGGGCAGGGTCGAGTCCCTGAACGTTTCGGTGGCCGCAGCCATCCTGCTGTACGAAGTGTTACGGCGCCTGCGGGCGCGGCAGCGGGAGGCTGGGAGCCCGTGAGGAGAGTGCTGTGGGCCGCTGCAGGCCTGGCGGCCGCGTTTGCTGGGGCCGTGGTCTGGGACCACGCGCAGCACGCGGGACGGATCCTGCCCGGGGTGTGGGTCGGCGGACTGCCCGCGGGGGGACTGAGGCCCGGGGAGCTGGAAGCACGCCTGCGGCGGGCCGCACGGGAGCAGCTGGATCGGGAGCTCGTGGTGCGGGCGGGCCCGTACCGCTGGCGGGTGCGGACGCGGGACGCCGGCCTGCGGGTGGACGTGGGGACAGCGGTGCGCCGCGCCTACCAGCTGGGCCGTCACCCGAATCCCCTGGAGCGGGCGCGGGAGCGGTGGCGGCTGTGGACGGGACCCGTCACGGTGGAAGTCCCCTGGCGGGTGGATCACGGACAGCTCCGCGCCTTCGTGCGCCGCGTGTCGCGGACCGTACACGTCCCCCCGAAGGACGGAAGGCTGGTGGTGGTGTCGGGCCGGGTGGAGGTGGTGCCGGGCGAGGTGGGGGCTGCTCTGGACGAGGCTCAAGCAGAGCACGCGCTACGGACCGCCCTGCTGTCCTTCTCGCGGGAGGCGGAGCTATCGGTGAAGGTCTTGCAGCCGCTGTGGACCGCCGGGCGGCTGCGGGCCCTGGGGATCTCTGGCCGGGTGGCCAGCTTCAGCACCCGGGTCTCGCCTGACCCGGACCGCACCCACAACATCGCGCTGGCGGCCTCGCGGCTGCGGGGCGTGCTCCTGCCCACGGGGTCGGAGCTGTCCTTCAACGAGGTGGTGGGACCCCGCACCAAGGAGGCAGGGTTCCGCGAGGCGCCGGTCCTGGTAGAGGATGAGCTGGTGCCCGGCGACGGTGGAGGCGTATGCCAGGTCTCCTCCACCCTGTTCAACGCGGCCCTGCTGGCGGACCTCGTGGTCACCCGCCGCGCCAACCACACCCAGCCCGTGCCCTACGTCCCCCTGGGACGGGATGCCACGGTGGTGTACGGTTCCTTGGACCTGCGGGTGAGAAACGAAGGCCCGCCCGTGCTGCTGTGGTCGGAGCTGGCCGGGGATCGCCTGGTCGTCAGCTTCTACGGGCGGCCGCAGCCCCAGCGCCGGATCCGAGTGCTGGTGGAAAGGGTGGAGGGGATCCCACCGCCGCTAGGTACGGTGGTCCGCCCAGACCCGGAGTTACCGTCCGGCGAGGTGCGGGTATTACCCGCGCGGCCCGGGTACCGAGCGACCACGGTGCGGGAGGTGTGGGAAGCGGGGGTGTTGGTGCGGCGCGAGGTGGTGGCCCGGTCGGTGTACCGCCCGGTGGCCCGCACCGTGAAGGTGGGGGCCCGCCGGACGTCGGATTTCCGCCCGCTCCGTCCTTGACCGGTGGATAGACCGTCTCTATAATGACCCTAGTTTCCGGGGAATGGCGGTCCGGCAACATCCAAAGCGCGGAGGCGGTGCCGGTGGCGGTGGCGCGTAAGGAAGCGACTCCGTACCCCGAAATGCTCGATGAAGATCTGGTGGAGGCCGCCAAAGCCGGAGACGATCGCGCGTCGGAGTTCCTGATCCACAAGTACCGCAACTTCGTCCGCGTCAAGGCGAAGGCCTACTTCCTCGTGGGGGCGGACCGGGAGGACATCATCCAGGAGGGGATGATCGGCCTCTACAAGGCCATCCGGGACTTCCGGCGGGACAAGCTGAGCAGCTTCCGGGCGTTCGCGGAGCTGTGTATCACCCGGCAGATCATCACCGCCATCAAGACCGCCACCCGCCAGAAGCACATCCCCCTGAACTCCTACGTGTCCCTGAACAAGCCCATCTACGACGACGACTCCGACCGGACCCTCCTGGACGTCATCGGGGGGCTGAGGGTGGCTGACCCTGAGGAGCTGGTGATCAACCGGGAGTCCTCCGCCCGCATGCGTCAGCGGATCCGCCAGAACCTCAGCGAGCTGGAGCACCGGGTCCTGAACCTGTACCTGGACGGCAAGTCGTACCAGGAGATGGCCAACGAGCTCCAGCGGCACGTGAAGTCCATCGACAACGCCTTGCAGCGCGTGAAGCGCAAGCTGGAGAAGAACCTAGAGCAGGACGACTAGCCCGTGGTGGCGAAGGCCAGCCCCCGCGGAGGCCCCCGGGGTCCCCAACCCGGCGCCAGGACGTGATTCGCATCCCCTGCCCCCGCTGCGGGAGCGAGCTACTCCGGCTGACGCCCACGGAACCCGGGGAGCCGGTCACCTGCCCCCGCTGCGGCCACCGGTTCGAGCCGGAAGAAGAGTCCTGGGTGGATCCCGAGGACGCCTGAGACGGAAGACCCGGGGCAGCGCCCCGTTATCCCCCGATCTGGATCATCACCCGCCGGCGGGGAATCAGGCGCTCCGCCAGGGCGTGCCCGAAAGGCCGGCGGTAGGCCGCGGCCCGGAAGATCTCCCTCAGCTCCTCGTAGCTGGCGCCCCTCCGCAGGGGCGTTAGCAGGTCCTCCTCGTCGTCCCGCAGCAGGCACAGGCGGAGCTTGCCGTCCGCGGTGAGGCGCAGCCGGCCGCACTTGCTGCAGAAGGGCTCGCTGATGGGGCTGATGAACCCCAGGGTCCCCGCAGCACCGCGGATCCGGTAGGTCCGGGCCGGCTCCTCCCCGGACAGGTCCAGGGGCTCGAGAGGCCCGAAGGCGTCCTCCACCCGCCGCAGGGTCTCCTCCGTGCGTACCACCTGCCCCTCCGCGAAGTCCGCCACTTCCCCGAAGGGCATCATCTCGATGAACCGGACCTCCCAGGGGCGGTCCAGGGTCAGCGCTGCCAGGGGGACCACCGCGTCCTCGTTGAACCCGCGCACCACCACGGTGTTGAGCTTGATCGGACGCAGACCCGCTTCCTCCGCGGCCCGGATCCCGTCCAGCACGTCCTGGAGCCGGCCCCCGCGGGTGATACGCCGGAACTGTTCGGGGTCCAGGGTGTCCAGGCTCACGTTGACCCGCCGCAGACCTGCCTCCGCGAGGGGCCCTGCCAGCTCCCGCAGGCGGACACCGTTGGTGGTGAGGGCCACGTCCCGGATCCCCGGGATGGCCGCGATCCCCCGCACCAGGTCCACTAAGCCCGGCCGGACCGTGGGCTCCCCTCCCGTGAGCCGGACCTTGCAGACGCCCAGCTCCGCGGCGATGCGGGTGAGGAGGAGGATCTCGTGGTCCTGGAGCAGCTCCGCGGGCGGCCGGAACGCGATGCCGTCCGCGGGCATGCAGTACACACACCGGAGGTTGCAGCGGTCGGTGAGGGAGATCCGCAGGTCCCGAAGGGGACGGCCGTACTGGTCCCGCAAGGCGGCCTCCGCTGGTCCGTCGAAGGCAATTATAGCAGGGGAACCTCACTGCAGGAGGAGCGGCTATGGGAGGCGTCACGCTGCGGGTGGAGGGGAGGACCGCGGTGGTCACCGGTGCGGGCAGCGGGATCGGCCGCGCCATCGCCCTCACCCTGGCGCGCGCCGGCGCCGGGGTGTGCGTGGCGGACGTGGACGGACAGGCCGCCCGCCAGGTGGCCGCGGAAATTGCGGAGGCGGAAGGCCGTGCGGTGGCGGTCGCCGCAGACGTACGGGACCCCTCGGCGGTGCGGGCCATGGTGGACGAGGCGGTGCGCTCCTTCGGAGGCCTGGACATCCTCGTGAACAACGCCGGGCTGCAGCACGTCTGCCCGGTGCACCAGTTTCCTGAGGAGAAGTGGGACCAGCTGGTGGGGGTCATGCTGACCGGCACGTTCCTGTGCACCAAGTACGCGTTGCCCCACATGATGGCCCGCGGCTGGGGGCGGGTGGTGAACATCAGCTCCGCCCACGGGCTGGTGGCCTCTCCCTACAAGAGCGCGTACGTGGCGGCGAAGCACGGCGTGATCGGGTTCACCAAGGCCGTGGCGCTGGAGGTGGCCCGGTACGGGGTCACGGTGAACGCCGTCTGTCCCGCGTACGTTCGCACCCCGCTCGTGGAGGGGCAGATCGCGGACCAGGCGCGGGTCCACGGGATCTCGGAGGAGGAAGTGGTGGAGCGGGTCCTGCTGGAGCCGGCTGCGGTGAAACGCTTGCTGGAACCGGAGGAGGTGGCGAGCTTCGTCCTGTACCTGTGCACCGACCTCGGGGGCGGCATGACGGGAGCCGCCTACCCCGTGGACCTGGGGTGGACGGCCCGATGAGGCCCGTGCCGTTTTCCCCTGGGCAGCGAGCCGAGCTGCGGCGGACCGTCACGGAGGCGGACCTGGTGAACTTCGCGGGGGTGTCAGGCGACTTCAACCCCCTGCACACGGACGCGGTGTACGCGGCGAAGACCCGGTTCGGTCAACGGATCGCCCACGGCCTCCTGCTGGGCAGCTGGGTGTCCGCGGTCCTGGGGACCCGGCTTCCGGGCCCCGGGGCCATCCTGATGTCGTGCAGCCTGCGGTTCCTCCGGCCGACCCGCATCGGGGACACCGTCACCGCCTGGGCCGAGGTGGCCGCGGTACGGAACGACAGGCCCGTGGTGACCCTGCGGGTGGGCTGCACCAACCACCACGGGGAGGTGGTGGCGGAAGGGGAGGCGGTGTGCTACTGGGAACCGGTGGAGGGAGGGTGATGCGGCGCCTCCTGCTGACCTCCCTGCTCCTCCCCCTCGCGCTGGCCGGGCTCGCGCGGCCCGGGGCCGGGGTCGAGCCCGCGCTGCTGCACGAGGTCCTGCCGAACGGCCTGCGGGTGGTGGTGGCGGAGCAGCCCCACTCGCCCGCGGTCACCGTGGACGTGTGGGTGCGGGTGGGCTCGCGGGACGAGACCGACGAAACGAACGGGGCCGCCCACTTCGTGGAGCACATGCTGTTCAAGGGGACCCGCAGGCGCCCCGTGGGCCAGATCGCCCGGGAGGTGGAGAGCCTGGGAGGATGGACCAACGCGTCCACGGGCTACGACTACACCCACTACTACGTGGTGGCGCCCGCCGGGGCCGTGGACCGCGTACTGGACATCCAGGCGGACGCCCTCACGGACCCTACCTTTGAGCCCGCGGAGGTGGAGCGGGAGCGCGCGGTGGTCCTCCAGGAACTGAACCTGATCCACGACACCCCTGGCCGGTACGCGTTCTTCAAGCTCTTCAGCACCGCTTTCACCGTGCACCCCTACCGCCGGCCCGTGGGCGGTTCGCCTGAGGCGTTGCGGAGGATGTCCCGGGACCAGTTGGTGGGCTTCTACCGGGCTCACTACGGGCCCGCTAACGTGACCGTGGTGGTGGCGGGTGGCGTGGCGCCCCGAGCCACCCTGGAGGGGGTCCGGGCTCGGTTCGGCAGGTGGCGGCGGGAGGTGGCACGGCGTCCTGCGCCGCCGCGCGAACCGCCCCTGGACGGAGTCCGGCGGGCGGTGGAGCTCCGAGACGTGCAGGTCACGACCCTGGCTATGGGGTGGCTGGGGCCGGCGGTGAGCGACCCGGACCACTACGCCGTGGACGTGCTGGTGTACGCCCTGGGACGGGGGCGGGCCGCCCGCTGGGTCCGCAACCTCAGAGACCGGAAGCGGGTGGTGCAGGCCGTGTCCGTAGGCTTCCCCACCGCCAGGGACCCGTCGCTGGTGTTCGTGGTGGCGACCACCTCGGATCCGGACGAGTCGCGGGCGGAAGCCGCCGTTCGGGAAGAAGTCCGTCAGCTTCGGCGAGACGGCATCACCGAGGAAGAGCTGCAGCGGGCGAAAACGCTGCTGGAATCTGAAGCCCGCACCGAGCAGCACACCAGCCAGGGCCTTGCTGCTAGCCTCGGGTTCGCGGCCACCGTGGCCGACCTGGACTACCACCGAACCTACCTGGAGAACGTGCGGGCGGTCACCCGTCAGGACGTTCTGGAGGTGGCGCGCCGGTACCTGGACCCCGACCGCTACGCGCTGGTCGCGATCCGGCCGAGGAGGAGCCCGTGAGGACCGCGGCGGTGGTGGTGGCGGCCGTAGGGCTGGTGGCGGCGCTGCCCTCTCCCGCGCTGCCTCAACTTCCGGAGCCGGTGTTCTGGCACCTGCGCAGCGGCCTCCGCGTCCTCGCGCAGGAGCTGCCGGCCAACGGGCTCGTGGCCGTTTCGGTGCTGGTCGGTGCAGCGCCCCGGGTGGAAGAGCCCGGGCAGGCGGGGATCTCCATCCTGACGCGGGAGGTGATGCTGCGGGGCACGGTCCGGAGGACCGGAGACGAGGTGGCGGAAGTCCTGGACTCTTTAGGCGCGAGCCTGCGGGCGCTCACGGGGCCGGACCACACGGAGTGGACCCTGCTGGTCCCCGCCGAGCACGTGGACCCCGCGCTGGACCTCCTGGTAGAGGTCCTGACCCGGCCCAGGTTTGCCCCGGAGGACGTAGACTCGCAGCGCCGGATCACCCTCGTCCGCCTGCGGCAGCAGCAGGACCAGCCGCAGGCGCGGGCGGTGGAGCTGGTGAACGGCCTGCTGTACCGGTGGCACCCGTACCGTCACCCCCTCCTGGGCACGCCTGAAACCTTAGCGCGCCTCAGCCGGGACGACCTGGTCCGGTACCACGCGGCCTTCTACACCGCGCCCAACGTGGTGGTGTCCGTGGCCGGGGAGCTGCCGGTGCCGGTCGCGGTGGCTAAGGTGCAGCGGGCGTTTGCGGGCCTGCGCAACGACCCTCTGCCGCCCCGGGTCCGCCTGCTGGACGTCGCCGAGCGGGCCCTTGCGGAACAGCCCCGGTCGCGGCGGGAGGTGCGGGAGCCGCAACAGACCGCTTCCGCGTGGATCGCGGTGGGCTACCTCGGGGTCGGGGTAGGGCATCCGGACTGGCCCGCCCTGCGGGTCGCCGCCACCCTCTTGGGAGGAGGGATGGCGTCCCGACTGTTCCAGTCCGTGCGGGAACGGGAGGCGCTGGCGTACGCGGTGGGCGCCGGGCTTCCGACCCAGCGGGGCCCCGCGGCCCTCACCGTTACCGCGGGCGTGGAAGCCGCCAACGTGGACCGCGCGGTGGCCGCCATACTCCGGGAGGTGGAACGGCTCAGGACCGAGCGCGCTCCGGAGGACGAGGTGGCGAGGGCCCGCAGCCGGGTGGTGGGCCTGCACCTGCTGGACCACGAGGACCTGCGTCGCCGGGCTTTCTACCCGGCCTGGTACGAACTCTTGGGGGTGGGCTACCGCTTCGACGCGAGGCTGCAGCAGCTTGTTTCCCGGGTGACCGCGGCGGACGTACAGAGGGTGGCCCGCCGGTACCTGGTATCCCCGGCGGTGGCGGTGGTGGGTCCGGCCCGGTGAGGCGCTCCGCGGCCGGACCCACGCGCCGGGAGCTGTTGTGGCTGCTCGAACGCATCGGCCGCGAGGTCCCCGAGGCCCGCTCCCTCCACAGACGCCTGCAGGCCCGGCGACGGGCACCGCTGCTGTGGGTCCTGGTGCACACCGTCCTGTCTCACCAGAGCACCGGGGACCGCACCTACCGGGCGGGCCGCCGGGTCTACGCGCGCTACCGTTCCCTGGACCGGCTGGCTGGAGCCCGCGTGCCGGAGCTGGAGCCGCTGATCCGAGAAGTGGGGTTGGGCCGCCTGAAGGCGGCCCGCCTGGTGGCCCTGGCCCGGGCGGTGCGGGCCCGGTGGGGCGGTCTGCGCAGGTTCTCCGCGGTCCTGCGCTCCGGGCCCTTGGAGGACGCCTGGCGCGCCCTGCTGGACCTGCCCGGGATCGGGCCCAAGTCGGCGGCGGTGGTGCTCCTGTTCCGCTACGGGCGTCCCAAGTTCCCCGTGGACACCAACATCCTTCGCGTGGCCCAGCACCTGGGCTGGGTGCGCGGACGGGACCCAGAACTGGTTCGCTCGCACGTGGAGCGGGCGCTAGGTCCCGACCCCGAGGCCCTCCTGCGCGCCCACGCGTACCTCTTGGCCCTCGGGCGGGCCACGCAGCGAGGCCGCAGGCGAGACCTCTGGGAAAAGCCGACGGGCGGGCGCTTGAAGCCCCGCCCGCGGCCGAGTAGCATTTAAACAGATTTCGAAGCGTAGGTGTCCGGTGGATCGGCTGGCTGTCCGTGTGTTCCGCGCCCTCGGGGACCCCACCCGCTACCGCATCGTGCGGCTGCTGGCCCAGCGGGAGGAGGTGGCCTGCCGGGAGCTGGCCAAGCGCTTCCCGCTCAGCGCTCCGGCCCTGTCGCACCACTTCCGGGTGCTGCAGGAGTGCGGGCTGCTGCGGGTCCGCAAGGAGGGTCCGTACCATTACTTCCGGCTCAACCGCGCGCTGCTGGACCGCGTGCTGGGCCGGTGGGGGAGGTGGGAGAAAGGCTGACCCGCGAGGTAGTCCTGACGGCTTCATTTCCACGTTTTGCGAATTGCGGAACGAAGAAAGGAGGGAAGGACGGTGGACGTGCTGTTCCTGATCGGCCGGATCGTTCTGGGGGCTTACTACCTGTTCAACGCCTTCAACCACTTCAGCCGGACGGAGATGCTGTCGGGGTACGCGGCCAGCAAGGGGGTGCCGTCGCCGCGGGCCATGGTGCTGCTGACCGGACTCCTGCTCCTGGTGGGCGGGCTGTCCTTCCTTTTCGGGGTGTACCCGAGGCTGGGTGTGGCCGCAGTGGTGGTCTTCCTGGTCCCGGTGGCTTTCTGGATGCACAACTTCTGGGCCGTGCAGGATCCCATGCAGAAGACGATGGAGATGGTGAACTTCACCAAGAACCTGGCCCTGGCGGCAAGCGCGCTGATGTTCCTGGCCATCCCGGAGCCCTGGCCTTTCAGCGTGGGGTGGTGAGGATGGCGGAGTCCCTGTCGCCGGGAGGAGTGGTGCGGGCCTGGGCCGTAGCCTTGCTGGTCTCCGCGGGGGTGAACGAGCTGCTGCGGTCGGCCCTGTGGGAGCTGCTGGGCGTACCGGAGACGTTCCTGCCCTTCACCCGTCCCGCGGTGCTGTTGTGGACCACGGTGGGCGTCACCGGCGCCGCGGTGGCGTTCGCCCTGGTCGCCCGGTGGACCCCGGAGCCCGCGGCCACGTACCGGCGGCTTGCGGCCGTGGCCCTGCTGGTGTCGTGGATGCCGGACGCGTTCCTGCCGGGCTCCCCGCGGTTCCCGGAAGCCACCTGGCAGCTTGCAGCGGGCCTTGCGGTGCTGCACGTCCCGCCGGCGCTTCTCAGCGTGCTGCTGTTTCCGAAGTGGGGCCTGCGGACCGGCTAGGCCCCGCGGGGCGTGCTAAGCTCAAAAGGGAGCCGGCGTAGCTCAGCGGCAGAGCGGCGGATTTGTAATCCGCATGCCGGGGGTTCGAATCCCCCCGCCGGCTCCAGCCCCACGGGACCTGTAGCCTCAGGCGAGCCAACTCACGCAGTCGACGTGCCCGTCGTTCCGACGCCGTCCGGAAGTACTCCTCCTCGTGCCGATGCCTGAAACGTAGCGTGGAGCCAGGCGACCCGGATCGCGTTGGCAGCGGCGACCCTCCGAGTGAGTCCCTACTCGTACTGACTCACCACCACCTCCGTCACCAGGACGTACCGCTGGCGCTCGATGTCCACGTTGTTGACGTACACCGTGATCTGGCGGGCCTGCCGACCCAATGCCAGGGCGTCTACGGAATCGGACAAGGCGCGCTGGCCGTCCACGAACACGTGCATGACGTCGCCCTGTTTCGCGAGCGCGACCTCGTGGGGAGCACCGACCAGTGAGCCCGCCACGTCAGGCAGCCGTTTGCGTGCCCACTCGCCCACCCATCCGTTGTACCAGTTCACCCAGAAGGCGAACGGGGAGTCGCCCCGGCCGAGGTGCACGCGGAGCTCCGGGTCACCGCCACCACGCCTCTCCACATAGAAGGTGAACTCCACCGCGAAGTCGCGGCTGAAGTCGATGCCCGGGACCTCGCGCTCCAACCAGGTCTCTCCCCGGACGCCCGCGACCCACGTCCTCCCCTGGAACCGGACGCACTCGGCAGTCCCTCCCGAGATCCGCCACCCCGCGGGCTGAACCGAGCACCCGGAAAACGTCTCATGGAGCAGCACCCGGTTGCCCCGCTGGAAGCCGACCCTCGGCCGTTCGAGTCCCCCGGGCGGAGGGCTGGGCTGGGAGGGTTGGGCTTCCCGCGGCCGCCCCGGTTTGGGGCGCAGGGCGGGTTTGGCCTTCGAGACGAACTGGGCCACAGCCTCGAGGGTGACCTTGCCGATCAGCTGGGAGTCGAAGTTGCTCACGGAAACGTGCGTCCACCACGGCCCGACCCACACCGAAGCCGCACCCTGCTGGCCGCGCGCCTGTCCCTCGGGCCGGGCCACCACCGTGGCGGTCTCCGTGTCCACCACCACGCCCCGCAGGCGCGCGGTGGCGGTGATGGTGTAGACACAGCCCACGATGGGCAGGCACCCTCCCGTGTGGCTCTGGTCGAGCTGTTCCACCTCACCCATGATGACGTAGTCCGCGCCGGCCCGGGCAGCGGCGCGGCTCACGTCCGCGACGTCCAGCATCCCCCGGGTGTCTAGCCGTGCGGCTTCCAGGGCGGCACGGGTCTGCGCCCGAGACAGGACCCTCACGGAGGCCTCTTCCCTCAGGCGCGCGACGACACGGTCCGTGACGATTTCCGAGGCGGACGGCCAGCCGATGGACACCGCGAAGTCCACCACCATGACGGTGGGCCGGTCCTCCTGGCCGGGGGTTGGGCTTTGCAGGCTGGCCAGCAGCAGAGTTACCACGACTGCCAGAACCGCTCCGCGCATGGCGCCCCCTCCACCCATTCCGGAGCTTGGGGCTGGCACCCCTCGGGTGGAAGTATACTCCGCAGGAAGTTCGGGCCGGTAGCTCTAGCGGGTTGCAGGCGGTGTCAACCCTCGTTAGGGGGCGGGCGGCATCCAGACGCGCAGCCACTCTGCGAGATCCAGGAGCTTCCTCGCGGTCGCCGGCCGCCGTTCCCTCAGCGCCGCGCATCCCGGCCGCGCTTCCGCGATCAGCCTGGCCCCTGACGGCTACCTGGCGGGAATTTTTTCACCTACCCCCGCAGACCCACGTGCGGCGTGAAAGGCAGGAGTGGATTTCACGTCCCGAGTCGGTAGGCGATGCGCGTCGCGCCTACCTCACCACCAGGGTCCCCTTCTGGCCCGCGGTGTAGTGGCTGCCCCCGCCACCCCCGGTCAGGTGACACCCGATCTCAAACGTCCCCTTCCTGGTCGGGGTGAAGGTGAGGGTGACCTTCTTCCCCGGTTCCACCGCGACCTCGGACAGGCGTGTCCCGGCCACGACAAACTCACCGCGGCTGTGGACGAGGATCTCCCCCATGTCCCTCAGGTAGGTGTTGGCCAGCACGTAGTCCCACCACGCGCCGGTCCCCCTGGGGAGCGATGTGGGCCGAGGATAGACCATGAACACGTGGCTCACGAGTCCCTTGTTCTCCAGGACGAGGTCGACGGGCGTACCCGCCTCCACGGTGATCCTGTCCGGGGAAAACTTGTACTCGGTCATGGTCACATGGACCCGGGCGGAGGCGCCGAAGAGGAGGCCAGTATGAGACGCCGTTGTCTGGTCAGCCCAGCCGAAGACCAGGCCTGCAGTGAGCCCTGCCAGCAGGAGGGGCGGTCTCATGGCTCTCGCCTCCGCGATCGCCGTCGTGAGCTAACGCTGCCACTCCTCGTACGGGCTGTCAAGTAAAACAGGTCTCCCCGGTAGACCTCCATCGCTCAGAGGAGGGCCGCCGGACGCGGCGCACAGCTGCGGCACCTCCTCCCCTGGTGCGCTCTCGTTCAGCAGCCGGAGTTCGATTCGCGGGAGGTGATCGATCAGGTGGCGCGAGCAGGGACCTGCTGTTTCGTCGTCGGACGGCAGCGTCGGCTAGCGGACGCCGAGCAGGTCGGGGAACCACAGGGACAGGGCCGGCCAGTACGTGAGCAGCAGCAGGACCACCACCAGGGACGCCAGCAGGGGGAGCGCAGCCCTGGCGATCTGGCCCAGGGGGGCTTTGGCGATGTGGGAGGCCACGTACAGGTTCAGGGCTACGGGTGGCGTGAGGGTGCCGATGGATAGGTTCACGGCCATCACCACCCCGAACCAGACCGGGTCCCACCCGAACTTCGCCATCACGGGCATCAGAATGGGAAGGAATACGTAGAAGATGGAGATGGCGTCCAGGGCCATCCCCGCCAGCAGGAACAGGCCGTTCAGGAGGAGCAAAAGGACGTAGGGGCTGTCGGTGAGGCCGGCCACGGCCTTGGCGGCGCGGTCCATAACCCCGAGGGTGGCGCCCGTCCACGAGTACAGGCCCGCGAAGGCCACCACGGACATGACCACGGCGGAGGCCACGCCCGCCTCGAGGAAGGTATCGTACAGGTCCCGCAAGGTCACGTTCCGCTGGACCACAAGGCCCACAAAGAGCCCGTAGGCCACGCCCACCACCGCCGCCTCCGTGGGGGTGAAGATCCCGCTGTAGATCCCACCCAGGATGACCACGGGGGCCAGCAGGCCCCACTTGGCGTCCCAGGTGGCCCGGGCGATCTCGGGCAGGGTACCCCAGCGGTCTCCGCCCCAGCCCCGGCGCCGGCTGATGAGGTAAACGGGGATGGCAAGGGCCACCCCCATCAGCAGGCCGGGGACCACGCCCGCGGCGAACAGCCGGGGCACGGAGGTCTGGGTGATGACCCCGTAGACCACGAAGGCCACGCTGGGCGGGATGAGGACGTCGGTGGTGGCAGCGGCGGCCACCACCGCAGCCGCGAAGCTGACGTCGTAGCCACGGCGGACCATGGCGGGGATCATGAGGGTACCGATGGCCGCGGTGTCCGCGGGGCCGGTCCCCGAGATGGCGCCGAACAGCACGCAGCCGCCCACGGCCACGAGGGCCAGGCCACCCGGAACCGGGCCGATGAGGAGACTCAGCAGGTCCACCAGCTTGCGGGAGACGCCGACCCGGTCCAGGACGTAGCCCGCGAGGATGAAGAACGGGATGGCGAGCAGGGGAAACTTGGCGATGTTGGAGTACACGTTGGCCGCCATCACCTGCACCCCGAGCCCGTGGGTCCACAGAAACGCGAGGGCAGCGGCACCCACTGCGGTCAGGATCGGCGCGCCCAGGGCCAGCAGAACGAGGAACAGGCCGAAGAAGGCCAGGGTCGCGGTCATCCGCGCAAGGAGCGGTCCACGTGGAGTGCCGCCTGCAACGCCCGCAGGACCATCACCACCGCGAGCACGGGGACCCCGAGGGTGTACCACCACTGGGGCAGCGCCAGGGCTTCTGTGGTGGAACCCAGCTGCTGCTCCAGGCGGACCTGCTGCACGCCGTAGTAGGCCAGGGCGACGCACAGGACGCCGGTCGCTGCCGTGGAGACCCACAGGGCCGCGCGCCGGCCGCGCCGGGGAAGGTGGTCCACCACGAAGGTGAAGGCCAGGTGGGCGCCCCGGCGGAAGGCCACCGAGGCGCCCAGGAGGGTGGCCCACACGAAGGCGGCCAGGACGATCTCTTCGGTGAAGGCCAGGGCGTAGCGCAGGAAGTACCGGGTGATCACGTTGGCGAACGCGATGCCGAACATGACCACGAAGAGGAGGACGAGCCCCGCCTCCTCGAAGGCGTCCAGCCAGCGCCCCGGGACTCCTGCGCGGCCGTTCCGCGACACGTGCTTCCCCTGGCTAGCGGGTGTTCTGCACCACCTTCTCCGCGGCCTCCACCAGGGTGCGGCCGATCTCCTGCTTCCACTTGCGGTACACGGGCAGGGTGGCCTGCCGGAAGGCCTCCACCTCCTCCGGGGTCAGCACGATGACCTCCATGCCGTTCTTCCGGAGGGTCTCCAGCGCCTCCAGGGAGCCCTCCAGGCCAGCCCGGGCCTCCCGCTTCTGCCGGGCCATCACCTCCAGGGCGGTGCGCCGGACGATGTCCTTGTCCTGGGCAGAGAGGGCGTCCCAGGACTGCTTGGACATGCCCAGGATCAGGGGGTCCACCACGTAGTTCCACACCGTGATGTACTTCTGGGTGGTCCACAGCTTGAACGGGATGATCACGGAGTTCACCGGGTTCTCCTGACCGTCCACCGTCCCCTGCGCGAAGGCCGTCTGCGCCTCAGCCCAGTTCATGCTCACGGGGTTGGCGCCCAGGAAGCGGAAGATGTCGATGAAGATGGGCGAGCCCACCACCCGGATCTTCAGGTTCTGCAGGTCTGCAGGCCTGCGCACCGGCCGCACGGAGTTGGTGAGCTGGCGGAAGCCGTTCTCACCCCAGGCGAGGGGGACGACCCCCTTGGACTCGATGATCTGGAACAGCCGCTTGCCCACCTCGCTCTGCTGGACTGCGTCCAGGGCCCGGTAGGCTTTCTCCCCGGGGAAGAGGAAGGGCAGGGAGAACAGGTTCAGCTCCTTGACCTGAGGGGACCAGTTGATGGTGGACCCGATGGCGAAGTCCGCCACCCCCTGGACCAGGAGGAGGAACTCCGTGGTCTGCCGGCCAGCAAACAGCTGTCCGGCGAAGTAGGGTTTTACGTTGATCCGACCCTGGGTGCGCTCCCGCACGAGTTCCGAGAACCGTGTGGCCGCCTCTCCCCACGGACCTGCGGGGCCCACAACCACGCTCATCTTGAACTCGGGCTTGTACTGGCCGGGCGCTGACGCGGCCAGCAAGCCCACGACCAGCAACGCGATAGCCAGCGCGCTCGGGCGCCTCACGTTTGTCCACCCCCTTGAGGTTGTGGTGCGAAAAGAAGCCTTTCCATTATTCTCCCCTGGATCCCTGGCTCCTCCCGGTGTCTGACATCCACTATCGGACACCGGTACACTGAGTGTGAAACCCCCAAGGACCTGGAGGGAAGCCAATGCGCAGGTGGGTCTACATGTTCTGGGAGGGCAACGCCCAGATGAGGGACCTGCTGGGTGGAAAGGGGGCGGGTCTTGCCGAGATGACCCGGATCGGGGTCCCTGTGCCCCCGGGTTTCACCGTCACCACGGAGGCTTGCCGGGAGTACTACCGCCTGGGCCGTCAGTTCCCGCCCGGGCTGTGGGAGGAGGTCCAGGACGCCCTGCGGGAGGTGGAGGAGCGCATGGGGCGCCGGTTCGGGGACCCGGACCAGCCGCTGCTGGTGTCCGTGCGCTCCGGGGCCAAGTTCAGCATGCCCGGGATGATGGACACCGTCCTGAACCTGGGGCTGAACGACCGGACGGTGGAGGGCTTGGGCCGCATGACCCAGAACCCGCGGTTCGCGTACGACGCGTACCGCCGCTTCCTCCAGATGTTTGGGCGTATCGTCCTCGGCGTACCGGGCGAGAGGTTCGACGAGGTCCTCGAGGCCTACAAGCAGCGGGACGGCCAGCGGCGGCAGGATACGGATCTGACCGCGGAGGAGCTGCGGGAGATCGCGGAGCGCTTCAAGGCCATCATCCGGGAGCACACCGGCCAGGACTTCCCGCAGGACCCGTACGAACAGCTGCGCTTGGCCATCGGCGCGGTGTTCGGATCGTGGATGGGCCGGCGGGCGGTGGACTACCGGCGGGTCCACCGGATTCCCGACGACCTGGGGACCGCGGTGAACGTGCAGGCCATGGTCTTCGGCAACCTGGGCTGGGACTCCGCCACCGGGGTGGCGTTCACCCGGAACCCCGCCACGGGTGAGAAGCGGCTGTACGGGGAGTACCTGCCGAACGCGCAGGGGGAGGATGTGGTGGCCGGGATCCGCACGCCCAAGCCCCTGGACGAGCTGGCCCGGGAGATGCCGGAGGTGTACCGCGAGTTCGTGGAGGTGGCCCAGCGCCTGGAGCGCCACTACCGCGACGTGCAGGACGTGGAGTTCACCATCGAGCGCGGAAAGCTGTGGATGCTTCAGACCCGGGCCGGGAAGCGGACGGGAGCCGCCGCGGTGCGGATCGCGGTGGACATGGTGCGGGAGGGGTTGATCGACGAGCGCACCGCGGTGCTGCGGGTCGAACCGGAGCTGCTCGCTCAGCTCCTGCACCCCACGGTGGACGAGCAGGCGCGCCAGCACGCGCACCAAAACGGCCAGTACCTCACCCGGGGCCTGCCCGCCTCCCCCGGGGCGGCCAGCGGCCGCATGGTCCTGGACCCGGATCGGGCGGAGGAGCTGGCCAGCGCCGGCGAGCGGGTGATCCTGGTCCGCAGCGAGACCACCCCGGAGGACTTCCACGGGATGGTGGTGTCCCAAGCCATCCTGACCGCCCGGGGCGGGATGACGTCCCACGCGGCGGTGGTGGCGCGGGGCATGGGCAAGCCGTGCGTGGTGGGGGCGGAGGAGCTGGTGGTGGACCCGCAGGCGCGCCGCGTGCAGGTCAACGGCCGGCTGCTGGAGGAGGGCACGTGGATCACCGTGGACGGGAGTACGGGGGAGGTGTTCGTGGGCGAGCTGCCCACCCGGGAACCGCAGCTGGCGGGGGAGTTCGCCGTCTTCATGGAGTGGGCGGACCGGTTCCGCAGGCTGGGGGTGCGGGCCAACGCGGACACGCCCAAGGACGCGCGCAAGGCGAGGGAGTTCGGGGCAGAAGGCATCGGGCTGTGCCGCACGGAGCACATGTTCTTCGAGGGCGACCGCATCTACGCCATGCGGGAGATGATCGTGGCGACCAGTCCCGAGGAGCGGCGGGCGGCGCTGGCGAAGCTGGAGCCGCTGCAGCGGCAGGACTTTATGGAGATCTTCCGCGCCATGGACGGCTACCCGGTCACCATCCGGACCCTCGATCCGCCCCTGCACGAGTTCCTGCCTGCAGACGAGGAAGCCATCCAGGAGACCGCGCGGCGCATCGGGGTGAGACCGGAGGTCCTGCGCCAGAAGGTGGCGCAGCTGCGGGAGTTCAACCCCATGATGGGCCTGCGGGGCTGCCGGCTGGGAATCCTCTACCCGGAGATCACGGAGATGCAGGCCCGGGCCATCTTCGAGGCCGCGGCCGCCTGCCAGGCGGAGGGCGTGCACGTGGAGCCTGAGGTGATGATTCCGCTCGTCTCCGACGTGAACGAGCTCCGGCAGCAGGCCGAGATCGTACGGCGGGTGGCGGAGGAAGTGCAGCAGCGCACCGGGCAGCGCATCCACTACAAGGTGGGGACCATGGTGGAGGTCCCGCGGGCGGCCCTCCTGGCGGACCGGGTGGCGGAGGTGGCGGAGTTCTTCAGCTTCGGTACCAACGACCTCACCCAGTTCACCTTCGGCATGAGCCGGGACGATGCGGGCCGGTTCCTGCCCCGCTACCTGGACACCAAGCTGCTGCCCGAGGACCCCTTCCAGGTGTTGGACACTGACGGGGTCGGGCAGCTGGTGAGGCTCGGGACCGAGCGCGGGCGCCGCACGCGACCGGACTTGGTGGTGGGCATCTGCGGGGAGCACGGGGGAGAGCCGGCCAGCGTGAAGTTCTGCCACGCCGCGGGTCTAGACTACGTGTCGTGCTCGCCGTACCGGGTCCCCATCGCGCGCCTGGCCGCCGCGCAGGCGGCTTTGGGCGACCCGCTGCGGGACGTGTAGGAGTTTGGTCCGCCTCCCCCTACCCCGTCCTCTCGCGGCGGGTGTGTTCGTGCGCCGGGTGAACCGCTTTGCCGCAGAGGTACAGGTGGGGTCGGAGGTGTGGCCCGTGCACCTACCGAACTCCGGCCGCATGACGGAGCTCCTGGTCCCGGGGGCCGCGGTGCGGGTGGCGCTTTCCGGGACCGCTTCGGGGACCACGCGGGGAAGGCTGCTCCTGATCCGGCACCTGGGGCGCTGGGTGGGGGTGGACAGCCACTTACCCAACCGACTGTGGGGGCTGGCCCTGCAGCAGGGAGGGCTCCCGCCTGTGGTGGGCGTGCGGTCCTGGGAGCGGGAGGTCCGTGTGGACGGGGAGCGGGTGGACTTCCGCGTCCACACCCGTTCGGGTGACTGGCTGGTGGAGACCAAGTCGTGCAACCGGGTGGAAGCGGGAGTCGCCCTGTTCCCGGACGCCCCTACCGCCCGGGGCGCCCGACACCTGCGCCTGCTGGCGGACGTGGTCAGCAGGGGCGGGCGGGCCGCGGTGGTGTGGTTCGTGCAGCGCGACGACGCCCGTTGTTTGCGGGTGGACTGGCAGGCAGACCCTAGCTTCGCGGAGTCGGCTCACCGTGCGCGCCGGCGTGGGGTGAGACTTGTAGCGTACAGGTGTGCGGTCTCCGTGGCCGCGGTCACGGTCCTGGGGCGGGTCCCCGTGCTGACCGGGAAACGGCACGGGAGTTGCTGAGGGTGCGATTCGGCATGGACCGTTCCGCCCTCCGCGACAGGAAGCCACGGGTCCCCAGGGACCGCAGCCGGCTGCTGCTGGAAATCGTCCGGGTACTCCACGAGGGGATCGTGGAAGCGTCCTCGCTGCCGCAGCGGCTGGCGGACACCCTCTGCCGGGAGGGTGGGTTTGCCGGGGTGGCGCTGCTGCTCCTGGAGCCTTCCGGCAAGGCGTTGGTGGGAGTGGGACATTCCGGGATCTCCGCCCAGTACCCTGCGGGCCGTGTGCCACGGGGCCGGGGGCTGAGCTGGGAGGCGGTTCATAAGCGGCGGCCGGTGTACGTGACGAACCTGGCCGAGGACCCCCGGGTCTACGTGCCCGGAGGGGAGCTGAAGGATCCCCTAACCGGCCTGTTCCTCCCGCTGCTCGGGCGGGCGGATCCAGTGGGGGTCCTGGTGGTGCACGCTCCCGGTGTGAACGCGATCCCTCCGGAGGACCGGTCGTTCCTGGAACGGGTGGCCTCCCCGGTGGCCCTGGCGGTGGAGAACGCGCTGCTGTACGAACGCCTGGAGCGGGCGGTGGGCCTGCGGGACGAACTCCTGGAGGTCACCCGGGCGCTCGCGGCGGCGGAACTGGACGTGGCGGCGCTGTGCCAGAGGGTGGTCCGGGAGGCCGTTCGCTTGGTGCCCGGAGCCGAGAGGGCGAGTCTCTCCGTCCGGGAGGGCGAGGAGTTCGTGTTCGTGGCTGCGGTGGGCTACGACCTGGAAGGCCTGCGGGGGGTGCGGTTCACGGAGCAGGATCGGCTGCGGTGGTACGGGCTGGACGAAGCTTCCCTGCTGGCGGGCAGGCCGAGGTTGCTGTCCGGTGAAGAAGCCCGGCGGCGGGCTGTGGCCACCCCGCCGGTCCAGGGTTCAGACGCCATGGACCGCTACGGAGACCTGGGCACCTTGCAGATCACCCTAGGGGTCCCCATCGTGCTGGACGGCCGCCTGGAAGCCTTCCTCAACCTGGACAGCCACAGCGACCCCGACGCCTTCGGGGAGGAGTCCGTGGAGGTGGCCACCATTTTCGGCCACCAGGTGGCGGCGATCCTCAAAGGTGCCCGGCTCCGCGCCCTCCTGGCTCACCAGGCCACCACGGACGCCCTCACGGGCGTGTACAACCGTCGGTACATGGAGCAGCGGCTGCGGGAGGAGCTGGCCCGGGCGGGGCGTGGCGGAGGCGCGTTGTCCTTCGCCTTGCTGGACGTGGTGGGGCTCAAGCGGGTGAACGACACCCTGGGGCACGCGGCCGGCGACCTGGTGCTGCAGGAGGTGGCGGGGCAGCTCCGGGAGGCCGTGCGGGCTTTCGACGTGGTGTGCCGGTACGGTGGGGACGAGTTCGCGGTGCTGTTCCCCGACACCGGGCGCGCGGAGGCCGCTCGGGCCGTCAGGCGGGCCCTCAGGGCGCTGGCTGCCCGAGAGGGCGTGTGGGGGAAGGGGATCCCCGTGAGCGCAGGGGTGGCGGCTTTCCCCCACGACGGGCGTTCGGCGGAGGCGCTGGCCTCGATTGCGGACCGCCGCATGTACCAGGCACGCGAGCTGGGCGTGGACCTCTCCGCGGAGGAAGCCTGAAGGGCGCGTGTGCTGGCGGTGTGCGGGCGCGCTGCGGTTGCCTCGCACGCAGGCGTGCGCTAGCGGACCACCTGGTAACGGGCCAGTAGTTCCCCGCCGTACTCCCGGAGCTCCCGCAACGCGAGCCGCAGCGGCTCGCCCACCGGACCGGCCACGATCCGGCCCGCAGGCCCGCCCGCTACCAGCGGCGCCACCGTCAGGAACAGCTCGTCCACCAGTTTCGCTGCGAGCAGGTGCGCGTTCAGGCTGGGACCTCCTTCGCACAGGATCCGCCGCACTCCGCCTTCGTACAGCCAACTGAGGGCCTGAGGTAGGTCCACCGAGCCCCGGCCGAACGCCACCACCTCGGCCACCGGTTCCAAGGCGCGCCTCCGGAGGGGGTCGGCGTCCTCGGTGGTGACCACCACGGGGCGGTTGTGCGGGTCTGCGAACAGCTTGAGGGAAGGATCGAGGTGGAGCCTCGCGGAGACCACCACGAGCTGGGGTAAGGGCGCGAGCCCGCGCCGGCGCCTGCGTTCCTGGGCCTGCGCGTCCAGCCGGGGGGGGCCGTAGCCCTCGACCCGCACCGTGCCCGCGCCCACCAGGACCACGTCGCAGTGCTCCCGAAGCCTGCGGAAGGCCACTCGGTCCGCGGCCCCACCCATCCCCCGGGTCCGGCCCCCCAGGTGTGCCGCGCCGTCTGCCGTAGCCACCATGTCTAGATAGAGGAAGGGCCGGCCTGAAGGTTCCGGAAAGCGCAGGTCCGCGTACAGGTCCTCCAGGGCCTCCTCCCGACACTCCGGGAACAGTACCCGCACCACGCGTTCCACTTCCTCCCTCCCGCAGCGCTCCTCGGACTGCCGCCCCGGTCCTTGACAAGGGGGCGGTCCGATCCAGGATAATGCGTCCGCGATGACGAGCGGCAGTTCAGGTAGGCTGTCGAGATTCCGTCCCTCGCCTGCCTGGGGGTCGCCCGGCGCGACCTAGGCCCGGCCGCCCCGGCGCCCTTTGGCGGAGGGGGGCGCCTGGAGGCGAGCCGTGGTCACTGCCTTTCTCGACCCGCAGACGGTCGACATCGAGCGGCTCCGGTCTCTTTCCCCGCAGGAGCTCGCGGACTTCCTGCTGAGTCTGGACCCCCAGGGCCTCGCACACCTGGTGTCCCGTCTGGGCCAGGACGCGGTGGCGGAGCTGGTGGCCGAGCTGGACTCGCACGACGCGGCACGCCTGATCCTCAAGCTGAGCCGTGCGCAGGCTGCGGACGTGTTGGAGGAGATGCCCCCCGACGACGCCGCGGACGTCCTGGAAGAGCTCGCTCCCCAGGAGGCGGAGACCCTCCTCACAGAGATGGAGAAGGACCGGGCGAACGCCCTCAAGGGGCTGCTGGCCTACCCCGAGGGGACCGCAGGCAGCCTCATGACGCCCGACTGTATCACCGTGCGTCCGGACCTCACCGCCGCCGAGGCGCTCGCGGTCATCCGGCGGCTGGCCGAGGACGCGGAGACCGTGCACTACGTGTACGTCACCGACCCCGAGACCCAGCGGCTGCTGGGCGTGCTGTCCCTGTACCGGCTCGTGTTCAGCCGGCCCGATACCCTGGTGCGGGACCTCATGACCCGCGACGTGATCAAGATCCGGGCGGACGCTCCACAGGAGGAAGCGGCCCGGCTGGTGCAGCGGCACGACTTCGTTTCCCTGCCGGTGGTGGACGGCGAGGACCGCCTGCTGGGCATCATCACGGTGGACGACGTGCTGGACGTCCTGCAGGAGGAGTTCACCGAGGACTACGCGCGGCTGGTGGGAACCGACGCGGAGGCCATGGCGCGCCGGAGCCCCCTGCAGGCCGCGCGGTTGCGGCTGCCGTGGCTGCTGGTGACCCTCGGGGTGGAGCTGGCCGCGGGGTTCGTGATCGCCCGCTTCGACGAGGTGCTCAAGCAGGTGATCCTGCTGGCCTCCTTCATGCCCATCATCTCCGCCATCTCGGGGAACGTGGGCCTGCAGGCTGCCGCCATCGTGGTGCGGGGCCTCGACACCGGTCACGTGACCCTCCGGGGCTGGTGGGCCGCGGTGCGCAAGGAGCTGGCCACCGCCTCGCTCATGGCCCTGGTGATCGGTTCCATCCTGGGCAGCATCGGCGTGGCGTGGTCGGGCAAGGCGTCCTTCGGGCTGGTGATCGGAGCCGCGCAGGTGACGGCCATGCTGACCGCGGGGCTGATGGGGACCCTGTTCCCCCTGGTCTCCAAGCGGCTGGGGTTCGACCCCGCCACCACCGCGGGCCCCTTCGAGACGGCGTTCCAGGACGTGGTGGGGTTCGCGGTGTTCCTGTGGCTGGCGTCCCGGCTGTTGCACTTCCTCCAGTAGGGGATCGCGGTGGCCGTATACAAGGCGGAGGGGGTGGTACTGGGCCGGCACGGGCTGGGGGAGGCGGACCGTGTGCTGGACCTGTTCACCCGGGAGTTCGGACGGCTGCGGGCGAAGGCCAAGGCTGTGCGCCGGACCACCAGCCGGCTGGCGGGCAAGCTGGAGCCCTTCACCCACGCCCGGTTCCTCCTGGCCCGGGGCCGGGCTCTGGACGTGGTGGCGCAGGTGGAGGTGGTGGACGGCCACGCGGACCTGCGGGAGGACCTACACCGGTTGGGCTATGCGTGGCTTCTGGCGGACCTCACCCTGCAGCTGGTACCGGAGGCGGAGCCTCACCCTGAGGTGTTTGGGCTCCTGCTGGACGGCCTGGAGCTGCTGCGGCGGTACGAGCCGGGGCTGGTCGCCAGCTGGTTCGGGCTGAGGCTGTTCGACGAGCTGGGCTACCGGCCCTCGCAGGACCGCTGTCCGTCCTGCGGGGCGCAGGCCCGGGGAGACCTTTGGAGCCCCTTGTTGGGCGGTTTCTGCTGCGCCCGTTGCGCGGAAGGCGACCCGCGGCACGTGCGGCTCGGTGGAGAAGCCGCGGGGGCGGCGCGGTTCTTGGCCCGAGCCTCAGCTGAGGAGGTGGCGCGGCTGAGGGTGTCCGGCCGTGCGGCCACCCGGCTGGTGGCGGCAGTGGTCTCGTACGCGGAGGCGAGGGCGGATCGGCCGCTGCGGGCGGCGCGGGTGCTGCAGGCGCTGGAGCGGTAGGGGGAAACGGGCAGGCGGCGTCGAACCTCACCGTGGGAGGTGCTCGCATGGAAGTGGACCTGGAGCAGGCGAAGCGGGCTCTGGCGGTGGTGGCCGAGGCCCTCAGCCAGTGCCGGGGAGTGATCCGGCAGGACCGCAGCGGGATGCTGCGCATCCGGACCGAGGAGAAGACCATCGAGCTGCCGGTGCTGTGGGCCGCGGCGGGCCTGGTGGCGTTCGCGGTGGCCTCGGTGCTGGCCAGCTGGCCCACGGGCAGGGCGCGGGAGGAGGAGCCCCTGGGCATCGGCTAGGGCAACGGACGTAGTTTGCACGCAGCCCGGAGGTTGTGTAAAGTCGAGGTCCGAAGGAGGCAAGGACGGTGAGGCGCGGTGGAGGCGCCGCCAAGCGAGCCCGGGGCGGGTGGAACCGGGCCGGCGTGCCACCGCGTGGCGCACCCGAGCCGGAGGCTTCAAGCCCGCGGGCGTAGAGCCTCCCGGAAGCCCCCCGTGAGCGGGGCGTAGAGGGCCGGCCGCCGGAGTTTTGCGGCGTTCCGGAACCAGGGTGGGACCGCGGAGACCCTCCGTCCCTGGGCGGAGGGTCTCTTCTTTCGTGGAGGGAGCAGGTGCTGTTCCAGGAACTGATCCTGGCCCTTGACCGTTTCTGGTCCGACTACGGCTGCGTCCTGCAGCAGCCGTACGACGTGGAGGTGGGGGCAGGGACCAAGCACCCGGCCACGTTCCTGCGGGCCCTGGGCCCCGAGCCGTGGAAGGTGGCCTACGTGCAGTTCTCCCGCAGGCCCCAGGACGCCCGCTACGGCGACAACCCGAACCGCTTGGGTGCCTACTACCAGTACCAGGTGATCCTGAAGCCCTCCCCGGACGACGTGCAGGAGGTCTACCTGCGCAGCCTGGAGCACCTGGGGGTGGACCTGCGGCGGCACGACGTGCGGTTCGTGGAGGACGACTGGGAGGACGCGAGCCTCGGCGCGTGGGGCGTGGGCTGGGAGGTGTGGCTGGACGGCATGGAGATCACCCAGTTCACGTACTTCCAGCAGTGCGGCGGGCTCGACTGCCGGCCCGTGTGCGCGGAGATCACCTACGGGCTGGAGCGGCTGTGCATGTACCTGCAGCGGAAGAGCAGCGTGTTCGAGCTGGAGTGGGCGCCCGGGGTCACCTACGGAGAGCTCCGTCGCCAGGAGGAGGTGGAGTGGAGCCGCTACGGCTTCGAGGTGGCGGACACAACCAGGCTGCGCATGCTGTTCGAGGCGTGCGAGCAGGAGGCGCTGGCGGCGCTAGAGACGGGGCTGGTGCTGCCGGCCCACGACTACGTGCTGAAGTGCTCCCACCTGTTCAACCTGCTGGATGCCCGCGGCGCGCTGAGCGTGAGCGAGCGCGCTTCCCTCATCGGACGGTGCAGGAGGCTGGCGCGGCAGGTGGCGGAGGCCTACGTGCGCCAGCGGGAGGAGGCGGGGTTCCCGCTCCTGCAGGAGGCGGCCCGTGCCTAGCCTGCTGCTGGAGGTCGGGACCGAGGAGCTGCCCGCCCGGTTCGTGGAGCCGGCCCGGGCGCAGCTGGAGGAGGTGGTGCGGGCCGAGCTGGACCGGGAGCGCCTTCCGGCGCGGGAACTGCGGACGTGGGCAACGCCCAGGCGCCTGGCAGTGCTGGCGTCCGGCGTCCCGGACCGGCAGCCGGACACCGAACAGGAGGTCCGCGGTCCGGCTGTCCATGTGGCTTTTGACCGGCAGGGCCGTCCTACCGCGGCCGCGGTGGGCTTTGCCCGCAGCCAGGAAGTCCCGGTGGACTCCCTGGAGCGCAGGTCCACGCCCGCAGGCGAGTACGTGTTCGCCCGCCGGGCGGTGCCGGGGCGGCCGGCCGTGGAGGTGTTGAGGGAACTCCTGCCCCGCGCCATCACTTCCCTGACCTTCCCGAAGACCATGCGCTGGGCAGGCTACGACGTGCGGTTCGCGCGGCCCGTGCGGTGGATCGTGGCCCTGCTGGACGACCAGGTGGTTCCCTTCGAGCTGGCGGGCGTGCGGTCCGGGCGGCTCACCTACGGTCACCGTCACCTCAGCCCCGGACCCCACGAGCTGGCCCACGCGGAGGAGTACGAACCGGTCCTGGGGCGCGCGTACGTCCTGGCGGACCGAAGGGCCCGCCGCGCGGAGGTCGTCCGGCAGGTCCAGGCGTGTGCCCGCGAGGTACGGGGCGAGGCAGAGCTCGCAGAGGACCTGGTGGACGAGGTCACGGACCTGGTGGAGTGGCCCACGGCGTTTCTGGGCCGGTTCGACCCGGAGTTCCTGGAGCTCCCCGAGCCGGTGCTGGTGACCGTCATGCGCCACCACCAGCGGTACTTTCCCGTCCGGCAGTCCGGACGGCTGGTGAACGCCTTCGTGGGCGTGCGCAACGGGGACGAGGTGGGGCTGGACACCGTCCGGGAGGGCAACGAGTGGGTGCTGCGGGCCCGGCTGGTGGACGCGCGGTTTTTCTACCACGAGGACCGCAGACGGCCTCTGGAGGAGTGGGGGAAGCGGCTGGAGCTGGTGACCTTCCACGAGAAGCTCGGGTCCGTGCACGAAAAGGTCGGACGGCTGGTGGCGCTGTGCGGCTGGCTGGCGCGGCACACGGGGCTGGACGCCTCGCAGGCCGGCTCCCTCCAGCGGGCCGCGGCGCTGTCCAAGGCGGACCTGAGCACCCACATGGTGGGCGAGTTCCCGGAGTTGCAGGGCGTGGTCGGTTCCATCTACGCCCGCCTGGACGGCGAGCGGGAGGAGGTGTGCCAGGCCATCGAAGAGCACTACCGGCCCCGGGGCGCGGGTGACCGGCTGCCGGCGAGCGACCTGGGGGCTCTGCTGGCCGTGGCGGACCGGGCGGACACCCTGGCCGGGTTCATCGGCGTCGGGATCGTGCCCACGGGCTCCGCGGATCCCTACGGGCTGCGACGGGCGGCTTCCGGGTTGCTGGACATCCTGCACGACCGGCGGGAACGGCTCCCGGTGGATCTCGCAGCCCTTGTGGAGACGGCCCTGCAGGGATACGGCGGAAGGCCCGAGTTCTCGGGTGCCGACCGGCGGCTGGGGGAGTTCCTGGCGGACCGGGTGCGGGCGTGGCTGCTGGAGCGGGGTTTCGCCCACGACGTGGTGGACGCGGTGCTCGGGGGGTACTCGGGCATCCCAGACTTCGTGGACGCGGTGGCCCGTGCGGAGGCCCTTTCAGAGTTCCGGACGCGACCGGAGTTCGCCGCGGCCTACGAGGCCTTCGACCGCGCCTACCGCATCTGGGACAAGCAGACACGGGAGTCCCCCTCGCCGCTGGAGCAGCCCGCGGAGCTGGCCCTGGATCGCGCCCTGGACCGCGCGGGGCCCCGCGTGGGGGAGCTGGTCCGCTCCAGGGCCTATCTGCGAGCGCTGGCAGAGCTGGGCGGGCTGCAGCCGCACGTGGCCCGGCTGTTCGACGAGGTCCTGGTCAACGACCCGGACCCCCAGGTGCGTGCCCGCCGCCACGCGCTGCTCGGCCGCGTGGTAAACCTGTTCTGGAAGGTGGCGCACCTGGAGTACCTAGTCGTCACGCGGGAGCCCTGATTGGACCTCAGCCGCATCCGCGAGCGGATCGAGGAGGAAGAGGCCCGCCGGCTATCCCGGTGGGCGGCCCTGGCGCGGAACTCCCGGGGCCGGGAGCGGCCGGAGCCGGAGGACGACCTGCGGACCTGCTTCCAGCGGGACCGGGATCGGATCGTCCACAGCAAGGCCTTCCGACGGCTCAAGCACAAGACCCAGGTGTTCCTGTCCCCGGAGGGGGACCACTACCGTACCCGACTCACCCACACGGTGGAGGTGGCGCAGATCGCTCGGACCATCGCCCGGGCGCTGCGGCTCAACGAGGACCTCACGGAGGCCATCGTCCTGGCCCACGACCTGGGTCACCCGCCCTTCGGGCACGCGGGGGAGGAAGCTCTGGACCAGGCCATGACCGCGTGGGGCGGATTCCGGCACTACGACCAGAGCCTGCGGGTGGTGCAGCTCCTGGAGCGCCGCAGACGTTCGGACGGCACGTGGGAATGGGGCCTGAACCTCACGTGGGAGGTGCGGGACGGGATCGGCGCCCACAGCAAGGGCATGGCGGACCTGGGGGAGGAGGAGGCAGGCCTGCCGCAGACCCTGGAGGGCCAGGTGGCACGGCTGGCGGACCGCATCGCCTACGTGCACCACGACATGGACGACGCGGTGCGCGCGGGCCTTCTGAAGGAGGAGGAGATCCCCGCGGACGTGCGGGAGGTCCTGGGGCCCACCCGGGGGCGGTGGCTGGACACCCTGGTCCGGGACGTGGTCATCCACAGCGAGGACCAGCCGCGGATCCGCATGAGCGAGCCCGTCCGGCAGGCCCTCAACCGGCTGAAGGATTTCCTGTTCGAGCGGGTGTATCTGAACCCCCAGGCGAAGGGCGAAGAGCCCCGGGCCAAGCGCCTGCTCCGGATGTTGTTCGACTACTACCTGGAACACCCCGACGAGGTGACGGAGGAGTACCGGGAGCTGCTGGATCGCGGGGAGCCACCGCACCGGGTGGTGTGTGACTTCCTCGCGGGCATGACGGACCGCTACGCGGTCCGGAAGGCGGAGCAGCTGTTCGTCCCGAAGAGTTGGGAACTGTGACCTTCGCGCCCTCGGGCGCGCGGCGGAGGTGAGAGCGTTGGACGCGACGTGGTGGGCTCCCCTGGCGGGGGTAGTGAGTCTGGTCTACGCGGGCTACCTGGCTGCCTCTGTGGCGCGACGTGAGGTGGGCACGCCGCAGATGCGGGACCTGATGGACGCCATCCACGAGGGGGCCATGGCGTTCCTGCGAAGGGAGTACCGGGCCATCGCGGTGTTCGTGGCGGTGCTGTTCGTGATCCTGGCCGCGCCGGGCCTGGTGCCGCAGATCACCCCGCAGACCGCGGTGTGCTTCGTCCTGGGCGCCGCCTGCTCCATCCTGGCGGGCTTCTTCGGCATGCAGATCGCCACCCGGGCCAACGCCCGGACCGCCAACGGCGCCCGCAAGGGGCTGGCGGAGGCCATGCGGGTGGCCTTCCCGGGCGGCGCGGTGATGGGGATGACCGTGGTGGGGCTGGGGATCCTGGGCGTGGGGCTCCTGTTCCTTTGGCTGCGGGACCCCAACCAGGTCATCGGGTTCTCCCTGGGTGCCTCGTCGGTGGCTTTGTTCGCCCGCGTGGGGGGCGGCATCTACACCAAGGGCGCGGACGTGGGCGCGGACCTTGTGGGGAAGGTGGAGGCCGGGATCCCGGAGGACGACCCGAGGAACCCCGCGGTGATCGCGGACGCCGTGGGCGACAACGTGGGGGACGTGGCCGGGATGGGCGCCGATTTGTTTGAGTCCTACGTGGGCTCGGTGATCGCGGGGCTGGCCATCGGGCTAGCGCAGCACGGCGAGCGGGGGGCAGGCCTGGCCCTGGGGCTCGCGGCGGTGGGCGTGGTCTCCGGCATCCTGGGGACCTTCTTCGTGGGAGCGGGCGGGGCGCGCAACCCGCAGGCGGCCCTGCGGGCGGGCACGTTCGCGTCCGCGGCCTTCATGGTGGTGGGCTCCTACCTGGTGACCCGGGCGCTGTTCGGCGACCTGCGGGCCTTCTGGGCCACCGCGGTGGGTCTTTTTAGCGGGATCGTGATCGGGCTGGTGGCGGAGTACTACACCTCGGGCCGGGAGGTGCAGCGGCTAGCGGACTCCGCCCGCACCGGCCCCGCCACGGTGATCATCGCGGGCACCGCCCTGGGCATGCTGAGCACCGTGGTGCCGCTGGTGGTGATCGCCCTCTCCACCATCGTCGCCTTCCGGCTGGCGGACTTCTTCGGCATCGCGCTGGCGGCCATCGGCATGCTGTCCATCACGGGGATGACGGTGTCCGTGGACGCCTACGGGCCCATCGCGGACAACTCCGCGGGGATCGCGGAGATGGCGGGCCTGGGACAGGACGTGCGGGGCGTCGCGGACCAGCTGGACGCCGCGGGCAACACCACCGCCGCCATCGCCAAGGGGTTCGCCATCGGCTCTGCGGCCCTCACGGCCCTGGCCCTGTTCTTCTTCTACCGGCAGGCGGTGGGGCTGGAGGCCATCAACATCATGGACCCTGACGTGACCGCCGGCCTGTTCATCGGCGGGATCGTCCCGTTCCTTTTCGCGGCCCTGGCCATGCGGGCGGTGGGCCGGACCGCGGAGCTCATGGTGAACGAGGTGCGCCGGCAGTTCCGGGAGATCCCTGGGCTGCTGGAGGGCCGGGCACGGCCCGAGTACGCGCGGTGCGTGGACATCGCCACCGCGGGGGCCCTTCGGGAGATGGTGGTCCCGGGGCTGTCCGCGGTGGCCATCCCCCTGGTGGTGGGGTTCGTGCTGGGCAAGGAGGCACTGGGAGGCCTCCTGGGTGGCGCCATCGTGACGGGGGTCCCTCTGGCCCTTTACCTGGCCAACAGCGGGGGGGCTTGGGACAACGCGAAGAAGTTCATCGAGGAGGGCCACCACGGCGGGAAAGGCTCCGACGCCCACAAGGCCGCGGTGATCGGCGACACCGTGGGCGACCCGTACAAGGACACCGCGGGTCCGTCCCTCAACATCCTCATCAAGCTGATGACGGTGGTAGCCCTGGTGTTCGCGCCCCTCTTCCGCTGAAGGCGGCGGGCCGGCGGCGGTTGCCGGCCCGCAGCGCTAGATGCGAACATAGATTCGGACATGGCCGCCCAGGCATCACGGGAGCTCGTGCGTGCCCGCACCGACATCGTGGAGCTGGTGTCGGCATACGTCACCCTGCGCAAGCAGGGCCGGCGCTATGTGGGCCTGTGCCCGTTCCACAGTGAGAAGACCCCCAGCTTCACCGTGGACCGGGAGCGGGGCCTGTTCTACTGCTTCGGGTGCGGGGCCGGCGGGGACGTGTTCGAGTTCGTCATGCGGGTCCACGGCCTCTCCTTCCCCGAAGCCCTCCGGGAGCTGGCACGCCGGGCAGGGATCCAGCTCGAGGAAGTCCCCGAGCACCGGAAGGGGGAGTGGGAACGCTGGCTCCGGGCTGCGGACGGCGCCGTGGCTTTCTTCGAGCGTTCCCTGGCACACCCCGAGACGGGCCGCCTGGCCCGGGAGTACCTGGAGCGGCGGGGCGTGGACGCGTCCACCATCAGGCGCTTCCGCCTGGGCTACGCCCCGGACGGCTGGGACTTTCTCCTCCGACACCTCACCGCCCAGGGGTACGAGCCACGGCTGCTGGAGCGCCTGGGGTTGGTCCACCCCCGGGCAGACGGCGGGTGGTACGACGCCTTCCGCCACCGTTTGGTGTTCCCCATCTTCGACCCCCAGGGCCGCCCAGTAGCCGTGGGGGGACGTGCCCTCCGGGAGGGCGACCAGCCGAAGTATCTGAACTCCCGGGACAGTCCCCTGTTCTCCAAGGCCAGGACGCTGTACGGGCTGCACCTGGCCCGGGAGGCCCTGCACCGGTCAGGCCGGGCCGTGGTGGTGGAGGGGTACATGGACCTGGTGGCGTGCCACCAGTACGGCATCGAGGAGGCGGTGGCCACCCTGGGCACGGCTCTGACCGTGGAGCAGGCACAGCTCCTCCGGCGGCACTGTCCGGCGGTGGTCCTGGTCTACGACTCCGACGAGGCCGGGCGGCGGGCGGTGGAGCGGGCCCTACCGGTGCTGGAGCAGGTCGGGCTAGAGGCCCGGGCCGCGGTCCTTCCGGAAGGGCTGGACCCGGACGCCTTCCTGAGGGCGTACGGACGGGACGAGTTCCTCCGGCGGCTGGACGGGGCGCTGCCTGTCGTGCACTTTGCCCTGGAATCCAGCCTGCGCCGCCACCCGCAGACCCCAGAAGGAAAGGTCAGGGTGGTGGACGAAGTTCTCCCCCTGGTCGCCAGCATCCGCCACGACGTCGCTCGGTCCGAGCACATCCGCCAGCTGAGCCAGCGTCTGGGGATTCCGGAGGATGCGGTGCGGGCCCGGCTGCGCGCTTTGCGGCGCCACCAGGCCCGCCCCGGCCAGGAGCCGGACCCCGTGCGGGCGGCGGCCGAAGCGAGCGCCCAGCAGCTGGCCGAGCAGCACCTGCTGCAGCGGATGCTGGACGAGGAGGGAGCCCGGGTGCGGCTGCTGCAGGTCCTCCGGGAGGAGGACTTCACAGACCCCCTCCATCGGGAGGTGTTCCTGGCCCTCCGCCACAGCGGCGACGTCCACGCGGTGCGGGAGGCGGTCTCCGAGGCCGCCCGACAGGTAGTCCACCGGCTGTGGTTCGGGCCCCGTCCCGCCCGGCCGGACGAGGACGGCTGGGTGGCACGCATCCGGGCTGAGCAGCGGCGGTGCCGACGAGAGAAGCTCGTGGCGGAGATCGCCCGGGCCGAGCGGGCGGGGGAGCTGGACCGGGTTCGGGCAATGCAGGAGGAGCTGAAGGCCCTGGTGGAGTAGCGGGAGGAAGTCGGATCCGTCTGTCGTTGTAGCTTGAGGTGGGCCCAGGGGCCCACGGTAAGGAGCGTCGGGTTCATGGCTCGGGAAAAGGCACAGCGCGCGGTTCCCCCGCGGAAGAAGCCCGTGGTGGACGTGCGGCCCCTCAGCGAGGACCTCTCGCCGGAGCTGCGGGAGCTCATCGAGCTGGGCCGCAAGAAGGGCTTTTTGCTGTACGAGGAGATCGTCAAGGCCATCCCCGCGGTGGAGCAGAACACGGAGGAGAGCGAGCGGGTGTTCAACCTCCTCCAGGAGATGGACATCGCGGTCAAGGACAGCGAGGAAGAGGAGGAGGAGCAGGAGAAGGCCGCGGAGCTGGAGCCCCTGGAGGGCATCTCCATCGATGACCCGGTCCGGATGTACCTGAAGGAGATCGGCCGGGTTCCCCTGCTGACCGCGCAGGAGGAGGTGGAGCTGGCCAAGCGCATGGAGCGCGGGGACGAGGAGGCCAAGCGCAAGCTCATCGAGGCGAACCTGCGGCTGGTGGTGGCCATCGCGAAGAAGTACGTGGGCCGCGGGATGCTGTTCCTGGACCTGATCCAGGAGGGCAACCTGGGCCTGATCCGGGCGGTGGAGAAGTTCGACTGGCGGAAGGGCTTCAAGTTCAGCACGTACGCCACCTGGTGGATCCGGCAGGCCATCACCCGGGCGCTGGCGGACCAGGCCCGCACCATCCGGATCCCGGTGCACATGGTGGAGACGATCAACAAGCTGGTGCGGGTCTCCCGGCAGCTGCTGCAGCAGAAGGGCCGCGAGCCCACCCCCGAGGAGATCGCGGAGGAGATGAAGCTGCCGGTGGAGCGGGTGCGGGAGATCATGAAGATCGCCCAGGAGCCCATCTCCCTGGAGACCCCTATCGGGGAGGAAGAGGACAGCCACCTCGGGGACTTCATCGAGGACGCGGACGCTCTCGCCCCCGCGGAGGCCGCCAGCTACACCATGCTGAAGGAGCAGCTGGAGGGGGTGCTGGAGACCCTCACCGCCCGGGAGCGTAACGTCCTGAAGCTGCGGTTCGGCCTGGAGGACGGCCGGCCCCGGACCCTGGAGGAGGTAGGGCGGGAGTTCGGCGTGACCCGCGAGCGCATCCGGCAGATCGAGGCCAAGGCGCTCCGCAAGCTCCGCCACCCCTCCCGCAGCAAGAGGCTGAAGGACTTCATCGAGTAACCGGACCGCGTTTCCGCGGTCGGGAGGGTTCCCTTGAGGGGAGAGATCAAGGACGCCGCGCTGGCGCCCTCAGGTGTCCTGCGGGTGGAGTGGGCAGACGGGCAGATGCCGGTCCTGCGCCGCATCCGGGAGCGGTTCGCCCGGGAGCGGCCCCTGGAAGGGGTGCGGGTCGCCGCCTGCCTGCACGTGACCACGGAGACCGCCAACCTGGTGCGAACCCTGGTGGCGGGCGGGGCCCAGGTGGCGTTGTGCGCCAGCAACCCCCTCTCGACCCAGGACGACGTAGCCGCCGCCCTGGTGGTGGAGTACGGGGTCCCCACCTTCGCGGTCCGGGGCGAGGATCGCACCACGTACTACCGGCACATCCAGCAGGTCCTGGATACCCGCCCCCACCTCACCCTGGACGACGGGGCGGACTTAGTCACCACGCTCCATCGGGAGCGCACGGACGTACTGCCGGGCGTGCGGGGCGGGACGGAGGAGACCACCACGGGGGTTGTCCGGTTGCGGGCCATGGCGCGCTCGGGCGCCCTGCGCTACCCCATCGTGGCGGTCAACGACGCGAAGACCAAGCACTGGTTCGACAACCGGTACGGCACCGGGCAGTCTGCGGTGGACGGGATCCTGCGGGCGACCAACGTCCTGCTGGCGGGCCGCACGGTAGTGGTCTGCGGGTACGGGAGCTGTGGCCGCGGGGTCGCCGCCCGGGCACGGGGCATGGGCGCCCACGTGCTGGTCACGGAGGTCGATCCCCTGGCGGCCCTGGAGGCGGTCATGGACGGCTTCCCCGTGGTCCCCATGGCGGAAGCGGCCCGGCGCGGTGAGGTGTTCGTCACCGTCACGGGCAACCGTGATGTCATCCGGCGCGAGCACTTCGAGGTCATGCGGGACGGTGCGGTGCTGGCGAACGCCGGCCACTTCGACGTGGAGATCGACGTGGCGGGTCTGCGGGCGCTGAGCACCCGCACGCGTCGGGTGCGGGAGCACGTGGAGGAGTTCACCCTCCCGGACGGGCGGCGGCTGTACCTGCTGGCGGAGGGACGCCTGGTGAACCTCGCCGCGGCCGAAGGACACCCCGCGGCGGTCATGGACATGTCCTTCGCGAACCAGGCGCTGTGCGTGGAGTGGCTGGTCCGGTCTGCGGGCGAGCTGGCCCCCCAGGTGTACCCGGTCCCGGAAGAAATTGACCGACAGGTGGCCGCGCTCAAGCTGGAGGCCATGGGGGTGCGGATCGACCAGCTCACTCCCGAGCAGCGACGGTACTTGGAGTCCTGGGAGGAGGGGACGTAGGCAGGGGCCCTGGGGGCAGCGGTGCGGCTGGGAGTGGTCTTCCCGCAGACGGAGATCGGCAACGACCCGGGCGCGGTGCGGGCGTACGCGCAGGCCGTGGAGGCGCTCGGCTACGACTACCTCCTGGCCTACGAGCACGTCGTGGGTGCCCACCCCGAGCGACTGCGGGACCTGGGCCGTGAGCCACCGTACACCCACACCTCGCCCTTCCACGAGCCGTTCGTGCTGTTCGGGTTCCTGGCGGCGGTCACGTCCAGACTGGAGCTCACGACCGGGGTTCTGATCCTGCCCCAGCGCCAGACCGTGTTGGTGGCCAAGCAGGCCGCGGAGGTGGACGTGCTGAGCCGTGGCCGGCTGCGGTTGGGCGTGGGGCTCGGCTGGAACCCGGTGGAGTACGAGGCGTTAGGGCAGAACTTCCGGAACCGGGGCCGGCGGGTGGAGGAGCAGGTGGCGCTTCTGAGACTTTTGTGGACCCAGGAGCTCGTGGACTTCGAGGGCCGCTACCACCGGGTGCGAGGCGCCGGGATCAACCCGCTCCCGGTCCGGCGTCCCATCCCGGTGTGGATGGGGGGATCGGCGGAGCCGGCGTTGCGCCGGATGGCCCGGATCGCTGACGGCTGGATCTCCCAGCTGGCCCCCACCCCGGAAGCAGGCGCGGTCGTGGAGCGGGTGCGCGGCTACGTGCGGGAAGCCGGCCGCGATCCGGCTACCTTCGGGGTCGAGGGAAGGCTGCACTTCGGCAGCACATCTCGGGAGGCGTGGCGGGAGGCGGTGGGGCTGTGGCGACGGCTGGGCGGCACGCACCTGGCGGTGAACACCATGCGGTGCGGGCTCAGGACCCCTGACGACCACATCGCCGCGGTGGCGGCCTTCCGGGAAGCCGTCCGGGACGTCCTGTAGCTGCTCCAAAACCTATCCCCGCCGCGTTCACTCCGTGGATGGGTGGCGCGGTGCGGGAAGCCCTCGCTCGAGTCCTGCGGCCCTGGTGGCTGGCCGCAGTGGACCTGCTGTTCCCGCCCCGCTGCCAGGTGTGCGGGAGAGCGGGGGCCTTTCCCCTCTGCGAGGGTTGCTGGCTGGGCTTCCCGCGGATCGAGCGGCCGGTGTGCCAGGTCTGCGGGCGGCCCCTGCGGGGCCCGCGGGAGTTGGTGTTCGTGTGCGTGCCCTGCCGGCATCGCCGGAATCCCCTTCGGGTGCGCGCCTTCGGGCGGTACGAGGGCCGGCTGCGGGAGGCGGTGCACGCGTTGAAGTACCGGGGCAGGCTGGCGCTGGCGGGTCCCCTGGGCCGTGCCCTGGCCGAGCTGCTGGTTGCGGACCCGCTACTGAAAACCCCAGATCTCCTGGTGCCCGTACCCCTGCACCCGCGTCGCGAGGTCCAGCGGGGGTTCAACCAGGCGGAGGAGTTGGCCCGGGAGGTGGGCCGGTACCTCAACATGCCTGCGCGGAGGGTGCTCGCGCGGGTCCGGGACACGCCCTCCCAGACAGAGCTGGACGAAGACGAACGCCGGCGGAACGTGCGCGGGGCCTTCGTGGTGCGGGAGCCCGTGCGGGGACTGCGGCTGGTGCTGGTGGACGACGTGGTGACCACCGGCAGCACGCTGGCGGAGTGCGCGGCCGTGCTGCGGGCCGCAGGCGCCGCGGAGGTGCTGGGGGTGGCACTGGCGATGGCGCTGCCGCAGGACTGAGGAAGCTAGCCGGTGTACCGCAGGGGTGGCAGGTCGAGCACCGTGCGCAGACCGGGCGGGGCTTCCCGGACCAGCGGGAGGGCGTTGGCGACGATGGCGCACGTGGCCACGTCCCCGTGCAGCCCGCCGGGGATCTCCGCCACGAAGGAGGGGTCTCCCTCCACACGGACCCTATCCACGGGGTCTTCCAGGTCCACGGCCATCGTGAGGTCGAGCCGGATCCGCTCCTCCCCGTCCACCAGGCCCCGCGCCTCCTGCCGCAGTCCTTCCACCCGCCCGCCCCGTAGGACCGGCCGTACCTCGTCCGCGATGGCGTCTACGGTCCAGCCCAGCGCGGCGGCGATCATGGCCACGGACTCGGGCAGCCCCACGTGGCCCACCATCCCGGCGGCCACGCCCGCGTGGAACTCTTCCTCCGTGAGACCCACACCGACCTTCTGCTGCAGCGGCAGGCGACGGGTGCGCACGTCCACCCGCCGTTCCACCACCAGGCGCCGGAGACGGCGGCACGGCGCGGTGAGCAGCAAGGGCAGCAAATCCATGGCGAACCCGGGGTTGATCCCCAGGCCGGTGACTGTGACCCCCGCCTGTTGGGCGGCCTCGTGGATGCGGCGCGCGCTCGCGGCGTGGTGGAACCAGGGGTAGCTGAGCTCCTCACAGGTGGACACCACGTCCGCCCCGCAGGCCACCAGCTCCAGCAGCTGGGGCTCCACCTGGGCCAGGCGGGACTGCGTGGCGTGCACCACCACGTCGGCTTCCCGAGCCACCTGTGGGTCCGGCGTGACCCAAACCCCCAGGGGCTCGGTATCCAGTAGCTCCCCCAGGTCCCGGCCCTGTTTTTCCGGAGCGAGGTCCACCGCGCCCACCAGCCGGAAAGCTGGCCGATCCAGGAGGATGCGGGCGACCCCCAGGCCGATGGGACCCAACCCGTACTGAACCACCCGAATCGTCCGCAAGGTCGACCTCCGACGCCCTCTCGGCCAGTATACCCGCAAGGGAACACGACGGTGCCCTGAGACCCATCCGCTTCTCGCGTCCGTGCTGCCAGGGAAGACGGTGAGGGGCGACGAAGCAACAGTGCGTGAGCGGACTCGCGGTGGTGGCCATCGGCGGCAACTCGCTGCTCCGGGACGACCGCGATGTATCCGTGGCCGCGGAGCGCGAGACCCTGCAGGAAACAGCGGCGGAGCTGGCCGAGATGGTGGCGGACGGGTGGCGGCTGGTCCTCAGCCACGGCAACGGTCCCCAGGTGGGGTTCAACCTCCTGCGGGCAGAGCTGGCGGCCAAGGCGGGCCTGTTGCCCCGCCTGCCTCTGGACGTGCTGGACGCACAGACCCAGGGCAGCATCGGTTACCTGATCCAGGAAGGCCTGGAGCGCGCGTTCCTGCGGCCAGGAGTGCGCCGGCCCGTGGCGGTGGTGGTAACCCGGGTGGTAGTGGACCCCCACGACCCGGCCTTTGACAACCCCACCAAGCCTGTGGGGCCGTACTACACGGACGAAGAGGCACGCCAGCTCGAACGGGAGGAGGGGTGGCGGATGGTGCGCCAGCCGCAGGGCTGGCGGCGGGTGGTGCCTTCGCCGAAGCCCCTGGAGATTCTGGAGCTGGCTGCCATCCGGGCCCTGGTGCAGGAGGGCTACATCGTGGTGTGTGCGGGCGGCGGAGGGATCCCTGTGGTACCGGAGCCAGACGGCACCTACCGCGGCGTGGAGGCGGTGGTGGACAAGGACCTGTCCTCCGCCCTGCTGGCCGAGGCGTTCGACGCGGACCTGTTCCTGATCTCCACCGGCGTGGACCGGGTGGCCCTCGACTTCGGGACGCCCCACCCGCGCTGGCTGGACCGGGTGCGCGCTGACGAGCTGGAGGAATACCTCAGGCAGGGACACTTCCCGCCGGGCAGCATGGGGCCGAAGGTCGAGGCGGTGTTGCGCTACCTGCGCGCGGGAGGCCGCCGGGCGGCCATCGCGGCGCCCCACCTCCTCTGCGCCGCTGCCCGGGGTGAGGCAGGTACGCAGGTGGTGCCCTGACGGCGCAACACGTACGGAGGAGGTTGCCATGGAGGTGGTGCTGTCCGCGGTGGCTTCCCGTCTCGGGACGGAGACGGCCTTCGAGGTGCTGAGCCGGGCGAGGGCCCTGGAACGGCGGGGCCGGCACGTGGTGCACCTGGAGATCGGCGAACCCGATTTCGACACCCCGGCGCACGTGGTGGACGCGGCGGTGGCGGCCCTGCGCGAGGGCCACACGCACTACACGCCGTCTCCGGGCATCGCGGAGCTGCGGGAGGCGGTGGCTCGGTACGTGTCCCGCACCCGCGGGATCCCCGTGGACCCTGGGGAGGTGGTGGTGACCCCGGGCGGCAAGCCCGTCATGGCCTTTACGGTCCTCGCCCTGGTGGATCCGGGGGATGAGGTGGTGTACCCGGACCCGGGCTTCCCCATCTACGAGTCCCTGGTCCGGTGGGTGGGTGCGGTGCCCAGACCGCTGCGTCTCCGGGAGGAGCGGGGCTTCCGCGTGGACCCGGAAGAGCTGGCAGCCCTGGTCGGTCCGCGGACGAAGCTCGTGATCCTGAACTCACCCCACAACCCGTGCGGGTCGGTGCTCTCGCGGGAGGACGTGGAGGCCATCGCGGAGGTGTGCCTGCGCAGCGGGACGTGGGTGCTGTCGGACGAGATCTACAGCCGCATCCTGTACGACGCCCAGCACCACAGCATCGCCGCGGTGCCGGGGATGCGGGAGCGCACCGTCATCCTGGACGGGTTCAGCAAGACGTACGCCATGACCGGCTGGCGGCTCGGCTACGGGGTCATGCCGGCCAGGCTGGCGGAGGCGGTGACACGCTTTGCGGTGAACGTGTACTCGTGCCCGGCCGCCTTCTCTCAGGTGGCAGGGCTCGCGGCTCTGGAGGGCCCTCAGGAAGCCGTGGACGCCATGGTGGCGGAGTTCCGGCGCCGCCGGGACCGCGTGGTAGCGGGGCTGAACGCTATTGACGGCATCCGGTGCACGACCCCGCAGGGGGCCTTCTACGCCTTCCCCAACGTGAGCGCCCTAGACCCGGACGGCAAAGCGTTCGCGGACTACCTGCTGGAGGAAGCAGGCGTGGCGGTGCTGAGCGGCACCGCGTTCGGGGAGGGAGGGCGAGGCTACCTGCGGATCTCGTACGCCACCAGCCTCCAGAACCTGGAGCTGGCCCTGGACCGCATCGCGTCGGCAGCCGCGGCCTTCCGGCGTCGCTAGGCGGGTATCCGGATCGTGGCCGCCGCGGGTGCCGCGCAGCGGCTACTCCTCCTACAGCACCACCCCCTCCTCCAGCTGCCGCCGCCAGCGGGCGGCGGCAGCCCGGAACTCACCCTCCGCGAACACATGGGGTTCCAGGTTGCGCAGCCCGACTGCCCTGCGCACCACGGAGAAGGCGTCCGGGCGGGGTGGGTCTGCATACACCACCAGCAGGTCCACGTCGCTGGCCGCGGTGAAGTCAACCCCGCGCGTACGAGCCGAACAACACGACCCGCCGCAGGGGCAGGAGCCCGCGCAGACGTGGAACCGCCGCCTGCAGGGCGTCGAGCACCTGCTGGCGGGTATAGCGCGGCGAGAAGATCCTCACAGAACCCAAGGATGCGCGCCGCATAGCCCAGCGACCGTTCCGCTTCGCCCCGCGTGTACAGGTACCGGGGAGCTCCCCGCTGGTGGGCGTTCGGGTACCGGGCGGGGAGGTATGCCTTGTCCAGCTCCCCAGTTTCTGGAAGACCGCCTTCACGGCTTTTCCCGCGGCCTGCTGGGCGGAGAAGCACGCCCACTCGTAGAACCTGCCCTGCACGTCGAACCGTGCGTGCTCGAGGTCTCCCCGCGCCTGCTCCATCCAGTCCGCGCTGCGCTCCACCGGCTCCTCCGCAACCCCGGGGGACGGTCTGCGCCGCGTGGTACCTCGGCGGGCCTCGCGGGTGGTCAAATTCGCCTGTCTGCCGCGTTCACTCGGTGGAAGACCCCAGTGGTGCGGGTCCGGACCGGGGTCCGGCCGGGGAGGGAGGAGCATGCTGGCGAAGGTGCGGTCGAGCTCGGTGCTCGGGCTGGAGGCCTACCCCGTGGAGGTGGAAGTGGACGTGGCCACGGGGTTGCCGGGGTTTGCCATCGTGGGGCTGCCGGACACCGCGGTCCAGGAGGCCAAGGAGCGGGTGCGGGCGGCCATCAAGAACGCCAACTTCGAGGTCCCCACCCGACGCATCACCGTGAACCTGGCACCCGCGGACGTGCGCAAGGAGGGCCCCAGCTTCGACCTTCCCATGGCGGTGGCGGTTCTGGCGGCCACGGGTCAGCTGCCCGCAGAGGCGTGCGAGGGGACCCTGTTCCTGGGCGAGCTGAGCCTGGACGGGGCCGTACGGCCGACCAACGGTGTGCTGTCGGCGGCCCTGCACGCGGCCCAGTCAGGGCTGCGGCGGCTGGTGGTCCCCGCGGACAACGCACAGGAGGCAGCCATCGTGCCCGGAGTGGAGGTGTATGGGGTTTCGCATCTGTTGGAGGCCGCGCGGTTTCTATCCGGGGAGCTGTTGCTGACCCCCGTGACCTCCAACGGCGCCCACGAGCCCGAGCCGGACGAGGAGGTCGACTTCTCCGAGGTACGGGGCCAGGAACACGCCAAACGAGCCCTGGAGATCGCGGCCGCGGGCGGCCACAACGTCCTGCTGGTCGGTCCCCCGGGCTGCGGGAAGACCATGCTGGCGCGTCGGCTGCCCACCATCCTCCCGCCCATGACGTGGGAGGAGGCGGTGGAGGTGACCCGCATCTACAGCGCCGCGGGCGCGCTCCCGGCCAGGGGCTCCCTGATGCGTCGCCGGCCGTTCCGGGCTCCTCACCACACGGCCAGTTACGCGGCCCTGCTAGGCGGCGGGAATGTGCCGCGCCCAGGTGAGGTCAGCCTGGCGCACCACGGGGTCCTGTTCCTCGACGAGCTACCGGAGTTCCACCGGGACGCCCTGGAGGCGCTGCGCCAGCCCCTGGAGGAGGGTCGGGTGACGCTGGCCCGTGCCGCGGCCACGGTGACGTTCCCCGCCCGGTTCACCCTGGTGGCCGCCATGAACCCTTGCCCCTGCGGCAGCCGCGGGGACCGGCTCCGCGAGTGCTCCTGCACGCCCTCCCAGGTGCGCCGCTACCAGGCCAAGGTCTCGGGGCCCCTGCTGGATCGTATCGACCTGCACGTGGAGGTCCCGCGTCTGGAGAGCCGCACGCTGCTGGACGGGCAGACGGGTGAGCCCTCCTCCGTCATTCGGGACCGGGTGGCGCGGGCGCGGCGGCTGCAGGAGCAGCGGTACGCAGGGAAGTCCTACCGCTGCAACGCGCACGCCCCCGGCCGGGTTCTGCGGAAGGTGGCTACCCCGGACGCCGCAGGCCGGGAGCTGCTGCGGGCCGCCATCGAGCGGCTGGGCCTGTCCGCCCGCGCCCACGATCGCGTTCTGCGGGTGGCCCGCACCATTGCCGATCTGGAGGGTTCGGAGAACGTCACGGCCGCGCACGTGGCCGAGGCCATCCAGTACCGTTCCCTGGATCGCACCCGATGACGGAACGCGAAGCGTGGATTTTGCTGAACGCCGCTCCGGGCGTGTCCGTGCGGGTCAAGCACCGGCTGGTGGAGGCTGCCGGAGGCGCGCAGGAGGCGGTGGCCCTGGGCGCGCGGACCCTCACGGAGTGGGTGGGACAACGGTGCGCCCGCAGGCTCTGGGAGTTCTTGCGGCGCGTCAGTCCCGCCGCATTGCTGGAGGACGCAAGCCGGTGCGGCGCGCAGGTGGTGACGCTGGCGGATCCCGAGTACCCGCAGGCCCTCCGCGAGATTCCGGACCCGCCGCTCGCCCTGTACGTGCGGGGTCGCCTGCCCGACCCTGTCCGGGTGGCGGTAGTCGGGAGCCGCAATCCCTCTCCGGACGGCGAGTACGTGGCCCAGCGCATGGCCGCGGAGCTCGCAGCGGCCGGCGTGTGCGTGGTGAGCGGGCTGGCGCGGGGGATCGACGCCGCGGCGCACCGAGGCGCCCTGGAGGTCGGGGGTCCCACGGTGGCGGTGCTGGGCTGCGGAGTGGACGTGGGCTACCCCGCGGGGCACGAGGGCCTGGCAGACCAGGTGGCCGCCTGCGGAGCCGTGGTGAGCGAGTACCCTCCGGGTACCCCGCCGGCCAAATACCACTTCCCGCTGCGGAACCGCCTCATCAGCGGGCTGTCGCACGCCGTGGTGGTGGTGGAGGCTACCCTGCGTAGCGGCGCCCTCATCACCGCGGACCTGGCCCTGGAGCAGGGGCGGGAGGTGTTCGCGGTGCCCGGCAGCGTGCTGAACCCGCGGTCCGCAGGGCCTCACCGCCTTCTCCGGGAGGGCGCGGGGTGGGCGGAGTCCGCCGCAGACGTGCTGCAGGCCCTGGGCATCGCTCCGGGCCCGTCCCCGCAGCACTCCGTGGGGCCCCTAGAGGCACGCGTGCTGGAGTGCCTGCGGGAGCCGCGCTTCCCGGACGAACTGGTGGGCGCGGGGCTTGGTACCGCGGGCGCGGTGAACGCGCTGCTGGTGTCCCTGGAGGTGCGCGGGTTGGTGCAGCGCCTTCCCGGAGGCCGCTACGTAAGCCAGGTGGGCCAGCAGCCCCGCGCGTGTGGGTGCCCCGCAGAGGAGAACGGTGCGCGGTCGGGGTTCTCCCGCCGAGACCGGACCCAAACCCCTTGACAAGGATCCGCACAAAGGGCCAAAACTAAACCAAAAGCCCGGAGGCCGGGATGGGGGGAATTCCGCATTACCCGCTGTGGATTTCCGGTGAGTTCGTCCCCGCGGCTTCCGGACAGACCCTCACCCTGCTGGATCCCGCTTCCCAGGAGCCCTTGGCGGAGGTCGCCTCCGCGGGACCCGAGGACGTGGAACGCGCGGTAGGCGCAGCCCACCGCGCGTTCACCGCGGGCCCCTGGCGCAGGCTGAACACCCGCGAGCGGGGTCGCCTCCTCCTTCGGGTCGCGGACCTCATCCGGCAACACGCAGACGAGTTGGCCCGCACCGAGAGCCGCAACGTAGGCAAGCCCATCCGGGAAGCCCGGGAGGAAGTGCAGCTGGCGGCGGACTGCTTCGAGTACTACGCGGGAGCGGTGAACAAGGTAGGCGGCCACACGGTGCCGGTGGCGGCCCCGGGCGTCAGCCTGACCTTCCGTGAACCCATCGGCGTCTGCGCCCTGATCGTGCCTTGGAACTTCCCCATCGCCATCACCTCCTGGAAACTGGCGCCGGCGCTGGCCATGGGGAACACCGTGGTGATCAAGCCCGCCACGCAGACCCCCCTCACCGCCCTGCGCCTGGCAGAGCTGGTGGCCGAAGCCGGTATCCCTCCGGGTGTGGTGAACGTGCTGCCGGGTCCGGGCGGCGTGGTGGGCGAGGCTCTGATCCGCCACCCCTTGGTCCGGAAGGTGTCCTTCACAGGGTCCACCGAGGTGGGCCGCGAGATCCTGCGATCCAGCGCGGACGGGATCAAGCGGGTGACCCTGGAGCTGGGCGGAAAGTCCGCCAACATCGTGTTCGCGGACGCGGACCTGGAGCGGGCGGTACCTTCGGCGGCGTGGAGCGCTCTGGGCAACGCGGGGCAGGACTGCTGTGCCCGCAGCCGGCTCCTCGTGGAACGCCGGGTCTTCGACACCTTCGTCACCCGCTTAGGGGAGCTGGTCCAGCGGATCCGCCTCGGCGACCCCCTGGACGAGCAGACAGAGATGGGCCCCCTGGTGAGCCTCGCGCACCGAGAACGGGTGCGTGGGTACGTGACAGTGGGCCAGGAGGAGGGGGCGCGTCTTCTGTGTGGGGGAGACGTGCCGCAGGACGGTCCCTTAAGCCGCGGCGCCTACCTCCGCCCGGCCATCTTTGTGGACGTCCGCCCAGCCATGCGGATCATGCAGGAGGAGATCTTCGGCCCGGTGATCTGCGCCATGCCCTTCGACACGGAGGAGGAGGCGGTGGCCATCGCCAACGACAGCCGCTACGGCCTTTCGGGCTCCGTGTGGACCCGCGACGTGGGCCGCGCCCTGCGGGTGGCCCGCGCCTTGGAGACCGGGGTGTTGTCGGTGAACTCCGGCCACAGCGTCCACCTGGAGGCCCCCTTCGGGGGCGTGAAGGAGAGCGGGGTGGGGCGGGAGCTGGGCCTGGCGGTCCTGGACCACTACAGCGAGTGGAAGAGTGTGTTCGTGGACACGCGGCCCTGAAAGCGGCAGGGGAGACCACCGAGAAGGGAGGGGGAAGCATGGAGGGGAACGGGGTCAGCCGCAGGCAGTTTCTCAAGCGGGGGACCTCGGCTACCACCAGTTTCCCCACGCGGGCCATGGCACCGCCGGAGATCACCCTGGCGGACATCTACCGGTCCATCACGCCCTTCGTACTGGTAATGATCCTGGGACTGGTGATCGTGATGGCGTTCCCGCAGATCGCGACCTGGCTGCCGGAGCTGTACTTCCGGCGTGGCGGATAGAGCGTGCGGAGGAGGTGAGCGGGTGGAGCGAGGGGAGCGGGCGATCCGGGGTCGGATCGAGCTGGAGGAGTTGCGCCAGCTGGTGGAGACAGGCCAGGTGGATACCGTGCTGACGGTTTTCCCGGACCTGTACGGCCGGCTGGTGGGCAAGCGGGTGAGCGGGCAGTTCTTCCTCGACCACGTGGCTCCGGACGGCCTGCACGCGTGCGACTACTTGCTGGCCTGCGACATGGAGATGGACCCCGTGCCGGGGTATGCGTTCACGAGCTGGGAGGCGGGCTACGGGGACGTGCGGCTGGTGCCGGACTTCCGGACCCTGCGGGTCGCCTCCTGGCTGGACGCGAGCGCGGTGGTCCTGTGTGACGTCTACGAGGAGGAGCGGGACGTGCTGGTGGAGGTGGCGCCCCGCACGGTCCTGCGCCGGCAGGTGGATCGGGCCCGGGCCCTGGGGTACGTGGCCATGGGCGGGTCGGAGCTGGAGTTCTACATCCTGCGGGACTCCTACGAGGAGGCGGCCCGCAAGCGGTACGTGGGCCTGGAACCCTTCGGCCGGTACATCGAGGACTACCACATCCTGCAGGGGACCAAGGAGGAATTCCTGGTGGGAGCCCTGCGCCGCCATCTGGAGCGGTCCGGAATCCCCGTGGAGTTCTCCAAGGGCGAGTGGGGCCCGGGGCAGCAGGAGATCAACCTGCGCTACGCGGACTTCCTGGAGACCGCGGACCGCCACACGTTGTTCAAGCACGCGGCCAAGGAGGTCGCCTGGCAGAACAACGTGGCGGTGACCTTCATGGCCAAGTGGGATGAGCGGTACGCCGGTTCCAGCATGCACCTGCACGCAAGCCTGTGGGACGCGGAAGGCCGGCCGTTGTTCCCCGGAGAGGAGGCCCTGGGCCCCCTGCACGTATCGCCCCTGTTCCGGTGGTTCCTCGGCGGCTGGATGGCGCACCTGGCGGAGATCACCGCCTTCTACGCCCCGTACCCGGCCTCCTACAAGCGGTACGTGGCGGGATCCTTCGCGCCCACCCGGGTGGCGTGGAGCTACGACAACCGCACCGCCGGCTTCCGGGTGGTGGGGCACGGACCCTCCCTGCGCATCGAGTGCCGGGTGCCGGGCGCCGACGCCAACCCGTACCTGGCATTCGCCGCCACGCTGGCCGCGGGTTTGGACGGGATTCAGAACCGCACCGAGCCGCCGCCCATGTTTGAGGGCGACGCGTACGCGGCCGCGGACCTGCCGGAGGTGCCACGGTGCCTGCCGGAGGCGGTGAAGCGGCTGGAGAGCAGCGCGTGGACCCGACAGGTGTTCGGCGACGCGGTGGTGGACCACTACGCGCACTTCTTCCGCACCGAGCAGCGCAAGTTCGACCAGGTGGTGACGGACTGGGAGCGGGCCCGGTACCTGGAGCGGGCGTGAGGGAGCGGGTGGAGGCGCCCAGGATCGGGATCACCACGTACGGCCGCGACGAGCAGGGACGGTTCTACCTGCCCGCGGCGTACGTGGACGCGGTGCGGCAGGCGGGTGGCGTTCCGCTCCTGCTGCCGCCCGGGGAAGCGCAGCCCGAGCGGGTGCTGGAGGTGGTGGACGGCCTGATCCTTTCCGGTGGAGGCGACATCGACCCGGCCTGCTACGGCGGGCAGAGCCACCCGACCCTGTACCTGGTGGACCCCGAGCGGGACCGCTTCGAACTGCATCTCGCCCGGGCGGTGGTGGACCGGGACGTCCCAGTCCTGGGAATCTGCCGCGGGTCGCAGGTGCTCAACGTGGCGTGGGGCGGGGACCTGATCCCGCACCTGCCCGAGGGCGAGGACGCACCGGTCCGGCACCGGCTTCCCCCTCGAACCCCTACGGACCACCCGGTGAGCGTAGACCCTGGCAGCCGCCTGGCAGGCATCCTCGGAGAACCCGAGGTGTCCGTGCGCTCGTGGCACCACCAGGCGGTGCAGCGCGTGGCGTCCGGGTGGCGTGCGGTGGCGTGGGCGCCGGACGGGACCGTGGAGGCGGTGGAGTGGCAGCAGGACGCGTGGGCCGTGGGCGTGCAGTGGCACCCGGAGCTTTCCTTGGACAGCCCGGTGCACCGGAGGCTGTTTGAGGCGCTCGTCCGGGCCGCGGCACAGCGCCGCCAGGCCCGGCAAAGAGCGGAGCGGTAGACGCAACCAGGAGGGAGCCGACATGCGGCTGCAGGACAAGGTGGCCCTGATCACCGGCGGGGGCAGCGGGATCGGCCGGGAATCCGCGAAGCTGTTCGCCCGGGAGGGTGCGAGGGTGGTGGTGGTGGACATCAACGCGGAGGCGGGCGAGCGGACGGTGGCGGACATCCGCGCCGCGGGCGGGGAAGCCACCTTCTGCCGGGCGGACGTCACGCGGACGGAGGACGTGCAGGCCATGGTGGCCTGTGCGGAGGGTACCTACGGGCGGCTGGATGTTCTGTTCAACAACGCGGGGATCTTCCACCCGGAGGACGGGTCTGTGCTGGACACGGACGAACGGGTGTGGGACCTGGTGCTGAACGTGAACCTGAAGGGGGTGTTCCTGGGCTGCAAGTACGGGATCCCCGCCCTCCTGCGGGCAGGCGGGGGCTCGGTGATCAACACCGCCTCCTTCGTGGCCCTGATGGGGTCCGCGGTCTCCCAGGTGGCGTACACGGCCAGCAAGGGCGGGGTGTTGGCCCTGACCCGGGAGATCGCGGTGGAGTTCGCCCGGAAGAACATCCGGGCCAACGCCCTGTGCCCGGGGCCGGTGGAGACCCCGCTGCTGGCGGAGCTGCTATCGGACCCGGACCGGCGCCAGCGGCGGTTGGTCCACATCCCGGCGGGGCGCTTCGCCCGCGCGGAGGAGATCGCCCGGGCGGCGCTGTTCCTGGCCAGCGACGAGTCCTCCTACGTGAACGGCGCGGTGTTCGTGGTGGACGGCGGGATCACCGCGGCCTACCTAACCCCCGAGTGAGCGCGCGGGGGCAGAGGAAGAAAAATTCGAAGGGGGGTGACCGAACATGAAGAAGGACCGAGGGCTGCGGCGGGTGGCGGTGTCGCTCGTTGCGGTGTGCGGGGTGCTGCTGGCGGGACTGGCAGCGCCCGCGGCGACACCGGTGGTGGTGTACTCCGCCCTCGAGAACGACGAGATCGCGGAGTACCTGAAGGTGGCCCGCCAGGACCTCCCGGACCTGGACATCCGGGTGCTGCGGCTGTCCACGGGGGAGCTGGCGGCGCGGGTGCTGGCGGAGAAGGGGAACCCGCAGGCGGACGTCCTGTGGGGGGTGGCCGCCACCGCTACGATCCCCCTCATACGGGAAGGGATCCTGGAGCCCTACGCGCCGAAGGGCGCCTACAAGATCCTCCGACAGTTCCGCGACCCCAAAGGCTACTGGACGGGGATTGACCTGTACGTGGGCGCCATCGCGGTGAACACCGTGGAGCTGACTAAGCGGCGGCTACCGGTCCCCCGCACGTGGAACGACCTGCTGAACCCCCAGTACAAGGGCCTCGTCATCATGCCCAACCCCCTCACCTCGGGGACGGGGTTCCTGCACGTGGTGGCGGTCCTCACGAAGTTCGGGGAACAGCGGGGTTGGCAGTACCTGACGGAGCTGGACAGGAACATCGCCCAGTACACCCGCAGCGGCGGGGCGCCAGCCCGGATGGCGGCGCAGGGGGAGATCCCCATCGCCTTGTCCTTCGATTTCGCCGTGCTCAGCTTCAAGCAGCAGGGCTTCCCCGTGGAGCTGGTCTGGCCGGACGGCACGGGCTACGAGCTGGAGGTGAACGCCCTCATCAAGGGGGCCAGGAACCCCGACGCGGCGAAACGGTTTTTGGACTGGGCCATCAGCCTGAACGCCATGCGGGCGTACGCCAGGTGGAAGATGGGCGTCACCATGCCGGGGGTCACCGCGGGACCGCACGTCCCCCAACTGCACACCGTGCCGCTCCTGAAAGTGGACTTCCAGTGGGCGGCCGAGCACCGGCAGCGGATCCTGGACGAGTGGAAGCGCCGGTTCACCCGGTGACGGAGAGGCGGTCCGTTGCGGGAGGGGTGAGGGAACCCGGGGAATGGATGCGGAGCTCGTCCTAGACGGGCTGACCAAGCGTTTCGGCCCCGTGGCCGCAGTGGACGGCGTCAGCCTGGAGGTGGCCCCCGGGGAGTTCGTGTGCGTGCTGGGACCCAGCGGGTGCGGGAAGACCACCCTCCTGCGGCTGATCGCAGGGTTCGAGGCGCCCACCGCGGGGGCGATCTACTACCGGGGTGCACCCGTGCACCACCTGCCACCGCAGGAGCGGAACTTCGGGATCGTGTTCCAGTCCTACGCCTTGTTCCCCCACATGACCGTGTGGGACAACGTGGCCTTCGGTCTGCGGGTCCGCCGCCTTCCGGCAGTTACCGTGCGGGCCCGGGTCGCGGAGATGCTGGCCCTGGTAGGGCTGGAGCACGCCGCCCGGCTGTACCCGTCCCAGTTGAGTGGGGGGATGCAGCAGCGGGTGGCCCTGGCCCGGGCCTTGGCCGTCCAGCCCCGTGTGCTGCTGCTCGACGAGCCCCTCTCGGCCCTGGACGCGAAGATCCGAGTGCGGCTGCGGGCGGAGATCCGCCGGATCCAGCGGGAGCTGGGCGTGACGGTCCTCTACGTGACCCACGACCAGGAGGAAGCTCTGTCCATCGCGGACCGACTGGTGGTGATGTGGCAGGGGCGGGTGCAGCAGGTAGGCCCTCCTCTGGAGGTGTACACGCGCCCGGCCACCCCCTTCGTGGCGGACTTCGTGGGCACCACCAACCTCCTGCGGGCGGAGGTGGGAGAGGACGGTGGGGTCCGTTGGGGGGACGTACTCCTCGAGGTGGCGAGCCCGCTCTTACCCGCCGGCCCGGTCCTGCTGGCGGTCCGGCCGGAGCGGCTGCGGTTGGTGGACGGGGTTGCCGCCAGCCAGCGCAACTGCGTGGCGGGCGTGGTGGAGGCCTGGACGTTTTTCGGGCCCTACGTCCGGTTGCACGTGAGCGCCAACGGCGAGCTGCTGGCGGTGGACGTGCCGCAGGAGGTCCTGGCGGACGCCGGGCTGCAGCGCCACGCCCCGGTCACCGTGCACGTGCCGCCCGAAGCGGTCCTGGTGTTTCCCGGCCGCCCGTGAGCGCCCCGCCCGCTGCGCTTCAGGTCCCCGTCCCCCGCCGGTGGACGGCCCGGGACCTGTGGACGACCCGGGTCACTACGGGAGTCCTGCTGCTGGCCTTCGCGGTCTTCGTCCTGTACCCGCTGCTAGAAATCGTGGCCCGGTCCTTCTGGAAATCGGGTGCGTTCAGCTGGGAGCACTACGTGGAGTTCCTGCAGGAGCCCAAGCTGTTCCAGACCGTGTGGAACAGCCTGGTGGTCTCCAGCCTCTCCACGGTCCTGACCGTGGTCCTCGCCTTCGGCTATGCGTACGTGCTGACCCACACCCGCCTGTGGGGACGGTCGTTTCTTTGGCTGGTGGGGCTGCTCCCCCTGATCGCGCCGTCCTTCGTGCAGGCCCTGGGCCTCATTTTCCTGTTCGGCCGCAACGGGCTCGTGACCCGCACCCTCCTGGGGCTGGACTGGAACGTGTACGGCCCCGTGGGGATCGTGCTGGGGGAGGTGTTCTACTGCTTCCCCCACGCCCTACTGGTGCTGTACACGAGCCTGAGCGCCGTGGACGCGTCCCTGTACGAGGCCGCGCAGAGCCTCGGCGCACGGGGCTGGCGGGTCTTCTGGTGGGTGACCGTCCCCAGCGTGCGGTACGCGGTCGCCGCGGCCAGTTTCCTCGTGTTCAACCTGGTGGTGACGGACTTCGGGACGCCCGTGGTGGTGGGCGGCGACTACCGGGTGCTGGCCACGGAGATCTACACGCAGGTGTTCGGGCTGCAGCGGTTCAGCATGGCGGCAGTGGTCAGCGTGGCGTTGCTGGTCCCGGCACTCGCCTCGTTCGGCCTGGACGGGTACTTCCGCCGGAAGGCAGCCGCCACCCTGACGGGGCAGAGCCGGCCCTACGCGTACTCCCCCCGCGGCTGGGGCAGACTCGCCGCGGGCGCGTTCGCCTGGGGTTGGGCGGGGTTCGTCCTGCTCGTGTACGGGACGCTGGCCGCGGCCTCGCTGGTCCGGGTGTGGGGCTACGACTGGACCCTCACGCTCGCCCACTACCGGTTCGACGCGGTGGGCGTGCGGGAGGTCCTGCTCCGGGGGCTCCAGCTGTCCGGGCTGGCGGCGCTCTGTGGCGCCCTGCTGAGCGTGGTGGTGGCGTACGTGGTGCACCGGCTGCGGCCGTGGGGCGCCCGTCTGCTGTACGCCCTGGCGGTACTGCCCGCCGCGGTCCCGGGGACGGTGGTGGGGCTGGGCTACCTGTTTGCTTTTAACAAGCCGCCCCTGGTGCTCGTGGGGACCGCGGGGATCATCGTGCTCTCGTACGTATTCCGGTTTGTGACCCTGGGGACCCTGGCGGCCAGCGCCGCCCTGCAGCAGGTGGACCGGTCGGTGGAGGAGGCGGCCCAGAGCCTGGGCGCGAGTGCGGTGCGTACCTTCGTACAGGTGGTGTTCCCCCTGCTCCGGGTTGCCTTCTTCTCGTCCGCGGTGTACATCTTCGTGCGAAGCATGGTGACCCTGAGCGCGGTGATCTTCCTCATCGCCCCGGGGCTGGAGCTCCCGGCCACCGCGGTCCTCACGCTGACCACGGACGGGAAGCTGAGCGGGGCGGCGGCTCTCTCTACCCTGCTGGTGGCGGTGATCGGGCTGGTGGTCGCCGCCGCCCGCGTGGTGCTCCGCGTGCCCGTGGTGTTCCGTTGACGGGGGCACCCGAGAGGGGGGACCGCGGGGCCAGGGGGGCTGCCTCCGAGGGGACCGTAGACCGGTTCCTGAGCGCGGTGTTCGCGCCCGTGCGTTCCCGCAACGTGGTGGAGGAGACGGTGGAGCGCATCGCGGGGGTGATCAAGGCGCGCTTGGTCAAGGTCGGCGACCAGCTTCCGCCCGAACGGGAGCTGGCCCGGCGGCTGGGGATCAGCCGGTCCACCCTGCGGGGCGCCCTGCGCATCCTGGTGGACGCGGGCTACCTGGAGGTCCGGCGCGGGCGGACCGGCGGGACCTTCGTGGCCCGGTGGCCGGATCTTCCGCGGGCGCGGGAACGGAGGGCGGTGCTGAACCGCGTCCGCCACGACATCCCCGCCATCCTGGACTTCCGCCGGGCCGTGGAGCCCGCGGCCGCGGAGCTGGCCGCGGAGCGGGCGTCCCCCGTGGAGATCCGCGAGCTGGGGCAGCTGCTGTCCAGCATGCGGGGTGCGGAGCGCAACTTTACCGTCTACCGCGCCTACGACGCCCGTTTCCACGTGGGGATCGCGGCGGCGGCGAAGAGTCCGCTCCTCCTGGACAGCGTGGTTCGGCTGCAGACGTCCCTCACGGAGATTTTGGACCTCATCGTGCACCACTCGGAGGAGGTGCTGCGTCACTCCACGGAGTACCACTGGCGGATCCTGGAGGCCATCCGCGAGCACCGCCCCGCGCAGGCGCGCCAGCTGATGCTGGATCACATCCGGGCCACGGAGAACATCGTGCACGGGCTGGTACCCGAGGTGGAGGTGCCGGCGCGATGACCCGCAGCCAGGTGCCGCGAGAGGGCGCGTCTCCCGCCGTGCATGTGCTGCTGTACGATGCGGACTGCGGCTTCTGCCGGTGGGCGGTACGGAGGGTGCTGGGTTGGGACCGGGGACGTCGGGTCCGCGCGTGCGCGCTGCAGGACCCGGAGGCGGCGCGGTGGCTGGGGGGGCTGCCGGAGGAGGTGCGGATGGCGTCGTGGCACCTGGTGGATCCCGAGGGCCGTGTAGCCTCCGGCGGCCGCGCGGTGGGACCGCTGCTGCGCTTGCTGCCCTTCGGCCGCCCCCTGGCAGCCCTCGTGAATGCTTTCCCCGGTGTGACGGAAGCCGCCTACCGATGGGTGGCGCGCCACCGGTCCAGGCTGGGGCGGTTCGTCCGCGGGGGTTCGTGCGGCCAGCGGTAACCGACGGACCCCACGGTCACGAGCCGCGCAACTCTGGGGACGGCCGCAGGCGCAAGCCCTGCTCGCTGGGCTGAACCTCCGTGCCGAGCTCCGCGCACAGCTCCCTCATGCGCTGGCAGATGGCCTCCCGCTCCCAGCCGTGCGCCAGCCCGGCCCGGAAGTGCCGGATGGTGGTGGGCACCAGCTCCACCTCCACGCCGCCCGGCTTCCACTCCAGGAGGAAGGCGAAGGACCAGTCGTTCCGTTCCACCTCGTCCACCGCGTAGTCGTCCACGAAGTCCCCACAGCTGTAGAGGACCACGCACGCGTCCACGAACTCCACGCCCCGGACGATGTGGGCGCTGTGGCCCCACACGACCTGGGCGCCTGCCTGGGCCAGCAAGCGTGCCGCCTCCCGGTGCTCCGGGAGGGGCCGGCGGCCCCAGTTGGGGCCCCAGTGGGCGGAGACCACCACCACGTCCACTTCTGTCGCCAGCTGGCGGGTGAGCTGCACCACCCGCTGGAAGCGGGGATCCTCGGGGTCTACGGGAGCGTAGAACACCCCGGGGCGGCCAGGCGCCGCTTCCCACCCGGGCTCGTTGTCGGTGAAGGCGACCAAGCCCACGCGAGTCTGTCCGCACGTCCACCGGGCCGGCCGCTGTGCCTCCTCCGCGTCCCTGCCCGCGCCCGCGTGGGCGATGCCCGCGGCGTCCAGCACCTGCAGGCAGTCCGCCAGGGCGTCCTCCCCGAAGTCCAGCACGTGGTTGTTCGCGAGGCTCACCGCCCGCACGCCCCCAGCCTCCAGCACCCGCACGTTCCGGGCATCCGAGCGGAACGTGAACAGCTTCCCGGGCCAGGGGGTCCCGCGGTCGGACAGCACGCACTCCAGGTTGCACACCACGCCGTCGGTGCCCCGCAGTACGGGCAGCACGTCTCCCCAGGGGTCCGTGGGGGGGCGGTTCTGCAGGGCCCGGTTCACCAACCGGCCCAGCATTACGTCTCCCAAAAAGGCCAGCCTCATCTCGTCCCCGCGGAGGGAAGTCGGGGCCCTGCGCCGTAGCATCCCTGCGTTGCGCAGGATACCATGCGCGGGGCGGGGAGGGCCGTGGAGATCTGGATGAAGGCGGTGCCGTGTGGCCGGCTGCAGCCGGGACAGGATCTGGGCGCGTGGGTGGCTGACGCGCTGGAGCGGTCCGGGCTGCGGCCGCAGGACGGAGACGTAGTGGTGGTGGCCCACAAGGTGGTCTCGCTGGCGGAGGGGCGGGTGGTGCGCCTGGAGGAGGTGCGGCCTTCTGCGGCGGCCGTGCAACTCGCGCACCAGACGGGCAAGGACCCGCGGCTGGTGGAGCTGGTGCTGCGGGAGTCCACGGAGATCGTGCGTGCGCGTCCGGGTCTGCTGATCACACGGCACCGGCTCGGATTCGTGTGCGCCAACGGCGGCGTCGACCGTTCCAACGCGGGCCCGGGGTGTGCCGTCCTGCTGCCCGCTGACCCCGACGGATCCGCGCGGCGCCTGCGGGAGGCTCTGCGGGCCCGCTTCGGCTGCCAGGTGGGCGTGGTGGTGGCGGACACCCACGGCCGCGCACACCGGGAGGGCGCGGTGGGGGTGTGCGTGGGGGTCGCGGGCCTGCAGCCGCTGGAGGACCACCGCGGGCGGCACGACCTGTACGGGTACGTCCTGTCTAGCTCCGTGGAGGCGGTGGCGGACGAGCTGGCGTCCGCGGCCACCCTGCTGATGGGCCAGGCGGACGAGAACCGCCCCCTCGTACTGATACGGGGCTGGTCCGCCAGGGGCGAGGGCAGCGCCCGGGCGCTGGTGCGGCCCCCGGAGCGTGACCTCTTCCGCTAGGTGCGCGGGGACGCGTTTCTGCAGGGGCGAGGGTGCCCGCGCTCCCAGAGCGGCCGGGTCATTTCGGTTGTCCCCACGGTGCGGTTGACGCCCTGTGCTACGATGGGGCCGACCGAAGGGGGTATGCGGCGGGGATCGCGGTGTCGAAGAAGAGCCTGGTGATCGTCGAGTCGCCCACGAAGGCGCGCACCCTGAAGAAGCTGCTGGACCGCCGCTTCCGGGTGCTGGCGTCCATGGGGCACGTGCGCGACCTGCCCAAGTCGAAGTTGGGCGTGGACGTGGACAACGGATTCGCGCCCCACTACATCGTGATCAAGGGTAAGGGTCCCGTCCTGAAGGAGCTGCGGGAGGCGGCCAAGGACGCCGACGCCGTGTACCTGGCTCCCGACCCCGACCGCGAGGGCGAGGCCATCTCCTGGCACCTGCAGACCCTCCTGAACGGGGTGAACCCCAACATCCGGCGCATCGAGTTCCACGAGGTGACCCGGGAAGCGGTGCACCGCGCCCTGCAGCACCCTCGGGACATCGACATGAACCGCGTGGCGGCGCAGCAGGCGCGGCGGGTGCTGGACCGACTGGTGGGCTACAAGCTCAGCCCGCTTCTCTGGCGGAAGGTGCGGGGCGGGCTGAGCGCGGGCCGCGTGCAGTCCGTGGCCCTGCGCCTGGTGTGCGACCGCGAGCGGGAGATCGAGGCCTTCACCCCGCAGGAGTACTGGACCATCACCGCGCGCCTCAGCCGCCAGAACGACGACACCGTCTTCGAGGCCCGGCTGGTCTCCCGGGGCGACGCCAAGGTGGAACTCTCCCGCGAGGAGGAGGCCCGACGCGTCCTGCAGGAGCTGGAGACCGCGGAATACCGGGTGGCGGAGGTACGCCGCCGGGACCAGCAACGGCACCCCGCACCGCCGTTCATCACCAGCACCCTGCAGCAGGAGGCCAACCGTCGGCTGGGCTACTCTGCCTCCCGGACCATGTCCCTGGCGCAGCAGCTGTACGAGGGGCTGGACGTGGGCGAGGAAGGTACCGTGGGATTGATCACCTACATGCGCACCGACTCCGTGCGGGTCGCCTCGTCCGCGCAGGAGGAGGCGCGGGCGTTCGTGCGGGAGCGGTGGGGTCCCTCGTACGTGCCGCCGCAGCCGCGCCGCTACACCGCGCGCCGGGGCGCCCAGGACGCCCACGAGGCCATCCGTCCCACCTCGGTGTTCCGCACGCCAGAGAAGGTGAAGCCGTACCTGCGGCCGGACCAGTACAAGCTGTACCGGCTCATCTGGGAGCGGTTCGTGGCGAGCCAGATGAGCTCCGCGGTGCTGGACACCCTGGCGGTGGACGTGGCCGCGGGCGACTACCTCCTGCGGGCCACCGGGCAGCGGGTCAAGTTCCCGGGCTTCCTCGTGGTGTACCGGGAGCTGTCCGCAGACGGCGAGGAGCTGACGGAGGGCTGGCTGCCGGAACTGGTGCCGGGGGAGCCCCTGCGGCTGGTCGAACTGATCCCGCAGCAGCACTTCACCCAGCCCCCGCCCCGGTACACGGAGGCAACCCTCGTGCGGGCCTTGGAGGAAAAGGGGATCGGCCGACCGTCCACCTACGCGCCCACCCTGGAGACCATCAAGAAGCGCGGCTACGTGCGGGTGGTGGACCGGCGGTTGGTGCCGACGGAGCTGGGACGGTTGGTGAACGACCTGCTCCTGGAGCACTTCCCGGACATCGTGGACGTGGGGTTCACCGCCCACCTGGAGGAGGACCTGGACCGGGTGGAGGAGGGCCAGGCCGACTGGGTGGCTGTGGTGCGGGAGTTCTACGAGCCCTTCGAGCGGGACCTCCAGCGGGCCGAGGTGTTGATCGAGGAAGTGGACGCGAAGCCGGAACCCACGGGGGAGGCGTGCCCGGCCTGCGGTCGGGAACTGGTGCGCAAACAGGGCCGGTTCGGTGCCTTCATCGCGTGCAGCGGCTACCCGGCGTGCACCTACACCCGGCCCGTGGGCATCGGGGTGACCTGCCCGAAGTGCGGCGGGGAGGTGGTGGAACGCCGGTCCCGTCGGGGCCGCATCTTCTACGGGTGTGCCAACTACCCGTCCTGCGACTTCACCTCCTGGGACCGGCCCACGGACCGGCGCTGCAGCCGCTGCGGCTACCCCATGGCGCTGCGCCGGTCCCGGAGGGGGGACACCTACTACCGGTGCGTGAACACCTCGTGCAGGGCCACCGAGACCCAGCAGGCGCCGGAGCCCGTGGCGGCGCGCTGAGGCCGCTCCTGCGGGACGTCCGCGGCTTCCTGCGGGTGCTGCGGGCAGAGGGGGGGGCTTCGCGCCACACCCTGGCCGCGTACGCCCGCGACGCGGCTCACTTCCTGGACTTCCTGGCGGCGGAGGGGGTCACCGACTGGTCGCAGGTGGACGTGGCCCGGGCCCGACGGTACCTGGTGCGCCTAGCCACCTCGCGCTCGCGCGCCACGGTGGCCCGGCGGCTCAGCGCCCTGCGGACCCTGTTCCGGTTCCTGGTGCGCACCGGGCGCGTTCCTGCCAACCCGTTCCGCGGGCTCCGAGCTCCCCGCCGGGGTCGCCGGCTGCCTAACTACCTGAGCCCCGCGCAGGTCCGGGCACTGCTGGAAGCCCCGGACACAGCCACGCCCCTGGGCCTGCGCGACCGGGCGCTGCTGGAGCTGCTGTACGGTTCTGGACTGCGGCTGCGGGAGGCGCTGGCCCTGCGGGCCGAGGACGTACGGTCCGGGCGGGAGGTGCGGGTGGTGGGCAAGGGCAACCGGGAGCGGGTGGTGCTGCTGACCCGGGCCGCCCGGTCGGCCCTGGACGCCTACCTGCAGCGCGGCCGGCCCGAGTTGGCCAAGCCGGGGGTGGAAGCCCTGTTCGTCAACCACCGGGGCGGGCCGCTTTCTGCCCGGGGCGTCCAACTGGTGGTGGCCAGGTACGTGCGGGCGTCCATGGGCGCCGTGCGCGCGACCCCCCACACCCTGCGGCACACCTTCGCCACCCACCTGCTGGACGGCGGCGCGGACCTGCGCTCGGTGCAGGAGCTGCTGGGCCACCGGAGCCTCCAGACCACCCAGGTGTACACCCACACCACCCGGGCGCGGCTTAAGGAGGTCTACGACCGCGCACACCCGCGCGCCTGACACGCCATCGCTGCGAAACCTGGCGGGACCGTCAACTCGGGCCCGCTCTGAAGCCGGGCGCTCCTGGTGGCGTGACACCACCGCGCGGTAGACTGCCAGGTGGAGATGGCACGGACGTCGCACACCACGGTGCTGGCGGTGTTGCGGGACGGGCGGGCGGCCCTGGGGTCCGACGGCCAGGTCACCCTGGGTCAGACGGTGCTCAAGCACGGCGCCAGCAAGGTCCGCCGCATCGGCGACGACGTGTTGGCCGGGTTCGCGGGGAGCGCTGCGGACGGGCTCACCCTGTTCGAGCGGTTCGAGGCCAAGCTCAGCGAGCACCGCGGAAACCTGCCGCGGGCTGCGGTGGCCCTGGCCAAGGACTGGCGCACCGACCGCACCCTGCGGCGTCTGGAGGCGGTGCTGGTGGTTTGCAACCGGGAGCACCTGTTGATCCTTTCGGGCAGCGGGGACGTGGTGGAGCCGGACGACGGGGTGGCGGGGGTGGGAAGCGGTGGTCCCTACGCCCTGGCCGCTGCCCGGGCGCTGCTGCGGCACACGGACCTGCCCGTGGACGCGGTGGTGCGGGAGGCGCTGCGGATCGCGGCGGAGATCTGCGTGTACACGAACGACCGGATCGTGGTGGAGACCCTGTAGTCCGGCGTTCCTCGGGGTGGTTCAGGGATGGGTTTCCGCATGGAGGAACTCACACCGCGCCGCATCGTCGCGGAGCTGGACAAGCACATCGTGGGCCAGGAGGCGGCCAAGCGGGCCGTGGCGGTGGCGCTGCGCAACCGCTACCGCCGCAGCCTGCTGCCCGAGCCCCTGCGCCGGGACGTGATCCCCAAGAACATCCTGATGATCGGGCCCACGGGGGTGGGGAAGACGGAGATCGCCCGCCGGGTGGCCCGCCTGGTGGACGCGCCCTTCGTGAAGGTGGAGGCCACCAAGTTCACCGAGGTGGGGTACGTGGGGCGCGACGTGGACTCTATGATCCGCGACCTGGTGGAGGTCTCCGTGCAGATGGTGAAGCAGGAGCGCATACGGGCCGTTCAGCCCGAGGCGGAGCGTCTGGCCCGGGAGCGCATGCTCCGGATCCTGGTCCCCGACCCGCCGCGGCCCGCCTTTTCGAACCCCCTGGAGGCCCTGCTCGGACGCACCCCCACGGTCCCCGAGAGCAGCTACGCGCGGGAGCAGCAGGAGGTGGAGGAACGGCGACGGCTCCTTCGGCCCCGCCTGGAGGCCGGGGAACTGGACCGCGAGGTGGTGGAGGTGGAGGTCGAGGAGCAGACCTTCCCCACCATCGAGTTGATCGGCGCGCAGGGCGTGGAGGAGATGGGGATCAACCTGCAGGACCTGCTGGGCGGCCTACTGCCCAAGCGGCGGAAGCGCCGGAGGGTGACGGTGGCGGAGGGGCTGCGGATCCTCGTGCAGGAGGAGGCCAGCAAGCTCATCGACCACGAAGAGGCCCAGCGGGAGGGGGTGCGCCGGGCGGAGGAACTGGGGATCGTGTTCATCGACGAGATCGACAAGATCGCGGGCTCGGGGCCGTCCGTGGGCCCGGACGTCTCCCGGGAGGGCGTGCAGCGGGACCTGCTCCCCATCGTGGAAGGGTGTACGGTGACCACCCGGTACGGCCCTGTCCGGACCGACCACATCCTGTTCCTGTGCGCGGGCGCCTTCCACTCCAGCAAACCCTCCGACCTCATCCCGGAACTGCAGGGCCGGCTGCCCATCCGGGTGGAGCTCGAGCGGCTCACCCCCCGCGACTTCGTGCGGATCCTCACGGAGCCGGAGAACAGCCTGACCAAGCAGGTGCAGGCCCTCCTGGCCACCGAGGGGGTGGAGGTGGTGTTCACCCCCGACGGGGTGGAGGCCATCGCCCGCATCGCCCACGAGATCAACGAGCGCACCGAGGACATCGGCGCGCGGCGCCTGCACACGGTGCTGGAGCGGGTGACGGAGGAGATCAGCTTCGAGGCCCCGGAAGGCCCCCGTCGGGTGGTGATCGACGAGGCGTACGTGCGCCGGCGCCTGGAGCCCTTCCTGCGGGATCACGACCTCAGCCGGTACATCCTCTAGGGCACTCCCAGGACACTCCGGCCGTTCCCCGGGTCAGGTCCTTCGAGGAGGTGCCGGGGGCGGGAGGGACCTCCCGGGCCTCGGTGCTGTGGTATACTACGGCGGGCGCGGGCCCGGCGGGCCCGCGTACTTTTGCACGCCCGCCACCCGGGCCGCGTGGCCCGGGGTTCCGGTCCCCGGTTTGGGGGAAGGCGGGCGGAGGCCAACCGGGAGGGCGTTCCGTGCCGGTCGTCACCATGAAGCAACTGCTGGAGGCGGGGGTCCACTTCGGGCACCAGACCCGGCGGTGGAACCCCAAGATGGCCCGCTTCATCTTCACCGAACGCAACGGCATCCACATCATCGACCTGCAGAAGTCCGTCCCGCTGTTCGAGGAGGCGTACCGGTTCGTGCGGGACACGGTGGCCGACGGGGGCCTGGTGCTGTTCGTGGGCACCAAGAAGCAGGCCCAGGACGCGATCCGGGAGGAGGCCCAGCGGGCGGGGATGCCCTACGTGAACCAGCGGTGGCTGGGGGGTATGCTGACCAACTTCCACACCATCCGCAAGAGGGTGGAGCGGTTGCGGGAGATCGAGCAGCTGCGGGACACGGGCCAGCTGGACCTGCTGCCCAAGAAGGAGCAGGCGAAGGTCCTGGACGAGCTGGCCCGGCTGGAGAAGTACCTGGGCGGGATCAAGACCATGAACCGCCTGCCCGGCGCGGTGTACGTGGTGGACACCCGGAAGGAGCGCATCGCGGTGCTGGAGGCCCGCAAGCTGCGGATCCCCCTGGTGGCCATCGTGGACACGAACTGCGATCCGGACGAGATCGACTACCCCATCCCCGGCAACGACGACGCCATCCGGGCGGTACGGCTGGTGACCAGCCGTATCGCGGACGCGTGCCTGGAAGGGCTGGAGGAGCGGCGCAAGCGGGTCGGCGAGGTGGGCGAGGAAGTCGCGGCGGAGCCGGCCCCCGGGGCCGAGGTGCCGGCCGAGGAGGAGAAGCCGGAGCCGGAGGAGCTGGGGATGGAGGAGGCGGCCTACGAGGCGTACGACGAGGAGGACGTGGAGGTCTAGATGGCGGTGAGTCTGGAGCTGGTGAAGGAGCTGCGGGCCCGCACCGGGGCGGGCATGATGGACTGCAAAGGGGCCCTGGAGGAGGCGGGCGGTGACCTGGAGCGGGCGGTAGAGCTGCTGCGCAAGCGGGGCCTCGCGCAGGCGGCGAAGCGGGCGGGACGGGCAGCCACCCAGGGGCTCGTGGACGCGTACATTCACGGGGGCGGCACCCTGGGGGTCCTGGTGGAGGTGAACTGCGAGACGGACTTCGTGGCCCGCACGGAGGAGTTCCGACAGCTGGTGCGGGACCTGGCGCTGCAGATCGCCGCCCGGGACCCGCGGTACGTGCGGCGGGAGGACGTGCCGGAGGCGGAGCTGGAGCGCGAGCGGGAGATCGCGCGGGCCCAGCTGGCCCAGCAGCTGCAGGGCAAACCGCCGGCCGCGGTGGAGCGGGCGGTGGAGGGGAAGCTGGGGAAGTGGCTGGAGGAGGTGGTGCTCCTCGAGCAGCCCTTCATCCGGGACGAGAGCAAGAAGGTGCGGGACCGCATCGCGGAGGTGGTGGCCCGCACGGGGGAAAACATCGTGGTCCGCCGGTTCGCCCGCTTCAAGCTCGGGGAGGCGGGCTAGTCGCTTGCCCGGCACCGGGTCGGGCGGAGAGCCCGCGGGCCGAGGCGGTACAGGCGTGGCGGGGCTTCGGTACGGGCGCATCGTCCTCAAGCTCAGCGGGGAGGAGCTGAGCGGGGACGGTCGTTTCATCGTGGACCCCGAGGTCCTGAGGGTGGTGGCCCGGGAGGTCCGGGCGGTGCACGAACTGGGGGTGCAGGTCGCCCTGGTGGTGGGCGGCGGGAACATCGTCCGGGGAGCGGAGATGAGCCGCCTGCTGGGGATCGACAAGGTCACCGCGGACTACATGGGCATGCTCGCCACGGTGATCAACGCCCTGGCGCTGCAGGAGGTCCTGGAGGGGCACGGGCTGGAGACCCGGGTCCAGACGGCGATCGCCATGCACCAGATCGCGGAGCCCTTCATCCGCCGGCGGGCCATCCGGCACCTGGAGAAGGGGCGGGTGGTGCTGTTCGCCGCGGGAACCGGCAGCCCTTACTTCACCACGGACACCACCGCGGCCTTGCGGGCCATCGAGATCGAGGCGGGAGCCGTGCTGATGGCCAAGAACCGGGTGCCCGGGGTGTTCGACAAGGACCCGCGGGTCCACCGGGACGCCATCATGTTCGACCGTCTGACCTACCTGGAGTACATCAACCGGGGGCTGCAGGTGATGGACACCACCACGGTGTCCCTGTGCATGGACAACGGCCTGGACATCTGGGTGTTCAACCTGCAGGAGCCTGGGAACCTGGAGCGGATCGTGCGGGGCGAGCACGTGGGCACCCTGATCGGAGGTGCGCCGTGATCCAGGACGTGCTCAAGGACGCGCGCACGCGGATGCAGAAGGCGGTGGAGGCCACCGCGCGGGAGCTGGCCACCCTCCGCACAGGGAGGGCCAGCCCGGCCCTGCTGGAACACATCAAGGTGGACTACTACGGCACCCAGGTACCTTTGAACCAGCTGGCCACCATCTCGGTACCGGAGCCACGGCTGCTGGTGATCCAGCCGTGGGACCGCAACGCCACCAAGGCCATCGAGAAGGCCATCCTGCAGAGCGAGCTGGGTCTGGTGCCCAGCTCCGACGGGGTCGTGCTGCGGGTCCCCATCCCTCCGCTCACGGAGGAACGGCGGCGGGAGCTGGTCCGGGTGGCCCGCAAGCACGCGGAGGAAGGGCGGGTGGCGGTGCGCAACGTGCGTCGGGAGGCCCGGGAGACCCTGGAGGAGCTGGAGGAGGCCCGGGAGATCTCCGAGGACGAGGCGAGGCGGGCGCAGGAGGAGCTGCAGAAGCTCACCGACCGGTTCATCGCGGAGATCGACACGCTCCTCCAGAAGAAGGAAGCGGAGATCCTGGAGGTGTGATGAGCTCTCCCCCGGACGTGGTCGCCTGGCCCCTGGAGGAGGCCCTGGCGGAGCTGCGGGCGGCCGGCTGGACGCCCCAGATCCGCACCACGTCTCCGCCGCAGAGCGCGCCCGCGGGTGGGTTGCAGCGGGTGGTCAGGCAGCGGGCCACCGCTGCGGGTCAGGTGGAGCTGGTGGTAGCCTGGGAGCGGTACGTGCGGCTGCGGCGGCCCAGGAGCGAGGGCCCGGCTGGCCCGCACCGCCCGTGACCAGCCCCTCGCCCCCCCAGCGCCTAGACGACGAAGGACTGCGTGCCCTCGGCCTGGATCCCGCGCGGCTGCCCGTACACGTGGCCATCATCATGGACGGCAACGGCCGGTGGGCCATCCGCCGCGGCCTGCCCCGGGTGGAGGGCCACCGGGCTGGGCGGGCGGCGATCCGTCGCACCGTGGAGGCCGCCGTGGAGCTGGGGATCCGCGTGCTGACCCTGTTCGCCTTCAGCACGGAGAACTGGCGCCGGCCCAGGGAAGAGGTGGAAGCCCTGTGTGCCCTCTACGAGCAGGTGCTGTGGGAGGAGACTCCGGAGCTGGCCCGCAACGGGGTTTGCGTGCACGTCATCGGCGACCGCTCGGAATTCCCCCCCGGCCTGCAGGAAGCCATCCGCTACGCGGAGGAGTCCACCGCGGGCAACGAGGTGCTCCACCTGGTGGGGGCTTTGAACTACGGGGGGAGGGCGGAGATCGTCCAGGCGGCCCGCGCCCTAGCCGAGGCGGTCTGCCGGGGCGAACTGCGGGCCCACGCCATCGGGGAAGAGGAGCTGGCGAGCCGGCTGCAGACGTACCCGCTGCCGGACCCCGACCTGATCATCCGGACCGCGGGGGAGAAGCGCCTGAGCAACTTCCTGGTGTGGCAGTCCGCGTACGCGGAGCTGTACTTCACGGACGTGCTGTGGCCGGAGTTCGACCGGCAGGCTCTGGTGGAGGCCCTCCGGGACTACCAGAGCCGCGTCCGCCGGTTCGGGGGGCTGGATGCTGGGTAGGCGTCTGGTGACCGCCGCGGTGGGGATCCCCGTGGCGGTGGTGACCGTCTGGGCCGGCGGGTGGGCGATGGCGGTTGCCGCGGGCGTGGTGGTGACAATAGGCGCGTGGGAGTTCTACAGCCTGTCCCAACGGGCGGGGTACGGTTCGCCCTGGGCGGTGGGAATCGTCGGGGCCGGGGCGCTCCCCCTGGCGGCGCAGGCGGGCGCCCGCTGGGCTCTGGCAGCGGTCGCCCTGGTGGTGTTGCTCGCCCTCACCAGCGAACTCGCTGCCCGCCGGGGCCGGGTGCTGGGCAACGCGGCCGGTGCCGCCCTCGGGACGGTGTACGTGGGGCTGTTCGGCGCCCACTGGGTGCTGCTCCGGCAACTGCCCGAGGGCATGGCGGTCACTTTCCTGGTGCTGACCAGCACCTGGTGCGCGGACACCGCCGCGTACTTCGTGGGCCGCTCTGTGGGCCGGCGCAAGCTGGCCCCGGACCTCAGTCCCAACAAGACGGTAGAGGGAGCCCTGGGCGGCGTGGCGGGGGGGCTGGTGGGCGCAGCGGCCGCGGGCGTGTACTTCGGACTGCCCGCGGCGTGGGTGGTGGCGGGAGGGCTATTGTGCGCCCTCAGCGGGCAGCTGGGCGACCTGTGGGAGTCCGCGCTGAAGAGGGAGGCCCGGGCCAAGGATTCCGGTGTGGTGCTGCCAGGCCACGGCGGCGTGCTGGACCGGTTCGACGGACTCCTGTTCTCGGGCGTGGTGGCCTACTACCTGTTTGCGGCGTGGACGGGCGGACTGTGAAAGCAGGCGGGCCCGCGCGGCGGGTGGCGATCCTGGGCAGCACCGGCTCCATCGGCCGGCAGGCCCTGGAGGTGGTGGAAGCCCTGGCAGGACGCGCGCGGGTCGTGGCCCTGGCTGCCCGACGGGACGCAGCGGCCCTGGCGGAGCAGGCCGTGCGCTGGCAGCCCGAGGCGGTGGCCCTCACCGACCCGGAGGGGGTGGAGGAGTTCCGGCAGATGGCTTCGGGCTGGCGCGGCGAGCTTTTGGTGGGGCCGCAGGCTCTGGAAGAGGTAGCCCGCTGGCCGTCTGCGGACGTGGTGCTGGTGGCGGTGGTGGGCGTGGCGGGGCTGCTGCCCAGCCTGGCCGCCATCGAGGCGGGCAAGGAGCTGGCCCTGGCCAACAAGGAGACCCTGGTGGCCGCGGGGGAACTCGTGCGGGAGCGGGCGGCGTCGTGTGGGGCCCGGATCGTGCCCGTGGACGGCGAACACAGCGCCATCTACCAGTGCCTGCAGGCGGAGCAGCGGCGCGACCGTGTGAGCCGCATCGTGCTCACCGCTTCCGGAGGGCCCTTTCTGCGACGCTCCCTGGAGTCCATGGAGTCCGCCACGCCGGAGGAGGCCCTGCAGCACCCCACGTGGCGCATGGGGCCCAAGATCACCGTGGACTCCGCCACCCTGATGAACAAGGCGCTGGAGGTCATCGAGGCCCGGTGGCTCTTTGACCTCCCCGCGGAGCGCATCGAGGTGTTGATCCACCCGCAGAGCGTGGTGCACGGGATGGTGGAGTTCGTGGACGGCTCCAGCCTCGCGCACCTCAGCCGGCCCGACATGCGGCTGTTCATCCAGTACGCCCTGACCGGGATGGACCGCCTGCCCCCGGGGTTCGGCCGTCTCGACTGGACGGTCCCCCAGACCCTCACCTTCGAGCCGCCTGACCTGCGGCGGTTCCCCTGTCTGGGGTACGCTTATGAGGCCCTGGCCGTGGGGGGGACCCTCCCCGCGGTCCTGAACGCGGCGAACGAGGTGGCAGTGCAGCGGTTCCTGGACGGGGAGGTGCCCTTCGGCCGGATCCCGAAACTCGTGCGGGCGGCCATGGACTTGCACGAGCCCCGTCCCCGCCCCACCCTGGAGGAGATCCTGGAGGCGGACCGCTGGGCGCGGGCGCTGGTGAGGAGCCTGTGATGTCGATGCTGCTGGCCGTGGTGGCCTTCGGCCTGATGATCCTCGCCCACGAGCTGGGCCACTTCCTGGTGGCGAAGGCTTCGGGGATCGGCGTGCGGGCGTTCGCGGTGGGCTTCGGCCCGCCCCTCTGGCGCAGCCGGAGGGGCGGCACGGAGTACCGGCTGAATGCCTTCCCGCTGGGCGGTTACGTGCGCCTGGCGGGGGAGGATTTCGACGAGGAGCCAGGGCCGGACGCCTTCCGCAGCAAGGGCGTGTGGACCCGGATCGCGGTCGTGGCCGCGGGTCCTGTCATGAACGTGCTGCTTTCGGTGCTCCTGGTGGCGACCGCCGCGTGGGCCTACGGGCTGCCCCGTCGGGTGACCACCGTGGTGGCCACCGTGCGGCCCGGCTGGCCAGCCGCGGAGGCCGGCCTGCGGCCCGGGGACCGGATCGTGGCCATCGACGGGGTAGCCCTCCCCGACGGGCAGACCATGGTGCGGACCATCCACCGCAGCGCGGGCCGGGCCCTGCGGCTGTCCGTGGAGCGGTCCGGCCGGCGCTTCGAGGTCACGGTCACGCCGCGTCTGGACCCCCGCCTGGGGGTGGGGATCACGGGGATCACGCCCGCGGTGGAGCGGGAGCGCCTCGCCCCGCACCGGGCCCTGCTGTGGGGCGTGCAACAAACGGTGCGGTCCATGCGGGAGATGGTGATCGGCCTGGTGCGCCTGGTGGGGTCCGGCGACGTGCTGCAGGAGCTGGCGGGCCCGGTGGGCGCGGTGCGGCTGTTGGGGGACGCCGCACAGGTGGGTTTCGACTCCTACCTGTTCATGACCGCGTTCCTGAGCGTGATGATCGGCCTGTTCAACCTCCTCCCCCTGCCGGCCCTGGACGGTGGGCGCCTCGCGTTCCTGTTGGTGGAGGCGGTGCGGCGAAGGGCAGTGGACCCGCGCCGGGAGGGCTACGTGCACCTGGTGGGGTTCGCCCTCCTGCTGCTGCTCGTCCTTGCCCTCACTTACCGCGACATCCTACGATGGGTGGGCGAGCGGAACTTCTAGGGGTACGGGGCGGCGGTCCGTGGTGGAGCCCGCAGAACTGGTGGTGCGTCTCATCCTCGCGGTGGTGCTAGGCGGCATCATCGGCATCGAGCGGGAAGTGCTGGAGAAGCCCGCGGGGTTCCGTACCCACATCCTGGTGGCCCTCGGCGCCGCTACCTTCACCCTTATCAGCCTCTATGGATTCTTCGGGAGCGGGGCGGACCCCGCGCGGATCGCCTCCAACATCGTGGTGGGCATCGGGTTCATCGGCGCCGGGACCATCTGGCGCCACCCCACGGGGGTCGGAGGCCTGACCACCGCGGCCAGCCTGTGGATGGTGGCGGCCATCGGCACCGCGGTGGGGAGCGGCTTCTACCTGGTGGCCCTGGTGGCCACGGCCCTGGCGTGGGCGGTGTTGTACCTGTTCCCGCGGGTGGAACGCTGGTTGCCCCGCCGTGCTACGGGCCTCGGGACCCTGGCGGTGACCATGGTGGACCGGCCGGGGCAACTGGGGACCCTGGGCACCCTGCTGGGCAAGCACAGGGCCAACATTGAGAGCGTCCAGATGGAAGCGGGGCGCGACGGGAAGGTGAACCTGCACCTAGGCGTGCGCCTGCCCCCGCACGCGAACCGGGAAGAGATCCTGCTGGCGGTGGCGGACCTCGAGGGCGTGGAGGCTGCCTCCTGGACCTCGTAGAACCTGCCCGGCCGGAGCGCGACCCTTGATCCCTCTGCGCGACAGCGTCCCCGCCCGACGGCCACCGGTGGTCATGCTGAGCATCCTGGCTACCTCCGTCCTGGTGTTCCTGTACGAGCTGGGGCTGCCGCCCGACGAGCTGGCGGAGTTCTTCCGGACGTTTGGGGTCGTCCCCGCGCGCCTTCTGGGCCCGGACCCGCCGTACTTCACCCTGGTGACGTCCATGTTCCTGCACGGAGGGTGGTTCCACCTTCTGGGGAACATGCTGTACCTGTGGATCTTCGGGAACAACGTGGAGGACGCCATGGGCCACGGCCGGTTCGCGGTCTTCTACCTCCTCAGTGGCCTCGCGGCCGCCGGTCTGCAGGTGGCCTTCCAACCCGCTTCCTCGGTGCCCATGGTGGGCGCGAGCGGCGCCATCGCCGGGGTGCTGGGGGCCTACCTGGTCCTGTTCCCCCACGCGCGGATCCTGGCCCTGGTCCCCCTGGGGTTCTTCACCCAGCTCGCGGAAGTGCCCGCGGTGCTGTTTCTGCCCCTGTGGTTTCTGCTGCAGCTCCTCTACGGGGTGGCGTCCCTGGGCGCGCCGGCCCAGGTGGGGGGCGGGGTGGCGTTCTGGGCCCACGTGGGCGGGTTCGTGGCGGGAGTCCTGCTGGTGCGGTGGTTCGTCCCACGGCGGTGGCGCCGGTGAGTGTTGGAAACCGGCGAGAGGGACGCTACCATGGTGGCGTGTCCGGGCGGTCCGGTCCGGGCGCACACCGAAGCGGCAACTGAAAAACCCAGGGCAGGAGGTCGCACGGTGCGGAACATCCTCGTGGAGACGCTGCCGGGCCTGCCGGTGTCGGAGCACCAGGTGGAGCTGGTGGAGCGCAAGGGGGTGGGCCATCCCGACTCCATCTGCGACGCCATCATGGAGCAGGTCTCCGTGGAGCTCAGCAAGACCTACCTGGAGAAGGTGGGGACCATCCTGCACCACAACATCGACAAGGCCTTCCTGGTGGCCGGGGAGGCGGAGGTCCGATTCGGGGGCGGCCGGGTGATCCAGCCCATGCGGCTGATCTTCGGTGACCGGGCCACCTACCGGGTAGGGGACGTGGAGATCCCCATCCCCGAGCTGGCCATCCGTACGGCCAAGCGGTGGATCCGGGAGAACCTGCGGTTCGTGGACCCGGAGCGGCACGTGGAGTACGACATCCAGATCAAGCCGGGGTCTCCGGAACTGGTGGACATCTTCCATCGGGAGGAGATCGGCGCCAACGACACCTCCGCGGCGGTGGGGTACTGGCCCCTGACGGAGACGGAGCGGGTGGTGTTGGAGACGGAACGGTACATCAACTCCCCCGCTTTCAAGAAAGAGTTCCCGGAGGCGGGGGAGGACGTGAAGGTGATGGGGGTGCGCACGGGCCGCGAGCTGCACCTGACGGTGGCGGTGGCGTTCGTGGACCGCTTCGTGGACAGCGAGGCCACGTACTTCCGGCGGAAGGAGCAGATGCGGCAGGCGGTGTTGGAGTACGTGCGGTCCCGGTGCAGCCTGTCCGCTGTCCACCTGTACCTGAACCACGCGGACGTCGCGGGCCGCGGCCTCGGCGGCGTGTACCTGTCGGTCACGGGGACTTCTGCGGAGAGCGGGGACAGCGGGCAGGTGGGGCGTGGCAACAAGGTCAACGGGGTGATCGCCCTGAACCGTCCCATGGGCACCGAGGCCGCCGCGGGCAAGAATCCCGTCTCCCACGTGGGCAAGATCTACACCGTCCTCACGCATCGGATCGCCCAGCGGGTCTACGAAGAGGTGCCGGGCGTCCGGGAGTGCTACATCTGGTTGTGCAGCCAGATCGGCGAGCCCGTGGACCGCCCGAAGGTGGCCGCCGCCCAGGTGATCCTGGAACGCGGGGTCCGGCGGACCCGGGTACTGCGCCAGGTGCGGGAAGTGGTGGACCGCGAGCTGCAGGACGTCCGTAGCCTCATCCAGGACCTGGCGGCGGGCAAGTACGCGGTGGTGTGAGCCGCCCGCCTGAGAATCCCGCTACCGCGCCGCAACCCCTCCGGTGGATTGCCACCCTCCTGGCCATACCCATGGCTTCAGCCTGCCAGCTGGCCGTGCGGCGGGTCCCCAAGCCCGAGCCTGTGGTCACTCTGCGCGTGGTGGAGACCCGCCGCGTCAGCGACCGAGTGGCCACCAGCAACGCCGCGTGGTCCCCAGACAGCCGGTCCGTGGCGTTCGGGACCGCGGACGGGGTGGTGGTGGTGGGCCTGGACGGAGCCGAGCGCCGGATCCTCCCCGCGCCTCACGCCACGTGGGTGGACTGGTCCGGTAGCGGGCGCTGGGTGGCGGTCGTCTCTGGGGGCAGCCTGTGGCTGGTGGACCTGGTGCGGGGCGGGGCGCGCAGGGTAGACCTCCCAGGGGTGGTGCGTTCCTTCCGCTGGAGCCCCGCGGGGGACCGGGGTGCCGCGGTGGTGGACTCTCGCGGGGTCTGGTTGTGGCTGGTGTCCGCGGAGGGCGGGCTGCGCAGGCGGCTGTTCGGCCCTGCCCCCAGCCTGTACGACCTGGGCTGGTTCCCGGACGGCCTGTACGTGTTCGCCCGGGCGGAGGACCCGGCGGGAAGGACCGTGGCGCTCTGGCGGGTACGGGTGGCGGGCCCGGACCGCCGGCAGCTCCCCGCCCTTTTCCCCGCGGTCCTGCAGGCACAGCTGTCTCCCCACGGCAGGACCGTGGCGTACCTGGTGGCGGAGGAGGAGGGGTCTGCTCTGGCGGTGCAGCAGGTGGGCTCAGCTAGAACGGTGACCGTGGCCCGCGGCGGACGGCTGTGGGGCTTGAGCTGGTCACCCCAGGGCGACAAGCTGGGCTACGCGGAGGTGGACGGTGGGGAGCGGGCCGCGGTCTGGATCGTGGACGCGGACGGGCCGAGCCGGTTGCAGGTGGCGGACTACGCCCTGGAGTTCCCGGACCCCGACGCTCTGGTGGGGACCGCTTGGTCTCCTGACGGGAGGGCGGTGGCGTTCGGCACCGGCTTCGCCCAGCGCGCGGGACCCGTGTGGGTGGCGCGGCTGGAGCGCCGGTGACCGGCGGTGTGGCGACGCGTGGTAAACTCCCGGTAGGCGCTGTCCGCAGATCTTTCCGACCGCGTGACAGCCATAGGGGCGTCCGGGAGGACGTGCGGGTTCGAGGAGGGAGCACGCGTGCCGATCTACGAGTACCTATGTACCCGTTGCGACCACAGGTTCGAGCGGCTCCAGCCGGTGGGAAGCCCCCCGGAGCCGTGCCCGCGGTGCGGAGGTGCCACCCGCAGACTCCTGGGAACCGTGGGGCTGGTGTTCAGGGGGTCTGGGTTTTACACCACCGACTACCGGCGGCCCAAGGACGGCGCGTCCAAGACGGACGAAGGAAAGAAGTCTGAGGGCGAGCGCAAAACGGACGCCAAGGACGCCAAGTCCACTACCTCGTAGGCGAGTCCCCGGCGACCACGGGCGCTGCCCGGTCGCGGCGGTCCCGGACCCGAACGACTGGCCCTCGGAGGCCTGTTGAACGCGTGAGCCCGACATCCGGCACCGTCCCCACGGCGGCGGCACGGAGCCCCGCCCGGACGGTGCGGTGTGGGCTTGCGGCCCTTCTCGCAGCCATCCTGTCTTTGCTGCAAGCCTGGCCCGCGGCAGGTGAGCCCTCGTCCGTTCGCGCGGCCCTGGGGTGGGACGGGTGGGTCCGCTTCGGCACGTGGAACCCGCTCACCGTGGAAGCGGAGGTAGACCGGCCCGTGCGCGGGTGGCTGGTGGTAGACATCCCGCAGGAGTTCGGAGCGCAGCGGGTCCGGCTGCGCTACTCCCTGGACCTGCCCGAGGGGGGTCGGGCCATCTGGCGGGTCCCGGTCCTCGTGGTGGACGCCCGCCGGCCGGTGCGGGTAGCCGTGGAGGCGGAGGACGGGGCGGAGGTGGCTTCCGCGGAAGTCCTGCCGCAGGCTGAAAGCGCGGTGGCCAGCGTGGTGGGCTACCTGGGCCAGAACCCTCCCTCCCCGCCGCCTGAGGCCTCCTCCGGAGGACGCCGGGCGGTGGCACGCCTGCGGGAGGAGGTACTTCCGGAAACCGCGGCGGCGTACGCCTCCTTGGACCTGCTGGTGGTGGAGGACCTGGACGAACGCAGGCTGAACGACGCGCAGCGGCATGCCCTGCAGGCTTGGGTGCTCCACGGCGGGCGGGTGGTGACATCCGGCTGGCTGGCTGCCGGTGCGCCCCTCTCCGGCTGGCTGTCCGCGGCGCAGCACACCGGACGCGTGGTGGAACTCTCCTCCGGCCTGGGATCCGTGGCCGCAGGCCCCTTGCGGGAGCTGCACCCCTTGCCGGGCGGTCGGCCCGTGGTGGAACGCTCCTATGTGGTGGCGGTGTGGGCACCCAGGGGACTGGGCCGGGTCTACGCGTGGGCCGCGGACCCGCAGCAGGTCCCCGCCGGCTCGCCCCTCTGGTACCTCGCCCTGCCCCCGACTACCTCCCGGGAGGGGCCTCCCGAGCCCGATGTCCGGCCACGGGCGCCGGTTGGCCCTGCTGCGGTGGGACTGGGTGCCTTCACAGTGCTCTGGCTTGTTTCCCTGGCCGTGGCCGCCAGAGATCCCTGGGGCTGGCTGCTGGCGCTGGTGGTGCTGGCGGCCGGCGCCGCGGGGATGCCCACCGTTGCACAGGAGGTGCGGGAGCGCTCCACCGCCCTCGACGTCACGTGGGTGGAGGTGCTGGTGGAGGGGGCCCGTCGGGCCTACGCGTGGGGCTACGCGCAGGCCCCGTACCGCGGCGTCTACACGTATACCCTGCCGCGTGCCGTCGCGGTCGCTGCCTCAGGAGGGTTTTCGGAGGCGGAGGTCAGCTTCCTGGACGACCGCGTGGTCGTCCGCGCACGACAAGGGGCGGGCGAGCGCCTCCGCCTGTACTGGGAAGTGGAGGGCGCAGCCGGCGCAGTGCCGGCCGTGCAGCCGCGCAACGGGAGCGTGGTCTTCCGAGGAACCGGGGCGTCTCAGGGTGTGGTGTTCTGGGGCCGGAGACAGGCCCCCCTGGAGAAGTCCCAGGAGCCCGACGAGTGGGTGGCTTCGCGGTGGGAACGGGAGGATCCCCAGCACCCCGCCCTGGTGTCGTTGGGGTGGGTGTACCCAGCTGCGGCTACTATAGTGGAAGACCGTCCGCTAGTGGCCCTTCCCCTCGCGGACGGTCGTCGGGGGTGGCTGGTGGTGGTGGGGCAGCTTCCGTGAACAGCCTGGCCATCGTCCGCGGAGACCTGCGCGCGCGGCTGGGGACCCGCAAGGGCATAGCTGTCCAGGCCGCCTTCCTCGCCGCGGTGTGGCTGTTGGGGTTGCTTGGCACCGGGCCCGAGCGCGGGGGGGACTCCCCCATGTGGGTGGCGTCAGTGGGCCTGCTGGTGGTGGTGGTCTATGTGGTCACCGCCGCCGCGGGCGGGGAGATCGCGTTCCCCGGAGAAAAAGCGGTACTGGACCTTGTGGCTTCCCCCTTTTCCGCCGCAGAGGTAGCGTGGGGCAAGGCGCTCAGCAACGCCGCCTTCGCCACGGTGTGCACCCTAGGTGCCTGGCCCGTCCTGCTGTTCCTGCAGGCCCTGCGGACAGGCCCTTGGCAGGAGAGCTTGGCACAGGCAGCGGTCCTCCTGGCGGTCAGCTGGGGCTTTGGCGGGTTCGCCACCTGGCTTGGGGTGACCGTGGAGTCGGAAGTCTCCCGGTCGGTGCTGCTGTGGGGCGGGATCGTGGCCTTCCTGGCCGGTGCAGGACTGGTGGGGTCGTGGCCGTGGCACCCGGCCAACGCGGTGCGGCCTCTGGCGCCGGGCTGGGCCCGGGTGACCTGCGCTGCTTCGTTTGTGGGCTTGGGCGTTTTGACCCTGTGGGCGGTGGGCCGTCGGATCCCACGCCTGCGGGAGGGGGTGCAGGGTGGATCCTGACCGCCTGCTGCAGGCGGCCCGCCAGCGGCTTGCGTGGCGGCGGGCGTTGCAGGCGGGCGAGGCGGCGGCCCTGTGGCTGCTGCTCTCGGCCCTGGGGGCACAGCTGGGCACCTTGGCCTTTCCATACCCGGTGCGGTTGGAGTGGGCTTTCCTGGCGGTCGCAGCCGGTGGGGGCATCGTGGCGTTGGCCACGCGGCTGCTGGTACGGCCCACCGCGATGGAAGCGGCGCACTGGCTGGATCGGCGCTGCGCCCTGCAGGACCGTATGGCCACGTACGTAGCGGTGAGGGGTGGTGCCCCGTCGCGGCTGCTGGGTCACTTCCTGCGGGACGTGCAGCGGGCCGCGGCTGAGGTGCGTTTGCGGGAGGCGGTCCCCCTGCGTCCTGCCCGGTGGCGGGCGGTGCTGGCGCTGGCGGCGTGCGTGGTGGCGTGGGACCTGGTGGTCTCCGGCAGCACGTTGCCGAACACCCCTGCGCGTCGCGTGGCGGAGGTGGTGAGGCAGGAGGGCCGCAGGCTGCAGGACCTGGCGCGGGAGTGGGAACGGGAGGCACGCTGGCGCGGCTGGAGGGCGGCGCTGTGGAGCGCCCGGAACGTGCGGCAGGCCGCCGGCAGCCTGGCCTCGCCCCGGGCTACCGCGGAGCTGGCCCGGCGGCAGCTCGCGCGGCTCGCGGCGGAGGTCGGAGCGGTGCGCGCGGAGCTCCGGGCCCGGGCGCAGGAGCAGGGCGCTCCGCCCGGCCCGGAGGGACCGCAGCTGCACCCGCGGGCTGCCAGGGCGCTCGAGCGGGAACTCGCGGGGCTAGGCCGGGCGCTGGAGGAGGTGTCGCTGTCCGGGGAGCAGGCCGAGCGTGTGCTCCGGGCCTTAACCAGGCTGGAGAGCACTTCGCCGCTGCGGCCGCAGTCTCCCGCCCAGGCTGCCCTGCGGGAAGCCCGGAGGAGGCTGCGGGCGCAGGACCGGGCCGGCGCCCGGCAGGCGGTGCGCAGGGCGGAGGAAGCTTTCCGAGAGCTGGCGCGCCTTCTGGAGGAGGAGGGGATGCTGGCAAAGCAGCAGCAGGAAGTGGAGGCTTCCAGCCTGAGCATCGCTGGCGCCCTGCAGGGAGCTACGGATCCGGAGGCAGCTCAGGAACGACCGATCAGGTACCCCAACATGCCTCGGAACCGGCCGGGAACTTCGGGCGACCGGGACGACAAGGATGGTGAGGAGTGGTCGTGGGAGGGCCCGCAGTACGGCCTGCAGCCGGGTGCGGGGCGGGTCCCGGAAAAGGTCGGGCCACCCACCCCGCGGCTGCAGGCGCAGCGCCGGCCCGAACACCTCCCCGGGCAGCCGGGCGAGGGGAAGGTGTACACGGGACGCGTGCGGGCGCCCGCGGCAGGCGGCGAGCCGCGCACGCGGATAACAGGTGTCCCCGCCCGCCTCGTGCGCCAGGTGGACGAGGTCCTGCGGGCGCAGCGCGTGCCCGCTCCCTACCGGGACTGGGTCCGGCATTACTTCGCGGAGTTGGCGGAGTCGGCCCCGTAACGGGGGAAGGGGGTGCCCTTGGACGTCCAGGAGTTCCAGTCCGTGTACCAGCGCATCCGCCAGGAGCTGGGCCGCGTGGTGGTGGGCCACGACGAGGTGGTGGAGGGCGTACTGCTGGCGGTGTTCTGTGGTGGCCACGTGCTGCTGGAAGGCGTACCGGGGGTAGGCAAGACCCTGCTGGTGAAGGCGCTGGCCCGCGTGCTGGCGCTGAAGTTCTCGCGGATCCAGTTCACCCCCGACCTCATGCCCGCGGACGTGGTGGGGACCAACGTGCTGGTGCAGGACCCGGACGGACGCCGCTCGCTGGCCTTCCAGCCCGGCCCCATCTTCTCCCAGATCGTCCTGGCGGATGAGATCAACCGGGCCACGCCCAAGACCCAGTCCGCCCTCCTGGAGGCCATGCAGGAGTACGCGGTGACCGTGGCAGGGGTTTCCTACCCCCTCGAGCGCCCCTTCTTTGTGCTGGCGACCCAGAACCCCATCGAGATGGAGGGCACTTACCCGCTCCCGGAGGCCCAGCTGGACCGTTTCCTGTTCAAGCTGCGGGTGCCGTTCCCCGACACGGAGTCCGTGGTGGAGATCCTGGAACGGACCACGGGCTCCCGGGTTCCCGAAGCCCAGCCCGTGGCGGACGCCCAGACGGTGCTGCGGATGCAAGCGCTGGTGCGGGAGGTGCTGGCTGCCCCGCACGTGCAGACGTACGTGGCCCGCCTGGTGGAGGCCACGCATCCTCAGGGCCCGCGGCCTGCGCGGGCCGCACGCCGCTGGGTGCGGTATGGCGCGAGCCCGCGGGGTGCCCAGGCCCTGCTGCTGGCGGCCAAGGCAAGGGCCCTGGTGCACGGCCGCGCCCACGCCAGTGTGGAGGACGTGAGGGCTGTGGCACTTCCTGCCCTGCGACACCGGCTGCTGCTGAACTTCGAGGCAGACGCGGAGGGCGTGGAGGCCGACCAGGTGGTTCGGGACGTGGTGGAGGAGGTCCCCGAGGTCGCCGCCGCGTCCGCGGGGACCTAAAGTTCCGGTGCTGCTGGAGCCGGCGTTCCTCGAGAAGCTCGAACGTCTCCGCCTGGTGGCGCGGCGGAGGACACGGGGGACCGTCGGGGAGCGTCGCAGCCGCGCCCTGGGGCGGGGCCTGGAGTTCTCCGACCACCGCGCCTACCAGGTGGGCGATGACTGGCGGTACGTGGACTGGAGCATCTACGCCCGGCTGGACCGGCTGTTCGTCAAGCTCTTCGAGGAGGAAGAGGACAGGGACGTGCACCTGTTGGTGGACGCCAGCGCGTCCATGCGGTTCGGGCAGCCTCCCAAGCTGGAGTACGCCAAGCGTCTGGCCGCGGCGCTCGGCTATGTGGCGTTGGCCAACGGGGATCGCGTGGGCGCCGCCGCGCTGCACGGGAGCGCCGTGCGGGCTCTCCCGCCACGGCGCGGCAGGACGCATGCGCACCCCCTGTTCCGCTTCCTGGAGGCCGAACAGGCCTACGGGCTCACGGAGCTGGAGGAGGCCGCGAAGCGGTTCGCGCCCCGCCGCCGGGGCCTGGTGGTGGCGGTGGGCGACCTGCTGGACCCCCGGGGGTTCCAGGCTTTTCTGCTTCGGCTGCGCCACGCGGGCCTGGAGGTGTTCGTGGTCCACCTGCTGGCCGAGGAGGACCTCGCCCCCCCAACTCCCGGGGAGCTGCGGGTGGTAGACGCGGAGACCGGGGAGTCCCTGGAGGTGACCGTGGACGCCCGGATGGTGCGCGAGTTTGTCGCCCAGCGGGACGCGTTCCTGGAATCGGTGCGGACGTTCTGCGCCCGTCACGGGATGGCCTACGTGCGGGCCACCACGGCGCTGCCGGTGGAGGAGCTGGTGCTCCGGTACCTGCGGCGGGCGGGGCTGGTGACGTAGCCGAGCGGTTGAGATGTTCTTCCTGAGCCCCGCGGGACTGTGGTGGCTGGCCGCCATCCCCCTCGTGGTCCTCCTGTACTGGCTGCGACCCCGACGGGTGCCGGTGGTGGTACCCAGCCTGGTGCTGTGGCGGCGGAGCCTGCGCGAGGAGGCGCGCCGGCGCCCCCTGCGCCGGTTCGAGCGAAACGTCCTCCTGCTGGTGCAGGTGCTGGCCGTGGCCGCGGCCGCGCTCAGCCTCGCGCGACCGCAGCACTCCACCGCAGGCGCTGCGGACGTGGTGGTGGTGCTGGACGTGGGGCTGAGGATGCAGGCCACCGACGTGCCGCCCAGCCGGTTCGAGGCCGCCCGCGGGGCTGCACTGACGCTTTTGGCCAGGCTCCGCGCGGTCCGGGTGGGTGTGGTGGCTGCGGCGCGATCCCCGAGGGTGGTCCAGCCCCTCACGACGAGCCGGTCCGACGCGGTGGCGGCGGTGCGAGGGTTGCGTCCGACGGACGGGGCCTCGGACCTGGAGGGGGCGGTAGCGGTGGCTAGGTCCTTGAGCCCGTCCGCCACCGTCTACGTGTTCTCCGACCGGGCGGTGTCGGGTGTGCATTCCTCGGTCTTCGGCGGGGCCCTGGAGGACGTGGCCATCACCGGCGTGGTGGCAAGCCCCCTGCCGGGCGAGCGCATGCGGGTGACGGTCACTGTGCGCAACGGCACCTCGCTGGCGCGGCGCGTTCCGGTGTCGGTGCTGGTGGAGGGCCGGCCCGCAGCCCACCTTGCCGCGCGCCTCCACCCCGGGCAGCAGACCAGCGTGGCGGCCACGGTGCCCGCGGGACTGTGGGTCGAGGCCAGGATCGCCCCTCAGGACGCACTCGCGGCCACCGACCGGTTCGTGGCACTGGGCAGTCGGCTTCCGCGGCCCCGGGTGTTGATGGTGGGCCCGCCCGACCCGTTCCTGGAGGCCGGCCTGCGGGCTGTGGCGGGAGAGCCGGACCGCCAGGGAACCCCGGACCCGCGCCTGTGGGGAAGGTTTGACGTGGTGGTCCTTCACCGGGTGCAAGCCCCGGTTCCGCCCGGCAACTTCCTGCTGGTGGGCAGCGTGCCGACGAACCTGCCGGTGCGGGCGGTGGGGACGGTACGGGAGGACGTAGTGCGTTTCCAGTCCCGCACCCACCCGCTGCTGCGGTTCGTGGATCTCACCGGAGCCCGCGTGGTCCGCGCCTGGCCCACCCGGCCGCACGGGGGAGAGGTGCTGGCAGAGGGCGAGGCTCCGCTGCTGTGGGCCTACGAGGCGGGCGGGCTCCGTGCCGTCCTGCTGCCGTTTTCGCCTTCGGACTCCGATCTTGTGTTGCGGCCGGATTTCCCCATCCTGCTGGCCAACGCGGTGGACTGGCTCGCGGGCCCCACGAGCTCCCAGTTGGAGGCGGGGAGTACGGTGTCCGTCCCCGCCGGAGGGTTACAGGAGGCGGTGCTGCACGGCCCGGAGGGGTCGGTGCGCCTGCGCGCCGCGGCAGGCCGGTTCGTCCTGCCACCCTTCGACCGGGCGGGCGTGTACCTGCTGGAAGCGGGCACCGCCCGTAGGGTGTGGGCCGTACACCCGCAGGTGGAGTCCCGCACCGTGGCGTCTTCCGCCCCGGCAGCTCCCGCGCAAAGGGCGCAGGTGGACTGGGGCCGGTGGCTGGTGGGGCTGTTCGTGGCGCTGCTGGTGGCGGAGTGGTGGCTGTTCTCCGCTCAGGCGAGGGTTGGGAGGACCTGATGCGGTTCTCGTGGCCGTGGGCACTGGTGCTGCTGGTGCTCCTGCCGTGGGTGTGGCGCCGCGGGGTCCGGGACCTCCGCCACCTGGCCGCGCTGCGGGTGGCCAGCCTGGCCCTGGCGGTGCTGGCCCTGGCCGGCATGCAGGTGCTTGAGCGCGGGGCGCCGGTGCAGGTGGTGTTCGCCCTAGACCGGTCCGACAGCGTGCTGCCCGAGCAGGCCCGGTGGGCGGAGCAGTTCGTGCGCGAGGCCCTGCGGTACCGCCGTCCGCAGGACCGCGTGGGGCTGGTGACTTTCGGCGGAGCCGCGGTGGCGGAGCGGGCGCCGTCGGAGGCCGTGGAGCTGCGGCCGACCCAGAGGCCCAGGCCGTACGACACCGACATCGGTGCGGCCATCCGCGTGAGCGCGTCGCTATTGCAGGGGGAGGGCGTCCGGCGCGTGGTGGTGCTCAGCGACGGTGCCGACCACGCGGGCGAGGCGGTGGAAGCCGCGCGGGAGGTCCACGCCGCGGGCGTGGAGGTCCACGTGGTCCCCCTGCTCCGCCCGGCCTCTGCGGAGCTGGTGGTGGAGGATCTCTCAGCGCCTGCAGACGCCGCGGTGGGCGAGCGGGTGCCGGTGTGGGTCCGTCTGCGTTCCACCGTCCCGCAACCCGTGGAGCTGGAGCTGTGGGTGGACGGGGCCCTGGCCCAACGTCGGACGGTGCGCGCGCGCGCGGGCAGGACCCTGGTGGGCTTGTCCGCGGTGGCCGCCCGCGCAGGGTGGCTCGACCTGCAGGTACGCGCTCGCCCGGCACGGGACGGTGTCCCGGACAACAACGTGGGACGTGCGGTGATATCCGTGCTGGGCCCTCCGGAGGTCCTGTACGTGGGAGGGGGGCGGGTGGCGGACGTGCTGCGGGCCCAGGGGTTCGTGGTGCACCGAGTGGCGGCCCGTCAACTGCCGGGTACTGTGGCGGGCCTGGCGCGGTACCAGGCGGTGGTGCTGGAGGATCTCCCCGCGCTGGGGCTCGCGCGGCCGCAGATGGAGGCGCTGCGCGACTACGTGCGGGACCTGGGTGGAGGGCTGGTGGTGGTGGGAGGTCCCCGCAGCTTTGGCGTGGGCGGCTACGCCCGCACGCCCCTGGAGGAGGTGCTGCCCGTCTCCATGGAGGTGCAGCACCGCGTGGCGCTGCCCAGCATGGCGTTGGTGCTGGTCCTGGACACCTCCGGGAGCATGGGCGGGGTGGGGACGGAGACCGCCAAGGTGGAGCTGGCCAAGGAGGTGGCGCGTTCCGTGGTGGATCTGTTGGGCGACCGTGACCTGGTGGGCGTGATCCAGTTTGATCAGGCCTACCGGTGGCTGGTGCCCTTGATGCCCGCGCGGGACCGAGACCGCATCGTGACGCAGGTGGCAGGGCTGCGGGCTGGCGGCGGGACCGACCTGCTTCCCGCCCTGCGGGCCGCGTACGAGGCGCTCCGGACCGTGGAGGCCCAGGTCCGGCACGTGATCGTGCTGTCCGACGGCCAGACGGACCCGGGTGACTTCGAGGGGTGGGTGCGGAGGATGCGATCCGAGCGCATCACCGTGAGCACGGTGTCCGTGGGCAAGGACGCGGACCTGGCCTTCATGCGGGCTCTCAGCAGCTGGGGAGGCGGGCGGCACTACGTGGCCCGGGACACCTACGCGCTCCCCCAGATCTTCGTGACGGAGGCGCTGCTGTCCGCGCGTTCCTACCTGGTGGAGGAACGGTTCGTCCCGGAGCGGCGGCCCGGCGAGCTTCTCAAGGGCCTCGGCCCCGTCCCTGCCCTGCGTGGGTACGTGGCCACCAGCACCAAGCCCGCCGCGCAGGCGGAACTCGTTTCCCCCCACAAGGACCCCATCCTGGCCAGCTGGCGTTACGGGCTTGGCCGCGCGGTGGCGTTCACCTCGGACGCGGTCCCCCGCTGGTCCGTGGAGTGGCAGTCGTGGCCCTCCTTCGCACGGTTCTGGTCCCAGGTGGTGCGCTGGGCGGCACGCCTGGACCGCGGCCGGCTGGACGTACGCACGGAGCTCCGGGGTGCACGCCTGCGGATCCGGTTGGACGCCCGCGACGAGGCGGGCGATTACCTGGACGGGCTGCAGGTGGAGGGGATGGTGGCAGGCCCCCGGTCCTCCCAGCGGGTGGTGCTACGGCAGATCCGGCCCGGCTGGTACGAGGCAGAGGCGGAGCTGTCCGATGCGGGCGTGTACACCGTGGCGGTCACCGCGTCGCGGGGCCTGCAGGTGTTAGGCCACGCCCGTGTACCCGTGGCGGTGGCCTACCCGCCCGAGCTGCGCGACCCGCAGCCGGACCCCGCGCTTCTGGCCCGCGTGGCCGAAGCCGGGGGCGGCCGGGTGTTGCGCACCCCGTGGGAAGCTCTGACCCCACCTCCGGATGCCCGTTACCACCGGGACGCCTGGCCTGCCCTGGCCACGGCGAGCCTGGTGCTGTTCCTCCTGGAGCTGGTGGCCCGGCGCGTGCCCGCGGTGGCCAGCCTGGTGGCCGCGGTGGCAGAGGGCAGGCGCGGGTCCGCGCCCGCGGACGCGTGGTACGCGGAGGCAGACCGGTGGCGGCCCCTGGCAGGCCCGCCCCCGGACGCGGACACCGAGCAGCGGGCCCGGCTGTACGTGGCCCGCCTCAAGCGCGGCGGCTCCTAGCCGCGCCGCAAGGGCTGCGCGGGGCGGACGTCGAACTTCCTCCGCCCGTGGGACGTGCAGCGGAGGAGAGACGATGCAGGCAGACGTGGGCGTGTTTGGCGGTTCCGGTTTCTACCGGTTGCTGGACGACGTGGAGGAGCACAAGGTGGAGACCCCCTACGGGCCGCCCAGCGACGTGGTGACCATCGGTCGCGTGGGCTCCAAGCGCGTGGCGTTCCTGCCGCGCCACGGCCGGAGCCACACCCTCCCGCCCCATCGGATCAACTACCGGGCCAACGTGTGGGCCATGAAGCAGCTGGGCGTGCGGTGGCTGTTCGGGCCGTGCGCGGTGGGCAGCCTGCAGCCCCACGTGCGGCCCGGCGACTTCGTGCTGTGCGACCAGTTCGTGGACCGCACCTCTGGCCGCGCGGACACCTTCTACGACGGTCCCGTGACCACCCACGTGAGCTCCGCGGACCCCTACTGCCCGACCCTGCGGCAGCTGGTGGCGCAGGTGGCGCGGGAACAGGGGCTCCCCCTGCACGAGCGGGGGACGGTGGTGGTGATCCAGGGTCCGCGCTTTTCCACCCGCGCGGAGAGCCGGTGGTTCCGCTCCCAGGGGTGGGAGGTCATCAACATGACCCAGTACCCCGAGGCGCACCTGGCGCGGGAGCTCGCCCTGTGCTACGTGAACATCTCCCTGGTCACGGACTACGACGTGGGCGTGGAAGGCGACCCCACCGCGACACCGGTGACCGCAGAGGAGGTGATGCGGCAGTTCGCGGCCAACAACGCCAAGCTGCGGGACCTCATCCTGGAGAGCATCGCGCGCCTGCCGGAGACCAACACCTGCCCTTTGTGCCCGCGGGCCCTGGACCACGCCCGGGTGGGCTAACGGGGCAGGTGGGTGAGGGTCTCGCCGAGGCGGACACACACTTCCGACGAGGTGCGGGGATGGACCAGACGGCGAGAGGGACCGACGCCCCCGGGCGTGTCCTGGGACTGGCGGTGTTCGTGCTGGGAGTGGTGCTGTTGCTGTTCGTCTTCTACGTGGCGTACACGGAGCTCACCGGCAACAGTCTGAGCCAGGTGGCGCGGCCGCCGCAGGGGGGGCCGGACATGGGGCTGGCCCTGGCCCTGGTCCTGAAGGCCATCTTCCTGTTCCTGCTCGGCTACCTGGCCTCGGGGATCGCAGGGAGGGGGATCGGCCTGTACCAGGCCTCGCGGGGCGAACCCGCGGAGTGAGGCCGTGGACCGCACCGTCGACCTGCGCAGCGACACGGTCACGCAGCCCACCGACCAGATGCGGGAGGCCATGGCCACAGCCCGGGTGGGCGACGACGTGTTCCGCGAGGACCCCACGGTGGCCGAGCTGGAGCGCCTCGCGGCGCAGATGGTGGGACACCAAGCGGGCCTGTTCTGCGCCAGCGGGACCATGGCCAATCTGGTGGCGGTGCTGACGCACTGCCGGCGCGGGGACGCAGCGCTCGCGGACGCGGAGGCCCACGTGCTGCACTACGAGGCGGGCGGGATGAGCGTCCTCGCGGGCACGTTCCCCCAACCGCTGCGGACCCGGGACGGCCACCCCACTCCGGAAGAGCTGGAGGCGGTGGTGGGGCCGCCCGACGTACACCGGCCTCCGGTGCGTCTGGTCTGGCTGGAGAACACCCACAACCGCGCGGGCGGCGTGGCGTACCGGCCGGACCGCACCGCGGCGGCCGCACGTTGGGCCCACGCCAGGGGCCTGCGGGTCCACCTGGACGGCGCGCGGCTTTTTAACGCTGCGGTGGCACTGGGCGTCGCCGCCGCGGACCTGGCGGCGTCTGTGGACAGCGTCATGGTGTCCCTGTCGAAAGGGCTCAGCGCCCCAGCAGGTTCCGTGCTGTGCGGGTCGGAGGCGTTCGTGGAGGAGGCCCGCCGGTGGCGGAAGGCGTTGGGCGGGGGCATGCGCCAGGTGGGGATTCTGGCCGCAGCGGGGCTGGTGGCGCTGCGGGAGATGGTGGACCGCCTGCGGGAAGACCACCGGCGTGCGCGGGCGCTGGCGGAGGGGCTGGCGGAGATCCCGGGCGTGAAGGTGGAGCCGGACCGCGTGCAGACCAACATCGTGCTGGCACGGGTGGCCGACGCCCCGGGGGTGGTGGGACGGCTGCGGGCGTACGGGGTGCTGGCCCTCGCCTTGGACACCCACACCATCCGGTTCGTCACGCACCGGCACGTCGAGGACGGGGACGTGGAGCGTGCCGTGCAGGCGGTGCGCGCCGCGGTGGCGGGGTGAGGCCGGGCGGGGACGGAAAAATTTTTCCGGGAGCCAGCAGGAGTTCGGGGCGAATGCGCGTAAGGGTACCTCAAACCAAAGGAAAGGAGGTACCGAGCCATGGCGGCGAAGAAGGCGGCCAAGAAGGCCACCGCCAAGAAGACCTCCGCCAAGAAGACGGCGAAGAAGGCCGCCCGCAAGAAGCGGTAGACGCGGGCGGTACTCGAGGTCTCGGGGGTGCCGGCGAGCCGGCACCCCCGACGTTTTCACCTTTCTAGAACCGGTACTGCACGCCCAGCCCGTACGAGGGAGACTGCAGGACGTCCCGCACGTGCACCCCCACGGTCCAGTGGGGGGTCCACGCGTAGTACCCCGACACGTCGAGGGTCAGTCGGTTCAGGTTGTACAGGTCCAGGGAGAGCCGCCACGGCGCCGCCGGCCGGTAGTCCAGCCCCACACCCACCTGGGACTGCAGGATGCCCGCCCGCCAGCTCAGGGTGTCGGACAGCCGGAAGCCCACCTGCAGGTTGAGCCAGTTCCCGCCGCCCACGTCGTGCAGCCCGAGCCGGTAGAAGCGCGGCTCGCCCAGGGCCACCCACAGATCGAGGTCATGCCGGAAACGGGTGCGGGTGTCGTAGCCCAGCTCGTAAGTGAGCTGCAGGTTCGGCAGCAGGGGGATGCCCTCGGGGCCGCGCAGCACGCCGCCGATGCGTTCCAAGGCGGGGGCAGCCCGCTGTGCCACCTCGCCCACCCGGCGGGCCGCGGTGCCGACTTCCCGCGCCGCGTCCTCCGCCTGCCGGACCGCGCGGCGGGCGTCCTGCACCAGTCCGCGCACCTCCCGCATCTGGTCCTCCCGCACGAGGCCCTCCTGCAGGGTGCGGGCCATCTCGTCCAGACGACGCGCTAGGCTCTCCACGGACGCCGCGGTGCGCCGGATCCGACCGCTCAGCTCCCCCTCCGCCGCGGTGTCCTCCACGAAACGCTGGACCTCCCGCGCGGTGTCCCGCAGGTGCTCCGCGAGCTCGCGCAGCCGCCGGGCCGTGATCCGCACGTCCTCGCCCGCATCCGTGACCACGCGGTCCACCTGCGCTGCGGCTGCCTCCACGTGCCCTGCGGCGCGCACCAGGCTGCCCACCAGCCGCGGGTCCGTCACCACCTCCCGCACCGCCGTCACGGTGGCGTCCAGGTTGTCCGCCAGCCGCTGCGCGGCCTGCACCGTGCGCCGCAGGTCCGCCACCGCCTGGCGCAGGTCACCGGCCAGCTCGTCCACCCGCCGGAACACCACGTCCACGGAGTAAGCCGGCTGCCCCTCCACCACTTCTCCCGGGGTTAGCGCGTCCGGCCCCGGCCCCGGCACCACCGCCAGGAACCGGTTCCCCAGCAGCGTGCTGCTGGCCACGCGGAACGTGGATCCCCGGGGCACCCGCACGTCGGGCCGGATCCGCACCCGCACCTCCGCGCGGTGGTCGTCCGTGAGGCGCAGGGACTCCACGGTCCCGACCTGCACGCCCGCCAGGTGCACCGCGCTGCCCGGACTCAAGCCCTCCGCGTCCGGGAACACCACCCGCAGCTCGTACCCGCGGGGCCGGACCAGCCCCTGACCGAGGAAGACCACGAGGATTGCGAACAGCACCGCGGCGATCAGGACCACCAGGCCCACCCGCGCCTCAGGCTTCACGGATCGCCTCCTCCACGACCCCCCCGAGTGCCGAGCTGCGCAGGAACGCCTGCACGAGGGGGTGGGGACTCGCGCGGACCTCCTCCCGGGTCCCCGTCACCACGAAGCGGCCCGCGTCCATCACCGCCACGCGATCCGCCACCGCGAACGCGGTCAGCAGGTCGTGGGTTACCAGCACGGTGGTGGTTCGGGTCCTGGCCCGCACCTCCATCATCAGCCGGTCCACCGCCCTGGCGGTCACGGGGTCCAGGCCCGCGGTGGGCTCGTCGTACAGCACGATCTTGGGATCCAGCGCCAGCGCCCGGGCGATCCCCACCCGCTTGCGCATCCCACCGCTGAGCTCCGCGGGCATCTTGTGCTCCGTGCCTCCCATGCCCACCAGGTTCAGCTTCTCCGCCACGATCTCCTGGAGGCGCGATTCCGGCAGCCGCCGGTGGCGCCGCAGGGGGAAGGCCACGTTCTCCCCCACCGTGAGGGAGTCGAACAGCGCTGCACTCTGGAACACCACGCCCACCTGAGACCGCACCTCCCGCAGCCGGTGGGGCGGCAGCCGGTGGAGCGCTTCCCCGTCCAGCCGGACCTCGCCCCGGTCCGGGACCAGCAGCCCCACCAGGTGGCGCAGCAGGACCGTCTTGCCGCACCCGCTGGGCCCCAGGATGGCCACGGCCTCGCCCGGCTGCACCCGCAGGGAGACGCCCCGCAGGACGGGCTGGCCGCCCAGCGCCTTGTGCAGGTCCACCACCTCCACGCGGCCCGACAGCTCCATCAGAACAGCAGGACGTCCAGGAAGTAGTTGGCGGCCAGCACCCACGCGATGGCCGCCACCACCGCCCCGGTGGTCGCCTGACCCACGCCCGCGGCCCCGCCGGAGGCGCGCAGCCCCTTGTGGCAGGCCACCAGGGCGATAACGAGCCCGAACACCGCGGACTTCACCAGCCCGCCCACCACGTCGTGCAGGTCCAGGAACTGTCGCACGGAGTCCAGGTACACGGAGCCCGGAACCCCCACCACGAGACTCACCGCATAGCCGCCCAGGGAGCCCACCGCGTTCGCCAGGACGACCAGCACCGGCAGCATGACCACCAACGCGACGGTGCGGGGAACCACCAGGTACTCCAGGGGGTCGGTGCCCATCACCGTGAGGGCGTCCACCTGCTCGGTGACCACCATGGTCCCCAGCTCCGCGGCGAACCCCGCGCCCACCCGGCCCGCCACGGTGACCGCGGCGAACACCGGCGCCGCCTCCCGCGCCATGGACACCGCGATCAGCCCGCCCACGAAACCCTCGCCCCCCAGGCGCAGGAGCTGGCTGGCGGTCTGATACGCCAGCACCATGCCCGAGAACAGGCCGGTCAGCAAAACGAGAGGCACCGAGTCCACACCCGCCCGGGCCATCTGCAGCACCGTCTGGCCGCCTTCCCACCGCAGGCGCACGAGGCCTGCAGCCACCCGCGCCACGAAGCGGGCGGCTTCCCCCACCTCCTCCAGGCGCCGCAGGGTCGCCTGTCCCAGCCTCTCCAGGGTCGCGTTGACGGCCATCCCCCACCGTGCTATGGTGACACCGCCGAAGCAGAAGCGCCACGCTTCTCACCCGGCGGCCTCGGCCAGCCGGGTCCGACCGGTCGACAGGTGCGGGCGTGGAGGCTTTCTGCGCCCGCTTTCATTTTCCTGGTGCCCCGGGGGCACCGAGGGAGGGGATAGCATAGAGCGCGAGCCGAGGGTGAACGAGCGCATCCGCATCCGCGAGGTGCGGTTGATCGGACCGAACGGGGAGCAGCTGGGGATTGTGCCCGTCCAGGAAGCCCTGAGGCGGGCCCGGGAGATGGGGCTGGATCTGGTGGAGGTGGCACCCACCGCTTCGCCGCCCGTGGCGAAGATCATGGACTACGGGCGGTACAAGTACGAGCAGAGCAAGCGGGACCGGGAGGCCCACCGCAAGCAGCGCACCTCTGAGGTGAAGCGGATGCGCATGACACCCAAGATCGGCGACCACGACTTCCAGACCAAGGCGAAGCTCATCTACTCCTTCCTGCAGGAGGGGCACAAGGTGAAGGTGGAGATGTGGTTCCGGGGCCGGGAGATGGTTCACCCGGAGCTGGGGCGTCAGATCCTGGACCGGCTCGCCGAGTACGTGTCGGAGATCGCGCACGTGGAGCGGCCCCCCGCCATGGAGGGCCGGAACATGGTCATGGTCTTGAGCCCTGCCCGCCGGTAGGGCGTAAGGAGGGAGCCACCGATGCCGAAAGCCAAAACGCACCAGGGGACGCGCAAGCGCATCCGGATCACCGGGACCGGTAAACTCCTGCGAGGCCGTCAGGGCGGCGGTCACCTGAAGCAGAAGAAGAGCCCGCGTCGGAAGCGGGACCTGGGCCGGCAGGTGCCGGTCTCCCCGGTGGACACCGACCGCGTGCGCCGCCTGTTGCCGTACGACTGAGGGCTGGAGGTTGCGCCATGGCAAGGGTCAAGCGCGGCAAGACCGTCCGCGCTCGTCACAAGAAGATCCTCAAGCTCGCGAAGGGCTTCTGGGGGAAGAAGAGCCGGTGGTTCAAGCTGGCCAACCAGTACGTGATCCGCGCCCTGGCGGCCGCGTACCGCCACCGCCGCCAGCGCAAGCGGGACTTCCGGCGCCTGTGGATCGCCCGCATCAACGCCGCGGCCCGCCAGCACGGGCTTTCGTACAGCCGGCTGATCCACGCCCTGCGGGCCAACGGGGTGGCCATCAACCGCAAGATCCTGGCGGACCTGGCGGTGCGGGACCGGGAGGCCTTCGCGGAGATCGTCCGGCGGGTGACGGGCCGGCCCTGAAAACCTTCCACCGCTAGCGGGGAGGACCGCCCTGGACGGGGAACGTGAGCCGTCGCCGCAGCCCCGGCTAGATTGGTCGAGCCCCCGAAACCCGCACGTGCGCGCCCTCCGCGCGCTGCTGGACCGCCGGGAGCGCGCCCGGCGGGGCCGCGCGGTGGTCACCGGCCTGCGGCTGGTGGAGACCGCGCTGCGCCTGGGGCGGGCGGAGGAGCTGCTGGTGGTCCCCGAGGCGGGTCCGGAGGTGGCGCGGCTGGCGCAGCAGGCGGAGGAGCTGCGCGTGCCCGTGCGGTGGGTGTCCCGGAGGGTGGTGGAGGCGGTCTCCGACGTGAAGACCCCGCAGCCGGCGGCCGCGGTGGTGCGGCTGCCGGGGGTGGTACCGCTGTCGCGGCTGCGCTGGCGGTGGCTCGTGGTGGCGGACGGCCTTCAGGACCCCGGCAACCTGGGTGCACTGGTCCGCACCGCCCACGCCGCCGGGTTCGACGCGGTGGCGGTCCTGCCCAACACCACCGACCCCTTTCACCCCCGCGCTTTGCGGGGCAGCGCGGGCTCCTGTCTGGCCCTGCCTTTGGCGTCCGCCACACCGGAGGAGATCCTGCAGGCGGGGCGGGTGTGGGTGGCGGACCCGCGGGGCGAGGTGGACTACCGGCGCGCGGACTACGCCCCACCGGTGGCGCTGGTGTTCGGCAGCGAGGCCTCGGGCGCGCGGCACAGATGGCCGGGGGCCCGCACCGTCCGCGTGCCCCTGGCAGCCGGGGTGGAGTCCCTGAACGTCACCGCGGCAGCCGCGGTGCTGCTCTACGAGGCCCGCCGCGCGTGGACGGGCTAGCGGGCCGGTTGGTATACTGCGGGCAAAGCGCCGCCTTCGGCGGGGACGCGATGTTCTGGACGTCGGAGTTCTTCTGGAACGTGTTCCAGAGGACCGGCGCCACGTGGGCGTACGTGGTGTACCGCAGGCTGCGCCGGGCCCACGCGTACGCCCGGTTCATCTGGAACTGAGGCGAGGACGGAGAGCGCGGCGGCTCCGGGGCCCGCAGCGAGGGGAGCCGGTGGGAGGCCCCGGCTGCCGGGAGTCGCAAGCGTTCGCTCCGGAGCCGCGGGAGGAGCGCGGCCGAGGGTTCGGCCGCGGGTAATGCCCGCCGGGTCCGCCCGGGACAGCGGTTGGAGCGCCGGGAGCCGTGGGTTCCCGGAAGCAAGGTGGTACCGCGGAGGCGCGCCTCCGCCCTTGTGGCGGAGGCGCGCCCGCGTGTGGAGGGGGCAGTCATGCAGGAAAGGGTGAACGCCCTGCGCCAGCGCGCAGCGCAGGAGCTGGAGTCGGCGTCCACTACCGAGGAAGTGGAGGCCGTCCGGCGCAAGTACCTGGGCCGGAAGGGGGAGCTGACCCAGCTCCTCCGATCCCTGCCGCAGCTGCCGCCACAGGAACGGGTGGCCGCCGGCGCGGCCCTCAACGAGCTGAAGGAGTGGCTCGAACAGCGCCTGCGGGAGCGCGCGGAGCAGCTGCGGGCCCGCGAGCGGGACCGTCGGCTCCGGGCGGAGGCGGTGGACGTGACCCTGCCCGGCCGACGGCCCCCGGTGGGCCGGGAGCACGTCCTGGGCCGGATGATGGAGGAGATCCGGGACATCTTCCGGTCCATGGGCTTCGAGGTGGTGGAGGGCCCGGAGCTGGAGACCGAAGAGTTCAACTTCCGGCGGCTCAACATCCCCGACGACCACCCCGCCCGGGACGCTCAGGACTCCTTCTACCTGGACGACGAGCACCTGCTGCGGACCCAGTGCACCGCGGTGGACGTGAGGGTGATGCCCCGCCGGACTCCACCCATCCGGGTGGTGACCGTGGGCCGTTGCTACCGGCGCGATGTGGTGGACAGCACCCACATGCCCGTGTTCCACCAGGTGGACGGCTTCATGGTAGGGGAGGGGGTCCGGTTCTCGGACCTGAAGGGGGTGCTGGCGGAGTTCGCCCGGCAGCTGTGGGGGCCTGAGACCCGCGTGCGCTTCCAGCCTTCCTACTTCCCCTTCACGGAACCGAGCGCGGAGATCGCCGTGTCCTTCCGGGGACGGTGGCTGGAGATCGGAGGCTGCGGGATGTTCCACCCCCGGGTGCTGGAGATGGCGGGGATCGACCCCGAGCGGTACACCGCCTTCGCCTTCGGGTGCGGGGTGGACCGGCCCGCCATGGTCCGGTACGGCATCGACGACATCCGGCTGTTCTGGGAGAACGACGTGCGCTTCTTGGCGCAGTTCTGAGGCTGCCATGCGCGTTTCGTGGAGCTGGTTGATGGAGCTGGTGGACCTGCCCACGCCGCAGGACCCGGCAGAGTGGGAGGAGCGGTTCCCCATGTTGGGCCTGGGCGTGGAGGCGGTGGAGCGGGTGGGCGACGACTGGGTCTTCGATCTGGAGACCACCACGAACCGGCCGGACTGGCTGGGCATGTTGGGAGTGGCCCGGGAGGTGGCTGCCGCCTGCCGCGGGCGGCTCAGGCCTCCTCAAGTGCACCTGGAGGAGTCGGACCCGCCGGCCGCGGAGGTGGCGTGGGTGGAGGTGGCGGACCCCCGCCTGTGCCACCGCTACGTGGGGCGGGTGGTGGTGGACGTGCGGGTGGGCCCGTCTCCCGCGTGGATGGCCGACCGGCTGGAGCGGTGCGGGATCCGCAGCATCAACAACGTGGTGGACGTCACCAACTACGTGATGTTGGAAACCGGACAACCCCTGCACGCGTTCGACCTCGACCGGCTGGTGGGCGGCGGAGTGGTGGTGCGGGCCGCCCGGCCGGGCGAGGTGCTGGTGACCCTGGACGGGCAGGAGCGCCGGCTCCACCCGGGGGCCCTGGTGATCGCGGACCGCGAGCGGGTGGTGGCCCTCGGCGGCATCATGGGAGGGCTCGACACCGAGATCCGCCCCGAGACGCGCCGGGTGTTGCTGGAGTCCGCGTGGTTTCACCCCGTGGCGGTACGGCGGACCGCGCGGGCCTTGGGCATGCGCACAGAGGGGAGCACCCGCCACGAGCGGGGCGGGGACCCGGAGCGGGCGCGTTTTGCCGCAGCCCGGGCGGCCCAGCTGATCCAGGAGCTGGCAGGGGGCCGCGTGCTGCGGGGCGAGCTGGACGTCTACCCCGAACCCCAGCCCCCGCGCCGGGTGTCCCTGCGGCCGGCACGCCTGCGCCGGGTGCTGGGGGTAGAGGTCCCGGACGACGAGGCCGCGGACATCCTGCAACGGCTGGAGTTCCAGGTGGAACGGGGCCCCGAGCGGTGGGTGGTCACCGTCCCCAGCCACCGGCGCGACGTGGAGCGGGAAGAGGACCTCATCGAGGAGGTGGCCCGCATCTACGGCTACGACCGCGTTCCCGAGACCCTGCCGGTGGAGGTCATGGGCGTGGGCGCTGTGGCACCCGAGGTGGACGCCGAGCGACGCATCCGGCAGCTGCTGCTGCGCGCGGGCCTCACCGAGGTGCTCACCCTGAGCCTGGTACGCGCGGACGACCTGGAGCGCGTGGGCATCCCCCCGGACCACCCCCTGCGCCGGGCCATTCCCCTGCGCAACCCCCTGACCCAGGAGCACACCCACCTGAGGACCACGCTGCTGCCGTCCCTGGTAGAGGTGCTGCGGACCAACCGCGCCCGGGGCAACGGCGACGTGCACGTCTTCGAGGTGGGCCGGGTGTTCCAGGCCTCCGAGGCAGGGTGGGAGGAACGGAAGGCGGTAGGGATCGCGCAGATGGGCCGGAGCCTACGGGGGACGTGGAACCTCCCGCAGGAGGCGGTGCAGGCCAGTTTCCACAGCCTGAAGGGGGTGGTGGAGGGGCTGCTGGAGGCCCTGCACTTGCAGGGGTGGGAGATCCGGGCGGAGCCGTTGCCGTGGCTGCACCCGTACCGGGCTGCGGGCCTGTGGGTGGACGGGCGGCGGGTGGGCTGGCTGGGGGAGCTGCACCCCGAGGTGTGCGAACGGTACGACCTGAGGGGCCGCGCGTACGTGGCGGAGCTGGAGCTAGCGCCTCTTGTTGAGGCTGCACGGGCGATCCCCCAGTACCGGCCGCTGGCGTACACCCCGGCGGTGGAGCGCGACCTGGCGGTGGTGGTGGACAGCTCCGTCCTAGCGGGCGAGGTGGTGCGGGTGGTGCGCGAGGTGGCGGGCGGTCTCCTGGAGGCGTGTGAGCCCTTCGACGTTTACGCAGGGCCGCCCATCCCACCCGGCCGGAAGAGCGTGGCGGTGCGGATGCGGTTCCGGGACCCTGCTCGGACGCTGCAGTCTGAGGAGGTGGACCGTCTGCTGGACCGGGTGCGGGCAGCCCTGCAGGACCGGCTGGCGGCGAGCTTCCGCTGACACGGGAGGAACCCGGCCGGCCGCCGCGAAGCAGTCCGCGGACGGGAGGTGGTCATGACCCCCACGTGGCTGGACTGGGTCGTCCTCGCGGTGCTGCTGCTGACGGTCCTGCTGGGCCTGCAGCGGGGTCCGGTCCGGACGCTTCTGGAGTCGCTGTTCGTGCTGCTCAGCTACTTGGCCGCGGCACTGCTGTTCCGTCCCGCGGCGGAGACCTTCTTCGGCACCGGCTTCCCCTGGCCCGACTGGGCTGCCACCGTGTCCTTCGCGGTGCTCTTTCTGCTGTTCGTGGTGGTGGGCAACTACCTGACCGCGTGGATCGCGGGCCGCAGGGCGGCCACGGGCGGTGCCATCGTGCTGGGCGGGCTGAGCGGGGTGGTCAAGGGGGTGTTGCTGGGGATCGTCCTGGTGACGTTCCTGCTGGCCGCCCCCTTCGCGCCCGCCGTCCAGCGGGACGTGGAGCGCTCGGTGGCGGGGCCGTACCTCGCCGGGTGGCAGGTGGCGCTGCACCGCGCCCTGACTCCCCTTCTCCCGGTGCGCCTGCCGGCCCTGGGCCCCGGGGGCGAGAAGTTCTAGCATTTTCTTGCGATCTGGAGGATGAGGTGGGCGCGCGCCTGCGATGAAGAACCTGGAGATCGCCGCCCTCTTCAACGAGATCGCGGACCTTCTGGAGATCAAGGGGGAGTCCACCTTCCGGGTCAACGCCTACCGCCGGGCCGCACGGTCCCTGGAGAACCTGGCGGAGGACGTGGAGGCGGTGGCGGACCGCGGGGAGCTGGACCAGATCCCGGGGGTCGGCAAGAGCCTGGCGGAGAAGATCTCCGAGTACCTGCGCACGGGCAAGATCGCTTACCACCAGGAGCTGCTGCGGGAGCTGCCTCACGGGATCACCACCCTGATGCGGGTGCCCGGGTTGGGGCCGAAGACGGCGCTTCTGCTGTACGAACACCTGGGGATCACCACCCTGGACCAGCTGGAGCAGGCGGCGCGGGAGGGTCGACTCCGGGGCCTGCCCCGTATGGGGAAGAAGACCGAGGAGAACATCCTCCGCGGGATCGAGCAGGTGCGGCGGCAGTCCACCCGGCTGCCCCTGGGCGCAGTCCTGCCCGTGGCACAGGAACTGGTGGCGGCCCTGCGGGAGGCCCGCGGGGTGGGCGAGGTGAGCGTGGCGGGCAGCCTGCGCCGCATGCGGGACACCATCGGGGACATCGACGTGCTGGTCACCGCCAGCCGGCCGGAGCACGCCATGGAGGTGTTCACCACGCACCCCCTGGTGGCTCAGGTGCTGTCCCGCGGCACCACCCGCAGCAGCGTGGTCCTGCGGAACGGCATGCAGGCAGACCTGCGGGTGGTGGAGCGGAGCAGCTTCGGGGCCGCGCTGCAGTACTTCACGGGCTCGAAGGACCACAACGTGAAGCTCCGGGAGCGGGCGGTCCGCATGGGGCTCAAGGTGAACGAGTACGGGGTCTTCCGCACCGAGGACGACCGCCGGGTCGCGGGCCGCACGGAGGAAGAGGTCTACGCCGCGGTGAAGCTGCCGTGGATCCCACCGGAGCTGCGGGAGGACCAGGGCGAGATCGAGGCCGCGGAGCGGGGCAAGTTGCCCCGCCTGGTCACCCGGGAGGACATCCGCGGGGACCTGCACATGCACACGAAGTGGAGCGACGGTCAGGCCACCGCGGAGGAGATGGCGCACGCGGCCCGGCAGCTGGGGTACGAGTACATCTGCATCACGGACCACTCGCAATCCCTGAAGTTCGCGGGCGGGGTCAGCATCGACGACCTGCGGGACCACATCCGGCAGGTCCGCCGGCTCTCCGAGCGTCTGGACGGGATCACGGTCCTCATCGGGTCGGAGGTGGACATCCTCGCGGACGGGACCCTGGACTACCCCGACGAGGTCCTGCGGGAACTGGACGTGGTCATCGCCTCGGTGCACAGCCGGTTCCGCATGGACACCCAGGCGATGACGGACCGGATCCTGCGGGCCATGCGCAACCGCTACGTGACCATGATCGGCCACCCCACGGGCCGACTGCTGGGCCAACGGGATCCGTACTCGGTGGACGTGGAGCGGCTGGTGGCAGGTGCGCGCGAGACGGGCACGATCCTGGAGCTCAACGCGCAGCCCGACCGGCTGGATCTCAAGGACGCGCACCTGCGGCTGGCCAAAGAGCACGGGGTGCAGGTGGCCATCGGGACCGACGCCCACAGCCCGGCGGAACTGCGGTTCATGGAGTTCGGGGTCGGCACTGCCCGCCGGGGCTGGCTGGAGCCCCAGGACGTGGTGAACACCCTGCCTTTGAAGAAGCTGCTCGCCCGTCTCCGGCAGAAGCGCGGGGGATGAAGCCCCAGCTCCACCCGGCGTTCGCTCCCCCTCTACCGCGCTCGTTTTTCGAGCGGCCCACCCTGCAGGTGGCGCCCGAACTCCTGGGCTGCCGGCTGGTGAGGGTTTTGGAACCGCAGGAAGTGCCCGGAGGGGCCGAGGGTCCTGTGGTGCTGGTGGCGAGGCTCGTGGAGGTGGAGGCCTACCTGGGTCCTACAGACCCCGCCAGCCACGCGTACCGGCGCACCCCGCGCAGCGCCATCATGTGGGGCCCGCCCGGCCGGGCTTACGTGTACTTCTCCTACGGCAACCACGACTGCATGAACGTGGTGACCGAGCCCGAAGGGGTGGCGGGTGCGGTGCTGCTGCGGGCGGCAGAACCTCTGGAGGGCGTGGAGGTGATGCGAAAGCTGCGCGGAACCCACGACGTCCGCCAGTTGCTGCGGGGGCCGGGCAGACTCACGAAGGCCCTGGCGGTGGACCGACGGTTCAACGGGTGGGACCTGACCCAGCCTGGGCCCCTGTACTTGGTGGGCGGGGAACCGCCCGCGCGGGTGGCCACCTCGCCCCGCATCGGCATCCGGAGGGCCGTGGACCGGCCCTGGCGGTTCTTCGACCCCGAAAGCCCCTTCGTGTCGCGGTGATGGGTGCGAAAGGCGTGGTGCCCCGGGTGCTGTTCTGGTTCGTGGACGGCCTGGGCCTGGGCCCGTGTGAGGACGCCAACCCGCTGCTGCGCGCCGCGACCCCCGCCTTGCGGCGGTTGCTGGGTGGCCCGCTGTGCGCGGCCTCCTTCCCGGTGCAGGACGGGTGGTGCGCGGCGGTGGCCCTGGATGCCACTCTGGGGGTGCCAGGCCGCCCACAGAGCGGCACGGGCCAAGTGGCCCTGCTGGCGGGCCTCAACGCCGCGGCGCTGGAGGGCCGCCACGTCCCTGCCTTCCCCACCGCGCGGCTGCGGTCGGTGCTGCGAGGCCGCAGCCTGTTCCGCCGGCTGCGAGCGCGTGGCCTCCCCGTGGCGCTGGCCAACGCCTACCCTCGAGCTTACCTGCAGGACCGCCGACGGCCCCGCGGTGCCTTCCTGCTGGCCGCCCAGTCCGCGGGGGTCCTGCTGCGGGACCTGGAGCATCTGCGGGCGGGCCGCGCGGTCGCCGCAGACCTCACGGGGCAGGGGCTTGCATCCCGCGGGTATCCCGTGGACGTGGTGGCGCCGGAGGTGGCGGGCCGTCGGCTCGCGGCGCTGGCTTCGCGCTACGCGTTTACCGCCTTCGAGTTCTTCGCCCTCGACCTGGCGGCCCACGGCCGTTGGCCGGCTCCCGTACCCGCGGTGCTGGAGCAGCTGGACCGGGCCCTGGGGGCGGCCCTGGACCAGCTGGACCCTGAAGATCACCTACTGGTCCTGACCAGCGACCACGGCGGCGCAGAGTCCCCGGACGGAACTCACACCACCAACCCCGTCCCCCTGATCGTGGCGGGTTTTGGGGCGCACGCGGTGGCCGCCCGGTGCCGGACCTTGGCGGACGTGGCGCCCGCGCTGGAGGAAGTGCTCACGGGCCACCCGCTCCCTGGAGTCGGGCCGGATTCGGCTATCCTGTAGGCGTGGACGAGCGTACCCTGCGGGTCCTGGAGTTCGACTGGGTGCGCAGGCGGCTGCGCGACCTGTGCGCCACCCCACTGGGTGAGGAGCTGGCGAACCGCCTGGCGCCGGAGGTGGACTTCGCGCGCGTGCAGGAGCTGCAGCAGGAGACTGCGGAGGCCCGTCTGCTGTTGCGGGAAGGCGGAGTGAACCTGCGGGGCGTGGTGGACTTCCGGCCCTCGGTGCAGCGGGCGGCTCTGGGCGGGACCCTGGAGCCCCAGGCCCTGGTGGACGTGTGGCGGGCGGCCCGGGCGGGCCGCCTGGCGAAGGCCGCGGTGGCCTCCCGCGCGGAATCCCTGCCCGTGCTGGCGGCTCTGGTCCGTGACCTGCCCACCTTCGAACCCCTGGAGGCGCGGCTGGAGCGCTCCCTGGGCGAGGACGGACAGGTGCTGGACGGCGCGAGCCCGGACCTGGCCCGCGTGCGGAGGGAGATCCGCGCCACGCAGGACCGGCTGCGCAGCCAGCTGGAACAGATCGTCCGCTCCCCGCGCTGGGCCCGCATGCTGCAGGACCCCATCGTCACCGTGCGGGGCGACCGGTACGTGGTTCCCGTCAAGCAGGCGTACGCGGCCCAGTTCCCCGGCGTGGTGCACGACCAGTCCGCCACAGGCGCCACGGTGTTCATGGAGCCCCTGGTGGTCCTGCAGCTGGGCAACCGGCTGCGCCAGCTGCAGGGCCAGGAGGCCCGCGAGGTGGAACGGGTACTCGCAGAGCTGTCCGGAGAGGTGGGAAGCCGCAAGCACGAGTGGGAGCGACTGGCCGCGGTCCTGGCGCGGCTGGACTTCGCCCTGGCGAAGGCGGCGCTGGCGGAGGAACTGGACGCCTGCCGTCCGGAGTTGGTCCCCCGCCCGGTGCTGGACTTCCGCTCCGCCCGCCACCCCCTGCTGGTGGAGCGGTCGCGGCGCGACGCAAGCCCCGTGGTCCCCGTGGACGTCCGCCTGGGTGAGGACTTCCGCACCCTGGTGATCACGGGGCCCAACACCGGCGGCAAGACCGTCACCCTGAAGACGGTGGGGCTGCTGACCCTCATGGCCCAGTGCGGCCTGGCGATCCCCGCGGCGGACGGGAGCCGGGCGGGCTGCTTTGCCCGGGTGTTCGCGGACATCGGCGACGAGCAGAGCATCCAGCAGAACCTCTCCACCTTCTCCTCCCACATGCGGGCGGTGGTGGAGGTGGTGCGGCGCGCGGGACCCGGCTGGCTGGTGCTGCTGGACGAGGTGGGAGCGGGCACCGACCCCGCGGAGGGCTGCGCTCTAGCGCGGGCGGTGGTGGAGACGCTGCACGAGCGGGGTGCCTGTACCGTGGTCACCACCCACTACGGGGAGCTCAAGGCCCTCGCTTACCGGCTGGACGGGGTGGAGAACGCGTCGGTGGAGTTCGACTCGGAGACGCTGCAGCCCACGTACCGGCTGCGGATCGGCACGCCCGGCCGCAGCAACGCGCTGGTGATCGCGGCCCGGTTGGGCCTGGAGCCGGCGGTGGTGGACCGCGCCCGTTCGTACCTGGCCCGCGACGTCCGGGAGGCGGACGCGGTGCTGGAGGGGATGGAGCGCCAGCGGCGCGCCGCGGAGCTGGACCGGCAGGAGGCGGAGCGGCTGCGGGCGGAGCTGGAGGCCCTGCGGGCCAGTTACGAGGACCGCCTGCGGCGCCTGGAGGAGGACCGGCAGCGCCTGCTGGAGCGCGCGCGGGAGGACGCGCGGCGCGTGGTGGAGCGCGCCCGCCAGGAGGTGGAGGCGCTGTTGCACGCGCTGCGCACCGAGCGTCGGGAGCGGGCCGCGGAGGAGGCGCGCCGCAAGCTGGTAGCCCTGGCGCAGGCCCTGGAAGAGGCCCGCCGCACAGCCCCGGGCCCGCCCCTCGAGGACGTGGCGGTGGGCCAGGCGGTGCGGGTGGCCTCCCTGGGCGCGGACGGGGTGGTGGTGGCGCTGTCGGACGAGCACGCGGAGGTGCAGGTGGGCTCCGCGAAAGTCCGGGTGCCGCGGGAGGAGCTGCGGGCGCCGGTGGTGAGTGCGGCGGGTTCGCGGGGGACACGGAGGGCGTGGTCGGAGGCACCACGGGTGTCACCGAAGCTGGACCTGCGCGGCCTCACCTCGGACGAGGCAGTGGCCCGGCTGGAGAAGTACCTGGACGACGCGTTGCTGGCGGGGTTGCCCCGGGTGGTGGTGGTGCACGGCAAGGGCACGGGGGCACTGCGGCGGGCGGTGCACGAGGCGCTGCGGGGCTTCCCCGGCGTCCAGTTCTTCCTGGCGGCCCCGGAGGAAGGGGGCGACGGTGCCACCGTCGTGGAGTTCACCCAGTAAATAAGGGAGGCACGCATGCGGCTTGCGAGAGTTCGTTACAAGGACCAGGAGGCGGTGGCCATCGTGCTGGCCCACCACGCGGTGCTGCTGGATGGCGTTCGCAGCATCCCGCAGCTCCTGGGCCGCCAGGATGTGGTGGACCGGATGGAGGAGCTCGTGGAGCGGCTGGAAGCGCACCAGGTCCCTGAGGGCTTGGACCTGGGATCGCAGGTACGTCCCCTCTCTGAGCTGACCTTTCTGGCGCCCTTGCCCCATCCCCCGAAGATCGTGGCCCTGGGCCGGAACTACGTGGAGCACGCCCGGGAGCTGGGCAACGAGGCCACCGAGGACCCCCCCATCTTCTTCAAGCCGTCGAGTTCCATTGTGGGGCCGGAGGAGGCCATCGTGATCCCGCCGGAAAGCCGGGAGGTGCACCACGAGGTGGAGCTGGCGGTGGTGATCGCGCGCCGGGGCGTGCGGGTGCCTGCAGAGCACGCCCTGGACCTGGTGGGCGGCTACACGGTGCTGAACGACGTCACCGCCCGGGACCTGCAGCGGGAGGACATCCAGCGCCGCAGGCCCTTTGACCGGGCCAAGAGCTTCGACACGTTCTGCCCCATGGGCCCCGTGGTGGTCACCCCACGCTCCCTGCCGGACCCCGACCGCGTGCGGGTGAGGTTGCGGGTGAACGGGCGGGTGCGGCAGGACGCCTCCACGGCCGACATGATCCTGTCCGTCCCGCGCGTCATCGAGTACGTGAGCCGCTACATGTCCCTGGAGCCAGGGGACGTGATCGCCACCGGCACACCCGCGGGCGTGGGTCCCCTGGTCCCCGGGGACGTGGTGGAGGCGGAGGTGGAGGGCGTGGGCGTCCTGCGGAACCCCGTGGTGGCGCACCCCGGGTAGCCGGGTTCCTCAAGTTCGGCGTCAGGAGGTGGCGGTGCGGGTCCGAGCGGTGGAGGTGTACGGCTACGAGCTCACCTACGCCCACGGTCGCTACGTCATGTCGGGCGGCCGAGTGGTGGAACGGCTGCCCAGTACGGTGGTGAGGGTGGTGGCGGACGAGGGCGTGGACGGCTGGGGCGAGGTGTGCCCGCTGGGGAGCACGTACCTGCCTGCCTTCGCCTCCGGCGCCCGGGCCGCCTTGCGGGAACTGGCGCCTGCGGTGGTGGGAGCGGACCCGCGCAACCTGGCGGACGTCCACGCCCGCATGGACGCGGCCCTGGCAGGCCACGCCTACGCGAAGAGCGTCCTGGACGTGGCGTGCTGGGACCTGCTGGGCCGGGTGGCCGGACTCCCGGTGGCCGCGCTGCTGGGGGGCGTGCACCGGGAGCGGTTCCCCTTGTACGTGGCGGTACCCCTCGGGCCCGCGGAGGCCATGGCGGACTTCGCGGCACGGCACCGTGCTCAGGGCGTGGGGGTGTTCCAGCTGAAGCTGGGCACGGATCCTTTTGCGGACTCAGACCGCGTGGCCGCGGTGGCCGAGGCGGTGGGGCCGGGCTGCTGGATCCTGGCGGACGCCAACGGAGGGTACACCATCCAGCAGGCTGTGGTGCTGGGGCGCCTGCTGGAGAAGTACCCGCAGGTGCTCCTGGAGCAGCCCTGCGCCAGCCTGGAGGAGTGCCTGACGGTGCGGGCACGCACCACCCTCCCGATGGTGTACGACGAGGTGGTCACGGACGCCCGCAGTCTGGTCCGGGCGGCGGAGGAGGGAGGAGCCGCGGCAGTCAACCTGAAAACGAGCCGGGTGGGCGGGCTAGTGGCCGCGCGCTTCCTGCGGGACCTGGCGGTGGCGCTGGGGCTGCAGCTGGTGGTGGAGGACACCTGGGGCGGGGACCTCGTGACCGCCTCCACCGCCCACGTGGCGGCCAGCACGCCCCCTCGCTCCCTGCTGGCGGCGTCGTTCATGAACGACTGGAACCTGGAGCACGTGGCGGGCGGGCTCCCGCGCAGCGAGGCCGGCCAGGGCATCCTGCCTTCGGGTCCGGGCCTGGGCGTGGAAGTGGACCGGTCCGCGTTGAAGCTGCTGTTCTCGGTACCCTGACGGCACGGGCGGTGCGTAGAGGATGACCACGTTTCTTCCACCCGAGCGACAGCTGGAGCTGCTGCGGCGCGGCGCCGCGGAGATCATCACCGAGGAGGAGCTGCTGGCCAAGCTGCGGGAGGGCCGGCCGCTGCGCGTGAAGCTGGGCCTGGACCCCACCGCGCCGGACATCCACATCGGGTTCGCGGTGGTGTTGCGCAAACTCCGGCAGTTCCAGGACCTGGGGCACGAGGCCATCCTGGTGATCGGGGACTTCACCGCGCTCATCGGCGACCCCACGGGCAAGAAGCAGACCCGCCCCATGTTGACCCGGGAGGAGGTGGAGCGCAACGCGGCCACCTACCGGGAGCAGTACAGCCGGATCCTGGATCCCGAGCGCACGCGGGTGACCTTCAACAGCCAGTGGCTGGGGTCGATGAGCTTCGCGGACGTGGTGCGGCTGTGCAGCAAGACCACCGTGGCCCGCATCCTGGAACGGGACGACTTCACCGCGCGCTGGAAGGAGGGCAGCCCCATCGGCCTGCACGAGCTGCTGTACCCGCTTTGTCAGGCCTACGACTCCGTGGCCCTGGAAGCGGACGTGGAGCTCGGGGGGACGGACCAGAAGTTCAACAACCTGATGGGCCGCGACCTGCAGCGGGAGTTCGGCCAGCCGCCGCAGGTGGTGCTGCTGACCCCCCTGTTGCCCGGCCTGGACGGCGTGGAGAAGATGAGCAAGTCGCTGGGCAACTACATCGGAATCAACGAGCCGCCCCAGGAGATGTACGGGAAGGTCATGTCCCTGCCCGACCCCCTCATGGTCACCTACTTCGAGCTGTGTACGGAAGTGCCCGTGGAGGAGGTGCGGGCCATCGACGAGGGGCTGCGGGCCGGCCGGCTGCACCCGCGGGACGTCAAGCGGCGTCTGGCCCGTGAGATCGTGACGGTCTGGCACGGCCCACAGGCTGCCCGGGCTGCGGAGGAGGAGTTCGACCGGGTCTTCACGCGGGAGGAGCTGCCCTCGGAAATCCCGGATGTGTACGTCCGACCGCAGGACCTGGACCCGGACGGCCGTGTGGGCATCGTGCGGCTGCTGCGGCTTGTGCGGCTGGTGGTCTCCAACAGCGAAGCCCGGCGGCTGGTGGCTCAGGGCGGCGTCAGTGTGGACGGCAGGAGGGTTTCCGACCCCGAGGAACGGGTCGAGGTGCGCTCGGGGCTCGTGGTGCGGGTGGGCAAGCGACGGTTCGCGCGCGTGCGCCTGGACTGATCCGGGAGGCTGCCGTGGCGCGGGCGTGGGTGGGGACCTCCGGCTACACCTACCCCCACTGGGTGGGGGTCCTGTACCCGGAGGACCTGCCCTCCTCCCGCTGGTTCGAACGCTACGCGGAAGTGTTCGACGCGGTGGAGCTGAACGTAACCTTCTACCGCCTGCCCGCGTCGAAGACCTTCGAGGGCTGGGCCCGCCGCGCCCCGCGGGACTTCGCCTTCGTGGTGAAGGGCAGCCGCTACCTCACCCACGTGCGTCGCCTGCGCGACCCCCGGGAGCCCCTTCGGGTGCTGATGGACGCCTGCCGGCCCCTGGGGGACCGGCTGCGGTGCGTGCTCTGGCAGCTCCCGCCGCGCTTCCGGGCCGACCCGCACCGCCTGCGGGAGTTCCTTGCGGCGCTACCGAGGACGGTGCTCCACGCGTTCGAATTCCGGGACGCCACCTGGTTCGCGGAACCCGTGTACGAGTTGCTGGGGGAGTACGGGGCGGCGGTGGTATGCGCGGACTGGCCCTTCCAGGTCCTGCCTCCCGGCATGCGGCCGAGGCGGGTGGATCGGCCGGTGGTACGGGTGCCTCAGACCGCGGGGTGGTGGTACCTGCGGCGCCACGGGCCTGGGGACGCCTACTCCGGCTGCTACCCGGACAGCAGCCTGCGGGCGGACGCCCGCTGGGTACTAGATCAGCTGGCCGCAGGCCGGGAGGGCTACGTGTTCTTCAACAACGACGTCGCCGGGCACGCGGTGCGTAACGCCCTGAGCCTGCGCCGGCTCCTGGGGCAGGGAGGGAAGGAGGAGCCGGCGCGGGGCGGCAGGGTCCTGGCATCCCGCGTGCGGGACGGTTCCCGCCAGGACCTATAGTCAGCGCATGTTCCCCGTGTGCCCCAGGGAGTAGCGGCCCGGCTGGGGCCAGACGGTGAGGCCGTGTGGGCCCCGGCCGACTCGAATGCGGGCCACAAGGGTCCCCGAGCGCGTGTCGAACGCGTACACCTCGTCGTCGTAGCGACCCGAGAGCCAAAGCTGCTGGCCGTCGGGAGTGAAGTTGCCCATGTCGGGGCTGCCGCCCCCGGGGACCGGCCACCGAAGGAGGAGGTGGAGGGTCCGGCCGTCCAGGACGGCGACGCTGCCCGGTCCTCGCCTGCCTCCGTAGACCGTGTGCCAGCCGCGGTTGGTCACGTACACCCGCCGGCCCTGGAAGTCGGGGTACACGCCGTGGGCGCCGATCCCGGTGCGGATGAACCCGACCGCACGCAGCCGCTCGCCATCCACCACGTGCACGCCGTCGCGGATCAGATCGGCCACCAGGAACCGGCTCCCGTCGGGCGCCAGCCGGACGTCCTGGGGCATGGCCCCGAGTTGCAGCACGCCCAGCACCCGCCGAGAATTCGTGTCCATCTTCACGAGACGACCGTCGAACTCACAGCTCAGAAGGAAGTACGCCCCGTCGCGGGAGAAGTCCAGATGATTGGGGCCTCTACAGGGGACTGCCGCGCTGGCCACGAGGCGGAACGTGTGTGGATCCCGGAAGTCCAGGCGCTGGAGGCGCTCGGCCACCACCACCGCGAAGCGGCCGTCCGGGGTGAAGTACAGGTTGTACGGGTCCGCCACGGCCACCGGGGGCCCGGGCCGGCCGGAATGCGGGTCGATGGGCGTGAGGGTATCTGCGCCGTTGTTGTTCACCCACAGGACCCGGAGGTCATAGGAAGGCACCACGTGCTGCGGGGCTTTCCCCACCCGGAAGGTGACGAGGGCTTGCTGCTTAGCAGGATCCAGGACCGTCACGGTGTTGGAGAGGCTGTTGGGCACGTAGACCCGTACGGGCAGAGTGTGGAGGTCCGCGCGCAGGCCAGCTACGGGTGGGGACGGCACCTGCGTGGGGGTCGGGCTGCTCAGGGCGGGGAGGGTGGGTGAGCGGCCGGCGGGGCCAGAGCAGGCGGCCAGTCCCAGCACCACGAGAGCTAGCGCCACGCGCGGACCTCGAAACCGCAGGGGGCCGAGCCGGGGACTCCTCACGCGTCGGACTCCATGGCGAGCGCGGTCCACCGGCCGGTCCGGGACGCCGTGCCGCGTGCCGGGATTGCCAGGGGCGCGGCCTGTCACACCCTCCGCCACTCGTTTGCCACCCACGAGCTGGAGGACGGGTACGCGTCCAGATCTGCCCGCTTCACCCAAGCGCTGAGGGTCCCCAGGCTACCCCCAGCTCCCGGGCAACCTGCGCGACCGGCCGCCCTGAAGTCCGGGCCAGCCGCACGGCTTCCTCCGGGAATTCCCGCGGATTGGGGTCCACTGATCGGCATCGTGGACTCCTTTCTTCAGGCTCTTGCCTCTCAGTCTTAGGGTGTCCACGAAACCGGCGCAAGCCCAGGGGCAAGACCAGAAGGCGGCCCTGGCTTCGCAGCCGGGGCCGCCTTCCCCTTTTTCTCGTGTAAGGCCCTGTCGGCCGCTTCTGTGGCCCTCCGGGCCGGTATCCCCCCTGCCCGCCCACCCTGTCCCTCCAGGGAGACGCGCCCACTTCAGGGTGTCTCCTGCGTCCATCGCGTCTGTCGGGTCCCTCGCGAGACCGCCATCGACGCAACGACGCAGTGGCCTTCGCCTTGCAGATCGCTTCGCGGCAAACGCTTGACCGCCACCCACCCTCGGACGCCTTCCCTGGATGTGAGATGCGGGGACCTGGCCTTCAGAGCGTTGTGACCCCAGGTTCCACTTTTCGCTTGACAGCCTCCCTAATTGGGCATTATGATCTGCTGACCTCGACGGTGCCTGCTGTTCCTATGGAAAGGGGGGGTGATAGCGACACAGTCACCGGAGAGAGGCGCCGCCACCATCTCGACGAATCGGTCTTGCAGCGGGCTGTGAAGGAGGCCACGCTGAAGGCTGGGGTTGCCAAGCCGGCCGGCCCGCGCACCTGCGCCATTCGTTTGCCACCCGCCTCCTCGGAGACGGCTACGACGTCCGGATCGTCCACGAGCCCTTGGGATACAGGGATGTGAGCACCACGATGATTTACACCCATGTGTTCAATCGCTCTGCCGGCGTACATGCTGAATCCCATGCACGTATATTGGAATTATCCTAGTTAGACTTTGCCGCTGGATGGCGACCCAAAACTGGTTGGGGAGTTCCTGGAAAGAGAAAAATGCTGGTGAATCATCGAAACTGGGAGGCCCGTCACATACTGACGAGTATACCGGATAGTTAGACAGATGAGTTTCGCTGGCTAAGTCAGGTGCTATTGAGGAGTGGGAGGGGGGACGTTGCTATGGCCCATGGGTATGCCTGTAAAGAATACCCGGGCATGGAAGGCTGCCCCGGCTACTTCGTAACAGAGACTGAAGAAGAGCTTTGGCAGGTCCTCGAGGTGCACGCCCGCGTTGCTCACGGTGAGGACCCCGCCCAGTGGTCAGCCGACGACCGGCGGCAGATCCGGGAGCTCATCCGCCGGGTGTGAGAGTTGGCCGAAGCCAGCTTTCAGGGAGACCTCCGAGATCGCGCTGCGAGGGCCGTGGCGAGGAAGTCTATGTTCAGAGCGCACTGTCCAACTCGTCGCTGGACCCGACCGGCTTCGCCGGCCGGTCAGCGACAGAGTCGTTAGGCGTCGCCAAGATGGGCGACGGAAGGAGGATCGATCATGGCGAACACAGCACAGATTGAGGTTGGTTCAGTGGTTTCCCTCTGGCGGTATCCCGTCAAATCCATGATGGGGGAAGAGCTGAACGCCGCCGAGGTCACGGACCGCGGCCTGGTGGGAGATCGAGCCTATGCTCTGCGGGACCCATCGAACGGGAAGATCGTGAGTGCGAAGAATCCTCGAAAGTGGGCGAAGCTTTTTGACTTCCGCGCTGCTTTCCTCGAGCCCCCACGCGCGGGTGCAAAGATTCCGCCGGTTCGGATTACTCTTCCGAACGGTGAGGTCGTTCGCAGCGAGCAAGCGGACCTGGACAAGGTCCTGACGTTGGCTCTCGGGCGTGAGGTGACTTTTGCGACAGCAGCGCCAGACGCCCCTAGTCTTGAGGAGTATTGGCCCGACATGGAGGGTCTGGCTTACAGAGAAACCGTCACCGATGAGGCCATGCCGGCAGGGACGTTCTTTGACCTCGCGGTGGTCCACGTACTGACGACTGCCACCATCGACCGGCTGCGGGAGCTGTATCCCCAGGGGCGCTTCGAGGTCCGTCGGTTTCGCCCAAACATCGTCGTGCAGCCTGCCTCAGCCGAGAGGGGTTTCGTTGAGAACGCATGGATCGGCCAGACTCTCGTCATTGGCGATCAAGTTCGGCTGAACGTCACGGGGCCCTGCCCCAGGTGCGTGATGACGACCCTACCTCAGGGGGATCTGCCCAGAGATCCGGGGATTTTGCGTACGGCGGCCCAGCACAACCAGGTCAATGTGGGCGTTTATGCCGCCGTCGTGCACGGCGGCACGATCCACCGCGGGGATCGGGTCAGGCTTGCGTAGCCCGGCAAAACGCACATCGACGATGCGGCGCTGAACCGGGCGGTGGAGCGGACCGGCGCATGAAGGGCGAGGAGTTCTCGGGCTCGTGTCGGCGGTCGCCGGCCGCTCAGCGCCCGGGCGTTAGGCCGCGCCTAGTTCGTTGCACCCAAGATGTACCAAGCCGATTTAGTCGAACGGGTCCATCAGAACCTCGCAGAAACCATTCGTGAAATCACACGGCGATCGCGCGGTGTGGTGCACGAGGAGGGCGGCTTGCTGCTCTATGCGGGCGCGCCGCTGGACCCTGCCCTATGGAACGGCGTACTAAGGGTGCATCCCGGCCTTCCGGCAGAGGAGGTTGTCAGCCGGGCACGGAGGTTCTTCGAGGAAAGGGGGCGCGGCTTCACTCTGCATGCGATGGGGCCGCTGGATCCCGATCTCGACGCGACCATGCAATCCTTCGGCCGTAAGGCTGATAGCGACAGCCCCGAGATGGTTCTCGAAGCCCCCATCGGGCCGCCTCCCGTCCTTCCTGGCGTCACGGTGCAGGAGGTCAACAGCGACGGACAGCGGGAGGATTTCCTCACCGCGGTCTCCAGCGGATTCCGGGGGTTGGGGGTACGAGACGACACCTGGCGGGCGGCGTATCCAGACGTGAAAAGCCTATCGGCGCCACATATCGTGGCCATCGTAGCCTACCTCGAACGCAGCCCAGTGGCAGGCGCGATGGTGTACGTGAGCCATGGGGTCGCCGAGGTAATCCACGTTGGCGTAAGCCCGGCACATCGGCGGCGCGGCCTCGGTGAGTTCGTCACCCGCGCTGTCACCTCCGTCGGCTTCGACCGTGGAGCTCGGCTGGCTTCCCTTCAAGCAACTCCAATGGGCGAAAGCGTGTATCGCCGGATCGGCTTTCGGGAGATCGCTCGTTACCGGTGGTATATCTTTCCAGCAGCACAGGAGGTGCGAAAACCATGAGGCGCGGCCTAACAGCGCGCTGGAGTCGACCCTCCTAGCCGGCGAAAGGGCAGGTTGCCTTGCTCTTATCGTTGGCGCAGAGTGGAAGGTACGATGCTCGAGCCGTCGGGCGCTCAGCTCGAGGCCGTTAGGCGTCGCCAAGATGGACGACGGAAGGAGGATCGACAGTGGCGAACACAGCACAGATGGACGTTGGTTCAGTGGTTTCCCTCTGGCGGTACCCCGTCAAATCCATGATGGGGGAAGAGCTGAACGCCGCGGAGGTCACCGACCGCGGCCTTGTGGGAGATGGAGGTTATGCTCTGCGGGACCCGCCGAGCGGGAAGAACGGGAGTGCGGGAGCTGTATCCCCAGGGGCGCTTCGAGGTCCGTCGGTTTCGCCCAAATATCGTAGTGCAGCCTGCCTCAGCCGAGGCGGAACCAGGCGGTGGAGCGGACCGGCGCGTGAATGGCGAGGAGTTCTCGGGCTCGAGTCGGCGGCCGGGAGCCGCTCAGCGCCTCTGGGGCAGTGGTGGATACGTCAGTGAGGCGATGGCCATGGACATCGAAACATTGCTGAGCGAGTGGGACGGGGAAACCGTTCTTGTCCGCCACGACAAACCGACCGGCGCTTGGATCTTTGTTGCGATCCATTCCACGCGCCTCGGATTGGCGGGCGGCGGGACGCGCATGAAAACGTATCCCGACCAGCGGGCGGCGCTCGAGGATGTCCTACGCCTCTCGCGGGCGATGACGTATAAGTTCGCCGTGGCTGGTCTGCCGAAGGGTGGCGGCAAAGCCGTAATTGCCCTGCCGCCTGATTTCGATGCCCAGTCGCGGCCGGATCTCCTGCGTCGCTACGGCACGCTGATCCGGCAACTCGGCGGCCTCTTCATGACTGCGCCGGATGTCGGCACCTCAAGCGCCGACATGGACATCATCGCGGAGACCGGCGCCCCTTATATCTTTGGCCGTACTCCTGCCGCTGGTGGAATGGGCGATACTGGCCCGGTTACTGGATTGGGCGTATTCGCTGGGATTCAGGTGGCCTGCGAACACGTCTTCGGGGACGCTGCGTTGAAGGGCCGCCGCGTCGTAGTGCAGGGCACGGGCCGAGTGGGAGCGAGTTTGATTGGGCATCTCCGTGCGGCGGGTGCTGAAATACTGTTCAGCGACATCGCCGAGGCTGCCATCCGCCATTTTCGAGACGAACTGGGGCTGACATTTGTCCCCTCCGAGGCAATTTATGGAACCGACTGTGACGTTTTTGCTCCTTGTGCATTGGGCGGAATCGTGAATGCCACGACCATTGGGCAGTTGAAATGCCGCGTGGTGGCCGGGGGGGCCAACAATCAATTAGGGGTCCCAGAAGACGCGGAAAGGCTGAGAGTCAGGGGAATCCTTTACGCGCCCGATTACGTCATCAACGCAGGTGCGGCGATAGCCGGGCTTGGGATAGAGACGATGGGCTGGTCGTATCAGCGGGCTGAAAGGGAAGTTGTGGCGGGCATCCAACGGGCCCTGCGTCAGATCTTTGCTACGGCGAAGGCGGAGGGAATCACGACGGAGGCCGCTGCCCGCCGTGTGGCTGAAGAGCGGTTGCGGGCGGGGGTATAAAAACAGCGCGAGCGTTGCTGCTGCTAGACTGGGTTGCAGACGACAGTGCTCCGGGCCGGAGCGCTTGCGCTAGTTCGGGGATGTAGAGAACCCCTACCCCTGACCTTCCTCGAGCAGTATGCGCTAAGCGAACTGACCGCAGAGCTGGCCACCTCCTGTTAGGCCGGACGCTGATGCTTCAGGCAATGGGGTTGGTCGGAGCTCGTGCAGGCGACCCTTGAGGCAGAGGGGAGGTGAAGCTGCTGGGCGGGTGCGGTGCCAGGGGCGGACGGGGTCCGGCACCGGCTTGCCCAGGTTGGCTGACGCTCCATCGGACTGTTGCCGGACAGGGGTAGCTGGTCAGTGCCAGGTTTGCTGAAGTACGCCGGTCAGGGAGCCCGGGAGATCCGGGCCATGCTCGAGGAGGTCCCCCAGCCCAGCGCTTCCTAGCAGCCTGGGGATTCAGACCGCAGGGCGTGATGCCTGAACCTGGCAGTGCTACGCTCTTCGCGAGCGGAGTAGGCTCAGAGGAAGACCGGGTCGTCGGCAGGTTTCCCGTCGGCCCGGACGGACGGTCAGCACTCGTCGGCGGACTGCAAGACAGGGAGGTAACGTGATCCGGGAGTGGCGAGGGAGCACGGACGGGTGACTCGCGTGGACGGTGTGGTAGTGCTGGACCTGGAGACCCGCGACTGGGAAGAGCCGCGGGGAGAGTGGAGGGCGCCAAGGCTTGCGGTGGCGGTGGCTTTCCACGCGGCGTCGGCTATGTACCGTACGTACTTCGAGCAGGAGGCGGGGCGGCTGGTGGCCGACCTGCGGAAGGCGGAGTTGGTGGTAGGGTTCGCGGTACGGTCGTTCGACTACCTGGTCCTGGAGCGGTACGGAGGGCCCTCCGTCCACGAACTACCCACCCTGGACATCCTGGAGGAGGTGCGCAAGAGCCTGCGCCGCCGGGTGGGGCTGCACCACCTGGCGCTGGCCACCCTGGGCCGCGGGAAGTCCGCGGACGGCTGGCAGGCGCTGCACTGGTGGCGGCGGGGCTGGGTGGACCGCGTGGTGGAGTACTGCCGCCGGGACGTGGAGCTCACGTGGGAGCTGTACCGGTTCGGGTGCGAGAACGGCTACCTCCGTTACTGGGACGCTCACGGCCGCCTTCGGGAAGTTCCGGTGTCCTGGACAGGACCCCCGGTACCACCGGCCTTCCGGCGGCACCACTCTCGTCTGGGGTAGAATACGCTCACGCGCCGCACAGGCGACAGCGTGTGCTCTTACGCCAAAGGGGGAACGGAGGGCTCGGATGGTCGGTTTGCTGGTCCTCGTGGGCGTTCTGGGAATCCTCGTGCTGGCGGCCGTCCGGATCTACAACCGGATCGTGGGGCTGTCGGTCCTTGCCGACAACGCCTGGAGCGACGTGAACGTCCAGCTGAAGCGCCGGCACGACCTCGTGCCGAACCTCGTGGAGACGGTAAAGGGTTACGCCGCCCACGAGCGGGCGACTTTGGAAAACGTCGTGCGGGCCCGCAACGCCGCCCTGGCCGCGCCGACGCCCCAGACCCGCATCGAGGCGGAAAACCAGCTGACCGCAGCCCTCCGGCAGCTCTTCGCTCTCGCGGAGGCCTATCCGGACCTGAAGGCCAACCAGAACTTCCTCCAGCTCCAGGGCCAGCTGGCCGAGATCGAGGGCGACATCGCCAACGCCAGGCGCTACTACAACGCCGTGGTGCGGGACTACAACACCCGCCTGCGGGTCCTGCCCGACGTCTTCATCGCGCGGCTCGCTGGCTTCCAGGTCCGGCCCTTCTTCGAGATCCCGGAGGAGGAGCGGGGCCCGGCTCCCGTGCGGTTCGCGTAGGGCCGCCCGGGATCCTCCGGCGCGGGTGCGAGATGGGTCAAGTGTGGCGGTGGGCTGTCCTCCTGGTCGGGACCCTCCTGGGGATCGCCCCGCAGGCCCACGGGCAACAAGCCTTTCCGTACATCCGGGACTACCAGGTGCGGCTGGACGTCCGGACCGACGGGCGCCTGCTGGTTACGGAGGCCCTCCAGGTGGACTTCGGCTCCCTCCGGCGGCACGGCATCTACCGAAGGGTGCCCTTCCAGTATGACCGGCCCCTGGCGGGCGGCGTAGCAGCCCACTATCGCCTGCGCATGCGCTTGGTCTGGGTCACCGACTCCCGGGGACGGCCGATCCCGGTGCGAGAGCGGAGGGACTGGGGTTCGGTGGAATGGCGGATCGGTGACCCGCGCGTGTACGTGCAGGGCGAACAGGGTTACGTGCTCCACTACGAGGTCCAGCGTGGCCTCCTCTTCTTTCCCGACCACGACGAGCTGTACTGGAACTGCGTCGGACACGACTGGGACTGGGTGATCCTGCAGGCGCGCTGCACCGTCTCGCTCCCCGGGAGCGTGGACCCGGGGGCGATCCGGACGGCCTTCTACACGGGACGCTTCGGGTCGCGGCAGGCAAGGGGTCATGCCGCGGTCCGGGGCTCGCAGGTCGTCTTCGAGACGGGGCGCCTGGCCGCCGGCGAGGGCCTGACGGTGGTGGTGGGCTGGCCCAAGGGAGTCGTGCAACCGCCGCCTGCCTGGCAGCAGGTCGTTTGGTGGGTCTCCGACAACTGGGGGATCCCCGTGGGGCTGTTGATCCCCCTGGTCGTGGGCGGGTTTCTGTTCCTCCGATGGTGGCGTCACGGGCGGGACCCGGCCGGCCGTCCGGTCATCGTCCCGCAGTACCGACCTCCCACAGGCCTGACTCCGGCGGAGGTCGGCGTGCTGCTGGACGAGCGGGCGGACCCCGTGGACGTGACGGCCACCGTGGTGGATCTGGCCGTGCGGGGCTACCTGAGGATCCGGGAGGAAGCGTCTCAGAGCTTGCTGGTCTTCCGGAACGTCGACTACGTCTTCGAGTTCCCAGCGAACCCTCCTGCGGCGGACAGTCTGAAACCTCACGAGCGGACTGTGTACGACGGCCTGCGGGCCCCGAGAGGACTGCGCGGCTCGCGCGCCGGGCGCTCCCGTGCCACGGGAAGCGAGCCGCCTCGCACCGCCGTCCGGCTGTCCAGTCTGCGAGAGCGGTTCTACCTGACCGTGCGGGACGCCCAGCAGGCCCTTTACCGCAAGATGGCGGCCGACGGGTACTTCGCCGGTAACCCCGAGAGGATCCGCGACGCCTACCGGAAGGCCGGCTTGCTGTTCGTCTTCGGGGGCTTCGGTGCCTGGGCCGTGTGGGGGGGATCCAGTCCCCTCAACGCGGTCCTGGTCGGTCTGGGCGTCGCCCTGGGAGGGGTTCTGTTCCTGGTCTTCGGGCCCGCCATGCCGCGCCGGACCGGCAAGGGCGTCCAGGCCCTCTGGGAAGTCCTGGGCTTCCGGGAGTTCGTCCGGCGGGTGGAGTCGGACCGCCTGGAGCGGCTGGTCCAGGACCAGCCGGACCTCTTTGACCGCGTCCTGCCCTACGCGCTGGTCTTCGGCGTCGCGGACGAGTGGGCCCAGAAGTTCCAGGACCTCCTGCGGAAGCCTCCGGAGTGGTACCAGTCGCCTGCCTGGGGGCCCGACACGTTCCGGCCCCAGGTCTTCCTGGACCGCCTGAGCCACGCCGTGTCCTCGCTGAACTCCGTCCTGCCGTCCACGCCCTCGCGGAGTTCGGGTTTCGGAGCTGGCCGGAGCGGGTTCGGCAGGGGCTTCTCGGGGGGTGGAGGGGGCGGTGGTGGGGGCGGCTCGTGGTAGGACGGACTCACATCTGGCCGAGCCGGGCCAGGACGGAGGCCAGGGCGAGGAAGGGCAGCGCCCACGACAGGGCCCGCAGGGCGGCCTCCAGGGGCTCGCGCAGGCCCTCAACGGTGAGCGGTTCGGTGCGGCCGCCGGCGTAGCGAAGCTCACCGGAGACGGAGGCGACCCGGCGGCGCAGGTCGCGGGCACGGCGGCTCAAATGGCGCTGCGCGCGGCTGACGAAGTAGGCGGCCGCCACTACCGCCAGCCCGGAGGGCTCCACGCGCAGGCTCTGGGACCACTGGCCCACGAAGGCCGGGAACGCACCCCACGCCACAGCGAACCACCGGTCCGTGTGGAAGCGGCCACCCCACCACTCCAGGTTGTACGCCAGCACCAGGAACACGCCCAAGGCGGCCAGCGCCAGCACCCACGGGGTCGTGGCTAGCGCGGCGTGGACTGCCACCGCTGCGGCTGCGGCCAGCGAGCCCGCAGCCAGCGCCAGCAGGACCCGGTCGGGGATGGCGGTGCGCAGGGGCCGGCCCCGGTACTCGTCCAGGGCGTGGGCGGCCACCCCGAGTCCCAACGCGAAGGCCACCAGCGCCTGCAACAGACGGTCCGGGTGGAACTCGGAGCTGACGCACGCTCCCAGCGCCACGTAGCTGAGGTGCCAGGCGGTGTACGGCAGGTGCAAAAGCGTCACGTAGTCCCGCCAGCCCCCTCCGGGCAGGGCGTAGAAGGTCGGTGGCTGCCTCACCGTTTCCGCCCCCACACCACCTCCGCGGCCCCGAAGCTGAGCCGGCGGCGGCGCACCTCCACAAACCCTGCTGCTTCCCACCAGGCTCGCACCTCCGGAAAAGGGTGGGCGCGGCAGAAGGCCTCGATGCTGGGGCCCAGGAAGCGGCCCACCCGGTGCCAGCCGTCCGAGACCAGCCGGCCTCCTGCGGGCAGGACCACCCGCGAGTGCACGGACCACCACCACCGCCAGGGCGGGTCCGGCAGGCCGAACTCCAGGGAAGCCATCCAGCCGCCACGGCGCACCACGCGGGCCAGCTCGGCCAGTGCCTGGGGCGGGTGCTGCACGTAACGCAGGAGGAAGGTGAAGGTGACCGCGTCGAACGCGCCGTCAGGAAACGGAAGCTGTTCTGCCGCTCCTCGAATCAGGAACACCCGGTCGTGGAGGCGCAGGGTCCGGACCTTGCGGGTGGCCTCCCGCAGCATGGCCTCCGTGAGGTCTAGTCCCACCACCCGGTGGCCGCGGCGGGCCAGGAGCACCGCCACGCTGGCGGTGCCCGTGGCCACGTCCAGGACGCAACGCGCCTCCGGCGGGATCCGGGACACGAGAAAGCGGTGCCACCGGGGGTACTGGCCGTAACTCAGCCACCCGGCCACCCGGTCGTACCGGTAGGCCGCGTGGGAGAACAGGGACTGTGCAAACTCCCGCACCCGCAGCCAGGTTGGCGCGCGTGTTTATCAGCCCGGTCACGTACGTCATTGCCGAACATAACTGCGGGCCGGCACTTCCGGTCTCCTTATACTTCCTGGTACGCTGTGCTGGGAGCGACGGATCATCCGTAAATTTCGAACTTTGTGGGAGGTCCTGTGAGGCTCCTGGTCGTGGGGTCGGGCGGCCGGGAACACGCTTTGGTGTGGGCCCTGAGCCGCAGCCCCTTGGTCCAGGCGGTGTACTGCGCCCCGGGTAACCCCGGGATGCGGCAGGCCCGCCGCGTACCGGTCAGCTCCTCCGACGTGCCCGGTCTGGTGGCAGCCGCTCGCGACCTGCGCCCGGATCTCGTGGTGGTGGGTCCGGAGGACCCTCTCGAAAAGGGACTGGTGGACGCCCTGCAGGCCGAGGGGTTCCGGGTTTTCGGCCCCACCAGGGCCGCGGCCCGGGTCGAGTGGTCGAAGGTGTACGCGAAGGAGCTGCTGTCGCGCGCAGGGGTCCCGCAGCCCGAGCACCGCTCCTTCGACTCCCCTGAGGAGGCCGTGAGGTGGGTGCGCTCCCTGGGCGGCCGGTGCGTGGTCAAGGCGGACGGGCTGGCCGCTGGAAAAGGCGCCCTCGTCTGCGCGGACCCGCACGAGGCGGAGGACGCGGTGCGTTCGTTGATGGTGGAAGGGAGGTTCGGGCAGGCAGGGCGCCGGGTGGTGGTGGAGGAGTACCTGGAGGGTGAGGAGGCCTCTGCCCTGGCCTTCGTGGACGGTGAGTGCGTGGTCCCCATGGTCCTCGCGCAGGACCACAAGCGGCTGCTGGACGGCGACCGGGGCCCCAACACGGGCGGCATGGGTGCCGTGGCGCCGCTTTCGCACCTTCCGGCTTCTCTTTCAGAGCGGGTGCAGCGTGAGGTCCTGGAGCCGGCCGCGGAAGCCCTGTGCCGGGACGGAGCGCCGTTCCGCGGGGTGCTGTACGCGGGGCTGATGCTGACCCGCGAAGGCCCGAAGGTCCTGGAGTTCAACGCGCGGTTCGGCGACCCGGAAGCCCAGGTGTTGCTGCCGCTGCTGGACTGCGACCTCGCGGAGGTGCTGGTGGCCGCGTGCGAGGGGAAGCTCGGGGACGTGCGGCTGCGGTGGAAGCCGAAAACCGCGGTGTGCGTGGTGGCCGCCGCGCAGGGCTACCCTGATTCCCCTGTGAAGGGCCAGACGATCCACGGACTGGACGGACCGCTTCCCCAGAACACCCTGGTCTTCTGCGCGGGGGTGGACGAGCAGGACGGGAGGCTGGTGACCTCAGGCGGACGGGTGCTGAACGCGGTGGGTCTGGGGCCGGACGTGCGTGCCGCCCGGGAAGCGGCCTACCGTGTGTTGGGGCAGGTGCGCTTCGAGGGCATGCACTACCGGAAGGACATCGGGCTGCGGGCGGTACAGGCCGCGGGAGTGGAACGCTGATGCCGGTCACCGCGGTCGTGGGCCTGCACTGGGGCGACGAGGGCAAGGGGAAGGTCATCGACGCCCTCAGCCAGCACGCCCGGCTGGTGGTGCGGTTCAACGGCGGCGCCAACGCGGGCCACACCATCGTCAACGAGTGGGGCACCTTCCGGCTGCACCTGGTCCCCTCCGGCATCTTCCACGCAGGCTGCCGCAACCTCATCGGTCCCGGCTGCGTGGTCAACCCGGACCTGCTGCTGCACGAGATCGACGACCTGGTCCGGCGGGGCCTCGCCCGGGGTGAACTCCTGCTGTCGGACCGCGCCCACCTCACCCTGCCGCACCACGTGCAGCTGGACGTGCTGGAGGAGGAGGCACGGGGAGCAGGAGCCCACGGCACCACCCGCCAGGGGATCTGGCCTTCGTACACCGACAAGGTGGCGCGGGTGGGGCTCCGGGTGGCGGACCTGTACCACCCGGAGATGCTGGCTTCGCAACTGGAGGCGTCGTTGCGCCGGCACAACGCGTACCTGGAGCGCGTGCACGGGCAGCCCGTGCTGGACCCTGCGGCGGTGCGTCGGGCCTGCCAGGCGTGGGCAGAACGCCTGCGGCCCTACGTGGCGGACGGGTTCGAGGTGGTCCAGCAGGCCCTCGAGCAGGACGAACCGGTGCTGCTGGAGGGGCACCTGGGTACCATGCGGGACGTGGACTGGGGCATCTACCCGTACGTGACGTCCTCCACCACCCTGGCAGGCGGCGCGTGCTCGGGCGCCGGTATTCCGCCCCACCGCATCACCCGGGTGGTGGGCGTGGTGAAGTCCTACACCACCGCGGTGGGCTCCGGCCCCATGCCCACGGAGGACCCCGGCCCGGACGGCGCCCGGCTCCGGGAGCTCGGGCAGGAGTACGGCGCCACCACCGGCCGGCCGCGGCGGTGCGGCTGGTTCGACGGGGTGGCCGCGCGGTTCGCCTCGCGCCTGAATGGGTGCACGGAGATCGCCCTCATGAAGCTGGACGTGCTGGACCACTTCGACCCCGTGCGGGTGTGCGTGGCCTACGAGTACCGGGGCCAGCGGCTGACCACAGTACCGCCCACGCCGGTGCTGGAGCGCGTCCGGCCGGTGTACGAGGAGCTGCCGGGGTGGAAGAGCTCCACCCACGGGGCGACCCGGTACGGGGACCTGCCCCCCCAGGCCCGGCGGTTTGTGGAGCGGGTGCAGGAACTGTGCGGGGCACCCGTGACCATGATCGGGACCGGGCCGCGCCGGGAGCACACCGTGTACACGCCGGGAGGCGTCCTGTGATCCCGCGGTACACCACCCCGGAGATGGCGGAGCTGTGGAGCGAGCGCAGCAAGCTGGCCACCTGGCTGGAGGTGGAGCTGCTGGCCGCGGAGGCCCAGGCCCAGCTGGGCCTGGTGCCTTCGGAAGCCGTACGGAGGATGCGGGAACGTGCCAAAGTCCCGGACCCCGACCGGGTCCGGGAGGTGGAGGAACGCGAGACCCACCACGACGTCGTGGCGTTCCTGAGGGTGGTCTCGGAGGAGCTCGGCGAGGACGCCCGCTACCTGCACCGGGGCCTGGGCTCGTCGGACGTGGTGGACACCGCCACCGCGGTGCTCCTCGTGCGGGCCTCGGACCTGTTGCTGGAGGAGCTGGACCGGCTGCTGGAAGCCCTGCGGGAGCTGGCAGACCGCCACCGCCACACCCTGATGGCCGGCCGCACTCACGGGGTCCAGGCAGAACCCATCACCTTCGGGTGCAAGGTGGCCACGTGGGTCGCGGAGCTGGAGCGAGGACGGCAGCGCCTGCAGCAGGCTCGGGAGGCCGTGCGGGTCGGCAAGCTGTCGGGAGAGGTGGGCAACTACGCGCACCTGCCACCGCAGGTGGAGGCGTACGTTTGCGCCAGGCTGGGGCTTTCTCCGGACCCGGCCTCCTCCCAGGTGGTGCAGCGGGACCGGCACGCCCACTACTTGACCGCCCTCGCGGTAGTGGGCGGCAGCCTCGAGCGCATCGCCACGGAGGTGCGGTCCCTGCAGCGCACGGAGATCCGGGAGCTGGAGGAGCCCTTCGCCGCGCGCCAGACGGGGTCTTCCGCCATGCCCCACAAGCGCAACCCCATCCTCAGCGAGCGGGTGGTGGGGCTGAGCCGGATGCTCCGGGGTTGTGCGGTGGTGGCCCTGGAAAACCAGGCCCTGTGGGGCGAGAGGGACATCACCCACTCCTCCAACGAGCGCGTCATCCTCTCCGGAGCCACCACGTTGCTGCACTACATGCTGCGCAAGCTCCGGCAGGTGATCACGGGGCTGCGGGTGGACGCCGATCGCATGCGGCGGAACCTGGAGTCCACGGGCGGGCTCGTGTACTCCCACCGGGTGCTGCTGCGGCTGGTGGAGCTGGGGATGTCCCGGGAGGCCGCCTACGCCGCTGTTCAGCGGGCTGCCGCGGCGGTGTGGGAGGATCCCGCTCCGCCTCCGGACGCCCTGGTGCGCCGGCTGCTAGAGGACCCGGCGGTGCGGGAGGTGGCGGACGAAGCGGCCCTGCGCCAGTGCCTGGACCCCACCCCGTATCTGAAGTACGCGGACGAGATCCTGGAGCGCGTGGGCGTTCCGCGGCGGCAGGAGGTGGCGCGGTGACCGGCACCCTTTTGGCGCTGCCCCTGTTCTGCCGCGGGAAGGTCCGGGACGTGTACGACCTGGGGGAGTACCTGCTCCTGGTGGCCACGGATCGCATCAGCGCCTTCGACGTGGTCCTGCCCACCCCCGTGCCGGACCGCGGGAAGGTCCTGACGCAACTTTCGAGCTTCTGGTTCGAGAAGACCCGGTCCATCGTCCCCAACCACCTGGTGAGCACCGACCTGCAGGGGATCGCACGGGCCGCGGGCCTAGAGGAATCGGAGTTGGGGTGGCTGCGGGGCCGCAGCATGCTGGTCCGGCGGGCGCAGCGGGTGGACTTCGAGTGTGTGGTCCGCGGGTACCTGGCGGGCTCCGCGTGGAAGGAGTACCGGGCGAGCGGCCGGGTGTGCGGGGTGGAGCTGCCCCCGGGCCTGCAGCCCGGCGCACGGCTTCCGGAGCCCCTGTTCACGCCCGCCACCAAGAGTGCTTCGGGCCACGACGAGAACGTGACCTTCGAGTCCGTGGCGGAAGCGGTGGGGTCGGAGCTGGCAGCCCGGCTGCGGGACGTGAGCCTGCGGCTGTACGGTCACATGGCCTCGCAGGTGGAACCGCGGGGCCTGTTGCTGGCGGACACCAAGTTCGAGTTCGGGCTGATCGGGGACGAGCTAGTGCTCATCGACGAGGTGGGCACTCCGGACTCCTCCCGGTACTGGGACGTGGAGGCGTACCGGCGGGGCGTACTGGAGCCCTTCGACAAGCAGCTGCTGCGGGACTACCTGGAGCGGGCGGGCTGGGACAAAACCCCACCCGGTCCGGAGCTGCCCGCGGAAGTGGTGGCGGAGCTGCGGGCCCGGTACCTGGAGGCGTTCCGGCGCATCACGGGGCGCGAGGTGGAGCTGTGAACAAGCGCGTGCGGGTGGTGGTGTTCCTCAAACCGGGTGTGCTGGACGCCCAGGGACAGGCGGTCCAGACGGGACTGCGGGCGCTGGGCCTGGAAGCGTCCGAGGTGAGGGTGGGCAAGGCGTTCGAGCTGACGGTGCCCGAGGAAGGGTGGCGGGAGCGGGTCCGGGACCTGTGCGAGCGGTTCCTCACCAACCCGCTCATCGAGGACTACGAGATCTCCGAGCGGGAGGAGGTCGCGGCGCGGTGAGCCCGGGGGCCTCTTTGGAATCGGACCGGCCGCGGAGCGGACTTCCAACCCCGGACCCGCGTTTCGCGGTGGTGGTGTTCCCCGGGTCCAACTGTGACCGGGATTGCCTGCACGTGCTGCGGGACGTACTGGGCTACCGTGCGGAGTTCGTGTGGCACGAGGAGGAGGATCTCGCGGGTTTCGACGCGGTGGTGCTGCCCGGGGGGTTCTCCTACGGGGACTACCTGCGGCCCGGCGCGGTGGCCGCCACCAGCCCGGTGGTGCGGGCGGTCCGGCGGTTTGCGGAGGCCGGCGGACTGGTGGTGGGGATCTGCAACGGGTTCCAGGTCCTGCTGGAGGCCGGGCTGCTGCCCGGTGCCCTGGTGCGGAACCGGGGGGCCACGTTCCGGTGCGAGTGGGTGCACCTGAGGGTGGAGCGGGCCGACACGCCCTTCACCGCCCTGTACGCTCCGGGGGAGGTGGTGCGCATGCCCATCGCCCACGGGGACGGCCGGTACCACGCGCCGCGGGAGGTGTTGGAGGAGGTGGAGCAACGCGGCCAGGTGGTGTTCCGGTACGTGGACCGGGACGGCCGCACCACCCCGGAGGCCAACCCCAACGGCTCCCTGCACCACATCGCGGGCCTCGTAAACCGCGAGGGCAACGTCCTGGGCCTCATGCCGCACCCGGAGCGGTGCTCGGAGTCCGTGTTGGGCGGGCAGGACGGCAGGCGGCTGTTCGAGAGCATGGACCGGTGGCTGCGGGAGCGGGCACGGTTGACCGCGGGGAGGACGCGATGACGGCGGTGACCCAGATTCCCGAGTGGGAGGCCGCGGGGCTGCGGCGGGAGGAGTACGAGCGCGTCTGCGCGCTCCTCGGCCGCCGGCCCAACCCCACGGAGCTGCGCATGTTCGGGGTCATGTGGTCCGAGCACTGCGCGTACAAGCACTCCCGCCCGTACCTCAAGCGCCTGCCCGCCGCAGGTCCCGGGGTGCTGCGGGGCCCCGGGGAGAACGCGGGGGTGGTGGAGGTGGCGCCGGGCCTGGCTGCGGCCCTGAAGGTGGAAAGCCACAACCACCCCAGCGCGGTAGACCCCTTCCACGGCGCGGCCACGGGCGTGGGCGGCATCCTGCGGGACGTGCTGAGCATGGGCGCCCGTCCGGTGGCACTGCTGGACAGCCTGCGGTTCGGGCCGCCCGAGGACCCGCAGTCCCGCCGGCTGCGGGACGGGGTGGTGGCGGGGATCAGCCACTACGGGAACTCCGTGGGCGTGCCCGTGGTGGGCGGGGAGGTGTTGTACGAGGACTGCTACGGGGCGAACCCGCTGGTGAACGTGGCGTGCGTGGGGCTGTTGCCTGCCTCCCGGGTGTTGGGATCTGCGGCCGCGGGGCCTGGAAACCCCGTGGTGTACGCGGGCGCCCGCACGGGCCGGGACGGGATCGGGGGCGCGGCGTTCGCCTCCGAACAGCTGGAGGAGACCTCCGCAGAGTCCGACCGCAGCGCCGTGCAGATCGGGGACCCTTTTGCCGGCAAGCTGCTCATCGAGGCCACCCTGGAGGCGCTGGAGACCGGTGCGGTGGTGGCCCTGCAGGACATGGGAGCCGCGGGGATCACGTGCGCGGCCGCGGAGATGAGCGCCCGCGGCGGCGTGGGGATGGTCCTGCACCTGGACCGGGTACCGCGCCGGGAGCGCGGGATGACGCCGGTGGAAGTACTCCTGTCAGAGTCCCAGGAGCGGATGCTGCTGGTGGTGCAGCGGGGCCGCGAGGAGGAGGTCCTACGGGCGTACCGGCGGTGGGGACTGCACGCGGAGGTGGTGGGCCAGGTGACCGCCGACCCCGTGCTCCGGGTGTACGACGGCGACGCCCTGGTGGTGGAGCTGCCGCCTTCTGCCCTGACGGACGCGCCCACTTACCGGGTACCCGAAGAGGAGCCCCAGACGCGGCGGGCGCTGAGGGAGGTCGACCTCAGCGGCCTGCCCGTGCCGGACCCCGTACAGGCCCTGCTGCGCCTGCTGCAGTCGCCCTCCGTGGTCAGCAAGCGTCCCATCTACACCCAGTACGACCACATGGTGCAGCTGCGCACGGTCCTGCCACCGGGTGGGGACGCCGCGGTGCTGCGCCTTTTGGAAGCCCCACCCCGGGGGATCGCCCTGAGCGTGGACGGGAGTGGTCGCATCTCCTACCTGGACCCCTGGGCGGGTGGGGCGGCTGCGGTGTGCGAGGCCACCCTCAACGTGGCGTGCGTGGGCGCGAGGCCCGTGGCCATCACCGACGGGCTGAACCTGGGCAACCCCGAGCGGCCCGAGGTGGCGTGGGAGCTGGCAGGGGTGGTGGAGGGGATCGCGGAGGCCTGCCGCGTCCTGCAGGTGCCCGTGGTGGGCGGGAACGTGAGCCTGTACAACGAGTCCGAGCGCGGCGCGGTCTACCCGACTCCGGTGGTGGTGTGCCTGGGCGTGATGGAGGACGTGACCCGGGCCGTGCCGACAGGCTTCGCGGCCGCGGGGGACGTGGTGGCGCTGGTGGGCTCGGACCGCGTGTCTCTGGGCGGCAGCGAGTACCTGCGCGTGGTGCACGGGAAGGTGGCGGGCGCGCCGGTGCGCCCGGACCTGGCCCTGCACCGGCGGCTGCTGGACGTGCTGGCGCGCGCCGCGGAGGAGGGGTTGCTGCGGTCCAGTCACGACCTCAGCGAAGGCGGGCTCGCGGTGGCCCTGGCGGAGGCGTGCGTGGCCGGCGGGATCGGGGTGCGGTGCACCCTCAGCCGCGAGTTCTTCGGGGCTCGAGCGGACCTGAGCCTGTTCGGGGAGGGTCCGTCCCGCGTGCTGGTCTCGGTACCGCCTGAGCGGTACGAAGCGTTCGCGGAGCTCTGCGGACGCTGCCGCGTGCCTGTCCGACTGCTGGGCTACGTCGGAGGAGACCAGCTGCGGCTGCGGCTACCCGACGGGGAGGTGATAGTTCCGGTGGCGGAGCTTCGGTCCGCGTGGGAGGCGTACCGATGAAGGATCCCTGGCGCGAGGGCCCTCGGGAGGAGTGCGGAGTGTTCGGCATCGCGTGGCCCGGCCAGACGGCGGCTCCCCTGGTGTACCTGGGCCTGCTGGCGTTGCAACACCGGGGGCAGGAGAGCGCGGGGATCGCCACCTGGAGCCAGGGGGGCCTGCACCTGCACAAGGGGATGGGCCTGGTGAGTTGGGTGTTCGACGACCGGCTTTCCGCGCTGCTCGGGAGCGTGGGGATCGGCCACGTGCGGTACTCCACCATGGGGTCCGCGGTGCTGGAGAACGCCCAGCCGGTGGCCGTGCCGTCGCCGTGGGGCACGCTGGCGGTGGCCCACAACGGGAACCTCACGAACGCCCCGCAGCTGCGGGAGGAGCTCCAGCGTCGCGGGGTACGCTTCCGCGGTACCTCCGACACGGAGGTGCTGGCGTGGTGCGTGGCCGCCAGCTCCCGGCGCACGCCGGAGTCGGCCATCCGGGCGGCCATGGAGCGTCTGGAGGGCGCGTACACCGTGGTGGCCCTGATCGATGGGGCCCTGTTCGCCTTCCGGGATCCCTTCGCCATCCGTCCCCTGGTCCTCGGACGCATTGCGGACGGGTGGGTGGTGGCCTCAGAGACGTGCGCGTTTGACCAGATCGGCGCGGTCTTCGTGCGGGACGTGCTCCCGGGGGAGCTGGTGGTGGTACGCGACGGCCAGCTCCACGGGGAGGTGGTGCTGCCGTCCCCCAGGCGGGCGCACTGTGTGTTCGAGTACATCTACTTCGCACGGCCGGACACCAACCTGGTCGGCCGGAATGTGCACAGGGTCCGGCGTGCCATGGGGCGGGTGCTGGCCCGGGAGCATCCCGCAGACGCGGACCTGGTGGTGCCCGTGCCGGACTCCGGCACGTCCGCGGCGCTGGGGTTTGCGGAGCAGAGCGGCCTGCGGTTCGAGCTGGCCCTGGTGAAGAACCGGTACGTGGGCCGCACCTTCATCGAGCCGGACCCGCAGCGCCGGGACCTGGGCGTGCGGGTGAAGCTGAACCCCGTGCGGGAGCTGGTGGCCGGCCAGCGGGTGGTGCTGGTGGACGACAGCATCGTCCGGGGCACCACCAGCGGCAAGATCGTGCAGGTGCTGCGGGAGGCCGGAGCGCGGGAGGTGCACGTCCGCATCTCGTCCCCGCCCATCCGGTGGCCGTGCTTCTACGGGGTGGACACCAGCAGCCGCCGCCAGCTGGTGGCCGCGGAGCTGGACGTGGAGCAGATCCGCCGGCGCATCGGCGCGGACTCCCTGGGCTACCTGAGTCAGGAGGGTCTGGTGGAGGCTATCGGACTCAGCCGGGCGGAGCTGTGCATGGCGTGCCTGGACGGGCAGTACCCCACCGGCCAGCCCCGGGAGGAGCTGGCGGGCCGGATGGCCCTGGAGGTGGCGCGCTGAGCCGCACCCTCACGTACCGCGACGCCGGTGTGGACCCGGAGACCACCGAAGCGGTCCTGCGCCGGCTGAGCCTCAGGATCCAGTCCACCTTTACCCCTCACGTGGTGGGTGGGCCTGGCCTGTTCGGCGGTATGGTGCGGGTGCCTGCGGGGCGCGAGCCGGTGCTGGTGGCTTCCGTGGACGGAGTGGGTACCAAGACGTTGCTGGCCCGCCGGCCCGAGGACTTCCGGACTCTGGGGCACGACGTGGTGGCCCACGGGCTTAATGACGTGGCCGTGCACGGCGCAAGACCCCTGTTCTTCCTGGACTACGTGGCCGCGGGCCGCCTGAGGCCGGAAGCCCTGCAGGCGGTGCTGGAGGGGGTGCTGGACGCGTGCACCCGGTACGGGGTGGCCCTGGTGGGCGGGGAGACTGCGGAGATGCCGGGGGTCTACGCGGAGGGTGCGTGGGACGTGGTGGGTTGCGCGGTGGGGGTGGTGGAGGCGGCGGAGCTGGTGGACGGGAGCTCCGTCCGGCCCGGCGACGTGCTCCTGGGCCTGGCCTCCGACGGCCTGCACACCAACGGGTACAGCCTGGCCCGGGCCGTCCTGGTGCGGCGAGCGGGGGACCTGGACCGCTACGAGCCGGACCTCGGCTGCACCCGGGGCGACGCGCTTTTGCGGCCCCACCGGTGTTACGCGCCCAGCCTGCTGCGGCTAGTGGAGGAGGTGGGCGGGCAGGTGACGGCCATGGCGCATGTGACCGGGGGCGGGATCCCGGGGAACCTGGTGCGGGTCCTGCCGGAGGGCTGTGGTGCGGAGGTCCGGGTGACCTGGGAAGTCCCCGCGGTTTTCCGGCTGGTGGCCCGGGAGGGGCCTGTGGACGAGCGGGAGATGTTCCGGGTTTTCAACATGGGCGTGGGCCTGGTGGTGGTGGTACGGCCGGAGGCCGCGGCCCGGGCGGAGGAGGTCCTGCGGGCCTGCGGGGAGACGGTGTACCGCGCAGGCGAGGTCGTAGAGGGTCCGCGGGACGTACGGGTGGTCGTGGAGGAGCGGCCGTGAGGGGAGGTCGTGCGCGGCTGGCGGTCCTGGTGTCTGGCCGGGGCACTAATCTGCAGGCGATCCTGGACGCCACACGCGCTCCGGACTACCCCGCGGAGGTGGTGGTGGTGGTCTCCGACAGGCCAGGCGCGTACGCGCTGGAACGGGCCCGGCAGGCGGGCGTCCCCGCGCACGTGGTGCCCTGGAGCAGGGACCCCGCCGACTTTGGCCGGCGGCTGGCAGAAGTGCTGGACGCCCACCAGGCGCAGTGGGTGTGCCTGGCAGGCTTTCTGCGGATCCTTCCCCCGGAGTTCGTGCAGCGGTACCGGGGCCGCATCCTCAACATCCACCCTTCCCTGCTGCCGGCCTTCGGCGGCAGGGGGATGTACGGGGAGCGGGTGCACCAAGCGGTGCTGGCCTCCGGTGCGGTGGAGAGCGGTTGCACGGTGCACTTCGTCACCGAGGACGTGGACGCGGGGCCGGTGGTGGCCCAGGCGCGGGTGCCCGTGCTGCCGGACGACACGGTGGAAACCCTGGCCGCCCGTGTGGCGGAGCAGGAACACCGGCTGTACCCGGAGGCCATCCGCCGGGTGGTCACTGGGCAGGTACGGTTCGACGACCTGGCGGCCGCGGAGCAGCTGGCCCGGTAAAGGAGGAAGCGGTGGCGCGCAGGGCGATCCTCAGCGTGACGGACAAGACGGGCATCGTGGAGTTCGCCGCGGGCCTGCGGGAACTCGGATGGGAGCTGGTGTCCACGGGCGGCACCGCGCGGGTGCTGGCGGAAGCAGGCCTGCCGGTGATCCCGGTCCAGGAGCTCACCGGATTCCCGGAGCTCCTGGCCGGCCGCGTGAAGACCCTGCACCCTGCGGTACACGCCGCGGTCCTGGCACGGCCGCAGCCGGAGGACCTGCAGGAGCTCGGGCGTTTCGGGATCGAGCCCGTGGACCTGGTGGCGTGCAACCTGTACCGGTTCGAACAGGCCGCCCGCGCTGACCTTGACTGGGACGAGCTGGTGGAGCAGGTGGACATCGGGGGGGTCACCCTGATCCGCGCGGCAGCCAAGAACGCCGCGCGGGTAACGGTGCTCACCGACCCTGCCCAGTACCCGGAGGCCCTGGCGCTGCTGCGGGAGCGCGGGGAGGTGCCCCTGGAGATCCGCCGGCGGTGGGCGGCCCAGGCCTTCCTGCACACCGCGTACTACGACGCCGTCATCGCTCAGGTGCTCGCCTCGCGGACCGGCCTGGAGCCCTTTGGCGACCGGATGGTCCGGGCGTGGCGCAAGGTCCGGGACCTGCGGTACGGGGAGAACCCCCACCAGCGCGCCGCGGTGTACCGCGAACCCCTGGCCGGAGCGGACAGCCTGGCGGCCTGCGAGCCCCTGGGCGGTAAGGAGCTTTCGTACAACAACCTCCTGGACGCCCACGCGGCCTGGGCTTTAGCGTGCGAGTTCTCCGAGCCCGCAGCGGTGGTGGTCAAGCACACCAACCCCTGCGGGTGTGCGGCGGCGCCGACCCTGCGGGAGGCCGTGGAAGGGGCGCTGCGCGGGGACCCGGTCTCCGCCTTCGGGGGGATCGTGGCAACCAACCGGCCGGTGGACCGGGAGTCGGCTGGGCGCCTGCAGGATGTGTTCCTGGAGGTGGTGGTAGCGCCTGGGTTCGAGCCGGAGGCGCTGGAGGTACTGCGCAAAAAGCGCAACCTGCGGCTGCTGACCCCGGGGCCTGGGGGGCCAGGCCCGGAGATCCGCACGATTCCCGGAGGGGTTCTGGTACAGGAGCCCGACCGCGTGACGTGGGATCCCCAGCAGCTCCGGGTGGTCACCCCCCGCCAGCCCACGGACGAGGAGTGGCGGGACCTCGCGTTCGCGTGGACGGTGTGCAAGCACACCAAGTCCAACGCCATCGTCCTGGCCCGGGGCAGGGAGGTGGTGGGGGTCGGGGCGGGCCAGATGAGCCGGGTGGACAGCGTGCGCATGGCGGTGTGGAAGGCGGGGGATCGGGCGCGGGGGGCGGTGCTGGCCTCCGACGCCTTCTTCCCCTTCCCCGACGGGGTGGAAGAGGCCGCGCGGGCGGGGGTGGTGGCCATCGTGCAGCCCGGGGGCTCGGTGCGGGACGCGGAGGTGGTGGCGGCCGCGGAGCGGGCAGGCTGTGCCATGGTCCTCACGGGCGTCCGCCACTTCCGGCACTAGGCGGGCTGCGGTACGATCCAGTATCGGTGGGCCGGGAAGGAGTGAGAGCCGTGGCGCACGTGTTGCCGTTCAACGGGCAGTCCACCTACGAGCTGGAGATCGCGGGGGCGCGGCGGCAGCTTCCCCTGATCCAGGTGGCGCCGGACACGTGGATCGCGTACTACTACAGCCTGGGCGACACCGAGGTCATCGACCGCGCGGCCCGGATCCTCAGCGAGCGGATGGCCGGGTGCGAGCTGTTCGTGACCACGGAGACGAAGGGGATCCCGCTGGCCCACGCCATCGCCACCTACCTGGGCCTGCGGCCCTACGTGGTCTGCCGGAAGGAGATCCGGCCCTTCATGCTGAGCCCGCTGTCGGTGCGCTACAAGCCCATCACCGCCAAGACCGAGCAGGAGCTGTTCCTGGACGGCCGGGACGCCCTGAAGCTGCGCGGCCGGGCGGTGGGGCTGGTGGACGACATCGTGAGCACGGGCGAGACCCTGCAGGCCATGGCGGAGCTCGTGGAACGCGCGGGCGGCCGGGTGGTGGCCAAGGCGGCACTGCTGCTGGAGGGGCAGGAGTGGCCCGACGTGCACCACATGGGGATCCTGCCCGTCTTCAAGAGCTCGGCGTAGGCCCCTCAGCCTGCAGGGGAGGCCGCGGAGCGCCTGACCGCGGAAGGCAAGGGCGTGGGCCGGGCCACGTAGAATCCCTGGGCGCAGTCCGCTCCGAACTCCTGCAGCATCTGCAGGGTGGGCGCGTCCTCCACCCACTCCGCGATCACGAGGCAGCCCAGGGCGTGGCCCATCTCCACCAGGCTGCGGACCAGGTGCCGGTCGCGCGCGTTGGAGCGCATGTGCCGGACGAAGCTCCCGTCGATCTTGAAGCCATCCACCTGCAGGTGGCGCAGGTGTGCGAGGGAAGAGTAGCCCACGCCGAAGTCGTCCAGCACGACGCAGGCCCGTGCCAGTCTGAGGGCCTGGATGAACCGGGCGGCCTGCTGGAGATCCTGTAAGACGGCGGTTTCGGTGACCTCCACCACCAGGCGCGCCGCCCGCTCGGGGCTGGACCGGAGGAACTCCAGGGCACGTGCCAGGGCGTGGGGGTCCGAGAGGGTCCGCCCGGAGAAGTTCACGTGCAGACGGCCCGGTAGCCTTCCTGCCAGCTCCAGGGCCCGCTGCAGCACCCAGAGGTCCAGCTCCACCACCAGCCCCGAGCGCTCGGCCTCGTGGAGGAACCGGTCAGGGCCTACCCACCGGGAGCTCTCGCGGGCGCGCAGGAGCAGCTCCCACCGGTCCAGCTGGTCGGTGCGCAGGTCCAGGATGGGCTGCGCGAACAGCCCCAGCCGGTCCTCCCGCAGGGCCTCGCGGATCCGCTCCGTCCACAACACCCGGCGTCTGCGCGGCGCGGGGTGTGCCACGTAGAGCCCGGGCGGGGACTTGGCCCGGTCCAGGGCGGACTCCGCCGCCCGGAACAGCTCCGTGGCCCCCGCGCGGCTGCGGCCCAGGACGGCCGCGCCGCACCGCGGCCACACCCGCACCTGCACCCCTTCCACTACCGCCGGCGCCCGCAGGGCCTGCAGCAGCCTTTCTGCGGTCCTGCGGGCCACCCTGGCGTCCGCGTCCGGCAGGAGAACCGCGAACCGGTCCCCGCCCACCCGGGCCACCACGTCCGTGGTCCGGACGTGGGCTCTGAGAGTCTGCGCCACCCACTGCAGCGCCCGGTCGCCGATGGCCGGGCCGAACTCCTCGTTGACCTGGTGGAACTCGTTCAGGTCCACCAGGAGCACCGCGGGCCTGTGGCGGGCTTGCAGCCGGGCGCTGAGCTGGTGGAGGAACTCTTCACGGTTAGCAACACCTGTGAGCGGGTCGTGGCGGGACAGGTAGGAAACCTGCTCCTGTAAGGCCTTGCGGGCGGTGTAGTCCACCACGCCCCCCTCGTAGTACAGGGGCCGCCCGTGCGGCCCGAAGACCGTCCGCGCTGACTCCAGCACCCACACGGGCTGTCCGTCCGCGCGCCGCATCCGCGTTTCGAGGTTGTCCACCCGGCCGGCGGTGTCCATGAGCTGGCGCCACCGCTCGCGGTCCTGCGGGTCCGCATAGACGTCCTGGGCGTTCCGGGCCAGGAGGGCTTCAGGGCTCGGGTAGCCCAGCAGTTCCGCCAGGAACCGGTTCGCCTGCAGCACCGTGCCGTCGGGGGTACTGCGGTACAGGTCCAAGGGGACCCGGTGGAACAGGTCCTGGTAGCTGGTATAGTCCCTCACCCGCTCGGTGGCCACCGCGATCACCGGCCTTGTGGCCTCGCAGGACTGAAGGTCCGCAGGGTCCAGCTGGACCGGGGAACGGTAGTCCAGCACGAGGCAGCCCGTGATGCGGGTTTCGGAAGTCAGGGGGACCAGGACGAGCGACCGCACTCCCGCTCGATCCAGGGCTGGCGAGACCCGAAAGGGAAGGTCGGGGCTCTTGAGATCCTGTACCCAGGATACCCTTCCGTGCGCCACCGCCCAAGCCCCGCACCATGCGTCCCGGGGAACCAAGGGCAGCACGGTCCCCGGAAGGAACGCCGGGGGGGCGCCCCGCGCCGCCACCAGTTCCAGGTGGGTGCCGGTGGGCTCTACCACGAACAGGCTCAGCCCGTCCGGCCGAAGCTGCTTCCCCAGGGTGGCGTGGATCTCGTCCGCCACCTGCTGCCAAGACGTGCAACCCAACAGCCGGACCGCGACCTCCGCGGTGAGGCGGAGGTCGTGGTCGACGCGCTGGCGGTCCAGGGCCGCTCCCAGGAGGCGGGCTGCGAGCTGCAGAGCCGAGATCTCTTCAGGAGCCCACGCACGGTCCTTCCAGCAGTCGTCGAACGCGACGAACCCCCACCACCGGCCCTCCAGGAAGATGGGGACCGCGGCCAGGGACCGGATCTGCTGCGGTTCCAGTACGGCCCGCTCGGCGGGAGGAAAGTCGCGCACGGGCCCGTACACGGGCCGGCCTTCCTGCATGAGCTGCACCCAGCGGCTGAACACACCTCCGTCCCACGGAAAGTCCTGCGGGTCTGGGTTGTCCATCTGCGGGGCGATCCCCGGCGCACACCACCCGTACCGCTGGCGGGTCAACAGGGTCCCGTCAGCGCCCACGTGGTTTTCGAACACGTAGACGCGACTTGCGCCTGCGGCCTCGGCCAGCAGCCGCAGGGCCTCTTTCCGGGCCTGCTCGCAGGCCGGTCTGACCAGCAGCCGCTCCGCCATGCGCAGGCAGGCCTGCAGGATCTCGGCCGACACCGGCTTCACGCCCCGGCCGGGTCGGGAGCAACCCATGTGCCCTCAGGCCGGGGGCTCAACGGACCTGGGGCCCGCGCGAACTCCACCCGGTTCTTGCCCAGGGTCTTCGCGCGGTACAGAGCGTCGTCCGCCCGCGTGAGCAGCTCCTGGGCGGTGAGCCCGTCTTCCGGGTAGCAGGCGGCGCCCACGCTGATGGTGACGGACCCCCACGGGAGCTGCTCGGCCCCGGGCACGGACAGGGACGCCACCGCGCTGCGGATCCGCTCCAGCACGCGGGCGCCGTCGTGAGGATCGGTGTCCACCAGTACCACGGTGAACTCCTCCCCACCGTACCGGGCCACCAGGTCGCTGCGGCGTACGCAGCAGCGCATGGCGTCCGCTACCCGGTGCAGGACCTCGTCCCCGGCCAGGTGGCCCTGGGTGTCGTTGTACAGCTTGAAGTCGTCCAGGTCCACCATGGCCACCACGACGGGGGTGTGCTGTCGCTGTGCCCGTGCGATCTGCTGCGTCAGGAACTCCTCCAGATAGCGGCGGTTGTGCACGCCCGTGAGGGGGTCCCGCAGGGCCAGGTCCGCCAGCCGGCGGTTGGCGTCCTCCAGCTGCCGGGCCAGCTGCTTGGACCTCTCCCGCTGCCGGCGGAACCGCTCGGACGCCACGCTGCACATGACCGACGCGAACGCCACCGCGAAGATCACCACGAGCTCCTGGCGCAGGTAGAAACCGGGGCTCGTGCTCGCCACCCAAAGGTAGGTGGCCAGGTACAGGGCCGTAAGGCCCAGCAGGGGCCAGACGGCACCAAAGCCCGCCACCAGCCCGAGCGAACTCAGCCAGCCGTGCACGAGGACCCACCGGGCGTCCGGGACCGCCCGCATGTACAGGTTGAGGAGGAAGACCGTGGCCAGCAGGGGCAGGTAGACGAAGTGGGGGTCCCAGGACCGCACCCACCGGGTGGCGCCGGTGGCGGCCATGAGGTACAGGCCGGCCAGCACCGCGGCGGTGACCGCCGCCAGCTTCGCCAGGATCGTGGGCGAAAGGGGCGAGTGCCACAGGCGGGCCGTCAGCTCTATCACCCCCAGGGCGGTGGCGTAGCCCAGGGCGGAGGTGAGGATTCCCCGGGCCTGGACCCGGCGACGCCGGGCCTCGGAGTCCGGCAGCTGAGCATTGCGGACCATCGCGAGGAAGGATTGCAAGAAGCATGCCAACCCCGGGGATCCGGCGCGTCCGAGCAGTCCTGCAGCGTGTGCCGTGTGCTGGCTACAGCGGTTCCACGTCGTGGGGCAGGCTTTCCCGCAGGCCGGCGGGGGTGATGCGGACGAACCGGGCGTTCTCCCACAGCTCCGGGATGGTCCGGGCCCCGCAGTAGCTCATCCCGGACCGCAGGCCGCCCACCAGCTGGCGCAGCACGTCCGCCACCTTGCCCCGGTAGGGCACCAGCGCCTCGATTCCCTCGGCCACGATCTGGCCGATGTCCTCCTCGTCTACGGGGCTGTCCAAGGACCGGCGGCGGGCGGTGGCCCACAGGCTGGCCATGCCCCGGTACGTCTTGTACTGGCGGCCGTTGCGGATCACCGTGGCACCCGGGCTCTCCTCCGTGCCCGCCAGCAGGTTGCCCAGCATCACCGCGCTGGCCCCCGCGGCCAGGGCCTTGGTGATGTCGCCGGAGCTGCGGATCCCCCCGTCCGCGATGATGGGCACGCCCCGGGGCCGGGCCGCCCGCGCGCACTCCAGAATGGCGGAAAGCTGCGGGACACCCGCCCCCGTGACCACCCGGGTGGTGCAGGTGGACCCGGGCCCCACCCCGACCTTCACCGCGTCCGCACCTGCCTCGATGAGGTCCACCGTGCCCTCCGCGGTGGCCACGTTCCCGGCCACGATGGGGACTTCGGGGAACCGCCGGCGCAGGGTGCGCACCGCCCGCAGCACCGCCTCCGAGTGCCCGTGCGCCACGTCCACCACCAGCACGTCCACCCCTTCTTCCACCAGCGCCGCCGCGCGCTCCAGGTAGTCGCCGCGCACGCCCACCGCGGCACCGACCCGGAGCCGGCCACGCTCGTCCTTGGTCGCGTGCGGGTACTGGGAGCGGGCGCGGATGTCCCGGCTGGTCACCAGGCCCACCAGCCGGCCGTCCCCGTCCACCAGGGGCAGCTTCTCCACCCGGTGCGCGTGCAGGATGCGCTTGGCCTCCTCCATGCTGATCCCCGGGGGTGCCGTGACGAGCCGCTCGCGGGGCGTCATCACCTCCCGCACGGGACGGTCCAGGTCCTCCTCGAACAGCAGGTCCCGGGCGGTGACGATCCCCACCAACCGGCCGTCCTGCACCACCAGGAGTCCCGCGGACCCGTGCTCCTCCAGGAACGCCACCGCCTCCCGCAGGGTCTGGTCCGGCCGGATGGTGTACGGCTGCTCGATGACGATGCTCTCCGCCCGCTTGACCCGCCGGACCTCCGCTACCTGCTGGTCCACGGGAAGGAACCGGTGGATGATGCCCAGCCCGCCCTCCCGCGCCATGGCGATGGCCATCTCGCTTTCCGTGACCGCGTCCATGTTGGCGCTCACGATGGGCACGGCCAGTTCGATCCCGCGGGCCAACTTGGTGCGGGTGTCCACCTCCGCGCGGCTTTCTACCGGTGACCGGCGCGGGACCAGCAGCACGTCGTCGAAGGTCAAACCCAGCGGCACGCCCTCCACGTCTACCTCCTCCGTCCATCATGGTAAGCGGCCCGGCAGGCTCCACCACAGGCCCAGGGCACCGCTCGCGGCGGTGGCGAGGAGGTTGGTGGCGTCGTTGTCCACCCACCGCAGCCCCCGCACCCGCCGGGTGCGGCCGCCGCACCCACACCTGCTCAGCTCGGTCTCGCGGCCGCAGGCGGTGCACCGGTAGTGCGCCTGGACGGCCCCTCCCACCAGAGAGTCCAGCAGCATCCCCGCCACGCCCGCTGTCGCGGTCCAGCCCGCGGGCGCTACGCCCAGCGCGCCCGCCAGCCCGCCGCAGCAGACCGCCGCCACCACCCCTGCGGCCGTGCCCGCGGCCGTGACCCCGCCGCTGGCTCCCGGCTCCAGGGGCTTGCGGTCCCAGAGGCGGCGGGGCCTGCCCCCGTAGCGCACCCCGAACTCCGTGGCCCAGGTGTCCGCCCACGCGGCGCTCAGCGCGGCCGCGAACGCCGGTCCGGCGGAGGCCACCTCCAGGCCGTGCAGCCACGCGGCTGCCGCCGCCACCAGCCCGTTCGCGAGGACCTGGCGGGCGCTGCGCTTGGGCGCCTGCGGCCGCGGCGGCAGGGCGCTGGCGGCGGAGGCGGCGGCCACGAACCCGAGCAGGAGGGCGGCCCAGCCCCAGCCTCCCGCGCCGGCCACCACGGTGCCCACCGCCACCGCGGCCGCCGCCCCGTCCGCGGACAGGGCACCCAGCCGCCAGGCCAGTACCGAGGCCAGGAGGCTTGCAACCAGCGCCGCGGGCCAGTGGGCGGCGGATCTCAGGATGTCCCCGAGCGCCGTCATGACCGGGACCAGGGCCCGGAAGCCGGTGCCGGGCTTACTCGGTAGCCCGCTGCATCCGGCCGTCCCACCGCCGGGCGCGGCCCCAGCTCCACCCGAACTGGTCCAGGACCCGCGCCACCACGTGGTCCACCACCTCGTCCAGGCTGCGCGGGTGGGTGTAGAAGGCTGGAACCGGCGGCAGGATCACCGCACCCAGGTTGGACAGCTTCAGCATGTTCTCCAGGTGGATGCTGCTCAGGGGTGCTTCCCGCGGCACCAGGACCAGCTTGCGCCGTTCCTTCAGGGTGACGTCCGCAGCCCGGTGGATGAGGTCGTCCGCGAAGCCGCAGGCGATGGCGGCCAGGGTCTTCATGCTGCAGGGCACCACGGCCATCCCCCGGGTGGGGAACGAGCCGCTGGAGATCGTGGCGGCCTGGTCGTCGCGCCGGTGCACCACGCTGGCGAGCCCCAGGACGTCCTCCACGCGGTAGTCGGTCTCGTGCTGGATGGTGCGCTCCGCCCACTCGCTGACCACCAAGTGCGTCTCCAGCCCCAGCTCCCGCGCGGCCTCCAGCAGCCGGATCCCCAGGATGGCCCCGCTGGCCCCGGTGATGGCCACCACCAGCCGCCGACTCCCCTCGCCCTCCATCCAACCCTCCCTCGGCAGTCGGCCCCATGATGGGCGCTGCACCTGCGGGTGTCAACGACATCGGGTCGGCACCCGAGGCCGTCGGCTGGGCGACCGATGGTGTTCGCTCGGAGGTCTGATCGATCTTACCTTTGCCGTGGCGCAGGCAGAACCCCTCGTCCGCACGCCCGTCGAACCGCCCCGGCCGGCCCGCGCCTCGGACGCGGTGGTCCGGCACATCAAGGAGATGGTCCTGCGGGGCGAGCTCCGCAGCGGGCAGCGGCTGCCGTCGGAAAAGGAGCTGGCCCGGCAGTTCGGGCTGAGCCGGGTGACGATCCGAGACGCCCTGCGGGTCCTGGAATCCGAGGGCTTCGTGCGCATCCGGGTCGGTGCCGGGGGCGGGGTGTTCGTCTCGGTTCCGGGCCCTCGGCACGTCACCGAGTCCCTGGCAAACCTCCTGCGGGTGAACCGGGCGTCGCTGCGGGCCCTGGCCGAAGCCCGGCTGCTCCTGGAGCCGGAGGTGGCCGCGCTGGCCGCCCAGCGGGCCCGGCCCAGGGACCTGGAGGCCATGCGCGCGGCGGTGGAGGAGGCCCGCGTGGGACGTCAGCGTGGCGACCCCTACTTCATCCCCCACAGCGTGGGCTTCCACACGGCGCTGGCGGAGGCCTCCGGCAACCCCGTCCTGGTCGCCGCCCTGGCCTCCTTCCGTGCCCTGTTCCACGAGGTCCTGGCGCGGCTGCTGCCCGACGACGCCATGGCCGCCCGGGCGGTGGAAGACCACCAGGCGATCCTGGACGCGGTGCGGGCCCGCGACCCAGAACGCGCCCGGTCCCTCATGCGGGAGCACCTGGCGTACTTCGCGGAACGCGTGGAGCGGCTGTCCCGGCGCAGGAAGGTGACATCTCCGTGGTGAGGGAAGCCTCAGGGCTGCTGGCCAGCTACCGGGTGCTGGACCTCACGGACGAGAGCGGCTGGTTCTGCGGCCGGCTGCTGGGGGACCTGGGCGCGGACGTGGTGAAGGTGGAGCCCCCGGGGGGCGACCCGGGCCGGTGGCGGGGCCCGTTTTACCGGGACGAACTCCACCCGGAGCGCAGCCTCCTTTGGCTCGCGTACAACGCCAACAAGCGCGGCATCACCCTGGCGCTGGAGAGTCCCCGGGGGCGGGAGCTCTTCACACGCCTCGTGGCGCGCGCGGACTTCGTGGTGGAGTCGTACCCGCCAGGCCTCCTGGAGGAGCTGGGTGTCGGCTACCCGCAGCTGCGGGAGCACAACCCGCGGCTGGTGTGGGTGTCCGTCACGCCCTTCGGACGCACCGGTCCCCGCAGCCGGTGGCGGGGTCCGGACCTGGTGGTGATGGCCGCGAGCGGCCTCATGCACCTAGTGGGCAGTCCCGACGGCCCTCCGTTGCGGGTGTCGTTGCCGCAGGCGCCCCTGTGGGGCAGCCTGTACGCGGCCGCGGGTGCCCTGGTGGCGCACCTGTACCGCCAGCGGACCGGACGCGGCCAGCTGGTGGACGTGTCCGCTCAGGCCAGCCTGCTGAGCGCCCTGGCCAACGCGCCCGCGTACTGCAGCCTGTTCGGGAAGGACCTGCGCCGGGCCGGCAACCACATGGTGGGCCGCAACGTGCACGGCGCCCGGGTGCGGGCCGTGTACCGGTGCCGGGACGGGTACATCAACTTCATCCTGTACTCCGGCGAGGCGGGCCGCCACTCCAACGCGGCCCTGGTGCGCTGGATGGAGGAGTGCGGAGCGTTGCCGGAGGCGTTGCGGGGCCGCGACTGGGAGGCCTTCGACGTGGTCACCGCGACCCAGGAGGAGATCGACGAGCTGGAGGAGGCCATCGCGGCGTTTCTCGCGGAGCGGACCAAAGCGGAGTTCACCGAGCAGGCCCTGCGCCGGGGGATCCTGGGCTACCCCGTGGCCGACCCGCGGGACATCCGGGAGGACCCGCAGCTGGAGGCGCGGGGCTTCTGGGAACCCGTGTACCATCCGGAGCTACAGACCACGCTGCACTACCCTCGCGGCTTCGCGCGCTTCTCCAACGGTGCCGCGGGGATCCGGCGGCCCGCGCCGCGGGTGGGCGAGCACAACGTGGAGGTGTACGGAGAGCTGGGCCTCAGCCCGGAGGACGTGGAACGGCTCCGGGCGGAGGGGGTGGTGTGAGGTGACGCCGCCGCCCCTGGACGGCGTGCGGGTCGTGGAGTTCGCCGCGTACGCGGCCGGGCCCATGGTGGGCAAGTACCTGGCCAACTTCGGCGCCACGGTGGTACACGTGGAGTCCAGAACGCGGCCGGACGGGTTGCGAACGAACTACCCGCCCTTCAAGGACAACCGGCCCGACCCCGACGCCGCGGGCTGGTTCGCCTTCTGCAACGACACCAAGTACAGCGTCACCCTGAACCTCAAACACCCCCGCGCCCGGCCCGTGGCGGAGCGGTTGGTGCGGTGGGCCGACGTGCTCATCGAGAACTACGCCCCGGGCGTGATGGCACGCCTGGGGCTCGGCTACGAGGCGGTGCGGGCCCACAACCCCCGGATCGTGTACCTGAGTTCCTGCAACATGGGCCAGACCGGGCCGCGGGCCGCCCAGAAGGGGTTCGGCTCCCAGCTCACCTCCCAGGCGGGCTTCACCCACCTGACGGGGGACCCGGAGGACGAGCCCATGCTCCTTTTCGGCCCGTACATCGACTTCGTGGCGGTGGGGTTCGGGCTGGTGGCGGTCCTGGCCGGCCTGGACTACAGCCGGCGGACCGGCCGGGGGGTGTACATCGACCTGTCCCAGTACGAGGCAGGCGTGCACTTCGTGCTGCCGGCGGTGCTGGACTACGAGGCCAACGGCCGCATCCTGCAGCGGGCGGGCAACCGGTCCCCGCACGCGGCGCCCCACGGGGTCTACCCCTGCCGCGGGGAAGACCGCTGGTGCGCCATCGCGGTGGAGGAGGACGCGCAGTGGCAGGCCCTGTGCCGGGTGGCGGGCCACCCGGAGTGGGCCACGGACCCGCGCTTTGCCAGGGCCACGGCCCGCAAACGGCACGAGGCGGAGCTGGACGCCCTTCTGGAGGGCTGGACGCGGCAGCAGGAGGCCGGGGAGCTGGCGGAGGCGCTGCAGGCGGCGGGAGTCCCCGCCGCCCCGGTGCAGCGCACCTCGGAGCTGTTCGCCGACCCGCAGCTCCGGCACCGGGACACGTGGAGACAGCTGGCGCACCCCGTGCTGGGCAGCTTCCACTACCTGGCACCGCCGTTTTCGCTTTCGGACAGCCCCGCCCGCGTGTCGCGCAGCCCGCTGCTGGGCGAGCACAACAACTGGTTCTACCGGGAGGTGCTCGAGCTTTCGGAGGACGAGGTAAAGGAGCTGGAGGCGGAGGGCGTGCTCTGCTGACGCCACGAAAGGAGGGGAGGGACGTGTCCGTGACCGTGAAGACCCCGCCGAGGCTGCAGTCGCTCCGCGACACCGTGGAGTGGCTGCGGGAGGAAGGCCTGCTGCTGGAGACCGAGGTGGAGGTGGATCCCGACCTGGAGATCACGGGGATCCAGAAACACCTGGACGGCAGCTACCCGATCCTGTTCCGCAGGGTGAAGGGCTACCCGGACTACGAGGTGGTCACCAACCTGTTCGCCAACATGGACGTGGTGGACCGGCTGTTCGGATGGGAGGGCCCCCGCGACCGGACCCGCAAGCTGGCGCACGCCATCACCCACCCCATCCCGCCCGTGGAGGTGCCGCAGGAGGAGGCGCCCTGCCAGGAGGAGGTGATCACCACGGACCTGGAGGTGAACCGGTACGTGGTGGCCATCCGGCACACGGAGCTGGAGAGCGAACGCACCATCGGCAGCGGCAACAGCGTGGTGGTCGGTCCGTACTTCCGAGGAGGGAGCCACATCGGCTACAACCGGATGAACGCCCGGTGGGGCAACGTGTGCACCTTCCAGGCGGCGCCGGGGTCCCACATGTGGCAGGTGATCACCGAGCACTACCATGACGACCGCCCCATCCCCCTCACCATGTGCTTCGGGGTCCCTCCCGCGGCCACCCTCATCGCGGGGAGTGGCTTCGACTACGTGATCCTGCCCATGGGCGCGGACGAGCTGGGGGCCGCGGGCGCGGTCCAGGGCTTCCCCCTGCGCATCGTGAAGGCCCGCACGGTGGACGCGTGGGCCCTGGCGGACTGCGACCTGGTCCTGGAGGGCTACCTGCACCCCCGGGACAAGCGGTTCGAAACCGCGGAGGCGGAAGCCGCGGGGGTCCAGGGCAAGTACCCCTTCCACCCCGAGTGGGCGGGGTACATGGGCAAGGCCTACCGGGCGCCCACCTTCCACGTGACCGCCATCACCCGCCGGCGGCGCACCAAGCCCATCTTCTACGTGCTGGGGGTGCACACCCTGGACGACAACAACATCGACACCACGGTGCGTGAGGCGGCCATCTTCGAGCTGTGCGAGCGGCTGCAGCCCGGGCTCATCCAAGACGTGCACATCCCGTACTGCATGACCGACTGGGGCGGCTGCATCCTGCAGGTCAAGAAGCGCAACCGGCTGGACGACGGGTTCGTACGCAACTTCCTGGTGGCCACCATGGCCACCAGCTTCGGGATGCGTCTGGCCATCGCGGTGGACGCGGACGTGGACATCTACAGCATGGACGAGATCCTGTGGGCCCTTACGACCCGGGTGAACCCCCGCAGCGACATCCTGAACCCCGTGCCGGGCGGGGCCGGGCAGACCTTCGTGCCTGCGGAGCGGCTCACCGCGGGCGAGCAGGCGTGGACCGCCATGAACATCCGGTTCGAGGGCGGCCTGGCGATCGACGCCACAGTCCCCTACGGGTACGAGAAGGACTTCCAGCGGCCCGTCTATCCCGTGCACCGCGTGGACCTGAAGCGCTTCTTCACCGACGAGCAGATCGCGCGGGGCAAGTCCGTGATGCGGGGGTGGGTGGAGCTGTTGAGCCGCACGGGCCGGTAGACCCTAGGCCGGGGAGGGCGCAGGTGGAGGGAACCGTACCGCAGGACCTGCGGGAGTGGCTCGACCGGGTGGCAGAAGCGGGCGAGCTGGCGGTGGTGGACGCGGAGGTGGACTGGGACCAGGAGATGGCCGCGGTCACCTACCTGTGGGCCCGGCGGCCCGGTGCACCGGCCCTGCTGTTCCGCCGGGTCCGCGGCTACGGGGACCGCGCCAGCTGCCTGTGGAACCTCCTGGGCTCCAGCCTGCGGCGCATGGCCATCACCCTGGGCGCACCGTTGGACAGCACCGCCCTGGACCTGGTCCGCCACGCCCGCCAGCTGTTCCGCCGCAAGATCCCCCCGGTGTGGGTGGACCCGCAGCAGGCCCCGGTGTACGAGAACCAGCGGGTGGGCGAGGAGGTGGATGTCCTGAGCCTGCCGGTGCCCAAGCACTGGCCCCGGGACGGCGGCCGCTACGGCGGCACCTTCGACGTGGTCCTCACCCGGGACCCGGAAGCCGGGTGGGTCAACGTGGGCACCTACCGCATGATGGTGCACGACCGCAACCACGTGGGCCTGTACGTGTCCCCGGGTAAGGACGCGCGGCTGCACATCGAGCGGGCGTGGCAGCGTGGGGAGGCCGTGGAGGTGGTGGCCTGCTGGGGCGTGCCTCCCGCGTGGCTGGCGGTCTCCTCCCAGGGGTTTCCGAAGACGGAGTCGGAGCTGGACTACATCGGCGGGGTGCTGGGCCGTCCCTTGGAGCTGGTGCCGGGCCGCACCACCTCGCTGCCGGTCCCCGCGCGGGCGGAGGTGGCGCTGGAGGGGGTGATCCGCCCGGGCGCCACCCGGCTGGAGGGACCGTTCGGGGAGTTCACGGGGTACTACGGCCGGCCGGAGGACCAGGCCTTCCTGGTGGAGGTCACCGCGCTGCACCACCGCCACCGGCCCATCCTCACCAACGCCCTGATGGCCGACTACCCGTCCAACGAGCAGGCGGTGCTGTTCGCGGTGGCGCGGTCTGCCCGCATCTGGGAGGACCTGCAGCGTCTGGGTGTACCCGGGATCCGCGGGGTCTGGGCGCACCCCGCGGCCGCGGGCGGCTTCGGGGTCACCGTGGTGTCCCTGGAGCAGCGGTACGCGGGCCACGCGCCGCAGGTGCTGGCGCTGGCGGCCCAGTGCCCCGGCGGGGCCTACTACACCAAGTGGATCATCGCGGTGGACGAGGACGTGGACCCCTCGGACACCGACCAGGTCCTGTGGGCGCTGTCCACCCGGTGCAACCCCGCGGAGGACATCGACATCCTGCGGCAGACCTGGTCCACGTGGCTGGACCCCACGCAGAACCCGCCGGAGGAGCGTCCGTACGGGTCCAAGGCCCTGATCAACGCCTGCAAGGAGCACCGCTACCTGCACCAGTTCGCGCCGCGCACCCGGCTGGCCCGCAGCGTGTACGAGCGGGTACGCAGCCGGTGGGCGGAGCTCGGGCTCGGGAGCCAGCCGCCCTCGGTGGTGTCCCTGGAGGAGGACCGCTAGTGGATCCCGGCGCGGCGCTGCGCGAGAAGGTACGCGCCTACCTGGGCGCCCATCGGGTCCTGGTCCTGTGCACCCACGGGCCCGAGGGCCCCTGGGCGAGCCCCGTGTACTACGCCTCGGACTCCACCCTGTCCCTGTACTTCTTCTCCGACCCCGAAACCCGACACGGCCGCAACCTGGCCCGGGCGGGATGGGCCAGTGGCGCGGTCACGGAGGAGTACGAGCGCTGGGAGGAGATCCAGGGCATCCAGCTGGAGGGGCCCGTGGACGTGCTCACGGGGCCGGAGCGGGAGGCAGCCCTGCGCGTGTACCTGTGCAAGTACCCGTGGGCCCGGGCCTTCCTCTCCCCCGAGGGGGCGTTCTTCGCCGCGGTGGGGAGCAAGGTGGCGCTGTACCGCCTGCGGCCGGTCCGCGTGGGGTTCACCGATAACCGACAGGGTTTCGGACACCGCGACTGGTTGGAGTTCCCGGAGTCGACCACACCACGTGGGGAGGAGTGAGGGACCATGGCTGTGACGGTGCCGAAGACCGCAGGCTCCCTGGACGCGCGCGACTGGCTCCGCCAGGTGGAAGCGCTGGGCGAGCTGCAGGTGGTGCGGGGCGCGTCGTGGGATCTGGAGATCGGGGTGATCACCGAGGAGGTGCAGAAGCGCCGGAACCCGCCGGGGCCGGCGGTACTGTTCGACGAAGTCCCCGGGTATCCCGCCGGGTACCGGGTGTTGGTGAACACCCTGGGGTCCGCGCGGCGCCTGGCCCTGACGCTCGGCCTGCCGACGGACGTCACCGACCGCGAGCTGGTGTCCCTGTGGCGCAAGCGTAGCCGGGAGATCCAGCCGATCCCGCCCGTGGAGGTCTCCTCTGGCCCGGTGCTGGAGAACGTGCTGGAAGGGGACGCGGTAGACCTGCTGCGGTTCCCCGTGCCCCGGTGGCACGAGCGCGACGGCGGGCGGTACATCGGCACCGGCAGCGTGAACATCACCCGGGACCCCGACGACGGCACCCTGAACGCCGGCACCTACCGCGTCATGGTCCGCGACGCGAAGAGCGCGTTTTTCTACGTCTCACCGGGCAAGCACGGCCGGATCCACCGGGACAAGTACTTCAGCCGGGGCGAGCCCTGCCCCGTGGTGGTGTGCGCGGGCCACCACCCCCTGGTGTTCCTGGCGGGGAGCCTGGAGCTTCCCTACGGGCTCAACGAACTGGCTTGGGTCGGCGGGGTGGTGGGCGAGCCGGTGAAGGTGGTGCGGGGGCGGTACACGGGGCTGCCGTTCCCGGCGGAGGCGGAGATCGCCTTCGAGGGATTCGCCTACCCGGACCGGTTCGAGCCGGAGGGGCCCTTCGGCGAGTGGACGGGCTACTATGCCTCCTCCGCCCGGCCCGAGCCGTGGATCGAGGTGAAGGCCGTCTACCATCGCAACGACCCCATCCTCCTGGGGTCCCCGCCCGGGAAGCCGCCCACGGAGCTCACGTACTACCGGGCGGTGCTGCGGTCCGCCCTCATCGAGGAGGCCCTGGAGAAGGCCGGGGTGCCGGACGTGACGGGCGTGTGGTGCCACGAGGCGGGCGGGTCCCGGCTGCTGGTGGTGGTGGGCGTCCGGCAGCGCTACGCAGGCCACGCCAAGCAGGCGGCCCTGGCGGCTCTGAGCTCGCACCCCGGCAACTACCTGGGCCGGTACGTGGTGGTGGTGGACGAGGACGTGGACGTCACCGACCTGCAGGAGGTCATGTGGGCGGTGTGCACGCGCTCGGACCCCGAGGAGTCCATCGATATCGTGCGGCGCTGCTGGAGCGGTCCCCTGGACCCGCGCATCCCTCCGGACCGCAAGGGGTTCAACTCCCGCGCGGTGATCGACGCCACCCGTCCCTTCGAGTGGAAGGACCGGTTCCCGCCCGTGGCCTGCTCCAGCCCCGAAGTCCGGGAGCGGGTGCTGGCCAAGTGGGCGGAGGTCCTGCGGTAGGGCAGCCATGCCGGCGGACATGCGCACGTGGATCGCCCAGCTGGAGGAGGCTGGGGAACTGGTGCGGGTGCACAGGCCCGTGGACCCCCGTACGGAGATGGGAGCTCTGCTGTACCAGTCCCGGGAGAAAGCCCTGCTGTTCGAGAACCTGGTGGGCTACCCGGGGTGGCGCAGCCTGGGCATGGCGCCCGCGAACCTGCGTCACGCGGCGCTGGCGTACGGCACCACCCTGCAGCGCCTGACCCCCACCGCGGCTGAGCGGTCCCAGCGGCGGATCCCCACGCAGCGGGTAGCCTCCGGCCCCGTGAAGGAGGTGGTGTGGAAGGGCACGGAGGCGGACGTGACCCGGCTGCCCGTGCACGTCAACGGCAGCGAGGAGCCGCCCTACATCGCCTCGGGTCTGGTCGTCTGCCGGGATCCGGCCACGGGCAAGCGCAACGTGGCCTTCCACCGCCTGCAGGTGAAGGGCCCGCGCAAGCTGGGGATCCTCATGGTGCCGCGGCACACCCGCCGGATCTACGACGCGTACGAGGCCGCGGGCGAGGCGATGCCCGTGGCCATCTACATCGGCCACCACCCGCTGCACTACATGGCCGCCGCCACCAGCGGGCCCTTCGAGATGGACGAGCTGGAGCTGGCGGGCGGCCTGCTGGGCGAGCCGGTCCAGGTGGTCCGGTGCGAGACCAACGACCTGGAAGTCCCCGCGGACGCGGAGATCGTGCTGGAGGGGAAGGTCCTGCCCCACGTGCGGGAGCCGGAAGGGCCGTTTTCGGAGTTCCACGACTACTACGTGGCGGGGATGGGCCACAACCCCGTGGTGGAGGTGGACTGCATCACCCTGCGGCGGGACGCGATCTACAAGGCGGTGCAGAACGGGTCGGAGGTCGAGGGCTGTGTGTTCCACAAGGTGCCCCTGGCGGCGGCCATCTACAACCACATCCGGAGCATCGCGGGACACGTGGAGCTGCACAACGTGGTGGTGCTGCCCGGGATCTTCGGGGTGGTGGTGCAGATGACGCCGCGCTTCTGGGGCGAGGCCAAGCAGGTACTCATGGGCGTGCTCAGTAGCCCCGTGCTGCACCCCAAGGTCGCCATCGCGGTGGACGAGGACGTGGACCCCTACCAGCCCTGGGAGGTCCTGTGGGCTGTCAACACCCGCTGCAACCCCGAGACGGACGTGGTGGTGATCCCCGGCGTACGGGCACACCCCATGGACCCCTCCGCGCGGGAGCTGGTGCCTCCCGGAGGCCCGTACTGGAACCGGGTGGGCGGCAAGCTCCTCATCGACGCCACGAAGCCTCCCCTGTGCGCGGGAGAGGAGGCGCGCAGGCCCTTCCAGCGGCTGAAGCCCATGGGCTGGGACCGGGTGCGCCTGGAGGACTTTCTCCCCGCGGTCGGGTGTAGGACCTAGGTCATCCGGCCCGCGCCGGATTGCCGGCGAACTAGGCCAGAGATACGAAGGGACTAGACTGACCGGTCAGTTCAACGGGAGGGTGGGATGGAGCGTGCGGTCCGGCTGAAGGTGAACGGACAGGAGCACCGGGTACTGGTACCGCCCCACCGCACGCTCCTGGAGGTGCTGCGGGAGGACCTGGGGCTGGTGGGGACCAAGCACGGCTGCGAGCTGGGGGAGTGCGGGGTCTGCACCGTGCTGGTGGACGGGGAGCCCGCGCTGTCGTGCCTGGTCCTGGCTCACGAGGTCGAAGGCCACGAGGTCACCACCGTCGAGGGGCTCGCCACAGACGGCCAGCTGCACCCGGTGCAGCAGGCCTTCGTGGAAAGTGGGGCCCTGCAGTGCGGCTACTGCACGCCCGCCATGGTGCTGGTCACCAAAGCGCTGCTGGACCGTGTCCCCGAGCCGTCCGGCGAGCAGGTGCGGGAGGCGGTGGCGGGCGTGTTCTGCCGCTGCACGGGCTACGTGAAGATCCTGGAGGCGGTGCAGGCCGCGGCGCGGCGGCTCCGTGAGGCGAGGGCGTAGGGATGCGGGTGCTGGAGGAGCGGGAACGCGTGCGAAACGTGGTGGGCCAGCGCCTGCCGAGGGTGGACGGGTGGGCGAAGGTCTCTGGCCGCGCCCAGTACACCGACGACCTCACCCTTCCGGGCATGCTGTTCGGCAAGCTGGTGCGCAGCACCCACGCGCACGCGAGGCTCGTGTCGGTCAGGCTGGAGCGCGCCCTGCAGGTTCCCGGGGTGGTGGCGGCCATCACGGGCCGGGACGTGCCGGTGCGCTACAGCGTGTTCCCCGTGGGGCAGGACGAGACCGCGCTGGCGGTGGACCGGGTGCGGTACGTGGGGGAGCCGGTGGCCGCCCTGGCGGCGGTGGACCCGTACACCGCTGAGGAAGCAGCGCGCCTGGTGGAGGTGGAGTACGAACCGCTGCCGGCCCGCATGGACCTTGAGGAGGCCCTGCGGAACCCGGAGCCCCGCATCCACGACTACGGACCCTTCGGCAACGTCCACCGGCTGGCGTCGTTGGAGTTCGGTGATGTGGAGGCGGGCTTCGCGGAAGCCGACCACGTGCGGGAGGACCTGTTCTTCTACGGAGGCAACACCCACGCGCCCCTGGAGCCGCACAGCGCTCTGGCCTGGTGGGACCCCGGGGCGCGGAAGCTCACCGTGTGGACGTCCCACCAGGGGCCCCACTACCTGCACCGGGGACTGGCCAAAGCCCTGGGCCTGGAGGAGCACCAGGTACGGGTCGTGGTGCCTGCGGTGGGCGGAGGGTTTGGCGGCAAGCTGGACATCTTCCACCACGAGGTGTGTGCGGCCAAGCTCAGCATGCTCACGGGCCGGCCCGTGAAGATCACCCTCACGAGGGAGGAGGTGTTCTACGCGCACCGGGGAAGGCACCCGGAGCTGCTGCGGATCCGGACCGGGGTGAAGCGGGACGGCCGCATCACCGCGATGCACGTGGAGGCCTACCTGGACGGTGGCGCCTACTGCTCCTTCGGTCCCGCCACCCTGTTGTACGCGGGGACCCAGCAGCCGGTTACCTACCGGATCCCCCACTACCGGTTCCAGGGGGTCCGGGTGTTCACCAACAAGCCGCCGTGTGGCCCCAAGCGCGGCCACGGCACCCCGCAGGCCCGCTGCGCCCTGGAGGTGCACCTGGACAAGCTGAGCGAGGATCTGGGCCTGGACCCCGTGGAGCTGCGGCTGCGCAACCTCACAGGGCCCAACGAGCTCACGGTGAACTGGCTGGAGATCACCAGCAACGGGCTGCGGGCGTGCATCGAGAAGGTGGTGGAGGCCAGCGGGTGGCGCCAGCGGCGGGGCCGGCTGCCCTACGGGCGGGGGCTGGGGTTTGCGTGCAGCGCGTACCTCACGGGCGCGGGCGGGTCCATCTACTACAGCGACATGCCCCACTCCGAGGTCCACCTGCGGGTGGACCGCTCGGGCGGGGTGACCGTGTACACCATGGCCACGGAGATCGGGCAGGGGTCGGCCACCGCGGTGGCCACCATCGTGGCGGAGGTCCTGGGATTGCAGCCCCAGGACATCAGCCTGGTGACCTCCGACACGGATCTCACCCCCATCGACCTCGGCAGCTACAGCAGCCGGGTGACCCTCATGGTGGGAAACGCGGCGTACGAGGCCGCCTGTCGGGCGCGGGACCTCCTGTTCGACGCGGTGGCCGAACGCCTGCAGGTGCCCCGCAGCCGCTTGGTGGCACGGTCCCGGCGGATCTTCGATGAGGCGAACCCGGAAGTGGGGGCCTCCTTCGCCCAGGCGGCGCAGTGGGCCGAGGCCAGGTTCGGGTGCCTCGCTACCTCCGGCAGCTACCGGCCCCCGCAGAAGCTGGGGACGTACAAGGGCTCCGGGGTGGGACCCTCGCCCGCCTACACCTTCTCCGCGTGCGTGGCAGAAGTGCAGGCGGACCCGGAGACGGGAGAGGTGAAGGTGGAACGGGTGTGGGTGGCCCACGACATCGGCCGCGCCCTCAACCCGGTTCTGGTGGAGGGGCAGGTGGAGGGCAGCGTGCACATGGCCCTGGGCGAGGCCCTGATGGAGGAGCAGGCGTTCCGCAAGGAGCTACACCGTGGCCCCTCCTGGCTGGACTACAAGGTGCCCACCGTGTACGAGATGCCGGAGGTGATCACCTTCCTGGTCGAGACCGACGAACCCCGGGCCCCCTTTAGCGCCAAGGAGGTGGGCCAGGGTCCTTTGCTGTGCGTGGTGCCCGCCATCCTCAACGCCATCGCGGACGCGTTGAAGGTGCGGGTGGACGAAGTGCCCGCGACGCCCGAGAAGGTGCTCAAGGCTTTGGAGGAACAGCGCAAGGGGCGGACGGGCCGCGTGGGCCCGACCAAGGTGCCGCCGTTCTCCTTCCCGCCTCCGGAGCGGGTGCCGCGTCCGCAGAGCTGGGAGGAGGCGGCGCAGCCCGCGTAGGGGGAGCCGGATGCTGCGCCTGCCCGCTTTCCAGTTGCTCCGGCCCACCACGGTGGCGGAAGCCACACGCATGCTGGCGGAGCTGGGGCCGCAGGCGGCACCGCTGGCGGGCGGGACCGACCTGCTGCCGAAGATGAAACGCCGCCAGCTGCAGCCCAGGTACCTGGTGAGCCTGCGCGGGCTGCGGGAGCTGCGGGGCTGGTCCGGCAGTCCGGAACAGGGTCTGGTGCTGCGCGCGGGCTGCACCCTGGCCGAGGTGGCGGCGCAGCCCGCGGTGCGGTCCGCGTACCGTGCCCTGGCGGAGGCGGTGGCGGTGTGCTCCAACCCCATCCTGCACCGCATGGGCACCCTGGGCGGGAACCTGTGCGTGGACACCCGGTGCACCTACTACGACCAGACGGAGCACTGGCGCGAAGCCCTGGGCTGGTGCATGAAGGCACCCGGCCCCCGCAGCCCGGAGGAAGTGCCCTGTCGTGTGGCGCCGGGCGGAAGCAGGTGCTGGGCGGTCAGCGCGGGCGACGGGGCTCCGGCGCTGATCGCGCTGGGCGCGAAGGTGAGGCTGGTGGGCGCCCGGGGGGAGCGGGTCCTGCCCCTGGAGGACCTGTACCGGGACGACGGCATCCGCTACCTGGACAAGTCGCCTGATGAGCTGGTGGTGGAGGTCCTGCTCCCGCCCGCGGACGGCCTGCGCAGCACCTACCGCAAGGTGCGGCGGCGCGGTTCGTTGGACTTCGCGGCCCTGGGCGTCGCGGCAGCCCTGCGACTGGACCCGGACGGGACCGTGACATCCTGCCGGCTGGTACTGGGAGGGGTGGCCTCCCGGCCCCTCGTGCTGGAGGAAGTTGCGTCCCTGCTGGTGGGGCAGCGGCTGGAGCAGGACGTCCTGGAACGGGTGAGCGAGGTCGTGCACCGGGCCGTGCACCCCATGGACAACACCGACTTCACGGTCCTGTATCGCAGGCGCACCGCACCCGTGCACGTACGACGCGCCCTGCAAGCGCTGGCCTCCTAGGGGGTGTCCGTGAGGGCCGCGGTGGGTACGGAGGCGGTGGGGCAGGAGGTCTAGGTAAATTGGTGTTCCGTCACCCCACGGCGCAGGCTTTGGCGGTCCCCAGGCTGACCTCGTGTCAGCTCGTGGAGCGGTGGGCGCGGTCGGAGCCGAACCGCCCCGCCCTGGTGTGGGGACCTACCGAGCAGGTGATCACCTACGGCCAGCTGTGGGACACCAGCGGAAGGGTGGCCCGGGCGCTGCAGGAGCTGGGGCTGGAGAAGGGCGACCGGGTGGTGTTCCTGTCGCCCACCTGCCCGCAGGTCCCCGTGGCCTTCTACGGGGTACTCCGCGCGGGCGGGGTCGCAGTACCCCTGAGCCCCCTCAGCAGGCTCCCGGAGGTCCAGCGGTGCCTGCTGGACACCGGAGCCCAGATGGTCCTGGCTTCGAAGGAGTGGGTCAGCCAGCTGCGGGAGGCCGGCGTGGCCTCTTCCCTGCGCTACGTGCTGAGCCTGGACGAGCTGGAGGAAGCCTCCGAGGCGTGGCAACAGCCGGAGCCCGTGGCCCTGGACCCAGAACACGACCTGGCCTGCATCCTGTACTCCAGCGGCACCACGGGCCTTCCCAAGGGCGCGGCCCTCACCCACCGCAACGTGGTGGCAGACCTGATGGCCGGGCGGGCGGTGGGGTTCATCACGGAACGCTCCCGGTACGTGCACTTCCTGCCCCTGTGCCACTGCGCGGGCCTGCTGGCCCTGCTGAATGCCGGGGTGTGCCTGGGCGCCTGCCAGGTGCTGGTCCCGCGGTTTGACGCCCCGGAGGTATTGCGGCTGATGGAGGCGCACCGGGTGCGGGAGCTGTTCGCCGTACCTCCGGCCCTGCGGGAGCTGGTGGAGGCCGCGGAGCGGACGGGGTTTGCCTACCGGGGCCTGCGGTTTCTGAACACCGCGGCCCTGCCCCTGGACGCGGAGCTGGCGCGTCGGGCGGAGGAGGTTTTCGGCTGCCCGGCCACCGAGCACATCGGCATGACGGAGACCGCGGGACCGATGAACATCGCGGTCCCGCCCATGAAGGTCAAACGGGGTTCGGTGGGACCTCCGGTGCCGGGGCTGGACCAGCGGGTGGTGGATCCGGAGACCGGTCGGGACCTGGAGGCGGGAGAGGTGGGCGAGCTGCTGGTGCGGGGGCCGATGGTCACCGTGGGCTACTGGAACAACCCGCAGGCCAACCAGGAGGCGTTCGCGGACGGCTGGTTCCGCACGGGCGACCTCGTGCGGTTCGACGGCGATGGGTACCTGTGGTGGGTGGACCGCCGCAAGGAGATGATCAAGTACAAGGGTTACTCCATCGCGCCCGCGGAGCTGGAGGAGGTGCTGCGCCAACACCCCGCGGTGCGTGAAGCCTGCGTGGTCCCCCGGCCGGATCCTGAGCTGGGCGAGGTACCCAAGGCGTTCGTGGTCCGCAGGGCGCCGGTGAGCCCGGAGGAGCTGCTGCGGTTCGTGGAGGAGCGGGTGGCCCCCTACAAGCGGGTGCGCGAGGTGGAGTTCGTGGACGAGCTGCCCAAGTCCGCGGTGGGCAAGATCCTGCGGCGGGTGCTGGCGGAGCGTGAGCGGGCGCGCGTGGGGGGTTGAGACGATGATCCAGCCCCGCCCGTTGCACGGGCGTCACGCGGTGGTGACGGGCGCCAGCCGGGGGATCGGGGCGGCCATCGCGCGCCGGCTGGCGGAGCTGGGCGCTTCCCTGAGTCTGGTGGCGCGGGACCGGGAGCGGCTGGAACAGCGACGGGAGGAGCTCGTGGCCCTGGGCGCCGCCGCGGAGGTGGTGCCCGCGGACGTCACGGTGCCCGAGGACGTGGAGCGGGCCTTCGACCGGGCGCGTCGGGTGCACGGGCCGGTGCAGGTGCTGGTCAACAACGCGGGCGCTGCGGACAGCTCCGCCTTCCACAGGACCGCCCTGGAGCAGTGGGACCGGATGCTGGCCGCCAACCTGACCAGCACCTTCCTGTGCACCCGGCAGGTGGTGGAGGAGATGGTGAAGGCCGGGTGGGGGCGGGTGGTGAACGTGGCCAGCACCGCGGGGCTGCGCGGCTACCCGTACAGCGCGGCCTACTGCGCCGCCAAGCACGGGGTGGTGGGCCTCACCCGGGCCCTGGCGGTGGAGCTGGCCCGTACGGGGGTCACGGTGAACGCCGTGTGCCCGGGTTTCGTGGACACCGACCTGTTCCGGGAGGCCGTGGAGCGGGTGGTGCGGGCTACAGGCCGCAGCGCCGAGTCCGCGCGGGAGGAGCTGGTGCGGTACAACCCGCAGGGCCGGCTGGTCCGGCCCGAGGAGGTGGCGGACGCGGTGGCGTGGCTGTGCCTGCCGGGTTCCGCTTCCGTCACGGGCCAGTGCCTCGTGGTGGCGGGCGGGGAGGTCATGTGAAGGAGGGACCATGCGCGGATCGGACATCCGGCTTCAGCACTTCCTGTGGGACTTCCAGGACGGGGTGGCCACCATCACCTTCAACCGTCCGGAGCGCAAGAACCCCTTCACCTTCGAGAGCTACGCGGAGCTGCGGGACACCTTCGAGTTGCTGCGGCGGGTGGAGGACGTGAAGGTGGTGGTGATCACCGGTGCCGGCGGCAACTTCTGCTCCGGCGGGGACGTGCACGAGATCATCCGCCCGCTGCTGGACATGGACGTCCGGGGCAAGCTGGCGTTCACACGGATGACCGGGGAGCTGGTGGTGGCCATGCGGCACTGCCCGCAGCCCCTGGTGGCCGCGGTGGACGGGGTGTGTGTGGGTGCGGGTGCGGTGGTGGCCGCGGCCTGCGACCTGAGGCTGGGCACCGCCCGCAGCCGCGTGGCCTTCCTGTTCAACCGGGTGGGGCTTGCGGGATCCGACATGGGCGCCTGTGCCCTGCTGCCCCGGATCGTGGGGCTGGGCCGGGCCGCGGAGCTGCTGTACACGGGCCGGGAGATGTCGGGCGAGGAGGCGGAGCGGTGGGGGTTCTTCAACCGCCTGTGCCCTCCGGAGACGCTGCTGCAGGAAGCCCAGGAGCTGGCCCGCCAGCTGGCCAGGGGGCCGGTCTTCGCCCACGCCATGACGAAGCGGATGCTGCACAAGGAGTGGGACATGTCCCTGGACGAGGCGGTAGAGTCGGAGGCTCAGGCGCAGGCCCTGTGCATGCTCACGCAGGACTTCGCCCGCGGCTACGAGGCCTTCGTCCAGCGCCGCCCGCCCGAGTTCCGGGGGGACTAGGGTTGGAGCTGCACCACCTGCGGTGGCCTTTCTTCGACGCCCACCACCGGGCGCTGGCCGAGGACCTGCGGGCGTGGGCAGCCCGGGAGCTCGGGGACCTGGTGGAGCGGGAGGAGCTGGACCCCGACGGGGCAGCGCGGGAGCTGGTGTGCAGGCTCGGTCAGGCGGGGTGGCTCCGCTACTGCGTGCCCGCGGCGTACGGAGGTGTGCACGCCCGAGTGGACGTGCGCAGCCTGTGCCTGGCCCGGGAGATTCTCGCGTACCACAGCGGGCTTGCGGACTTCGCGTTCGCCATGCAGGGGCTCGGCAGCGTGCCCATCGCGCTGTTCGGGAGCGAGGAGCTGCAAGCCCGCTACCTGCCCGGGGTGGCCCGGGGCGAGCGCATCGCCGCCTTCGCCCTGTCGGAGCCGCAGGCCGGTTCGGACGTGGCGGCCATCCAGACCACGGCCCGACGGGTGGGGGATCACTACGAGCTCGTGGGCACGAAGACGTGGATCTCCAACGCGGGGCTGGCGCACCAGTACGTGGTATTCGCACGCACCGGCCCCGGCAAGGAAGGGCTCACGGCCTTTGTGGTGGACGGCCACGCGGAGGGACTCCAGGTGTCCAGCCGCATCCGTACCCTGAGCCCCCACCCCCTCGGCACCCTGACCCTGGACGGCTGCCGGGTCCCGGCAACGCACCGCCTGGGCGAGGAAGGCCAGGGGTATGCGGTGGCCCTGCGGACCCTGGATACCTTCCGGGCCACGGTAGGGGCCGCGGCGGTGGGCTTTGCCCGCAGGGCCCTGGACGAGGCGGCCGGCTACAGCCGGCAGCGCGTGGCCTTCGGCCAGAGGCTGTCGGACTTCCAGCTGGTGCGGTGGAAGCTGGCGTGGATGGCCACGGAGCTGGACGCCAGCGCGCTGCTGGTGTACCGCGCCGCGTGGGCCCACGACTGCGACGCGGGCCGAGGGCCCCAGGACAGCTCGATGGCCAAGCTGTACGCCACGGAAGCCGCCCAGCGGGTGGTGGACGAGGCGGTCCAGCTGCACGGGGCGTGGGGCGTGGTGGCGGGAAGCAAGGTGGAGCGCCTGTACCGGGACGTGCGGGCCCTGCGCATCTACGAGGGGACCTCGGAGATCCAGGCCCTGGTGGTGGGCCGGCAGGTGGTGCGGGAGAGTCCCCGGCAGGAGGTGGCGCGGTGAACAACCAGGACGAGGCGGTCCGGGTCCGTAGGGAGGACGGCGCGTGGTGGGTCACCCTAAACCGCCCGCCCCACAACGTGCTGACCATCGCGGTGATGCGGAAGCTAGAGGGTGCGCTGCGGGAGGCGTTCGCAGACCCCGCCGCGCGGGTCGTGGTCCTGACCGCGGAGGGACGGTCGTTCTGCGCGGGCGTGGACGTGGCGGAGCACACCGCGGAGAAGGTCCACGAGATGCTGGAGGGTTTCCACACCCTGTGCCGCACCCTCGTGGACGCGGACGTACCCACCGTGGCCGCGGTGGGAGGGGCGGCCCTGGGCGGAGGGTGTGAGCTGGTGGCTCTGTGCGACGTGGTGGTGGCTTCCGAGAGCGCCACCTTCGGCCAGCCTGAAGTACGGGTTGGGGTCTTCCCGCCCGTGGCGGCGGCGGCCTTCCTGACCCTCATGGGCAAGCAGGCGGTGGTCCCCGTGCTCACGGGAGAGGTCCTGACCGCGCGGCAGGCCCGCGAAGTGGGCCTGGTCACCGACGTGGTGCCCGCGGAGGAGCTGGAGCAGGCGGTGCGCAGGCGGGTGGAACAGCTCAGTGCCCACAGCGCCGCGGTCCTGCGCCTGGCCAAGCGGGCAGCCTTGGGATCTTTCCGGCACGCCTTCCGCCAGGCGCTGGAAGAGGCCGAGCGCGTGTACCAGGAGCTCATGCGAACCGAGGACGCCCACGAGGGGCTACGGGCGTTTCTCGAAAAACGCAAGCCCACTTGGCAACACCGGTAGGAGGAGGCGACTGGCTATGGGAGTGGGGCGAGCGCAGATGGTACCGGGACCCCGGCTGACCGCAGACGCGGTGCGGGTCCTGCGAGAGGCGCTGGAGCGGGCCGGGGAAGCCGTCATGGTGGTGGACGGCCGGCAGCGCGTGGTGCTGTGGAACACGGCTGCGGAACGGCTCTTGGGCTGGCGGAAGGAGGACGTTCTGGGCCGGCCGTGTTACCGGGTGGTCACCGGACACGACCGCACCGGCCACCTGGTGTGCTGCCCCGGGTGCCCGGAGTTCGTGATGGCGCGCACGGGCGAGCCCATCCCGCCCCGGGACGTGTGTTACCGGAGCCGGGAGGGTCGGTACGTCTGGGTGAACCAGAGCACCCTGGTGGTGCGGTTCGGGCCGGACGAGGACGAACACTGGGTCGTACACCTGTTCAGGGACATCACCCACCAGCGCCGGGTGGAGGAGCTGGTGGACCTGCTCACCCAGCGGGAGGGGTTCGACGCCGGGGCCGCGGGCAGCCAGCCCCTCACCCGGAGGGAGCGGGAGGTGCTGAGCCTGCTGGCTCAGGGCATGGACACCCAGGCCATCGCCCGGGCCCTGTTCCTGTCTACCGCCACCGTGCGCAACCACGTGCAGAACCTCATGCGCAAGCTGGGCGCCCACACCCGGGCCGAGGCGGTGGCGCGTGCGTTGAAGGAGGGCCTGTTCCCCCGCAACGCCCTGGTGGATCAGACGCACCACGAAAGATGAAGCATCCGGATCATTGGACTTGCGCGTCACAGAGGGTACGGTTTGACTGACCGGTCGGATAAGAGGGTTACGCCATGGAGCTTGAGCGGATCTTCGACGACCTGAGGGCCCTGGTGGAGGATCCCTCGTTCCCCGCGGTGCGGCGGTGGCTGGAGGCGAATCCCCAGGGCAAGGTGGTGGGCCACTTCCAGGTGTTCTTCCCCGAGGAGGTAGCCCACGCGGCGGGCCTGCTGCCCGTGAAGATCGCGGGCGCGGGCGGGACGGTCCAGGTGCGGCAGGCGGACGCCCGCATCGCCGCCTTCGTGTGCTCCATCGTCCGCAGCTCCCTGGAGCTGGCGCTGTCGGGGCGGCTGGACTTCCTGAGCCTCATGGTGGTGCCCAACATCTGCGACGCCGCCCGCAACGGCTGCGGGGTGTGGGTGCGCAGCTTCCCCCAGATGCGGGTGGAGACCCTCTACCACCCGCACAACGCCAGCAGCGCTTACGCGGTGGACTACCTGGTGGGGGAGTACCGCCGCATCGGCCGCGTGATCGAGGAGCTGAGCGGCCGGCCCATCACCGACGACGCCCTGCGGGCCAGCATCGCCCTGTTCAACGAGAACCGCAGGCTGCTGCGGGAGGTGTACCGGATCAAGCGGGAGACCCCGTGGCTGCTGAGCGCGGTCGAAAGCTACCTGCTGGTGCGCTCTGCGGGCCTGATGCCCCGGGAGGAGCACAACGCCCTGCTGCGGCGCGTGCTGGAGCTATTGCCGCAGCGGCCCGCCAAGAAGCAGGACCGCATCCGGGTGGTGTTCGAGGGCGGGTTCTGCGAGCAGCCGCCGCTGGACATGCTGGCGGTGATCCAGAACGCCTGCTACATCGTGGACGACGACCTGATGATCGGGCTGCGGTGGATCACCGAGGACGTCCCCCTGGACGGTGACCCCTGGCGGAACCTGGCGGACAGCTACCTCAACCGCAGCAGCTACAGCCCGGTGCAGCGGGATCCCCGCAAGCCCAAAGCGGAGATGCTCCTGCGGCGGATCCGGGAGGCGGGGGCGGAGGCCGCCATCGTGGCCGCGGCCAAGATGTGCGAGCCCGGGCTGGAGGAGCAGGTGAACTACAGCCGGGCCCTGGACGCCGCGGGGATCCCGCACCTGGTGATGGAGTTCGAGGAGACCATGACGGTGTTCGAGCAGGTGGGCATGGAAGTGGAGACCTTCGCGGAGAGCTTGCTGTTCCAGTTTGCGTGAGGGGGTGCGGTGTGAGTACGTCGGCGCAGGAGATCCTGGGCGTGAGCCGCCGGGAGGGCCGGCGGCTGATGGACCTTTGGTGGCAGCGGATGACGGAGGCGGCTCAGACGGGACACCCCACCGCGTACGTGTTCGTGATGGCGCCTCTTTCGGAGCTGCTGCTGACCTTTGACTTCGTCATCAACGCGCCGGAGATCACCTCCCTGCAGACCGCCATCCGGGGCCAGTCGCAGGCGTACATCCAGCTGGCGGAGGACTACGGGTTCTCGCCCGACATCTGCGGGTACGTGAAGGCGGACGTGGGGGTGCAACTCAAGCAGGGCGAGCACCCCTACGGACGGGTCCCGAAGCCGGCCCTGGTGGTCACCAACAACGTGTGCAACACGTACATCAAGTGGGCGGAGTTCTGGGAGCACTACTACGGCTGTCCGGTGTTCACCTTCGACCTGCCCGGCTGGCGGGGCCGGGAGTCGCTGCGGGAGGGCACGGAGGCCTTCCGCGAGACCTTCGAGAACGACTGTCGCTACGTCCTGGGCCAGCTGCGGGAGCTCATCGAGCTGTGCGAGCGGGTCACGGGAAAGTCCTTCGACATCGACCGGTTCCGGGAGCACCTGCGGGAGGCCAACCGCATGGCAGAGCTGTACCACGCGGTGTGCGACACGAACCGCCACGTCCCCGCGCCCTTCAACGCGCCCCTGGAGGGCGTCACCTACCAGGGGATCGCCAACCTGTACCGGGGGACCCCCGAGGGCACCCGGTACTTTGAGCTGGCCCTGGAGGAGATGCGGGAGCGGGTGCGGCTGGGGATGGCGGCAGTGCCGGACGAGCGGTTCCGGCTGGTGCTGGTGGGGACCGCCTGCTACAGCCACTTCCGCCGGTTCGTGGAGCTGTTCAGCTCCTGGGGCGGGGTGTTCGTGCACAGCACCTACATGGTGTTCGCGGGCGGAGGCTTCCTGCCGGGCTTCCGCTACGACCTCCGCCGGCCCCTGGAGAGCTTTGCGGAGCAGATGGTGCGGGCCACGTACTGGGGCTGGACCGGCGCCATGTTCTACCAGCAGGAGTGGCTGGACCAGGTGGTGCGGGACTGGAAGGTGGACGGCATCTGCTTCCACGGGGTGAAGAGCTGCCGGACGACCAGCACGGGGCTGCCGGACGTGCGGGAGTGGATGCGGGTGCAGCGGAACGTGCCGGGTCTGTTCATCCAGTCGGACCTGGTGGACCCGCGGCTGTGGTCGGACGCGCAGATCAAGAACCGTGTGGACGCGTTCTTCGAGGCGCTGGCGGCGCACAAGGCTGCGGCGGGGAGGTGAGCGTGAAGATGTGGGGTGCCAGGAAGGTGGTGGCGGGGGTGGACGTGGGGTCCACCCAGACCAAGGCGGTGATCCTGAGCCCGGAGCGCGAGATCCTGGGCCGGGCCCTGGTGGACACGGGCGCGCGGCTGAACGAGGCGGCCCGGGCCGCCTTCGAGGCAGCCCTGCAGGAAGCGGGGCTGTCCCCGGAGGACGTGGAGTACACCGTGGGCACCGGGTACGGCCGCTTCAAGGTGGAGTTCGGGGACACCCAGGTGACGGAGATCAGCTGCCACGCCCGGGGAGCCTGCTTCCTGTTCCCCAACACCCGCACGGTGCTGGACATCGGCGGGCAGGACACCAAGGCCATCCGGGTGGGGCCCGGGGGGGAGGTGCTGGACTTCTGCATGAACGACAAGTGCTCTGCGGGCACGGGCCGGTTCCTGGGGGCGGCGTCCGCAGCCCTGGAGATCCCCCTGGGGGAGCTGGGCCCCCTGGCTTTGACGGCCCGCAACCCCGTGACCATCACCACCACGTGCACGGTGTTCGCGGAGTCGGAGATCCTGGGCTGGCTGGCGAGGGGCCGCAAGGTGGAGGACATCCTCATGGGGGTGCACGCCTCCATCGCGTCGCGCAGCCTGTCCCTGCTTCGCCGGGTCGGGATCGAGTCCGAGCTCACCTTCACGGGCGGCGTGGCCCGCAACGTGGCCATGGTGCACCTGATCCGGGAGATGAGCGGGGTTCCGGTGAACGTGAGCGAGGAGTCGCACTACTGCGGCGCCATCGGCGCTGCCCTGTTCGCCCTGGACCACGTCCTGCTGGGCGAGCGGGCGGAGGCGGCCGCGGCCGCGGGAGGGCAGTAGCCATGCTGGTGGCCGGGATCGACGTGGGCGCCACCTACACGAAGGTGGTGCTGTGCGAGGACGGACGGGTGGTGGGCCGCAGCCTGGTGCCCACGGGGTTCAACTTCGCCCGGGCCGCAGAGCGGGGGCTTTCGGCAGCCCTGGAGAGCGCAGGGCTCCGGCGCGAGGACGTGGGCTACGTGGCCGCCACGGGTTACGGCCGCCACATGGTCCCCTTCCGGGATCTCGCGCTCACGGACCTCACGGCGCAGGCGTGGGCCATCCACCGCCTGTACCCCGACGCCCGGACCATCCTGGACATCGGGGGGCAGAACGTGAAGGCCATCCGGGTGGACGAGCGGGGTCGGGTGCGGGCCTTCCGGCTGAACGACAAGTGCGCGGCGGGCAGCGGGGCGTTCCTCGAGAAGACCATGCGCTACATGGGCTACACCGCCGCGGACATCGCCCGCCTGGCGGAGGCGGCCCAGGATCCCGCGGTGGTGAGCAGCGTGTGCGCGGTGTTCGCAGAGAGCGAGGTGATCAACCACCTGGTGGCCGGTCGCAGCGCGGAGGACGTGTGTGCGGGCGCCATCGTGGCCCTGGCCGGCCGGGCCGGCCAGTTGGTGAAGCGCCTGCGGGGCGAACCCCTGTACGTGCTGACCGGAGGCCTCACCCGGGTGCCGCTGATGCGGCGGTGCCTGGAGCAGGACCTGCGGGTGAGCTTCGTGGTCCCGCCGGAAGAGGAGGGGGTGTACGCGGCGGCCCTCGGGGCGGCCCAGCTGGCCGAGGAACGGCTGCGCCGAACCGCGCAGCGGGCCACCGCCTGAGCGGAGCCAGGAAGGGAGGTGGGTGGATGGAGGACGTGCGGGCCATCGACTTCATGTACTACGTAGCGACCCCGGAGTTCATCGCGCGGTGGAACAAGGCCAAGGAGGGGGAGCTGGTCTGCCGCATGGAGCGGGCCCTGGGCGGCAGCCTGCCCAGCTTCCCCAGCTTCGAGGCCATGCTGGCGGCGATGGACGAGGCCGGGGTGGAGAAGGTGTTCATCACCCAGTGCAAGATGTGGTCCCACCGCAACCACTGGATGTACATGGACACCCAGCTGGAGGAGGTCCTGCAGTACACCACCCGCTACCCCGACCGGTTCGTGGGGCTGGCGGGCTACAACCCGTACCGGATCACGGAGAGCCTGCAGGAGATCGAGCGGGCGGTCAAGCAGCACGGGTTCAAGGGGGTGTACGTCCACATCTACGGCTTCGACATCCCCCTCCACGACCGACGCATGTATCCCCTGTACGCCAAGTGCGTGGAGCTGGACGTTCCGGTGTCCATGCAGGTGGGGCACGTGCTGGAGGGCATGCCCTCGGAGCACGGCCGTCCGATTTACCTGGACCGGATCCTCTGCGACTTCCCCACCCTGAAGGTGGTGGGGGCCCACACGGGCTGGCCCTGGGTGGAGGAGCTCATCTCCGTCTGCTACAAGTGGGAGACCGTGTGGATCGGCATCGACGCGTGGATGCCCAAGTACCTGAAGCCGGAGCTGGTGCAGTTCATGAACAGCCGCCTGGGCCAGGACCGGTGCCTGTGGGGGACCAACGGGTTGCCGTGGAAGCAGAGCCTGGAGCAGCTCCGGGCCCTGGGGCTGAAGCCTGAGGTGTACCGGAAGGTGGTGCGGGACAACGCCGTCGAACTGTTCCGGCTGGAGGTCCCCGCGCGGGCCGGCTAGGTGTCGTCTGCGGCCGGGACCCCGACCATCCTGAGGCGGAGGGGAGCATGGAGTTCCAGGATCGCGTGGCGCTGGTCACGGGCGGGGCGAGCGGCATCGGTCGGGCAACCTGCCTGGCCCTGGCCGCCCGAGGGGCGCGGGTGGCGGTGGCGGACATCAACACGCAGGGTGCCGAACAGGTGGCCGAGGAGATCCGACGCCAGGACCGTGAAGCCCTGGCGGTGGGCATGGACGTCACGAACCGGGCCCACGTGGCCCAGGCGGTGCAGCAGGTCCTGGACCGTTGGGGCCGGGTGGACGTCCTCGTCAACGCCGCGGGCTGGGATCGCATCGTGCCCTTCCTGGAGAGCACGGAGGACCTGTGGGACCGGGTGATCAACATCAACTTCCGCGGGGTGCTGAACACCTGTCACGTGGTCCTGCCCCACATGGTGCAGCGGGGCGGCGGGGTGGTGGTGAACATCAGCTCCGACGCGGGGCGCGTGGGCTCTTCAGGGGAGACCGTGTACTCGGGCGCGAAGGGCGCTGTGATCGCCTTCAGCAAGGCCCTGGCCCGGGAGGTGGCGCGCCACAACATCCGGGTGAACGTGGTGGCGCCGGGCATCACGGACACTCCCCTGCTGCAGCAGATCATCCAGGCGGGCAACGAGAAGCTCATCGACGCCATCGTCCGCAGCACCCCCCTGCGCCGCATGGCCCGGCCCGAGGAGGTGGCGGAGGCGGTGGTGTTCCTGGCCTCCGACCGGGCTTCGTTCATCACCGGTCAGACCCTGAGCGTTTCGGGCGGCCTCACCATGGTGTAGCCGTGCGGTCCACAGAGGAGCTGGTCCGAGACCACGAGGTGATCCTGGGCGTCCTGGACGGGCTGGAAGCACGCCTGCGGGCCGTGCAGTCCGGCGGCACCCTGGACCCCGGCTACGTCCGCGAGGCCGTCGCCTTCAGCCAGGGCTTCGTGGATCGCTGCCACCACGGCAAGGAGGAGCACTGCCTGTTCCCGTGCCTGGAGCGGCGGGGAGTGCCCCGGGAGGGTGGCCCGATCGGCGTGATGCTGGCCGAACACGAGATGGGGCGCCAGCTGGTCCGCAGGATCGCGGAAGCCGTGGACCGGTACGAGACAGGCCGCGGGGACCTCGGGGAGGTGGTGGACCTGGCCTGGCAGTACGTGGAGCTGCTGCGGGCCCACATCGCCAAGGAGAACGAGGTCCTGTTCCCCATGGGGGAGGCGGTGCTGCACGCGTCCGATGACGCGGACGTGGGCCGCTGCTATGATGGGGTGGAACATCAGCAGGGAGCGGGGGAGCACCAACGGCTGACGCAGCTGGCCGCGCGCCTGAGCAGACCGTCGTAGACTCCAGCGCTGGCCTCCGGCCGCCGGTGGCGGCGCTGGAGGCGCAGCTGTCGCCGAAGCAGGAGCACCTGCTCCGCTGCACGTACCAGGTGCTGGCGGAGGGGGGCCTGCGTCACCTTTCCCTGCAGCGGGTCGCGGACCGGGCGCAGGTCAGCAAGGGGATTCTGCTCTATTACTTCGGGACCAAGGAGAACCTGGTCCTGGCCACCCTGCGGTGGGTGCTGGCGCGTGTGGCCCGGCGCATCTACGCCGCGGTCCGGCGGGCCCGCACCCCCGAGGAGAAGATCCAGGCCACCATCGACGCCATCTTCGTGGATCCCAAAGCCAACCGGGACTTCTACCTGGTCTACACGGACCTGCTGAGCAGCGCCGCCCGGCAGCACCGGTTCCAGGAGCTGAGCGCCACCTTCCGGGGCATTGTGGACGCCGTGTACGGCCAGACCATCGAGGAGGGCGTTCGGGCAGGGGCCTTCCGGGTTCGGGACGTACAGGAAGCCGCGGCGGTGATGCGGGCCCTGGTGGACGGCCTGTTCCTGCAGTGGCTGCAGGAGCCCGACCCTGAGGCCACCCACGCCCAGACCCGGGAGCGCTGCAAGCACGCCCTGTTCACCTACCTGCGGGGCTCCTGACCGCTGTGGGCGCTCGCCCTTGGGGACAGGGCCGGGCCCCGGACTGGTGCGTTTGCATCGGGTCGGCTGCGCTGCCAAATCCGCGCAGGCTGGGCATTGCGCGCGCCCCATAGGGTCCTTAGCATCGCGACAAATGCTGCTGACGGTCTTACGGACGGGTGCGGTGCTCAGCCTGTTTGACGCTGCACACCCGGAGCGTACCCTGAGCGAGGTGGCAGGAGCGCTGGGGCTGCCGAGGTCCACGGTGCACGCCCTGCTCAAGACCCTGTGCGCGGCGGGACTGCTGCGCCGTACGCCCTCCCGACGGTACGCGTTGGGCACCCGGCTGCACGCGCTGTCCGCGGAGCTCCTGGCCACAGAGCCAGCGCTGGCTAAGGCCGGCAGGCTGGTGGAGGATCTGGCAGCTACGTGGGGTGGGGTGGCGCGCCTGTTGGCGGTGGACCCCGCCTGGGGGCCGGTGGAGGTGCTGCGGGCCGAAGCTGCCGACGCCGACAGGTGGGCGCGTGTTGCCCCGCACCGGTGCCAGGCGGTGGCGGACGCTGTGGCCGCGGGGGAAGGTGCGCAGGGGTGCTGGACCGACGTGGAGGTCACGCAGCCGGGGTGGTGCTGCGTGGCCGGAGTCCTGAGGGGGACGTCGGGGGCGCTGGTGCTGGAGCTGACCCTCCCCGCGACACGCTTCTACGGGCACGCGCCGGCGGTGCGGGCGTCCGTGTTGTCCGCGTGTGGGTACCGCCTCGCCCGGGTGATCCCCCTGGTGCCCTGCCGGGCCTCCGCCCGGCGAACTCAGCTGGCCCGGTAGACCTCGCCTCCGTCGCAGCGCACCGGGTCGCTTCACCCTTGGGAACCAGGGCCCAGACGCCCCCAGCCATCGTCGGGAGACCTCAGACCGAGGGATCTGCGCCAGCCTCCAGTTGGCCTGTGTGAGGGAGGGACACGCGGACCAGCAGCACGGGACGCTGCCCGGCGGCTACCACCCGGGACGTCACGCTGCCCGCCCACAGGGCGCTCACCCCGGACCTCCCGTGGGTGGCCATCACGATGAGATCCACCCCCTGACGGGCCGCCGTCTCCAGGAGGGTCTGCACAGGCTCACCCCGCTCCACCGCGGTGCGGGCGGCCACCCCGGCAGCGCGCACCCGGCTCGCCACCTGCTCCAGGTATCGACAGGCTTCCGTGGCCTCCACGTCCAGCAACGCCGCGGCCGCGGTGGGCATCAGCTTCGCTGCCGCGCCGCGCTCGCCGGGGATCGTCTGTACCGTGGGCACCACCCAGACGAAGAGCAGCTCGGCCCGGCAGGCCAGTCCGATGTGCGTCGCCGGGTTCACGGCCGTCTCCGACGCCTCACTGCCGTCGAGGGGCACCATCAGGCGCCGGCACGTGAACACCGCCTGCCGCCCGTGGTCCGAGGGCGGCAGCAACAGGACCGGAACCTTGCCCCGCTGCAGCACTTGTTGCGCGACCCGTCCGTACAGGAGCCCGCGCAGCCCTCCCTGGCCGTGGCTGGTCATCACCACGAGGTCCGCGCCGGACGCCTCCGCGTGGCGGGCGATGGTGGCCGCCACGCCCTCGACCTCCGGGCACACCGCCCCCTCCACCCGGACACCCCGAGCTGCCATCCACCCCGCGGCGTCCTGGAGGTATGCCCGCGCCTGTTCCTCCGTCCGCAGGTGTGGGTGTCCGTGCACGGTCGCAGGGGCACTGACCTCGAGGACGTGCAGCAGGGTCACCGGTGCTTCCAGCCGGCGGGCGAGCTCCGCGGCGGCAGGCAGCGCGGACTCTGCCAGACGCGACCCATCCAGCGGGACCAGCAGCCGCCTGAACACCCCTATCCTCCCACCGCCAGCCGGAACAACAGGAACGCGTTCAGGGCGATGATGAGAGCCGTCGCCACCCCGGCAAGGGCCGTCGTGAGGGGGTGGTTCGCCAGGGCTCCCATGATCTCCCGCCGGCTGGTGAAAGCCACCAGGGGAACGAGGGCGAAGGGCAAACCGAAGCTGAGGACCACCTGGCTGATGACCAGGGTGCGAGTGGGATCCAGGCCCAGAGCGATGACGCCCAGCGCCGGTGCCATGGTCACCAGGCGGCGGACCCAAACCGGGATCTGCCGGTGCAGGAAGCCCTGCATGATCACCTGCCCCGCCAGCGTCCCGACGGTGGACGAGGACAGCCCCGAGGCCAACAGGGAGATGGCGAACACCGCGCTGCTGGCCGGTCCCAGCAGGGGGGCGAGGGTCCGGTGCGCCTCCTCGATGCTGGCGATGTGGCTGAGTCCCGCGCGGTAGAAGGTGGAGGCGGCCATGATCAGGATGGCCGCGTTGATCAGGCTCGCCAGGGTCATGGCGAGGATGACGTCGATGACCTCGTAGCGGTAAAGGCGCTGCGCCTGCTCCACGGTCCGAGGCACGATGCGGTGCTGGGTGAGGGCCGAGTGCAGGAAGACCACGTGGGGCATCACCGTCGCCCCGAGAATCCCCGTGGCCAGCAGCACGCTCTCCGTGCCCGCGAACTGGGGGATCACCGCGCCCCGCAGGACGGCGCCCCAGTCAGGTCGGTCCAGGATCGTCTCGACCACGTAGCAGGCGGCGATCACGCCCACGAACCCCGTGATCACCAGCTCCAGGGGGCGGTAGCCCCGCTGCTCGAGGGCCAGGATCAGGAGGGTGATGACGCCGGTGACCAGGGCCGCGGGCATCAGCGGGATACCCAGCAGCAGGTACAGCCCTAAAGCCGCGCCGAGGAACTCCGCCAGGTCAGTGGCCATAGCCACCAACTCGCTGATGACCCACATCCCCCACACCACCGGACGCGGCAGGCGGTCCCGGCACATCTCCGCCAGGTTCCGCCCCGTGGCGATGCCGAGTTTCGCGGAAAGGCTCTGCACGAGCATTGCGGTGAGGTTGCTGCTGAACAGCACCCAAAGCAGGGTGTATCCGAAGGCCGCCCCGCCCTGGATGTTGGTGGCGAAGTTGCCGGGGTCCATGTAGGCCACGCTGGCCACGAACGCGGGGCCCAAAAACGGCAGGATCCGGGCCGGCCCGCGCCGGGCGGTCCGCCCCTCGAGGACCTCCGCGGCGGTGAGCAGCATTCCGGTGTCCGCCGGGCGGGTACTGGCCCCGGCTTCGGGGTCCGGTTGCCGGGACCGAGGAGTCATCCCCTGGGGATGGGCTCGCCGTGGGGGTCGGTGTCGGGATGGCCGAGCAGCTCGTCGAGCCGCCGCTCCAGGGAGTCGGAAAGGGCGTGCTCCAGGCGGTCCGCCTCCTCGTGGACCTCGCTGGGGTCCAGTCCCAGGACCCGGTTCAGGTACAGCTCCAAGAGGCGGTGCCGACGGACCACCGCACGGGCAGCCGCCCAGCCGGCTTCCGTGAGCTGTACGGCCCGGTGGGGGTCGTGGCGCACCAAGCCCTGGCGGGCTAGGCGCTTCATCATGTTGGTCACCGAGGGAGCCGAAACCTTCAGGCGTCCGGCGATCTGCCCCACGGTAGCGGCCCCGCCGGACTCCGACAGGGCGTACAGCGCCTTCAGGTAGTCTTCCACTGCCCTGCGCTTCACGTCCTTAACATAGGCTAAAGGCCGCGACCGGGTCCAATCGGGCGGGCACCCGATACGTCCCCGCGTCCCGCTGCCAGGGGACAGGAGGCTGGGGACAGAGCCCTGGGGACAGAGCCTGGGGACAGAGCCTGGGGACAGAGCCTGGGGACAGGCCCCTGCGGACAGGCCCCTGGGGACAGGGCCCAGGGGACAGGGCCCAGGCCACACCGTGGCAGGCAGAGCGCCCGCGAGGGCGTTTGACGGCCTGGCCCTGGCACCCTCACAGGGTACCGGGACCCGGGAAGCGCCTCGCCCAGAAGAGAGCTTCAGGTGGGCGCCTGCGGCGGGGTGCTGGGCGGGGTTCTGTGGGGCGTGGGTCGCACGGTGGCGGGTGTAGCAGCAGGCCGGGTCTGCCAGGTGAGGTCGTCCGCACCGCGCACGTCCAGCAGGGCTCGCAGGGCGGCCACCGCAGTAATCCCGTCGTAATCCCGTCGTAATCCCGTCGTATTCCCGTCGGGCTGCCCCGCGTGGGCTCGGAAGTTGCTCCAGGGGTAGTGCCGGGGGTGGTGTGCGAGCCCTGCGCGGACGGGGTTGTCGTGGAGGTAGCGGACCAGGGCCCACAGGTAGGGGTCCTGGGTACAGGGCCAGCACCGGTACCGGCCCTCGAAGACGTGTCCGGTGAGGTGGTAGCGGCGGTTGTGCCACTGGGCGAAGGGTCCGTGGAGGTCGCGCATGAAGGCTGGGAGGACCGCTGTGGGGGCGCGGAGGAGGAGGTGGACGTGGTTGGGCATGAGGACGTAGGCGAGCACGTCCACGCCGTAGCGCTCGGACACGCGGCGGAGCAGGCGGAGGTATTCCTGGAAGGCGTCGGGGGTACAGAACAGCCGCTCGCGGCGGTTTCCGCGGCTAGTGACGTGGTAGACGCCCTCGGGTAACACTCCCCTGAGCCGCCGTGGCACGGCTTCCTCCCCCACCGTCTCCGTCGTCCCACTGAATGAACGCAGCCGGCTGGCGTTTGGGGGCCTGTCCCCCGGGGACAGGGCCGTGGGAACAGGGCCCTGGGGACAGGACCCAGGGGACAGGTCCAGGGGCCAGAGCCCGGGGGACAGAGCTGTCCAGAGCTCGCGGGGTTCAGCCGGCCAGGTACATCCCCTCGTCCGTACGGCGGACCCGGCCCCGTCGCTTCAGGTACTCAAGGTGGCTCAGGGTTTCCACCACTGCGAACCGCACGTTGTGGCTGTCCAGGTCCTCGCCGAACAGGGCCATGCATACCTGGTAGGCTGTCCGGGGGCCGTCCCTCAGGGTGTGCAGTACCGCCTGCAGCCGCTCCCGGTGGTGATCCATCAGCTCCTGGACCCGCTCCGCGAACGTGTCGTAGGGGTCGCCGTGCCCGGGCAGGACCCGGCGCACTGGAAGCGGCCGCAACGTAGCCAGGCTCCGGAGGAAGTCGTCCAGGGGGTCTTCGCTACCTCCAGGCCAGAGCCCGATGTTGGGGGTGATCCTGGGCAGCAGGTGGTCGCCGGCCAGCAGGGTTCCGGACTCGGGGTCCAGCAGGCACACGTGCGCCGGCGCGTGTCCTGGGGTGACCAGGACCCGCCACCTCCTGCCGCCCAGCTCCAGTTGGTCGTCGGCGCGCAGAGCTCGGGTCACCTCGGGCGGACGGGTGGGGGCCCAGACGCGCTTTCCGGACCGCACCACCTCCTCCACGAGGGGGGCGGGCACGCCCGCCTGAGAGAACTGGCTCGCCAGTTCGTCCCAGGTGGCCGCTTCCGGCTGGTACGCACGGGCTGCCTCCAGTTCCCGGGGCTCCATCCACACCTCGCAGCCCAGTTCTTCTGCCAGCTCTGCGGCCATGCCGAAGTGGTCCGGGTGCGCGTGGGTGACCAGCAGGACTTCGGGCCGGACGCCCGCGCGCCGCAGGGCCTCCCGCAGCAGTGCCCTGGCCTCCGGTACGGGGTAACCCGCGTCCACCAGAACCGGCGTCCCTCCGTTCCCCAGCAGGTAGAGGTTCACCCACCGCATGGGGAACGGGATGGGTAGACGCAGCCGGTGGACTCCCGGGGCGACCGCTTCCAGCTCCGGCCGGAACTCCGTCATGCCCGGCCGAAGGCCTCGTGCCCTGTGATCTCCCGGCCCACGATCAGGGTGTGGATGTCGTAGGTCCCTTCGTACGTGTCCACCGACTCCAGGTTGGCCGCGTGCCGGATGGCGTGGTACTCGGTGGTGATCCCGTACGCGCCGAGCACCTGCCGGGCCTCCCGCGCCACCTCCAACGCCGCCCGCACGTTGTGGCGCTTGGCCAGGGACACCTGCGCGTAGTGCATGCGGCCCGCGTCCTTGAGCTGCCCGAGCCGGTAGGCCAGCAGCTGGCTCGTGGTGATCTTGGTGAGCATGTCCACGAGCCGCTCCTGGGTGATCTGGGTGGCCGCGATGGGGCGGCCGAAGGCCACGCGGTCGCGGGCGTAGCTGAGCGCCTCCTCGAAGCACGCCACGGCAGCGCCCACCGCACCCCAGGCGATCCCGTACCGGGCCTGGGTGAGGCAGCCCAGGGCCTTGCCCAGACCCACGCCACCCGGAAGGGCCAGGTCGTCGGGGATTTCCACCTCGTCCAGCACGAGCTCGCTGGTCACGGAAGCCCGCATCGAGACCTTCGTGTGGATGTCGTGGGCGGAAAACCCGGGGGTGTCCGTGGGCACGATGAAACCCCGTACGGTGTCGTTCTCGTCCCTGGCCCACACGATGGCCAGGTGTGCGATGGAGCCGTTGGTGATCCACATCTTGGTGCCGGACAGCACCCAGCCGCGGGAGGTACGCCGGGCGCGGGTGTTCATGGACGCGGGGTCGCTGCCCGCGGTGGGTTCCGTGAGCCCGAAGCAACCCACCAGCTCGCCCCGCGCCAGGCGCGGCAGGTAGTGGCGGCGCTGCTCCTCCGAGCCGTACGCGTAGATGGGGTACATGACGAGAGCGCCCTGCACGCTGGCGAAGGACCGGATGCCGGAATCCCCCCGCTCCAGCTCCTGCATCAACAGGCCGTAGGCGATGTTGTCCAGCCCTGCGCACCCGTACTCCTCCGGCAGGTTGGCGCCCAGCACCCCGAGCTCGCCGAGCCTGGGCACCAGCTCCGTGGGGAAGCGGCCCTCCAGCCACCACCGGCCGATGTGGGGGAGGATTTCGCGGTCCACAAACCGGCGGACGGTGTCGCGGGCGGACCGCTGCACCTCCGTGAGCAGGTCCTCCACCGCGTAGAAGTCCGAGGGCGCTCGGTACGCCACCTGTTGGGCCATGACGCCTCCCTCCCTCACGCGTGCGGCCACCGTCCCAGCCACCGCGCCCGGCGCAACAGCGGGGCCAGCCGGTACCGCTCTTCTCCATAGTAGTCCCGCAGGCCGTCCAGCACACCCGCCACCGCCCGCACGCCCGCGCGCTCCGCCCAGGCAAACGGCCCGAAGGGGTGGTTCAGGCCCAGCCGCATGCCCAGGTCCACGTCCTGGGGGCTGGCCACGCCCTCTACTACTGCGAAGGCTGCCTCGTTGACCAGGGCGGCCAGAATTCTTGGGAACACGCCTCCCGGGGCGTCGCCCACGCGCAGCAGGGGAAGCCCCAGGGCCGCGAGGTAGGGGGTGGGATCGTTGCGGGTCCGCTCGTGGGCCGTCCACTCCAGCAGCTTCCGGTCCGCCAGGGGCGGCAGGGTAGCGTAGCCCGCCACCCGCTCCGGGTGCTGCACCCAGCCAGCGCACTCGCCCGCGGCGGCGTTGGTGCACGCCACCAGCAGCGCCGCGTCTTCGGGCAGGTGTCGGTCCAGGGCCGTCACCACGGATCGCTTGCGGTCGCGGTCCTCCACCTCCGCCTCGAAGGCCGCGGCCACGTGAAGAGCTCGGTCGGGCGGGCCCGCGAGCTCTACGACCTCGAACCCGCGCTCCCGAAGGCGTCCGGCCAGCTCGCGGGCCAGGGCGGTGCTGCCGGCCACCGCGTACGGACCCGGGTGGGGCTGCGGGAGCGGCAGGGGCTCGGGCTCCGGAGCGGGCTTCGTGTAGTCGTAGAAGCCCCTTCCGGTTTTGCGGCCCAGCCTTCCCGACAGCACCATCTCCCGCTGCAGGGGGTGGGGACGGAAGCGGGACTCGCCCGCAAAGGCCTGGTGGAAGGACTGGGCCACCGCGTAGCCCACGTCGATCCCCACCAGGTCCATGAGCTCGAAGGGCCCCATGCGGAACCCGCCGGCTTCCCGCGCGGCGCGGTCCACGGTGGCGCAGTCCGCCAGCCCTTCGCCCACCAGGCGCAGCCCCTCGCCGTAGAAGGGGCGGTTCACGCGGTTCACCACGAAGCCAGGGCTGTCCTTCGCCACGATGGCCGTCTTGCCCAGGGCGCGGGCGAAGGCCACCAGCCTCTCTACCACCTCCGGGGCGGTCTGCGGTGCCCGCACCACTTCCACCAGGGCCATCACGGGTGCAGGGTTGAAGAAGTGCAGCCCCGCCACCCGCTGCGGAAGTGCAGTCCCCGCGGCCAGCTCGGCCACCGACAGGGAGGAGGTGTTGGTGGCGAGGATCGCGTGGGGTGCCACGGCCGCGAGCCGGGTGAACAGGTCCTTCTTCAAATTCAGGTCTTCCGGGGCGGCTTCCACCACCAGGTCGCAGCCCGCGAGGGCCTCCAGGGTTTCCGCGGTCTGCAGCCGCTGGAGGGCCTGCGACCGCGCCTCGGGGTCCAGGCGGCCCCGCTGCACGAGGCGCTCGGTGTCCTGTTCGATCCGCTCCCGGGCTTTGGGCAGTACTTCTGGGAAGGCGTCGTACAGGACCACCGAAAAACCGGAGGTGGCGCACACCTGGGCGATGCCGGCGCCCATGGTGCCCGCCCCACACACGCCCACCGTGCGGATGCCGTGTCCTTCCGTCAACCGGCGCCTCCTCCACTCCGTCCGCGCGGCCGCGCGAGAAAGCCGTCTACCGTCCGCGGAACGTGGGCTTCCGCTTCTCCAGAAAGGCCCGGACTCCCTCCTCGCGGTCCTCGGTGCCGAAGGCGAGCGCGGACAGCTTGCGCTCGTAGTCCAGCCCCACGTCCAGGGGCGTGTCCATGGACCGCAGCACTGCCTCCTTGGCCAGCCGCGCCGCCACGGGGGCTTTCTGCGCGATCTCCCGGGCCAGGGCCAGGGCCTCCTGCAGGTAGGTTTCCGCCGGGGCCACGCGGTTCACCACGCCCCAAGTGTACGCCTCCTGCGCGGTGAGCTGACGTCCCGTCAGGATCAGCTCCATGGCGCGGTGCTTGCCCACTAGGCGCGGCAGCCGCTGAGTCCCTCCGGCACCCGGGAGGATGCCCAGGTTGATCTCCGGCTGTCCGAAGCGCGCCGTCTCCGACGCTACCACCAGGTCGCACAGCATCGCGAGCTCCCACCCGCCGCCCAGGCAGTACCCGCTCACCGCGGCCACGAGGGGTTTGGGGAACCGGCGGATGCGGTCCCACGCGCCGGGCCGGTGGCCGGCGATCATGCTCACCGCGGACTGGCCCACGAACTCCTGGATGTCCGCGCCCGCGGCGAAGGCCCGGTCGTTGCCGGTGAGCACTACCACCCGGCAGTCCGGGTCGGCCTCGAAAGCGTCCAGGGCCCTGGCGAGCTCGTCCAGCAAACGGGCGCTGAGGGCGTTCAGCACCTGCGGCCGGTTCAGGCGGACTAGGCCCACGTGCGGTTCAGGGGTTTCCACCAAGATGTCCTGGTAGGTCATAGGACCCCTCCTGCGCTTGGGATCGTCGGCTTGCTGTTGTTGCCGGGCGCTCCCTCGCGGGGCCCGTCACCTCGCCCGGGGCCGCGGGTGAAGCCCCGCCGGCGTCACGGGGCGCCCACCGGCTGGGCGCGCAGGGCTTCCCGCAACCGGTACCGCTGCAGCTTGCCCGTGGTGGTCCTCGGCAGCTCCGTGGCGAAGTGCACCCACCGGGGACACTTGTAGGAGGGCAGCTGCTGGCGCACGAAGTTCTTGAGTTCCTCCTCCAGACCCGGGCCGGGCTGGTAGCCCTCCCGCAGGACCACGAAGGCCGCGGGCTTTTCCAGGCCCGCTTCGTCGAGGGCTCCCACCACCGCGGCCTCGCGCACCGCGGGGTGCTGCAGCAGAACCCCTTCCACCTCGAGGGGGGAGACCCACAGGCCCGAGGGCTTCAGCAGGTCGTCCGCACGCCCCACGTACCAGTAGAAGCCGTCCTCGTCCTGGTAGAAGAGGTCGCCGGTGTTGAACCACTCGCCCGCCAGGCACGCCTGCGTGCGGTGGTGGTCGTTCCAGTAGCCCGCGAAGATCCCGTCGTTCTTCACCCACAGGACGCCGACCTCACCCACCCTCACGGGCCGGCCCTCCTCGCCCACCAGCCGGGCTTCGAACCCCTCCAGGATCTTCCCGCTGGAGCCCGGGCGCAGGCAGTCGGGCCGGTTGGATAGGTAGATGGCGCCGACCTCCGTGGACCCCACGCCGTCGAAGATCGCTAGCCCGAACCGCTCCCGCCACCGCTCGAACACCGCCCGGGGCAGCGCCTCGCCGGCGGAGATGCAGCAGCGCAGGAACGACAGCCGTACCGACCGGCCCGTGCGGTGCAGGTAGTCCAGCAGCGCCGCGTAGAAGGTCGGCACGCTGTAGAAGACCGTGGGCCGGTGCTCCTCCAGGAGGTCGAGAACGGCGCCGGGCTCGGGGCGGTCCGGGGACAGGATCACCTGTGCGCCGTACAGGAACGGGCCGTCCAGGGAGTTGTTGCGGCCGTAGGAGAAGAACAGCTTGGAGGTGGAGAACACCTTGTCCTGCGGTCCCAGGCCCACCACCTGCTGGCAGTGAGGCGGGATGAAGTGCAGCAGGTCGTGGTGCAGGTGCACCACCGCCTTCGGCCGGCCCGTGGTCCCCGAGCTGTACATCCAGAAGGCCATGTCGTCGGGGCTGGTGGGTGCCGGCTCAGGCACCCGGGCCGGCGGCGTCACGAGGTCCTCGTACGCGGCCGCCCCCTCCAGGCGGGGCGCGGGGAAGTGCCGGTCCAGGGGCTGGTCGGAGTCGGGCTGCACCACCACCAGGTGGCGAAGCCACGTCAGCCGGTCCGCCACCTCCCGGATGCGGGGCAGGACGGTGCCGTGGACCACCAGGACCTTGGCCCGGCTGTGGTTGAGGTAGTAGAGGTAGTCGTCCGGCCGGGCGTACGTGTTCACCAGCACGGGTACTGCGCCGATCCGGAGGGTGCCGAAGTAGGTGGCGAGGAACGCGGGGCAGTCGGGCAGACACACCACGACCCGGTTCTCCGGCTCCACCCCAAGCCGGGTCAGGGCGGCGGCCACCGAGTGGGCCTGTCTTTGGAGATCCGCGTACGTGAGCGCAGAAGAGCCGTAGTGTACCGCCACCCGGTCCCCGCGTCCCTCGTCCACGTGGCGGTCCAGCAGGTGGGTCGCCAGGTTGAAGCTTCCGTCCACCGCCCCTATGGCACAGTTCGTTGACCGGCCAGTCAATGCGCCGGCTGCACCGCAAGATCTCCTGCAACTGGCTCAGACGACTTGCGCCCGTCTTGACCAGTCGGTTAATATCCTCTTGCGGGTTTGACCGACCGGTTAAATCGGGAGGTGGGGGATGGCCGCAGCCAGCGAGCAGGCCCTGCTGCAGCGCATCCAGGAAGGTCGGCTGGTCGAGGGTCCCGAGCACGCCACGGAGCGCTACCTGGAAGGCCTCAAGCGTACCCTGGTGGTCTCCGCGGACACCGAGCTGATCAGCGCTCCCGCGTACCTGCGCGCCGCCCGGCACGCGCCCTCCCTGAACGCGTACGTGTCAGCCCTGGGGATCATCCAGGACGAGCTGGGCCACGCCCACATCGCCTACCGCCTCCTGGAGGACCTGGGGGTGGATACCGACGCCCTCGTGTACGAACGGGACCCCAAGGACTTCAAGTACCCCTACGCCTTCGACGTGCCGTTAGACACCTGGACGGAGCTGGTGGTGGCGAACGCCTTCTACGACCGCGCGGGCTTCGTGCTGCTGGGGGACATCTTCCGCCACACCAGCTACGGGCCGTGGAAGCGGGCCCTGGTGAAGGTAGACCGCGAGGAGAACTTCCACCTGCGCCACGGGGAGCGGTGGATGGAGATCCTGGCCTCCGACCCGTCCACGAAGGCGGAGCTGCAGCGGGCGGTGGACTGGATGTTCGTCATGACGTTGGAGTGGTTCGGGTTGCCGGACCACCTGAAGCGGCACACGGAGCAGATCGAGTACGGCCTGAAGGGCTCCACCAACGACCAGCTCCGTCAGCAGTGGATGTCCACCGCGGTCCCCCTGTGTGAGCGGCTGGGCCTGAAGGTCCCCGCCCACTACGACCCCGAGCGCGGGGAGTACGTGATCGACTGCCCGTTCCCCGCGGAGTTCGACGAACAGTCCAAGCGGTGGCGCTTCGAGGACGGCCCGGTGTCCTGGGACGCGGTGCTGGCGCGCTGGCGGCGCCGCGGCCCGGCCAACGGGGAGTTCGTGGAGCAGCTACAGCGGGGCTGGCGCCAGCTGCGGGCGGTGGCGTAGAGCCCAGCGGGGGTGTGGGGTGCCCACGGCAGAGCAGGTCCGCCAGGTTCTCCGCAGCGTCCTGGACCCGGAGTACCCCGTGAGCGTGGTGGACCTGGGCCTCGTGCGCGGGGTGGAGGTGCAGGGCGGCGTGGTGCGGGTCCGCCTCACCTTCACGTCCCTGGGCTGCCCCTGCGTGGAGCTGATCCAGGAGGACGTGCGCCGCGCGGTGCTGCAGCTGGACGGGGTCGAGGACGTGGTGGTGGAGCAGGTGTTCGAGCCCTGGTCCCGACAGCACATCTCCCCGGAGGGGCTGCGGCGGCTGCGGGAAGTGGGGGTGGTGTAGTGGCGGACGCACACGTCGCGGTGTACGAAGTGTTCGCGCGCCACGGGAACGAGCCGGTGCGCCACGTGGGCAGCGTGCGGGCCACCAGCCCGCAGGAGGCCGGCGTGTTCGCGTACACCCTGTACGACGAGCGGGGCTGGTCGGAGCTGTTCGTGGTGAGGCGGGACCGCTTGGTGCGGGTGGTGGAGCCGCGGTGAGCCGCTACTGGGTCTTCGGCCGCAGGCGCTACGCGGATCCCCTGGAGCAGCAAGGCGCGTTGGAAGCGCCGGACGAGGACTCGGCCCGGCGGGAAGCCCACAGTCGGTTCCCCGGGGAGTGGGTGGAGCTGGTGCTGGTCCCCGAGAGCGAAGTTCACTGGGTGCTGGGCCCCGAGAGGGAGGCACAGGGTGTCGCAGGACAGGTGGACTGACAGCGGACCGGTGGCCGAAGCCCTGGGAACCTTTGTAGCCGCGGTGGCGGACACCAAGTTCTTCCTCGGGCGGCGCGTGGCGGAGTGGTCCGTGGGAGCGCCGGAGCTCGAAAGCGCGGTGGCGTGCGCCGCGGTGGCGCAGGAGGAGTTAGGACACGCGCGCGTGCTGTACCCCCTGCTGGCGGATCTGCCGCTGCGGACTCCCCTGGCACCCCTGGAGCGGGAGGACGGTCGGGCGGTGGTGTTCTGTCCGGAGTTCCTCCGGCAGCCCTGGCGGACCTGGCCGGAGGCGGTGGTGGGCCTGGCGCTGGTGGACACCGCGCTCACCGTGGCGCTGCAGGCCGCGACCTCCTCCGCGCACGAGGAGCTGGCCCGCAGGGCCTGCCGCATCGTGGAGGAGGAGCGCTTCCACACGGTGTTCGCGTGGGGTCGGGTCCGGGCGCTGGTCTCGCGGCTTCCCGCGGACGCCGGGGAGTCGCTGATCCCCACGCGGCTCGCTCAGGTGCTGCGGTGGCTTTCGTCCGCCACCGCGGGGCTGGGCGTGCTGCTGGCCGCAGGCGTGGTGGACGCGACAGGTGACGCGGTGCGGGAACGCTACCTCACGCAGGTCCGCGCGCAGCTGGAGGGGTTGGAGGTCCAAATTCCCGAGCTGGTGGCGGCGGGTTAGGCGCACGGGGCGCGGCGTGGCGCAGCGGACGGACCAGCCGGCTTCGCCTGGGTCAGACGAAAGGCCCGGGGATCTAGGCGGGCAGGTCCGCTGCCCGTGGTGCGGGTCGGAGGAGGTGGAGCGGTTGGCGGAGTTCGGGCCCCAGCTGCTGACCCACGCGTACCGGTGCCGCCGGTGCCGCAGCCCGTTCGAGGTGATCCGCCGGTCCTAGACGCGAAGGTCCGGAGGAGGTGCTGCCATGGGCAGGATGCTGGTGGCCGGGGAGTGGGTAGACAGCCAGTCCAGGGCCGAGATGCCAGTCACCAACCCCGCCACGGAAGAGGTGGTGGACACCGTCCCGCAGGCGACGCGGGAGGACGTGGATCGCGCGGTGGCCGCGGCCAAGGCGGCGTTTGCGGACTGGTCACGCACCGACCCCGAAGAGCGCGCCCGGCTCCTGCGCAAAGGCGCCGAGCGCGTGCGGGCCTGTCAGGAAGAGGTGGCCGACCTGCTGACCCGCGAGCAGGGCAAGCCCACCCACGAGGCCCTGGCGGAGCTCAACCACCTGCTGCACGGCCTGGAGTACTACGCGGATCTCGCCAGCAAGCTGCGGGGTAGCTACGTACCGCTCCCCTCGCACCTGGGCAGCTCCTTCGGGCTGGTGGTCCGCCGCCCCCTGGGGGTGGTGGCGGCCATCGTGCCGTGGAACTACCCCCTCACCCTCATGGGCACCAAGATCGGGCCTGCCCTCATCGCGGGCAACACCGTGGTAGTCAAACCTGCCAGCACGACGCCTCTCGCGGCCACCCGGGTGGTGGGCCTGCTTCAGGAGGCGGGCCTGCCTCCGGGCGTGCTGAATGTGGTCACGGGCCCCGGTCGGGTGGTCGGCGAGTACCTGGTGGCGCACCCCGACGTGGTCCGCGTGGCGTTCACCGGGGAGACTGCCACCGGCCGGCGCGTTATGGAGATCGCGGGCCCGGCCTTCAAGCGGGTCACCCTGGAGCTGGGCGGCTCGGACCCGGTCATCGTGTGCTCGGACGCGGACCTGGATGCCGCGGTCCGAGGGGTGCTGGTGGGTCGGTACTGGAACTGCGGTCAGAGCTGTCTTGCGGCCAAGCGGGTGTACGTGTTCGAGGACGTGTACGACGCGTTCCTGGACAAGCTGCTGGAAGGGGTGAGCCGGTACGAGCCCGGGGAGGGCTGGGTGAAAGCGCAGCGGCCCAAGATCCGCCTCGGTCCGCTGCACACGGCCCGGCAGCGGGCGGAGGTCCTGGAGCAGATGCAGGACGCACTGGCCCGAGGCGCGCGGGTGGTGGCGGGAGGCCGGATCCCGCAGGGCCGGGAGCGCGGCTACTTCCTGGAGCCCACGGTGCTGGTGGACGTGCCCCACGACTCGCGCGTGGTGCAGGAGGAGGTGTTCGGGCCGGTGCTGCCGGTTTTCCGCGTCCGGGACATCGACGAGGCCATCCGGCTGGCCAACGACTCCCCGTACGGCCTGGGTTCGTCCATCTGGACCTTCAACGTGCGGTGGATCCACAAGGCCATCCAGGAGCTGCAGGCGGGGATGACGTGGGTGAACCAGGTGCACTACGGCTACGACGAGCTTCCGTTCGGCGGGACCAAGCAGAGCGGGTTCGGAAAGGAACACGGGGTGGAGGCGGTGGACTACTACGTGGAGCTCAAGTCCGTGGTGGTGGGCGGCCTGCAGTAGCCGCGACCCCGACCCTGAGGAGGGAGGCCATGGCGGTGGAGTTCTCGCGGGAGGGCGGCCTGGGCTACGTCACCCTGAACCGCCCGCCCGCCAACAGCTACGACTTCGGGTTTATCGAGGAGCTGGACCGGGCGGTGCAGCAGGCGGAGGCGGACCCGGAGGTCCGGGTGGTGGTGGTCCGCAGCGCCCTGGAGCGGTTCTTCTCCGCGGGCGCGGACGTGCGGGCCTTCTCGGAGAACCCGCCCGACCGCAACATGGAGCTGGTGCGCTACGCCCACCGGGTCCTGGGGCGCATCGCGCAGGTCCCCAAGGTGTTCATCGCGCAGATCGGCGGCCACGCCCTGGGCGGGGGGCTGGAGATCGCCCTGGCGTGCGACCTGCGGTTCGGCGCCCGGGGCGACTACCGGGTCGGGCTGCCGGAGGTGACTTTGGGCCTGCTGCCGGGCAACGGCGGCACGCAGCGGCTCCCGCGCCTCGTGGGCTGGAGCCGGGCTCTGGACCTGATGGTGACCGGCCGGACCCTGACCCCCGAGGAGGCTCACGCGTACGGCATCCTGGACCGGCTGGTCCCTCCAGAACGCCTGGCCGAGGAGACGGCTGAGTACGCCGGCAGGCTGGCCTCCGGGGCCGTGCGGGCCGTGGGCGCCATCAAGCTGGCGGTACGGCTGGGGGTGGACCGGCCGCTGGAGGACGGACTGCGCCTGGAGCGGGAGCTGGTGGACGGGCTGTTCCGCAGCGAGGACGCCCAGGAGGGGATCCGGGCGTTTCTGGAAAAGCGCGCCCCTCAGTTCCGGGGTGCGTGAGGGGAGGACGGCCGTGGCGGAGATGTTCGTCGGCGGTGAGTTCATCCGCACCGGACGGGAGCGGTTTCCCGTGGTCAACCCCGCCACGGAAGAGGTCCTGGACACCGTCCCGCTGGCAGGCCCCGAGGAGGTGGACCTGGCGGTCCGCAGCGCCTACCAGGCCTTCCAGAGCTGGTCCGCCGTGCCCGCGGCACGCCGGGGCGACCTGCTGCTCCGGGCTGCCCACCACGTGCACGACCACCTGGAGGAGCTGGCCCGTACCCTCACCCTGGAGCAGGGCAAGCCGCTGCGGGAGGCCCGGCTGGAGATCCGCCGGTTCGTGGAGACCCTGGTGCACTACGCGGGGCTGGGCCGCAACCTGAGGGGCGGGTACGTCCCGAATTTGGACGAGGGAGCGTACGGGTTGGTGCTCAAGCGCCCCATGGGGGTGGTGGCGGCCATCGTCCCGTGGAACTTCCCCACCACCCTGCTGGGCAACAAGCTCGGGCCGGCGCTCGTGGCGGGCAACACCGTGGTCGCCAAGCCCGCGGAGACCACACCGCTTACGACCCTGCGGATCGCGCAGCTGCTGCACGAGGCGGGCCTGCCTGCGGGCGTGTTCAACGTGGTGACCGGCACCGGCCCGGAGGCGGGTGAGGCCCTGGTCCGCCACCCCCTGGTACGGAAGGTGGCGTTTACCGGCTCCACCCAGGTGGGCAAGCGCATCATGGCCCTGGCGGCGGAGGGGGTCAAACGGGTGACCCTGGAGCTGGGCGGGTCCGACCCCATGATCGTGTGCGACGACGCGGACCTGGACGCCGCGGCCAGCGCGGCCAGCGTGGGCCGGTTCTTCAACTGCGGGCAGGCGTGCGTGGCCGTGAAGCGCCTGTACGTGTTCGAGTCCGTGGCCGAACCGTTCGTGGAGAAACTGCTGGCGAAGGTGCGGCGGCTGCGGGTGGGCCCTGGCCTGGAGGAGGGCGTGCACATGGGGCCCCTGCACACCCAGCGTCAGAGGGAGCGCATCGAGGAACAGGTGCAGGACGCCCTGGACCGGGGCGCCCGGTTGCTCGCGGGCGGTCGGAGGCCGGAGGACCCGCGGCTGCAGAAGGGCTTCTTCTACGAGCCCACCGTCCTCCTGGACCCCGACCCGCAGTCCCGGGTGGCTCAGGAGGAGGTGTTCGGACCCGTGCTGCCCGTCTGGCGCGTGGCCGACCTGGAGGAAGCCATCCAGCGCGCCAACAGCTCCCCCTACGGCCTGGGCTCGTCCATCTGGACCCGCAGCCTGGAACGGGCGTCCGTAGCCGCGGAGCGGCTGGAGGCCGGCTACACCTGGGTGAACTCCGTCAACCGGATCTACGACGAGCTGCCCTTCGGCGGGACCAAACAGAGCGGCTTCGGGAAGGAACACGGGCTGGAAGCGCTAGACTATTACATGGAGACCAAGTCCGTGGTGGTACGGGCGCTCGGGGGGTAACCGGGTTGACGACAGCCGCGGAAGTCCCGGAACGGTATAACGCCAGCACCCTGCTGGACCGCAACCTCGAACGGGGGCTCGCTCAAAAGGTCTGCATCCGCTGGCAGGACGAAGAGATCACCTACGGCGAGCTTTACCGCCGCGTGTGCGGCTTCGCCAGGGCCCTACGCGATCTGGGCGTGCGGCGGGAGGAGCGGGTGCTGTTGGTGCTGGACGACAGCCCGGCCTTCCCCGTGGCGTTTTTGGGGGCCATCCGCGCCGGCGCCGTCCCCATCCCCACCAACCCCATGCTGCGGGCGGACGACTACGCGTACTTCCTGCAGGACAGCGCCGCCCGGGTGGTGGTCGCTGACCCGGCGCTGGTGCCGGTAGCGCACGAGGCTGCTTCCCGCGTGGCCGAGGCCCCTCAGCTGGTCGTCTCCCGTGGGAGCGCAGAGGGGGTGCTCAGCCTAGAGGAGCTGGTGGCAGCCCACGCGGGGGAGTTCCCGCCTGCCGATACCCACCGGGACGACATGGCCTTCTGGCTCTACAGCTCGGGCTCCACGGGCCGGCCCAAGGGGGTCGTGCACCTGCAGCACGACATCCTGTACACCTGCGAGACGTACGCCCGCCACGTCCTTCGCATCACCCAGGACGACGTCACCTTCTCGGCTTCCAAGCTGTTCCACGCGTACGGCCTGGGGAACAACCTGAGCTTCCCGTACTGGGCTGGCGCGTCCACGGTGCTGCGGTCCGGCCGCCCGACCCCGGAGGGGGTGCTGGAGACGATCCAGCGGTACCGGCCCACCCTGTTCTTCGCGGTGCCCACCCTTTATAACGCCATCCTCAACACCCCCGAGAGCGACCGGTACGACCTCTCCAGCGTACGGCTGTGCGTGTCCGCGGCGGAGGCGCTGCCCGCGGAGATCTTCCACCGGTGGAAGGACCGGTTCGGCCTGGTGATCCTGGACGGGGTGGGCAGCACCGAGATGCTGCACATCTACTGCTCCAACACCCCGGAGGCGCTCCGGCCGGGCTCGTCCGGCAAACCCGTGCCCGGGTACGAGCTGAAGATCCTCTCCCCGGACACCGGCCAGCCGGTGCCGCCCGGAGAGGTGGGAGACCTGTACGTGAAGGGCGACAGCGAGCTGGCTTTGTACTGGCACCAGCACGAGAAGACCAAGCGCAGCCTGCACGGGGGCTGGTTCTACACCGGGGACCGCTACCGGGTGGACGAGGACGGGTTCTACTGGTACGAGGGCCGCAGCGACGACATGATCAAGGTCGGGGGGCTATGGGTGTCGCCCGTGGAGATCGAGAACACCCTCATCGAACACCCCGCGGTGCAGGAGGCCGCGGTGGTGGGCGTTCCCGTGGAAGGGCTCACCCGCATCCGCGCCTTCGTGGTCCTCAAAGCAGGCCACACCCCCTCCGAGGCCTTGGCGCAGACGCTCCAGGAGTGGTGCAAGGACCGGCTGGCGCGGTACAAGTACCCGCACTACGTCACGTTCACGGACGACCTCCCCAAGACCGTGACGGGTAAGATCCAGCGGTTCAAGCTGCGGGAAGTAGGAGCTCCGGCTCCCGCGGGGAGCTAAAAGGGGTCGCGGGGAGGAGGCCCATTTGCACTAGGTTTCCTGGGACAGGCCGACCATGACGGTGCGGTTGACCGCGTGGTAAGGTACGGGCCAGTGTTCGCGAAGAAACGAAGGAGGTGTTGGGACGTGCGGGGTCGACGGGTGGCAACTGTCTGCGCGGTGGTGCTGGCGGTGGGGCTGGTGGCGAGCCTCGGGGGCGCGCAGGCCAGGCCCCTGAAAGTGGCGTTTTTGAGCTCCCTGAGCGGGCCCTTCGCCTTCTGGGGTGTGAACGCCCGGGACGGGATGCGGATGGCGGTGGCGGAGCTGAACGAGGCGGGCGGGGTCCTGGGTCGGCCCGTGGAGTTCGTGGAGCGGGACGACCGGAACAACCCCGCGGAGGCCATCAGCGCCTTCCGTTTCCTGGTGGAGCGGGAGGGGATCAGCGCCGCGGGCGGGGTGATCAGCAGCGACGTGGCCCTGGCGGCGTCCCGGGAGGCGGAGAGCCTGCGGGTGCCCCTGTTCCTGACCATGGCGGGCTCCCACGCCATCCTGCGCAAGACCAGCCGGTTCACCTTCCGGACGTGTCTGGTGGCCGCGCCCATGTACGTGCAGGCCATCGCGGCCATGGTCCAGCACGCCAAGTACGCCCGGGTGGGTAACCTCATCGCGGACTACGCGTGGGGCCACTCCATCCGGGAGGCCGTGGAGCGGTACGTGGCGGGACTGCCGGGCGTGCGGGTGCAGACGGAGGTAGCCCCGGTGACCGCCGCGGACTTCACCCCGTACCTGCGGCGCCTGCAGGCCTTCGACCCCCAGCTGCTGGTGATCGCGGGCCACCCGCCGGGCAACCCCATCATCGTCCGGCAGGCCGCGGAGCTGGGCATGCGCCAGCAGCTCATCGGCTCCGTGCTGCCGCCCGAGCTCATGGTGCAGCGGGGCGGGGAGGCGGTGTTCAGCCGGTTCCTAGACTACTCCTGCGTGGACTTCACCACCCCGGCCTTCCGGCAGCTGGCCGCCAAGTACTACAGCCTGTACAAGCGGTACTTCGACAACAGCGCGTTTTCCGGTTACGTGATCGTGAAGATGGTGGCCGACGCGGCGAAGAAGGCGGGCAGCACGGACCCGCGGGCCATCGCGGAGGTGATCCGCAAGGGCCGGTTCGTGCAGCCGGGCTACGCTTTCCCTCACTCGTACACGGAGTGGGGGGAACTTAAGGAGGCGCGGATCGTGTTCTTCACCATCGAGCGGGGCGAGGTCCCGGGCGGGGTGTGCCCGGGCTGCGGCTGGGCGCAGAAGTACCAGTTCCGCAGCACCCTCCTGCAGCCGTATGTCCCGGCCGAGTGAGCCCGTCCTCCGGTGCCGCGGCATCACCAAGCGGTTCGGGGGGGTGGTGGCTCTCCGGGACGTGACGCTGGAGGTGGAGCCCAGAGCCCTGGTGGGGCTCATCGGCCCCAACGGCGCGGGAAAGAGCACCCTGCTGAACGTGGTGTGCGGCTTGAGCCGTCCGGACTCCGGGACCGTGGAGCTGGACGGCCGGCCCATCGCGGGTCTGCCGGCCCACGCGGTGACGCGGCGCGGCGTGGGCCGCGTGCTGCAGATCCCTCGTCTGTTCCCCACCCTGACGGTGGAGGAGACCGTGCGGGTGGGTGCGCTGTTCGGCTCCCCTGACTCCCCGGGGCCTGCGCAGACCGCCCGGCGGGTCGACGAAGCCCTGGAGCTGGTGGAGCTCAGGGACCGCAGGGCCGAGCCCGTGGGCCGGCTCAACACGCAGGAAAAGCGCCTGGTGGACCTGGCGCGGGCGCTGGCGGGCCAGCCCAAGCTCCTCCTGGTGGACGAGCTGATGAGCGGGCTCAACCCCGTGGAGATCCAGCGCTGTACGGCCCTCCTGCGCCGGGTGCGGGAGGAGCGGGGCGCGGCCATCCTGTGGGTGGAGCACGTGATGGACGCGGTGCTGGGCACGGTGGAACGGGTGGTGGTGCTGGACCACGGGGCGGTGATCGCGCAGGGCCCGCCCGCGCAGGTGGCCAAGGACCCTGCGGTCGTGGAGGCTTACCTGGGAGTCGACTTCCACGCGGCGGAGGTGGCGGGCTAGCCGATGCTGGAAGTGCAGGACCTGTGGGCGGGCTACGATGACGTGGCGGTGGTGCGCGGGGTCAGCCTGCGCGTGGCCGACGGCGAGGCCATCGCGGTGTTGGGCCCCAACGGCGCGGGCAAGACCACCCTGTTCCGCTCCCTGGTGGGCCTGGTGCGGCCCAAGAAGGGCTCCGTGCGGTTCGAGGGTCGGCCCCTACATGGCCTCCGGCCCCACGAGGTGGTCCGCCAGGGCGTGGCGTACGTGGCCGCGGAGCGGGAGCTGTTCCCCCAACTGACGGTGCTGGAAAACCTGGAGCTGGGGGCGTACGCGCGGCCGGAGGGCGCGCGCCAGCGTCTTGAGATGGTGTTCGAGCTGTTCCCGCGGCTTGCGGAGCGCAGGGGACAGCGTGCGGGCACCCTGTCCGGAGGGGAGCAGCAGATGCTGGCCATCGCTCGGGCGCTGATGGCACAGCCGAAGCTGCTGCTGCTGGACGAGCCGTCCACCGGGCTGGCACCGCGGCTGGTGGCGGAGCTGTACCGGAGGCTGGAGACCCTCCGGCGGCAGGGGGTCACCATCCTGCTGGCCGAGCAGCAGGTGGGCGCGGCCTTGGGGCTGTGCTCCCGCGTGTACGTGTTGAAGGACGGGGGCGTGGCGTTTGAAGGGGAGGCCGCGGAGCTGCGAGGCAGCGCGCAGCTGCGTATGGCGTACCTCGGGGGGACGTAGCGTGGGCGTGGTCCTGGACGGGCTGGTGCTGGGGCTGCAGCTGGCGCTGCTGTCGGTGGGGGTCGTGTTCGTGTACGGCCTGGGCGGCGTGCTGAACCTGGCCCACGGGCAGGTGGCGGTGGCCGGAGGCTTGGTGGCGGCCCTGCTCCTGCAGGCGAAGGTGAACCCCGTGTTGAGCGGGCTCGGTGGCGTGCTGGCTGCGGGTCTGGTGGCGCTCCTCCTGGACCGCACCCTGCTGCAGCCCGCGTACCGCCGCAGGGGCGAGGAACGGCTCCTGCTAGCCCTCATCCTCACCCTGGGCACGTCCTTTGCCCTGGACGGTTTCTTCACCTTCCGCTACCCCAACGTGGCTTTGAGCCTGCGGCTGCCCGCCCCGTCGGTGGAGGTGGCGGGGATCACCGTGCGCACCGCCAGCCTGGCGGTGGGAGCCCTGTCCCTGGTTACCTTCGGGCTGCTGCTGGTGTTCCTGAAGGGCACCCGGTTAGGTAAGGCCATCCGCTGCATCATCCAGAACGAGGCGGGGGCGTGGCTGTGCGGGGTGGACGTGGATCGGGCGCGGACGGTTACCCTGTTCCTGAGCGGCGTGCTGGCGGGGGTGGCGGCGCTGGGACAGGGCTTCTTCTCGTACCTGGGGCCCGACATGGGGCCGGAGTTCACCATCCTGGCCCTGATCGTGGCGGTGGTGGGAGGCGTGCGCAGCCTCACCGGCACGTTCCTGGCGAGCCTGCTTTTGGGGATGGTGAACGCCGCGCTGAGCTACTGGGTCGGCACCTACCTTACCTGGATCGCCCTGCTGGCGGTGGCGGTGGCCACCCTGCTGGTGCGTCCGGAGGGCCTGCTGGCGTACTGGCCATGAGCGTACCGTGGACCCGGCAGGTGGCGCCTGTCGTCGCGGTGGCGGCGGTGCTGGCCGCTGTGCCCCTGGTGGTGGGCGACAGCCCCTACCAGATGCGGATCGCCACCCTGATGCTGGTCCTGGCCTGCTATGCGGTAGCGTTCAACCTGCTGTTCGGACACACCAACCAGCTGTTCCTGTGCGTGGGGGCCCTGGCGAGCCTGGGCGGCTACCTGTCGGTGATTCTGGTGCGGGACCTGAAGCTAGCTAGCCCGGCCGCGCTGGGGCTGGCCACGGTAGCCGCGGCCGCCACGGGGGGCTTTTTGAGCTACGTGAGCGTGCGGCGCGGCTTCGGGGTGCTGTTCGTGGGGATCGTCACCCTGGCGGTCTCCCTGATCGTGCACAACCTCCTGCTGGGCCTGCGGGACCTGACCAACGGCGAGACCGGCATCGTGACCCGCGGGCTGGGGATGGGGCTGGGCGACCACCCGCTTAGGGCCTACTACGTCCTGCTGGCCGTGGTGGTAGCTTCCCTTGCGGCCTACCGGTGGCTGTTCGGCTCTCGGCACGGTGCGGCCCTGCACGCCCTCAGCGAGGACGAGGTCAGCGCGGAGCTTTCGGGCATCGACGTGACGCGGTACAAGGTGGCCTGCGCGACGGGTGCGTCGGCCCTGGTGGGTCTGGTGGGGGCCCTGTACGCGGACCTGAACGGGTTCATCAGCCCCTCGGTGTACGCGGTGGGGCACGTGGACATCCCCGTGCTGGTCGCCCTCCTCCTGGGCGGGATGCGGACCCTGCTGGGGCCCGTGGTGGGCGCGGCCCTGTTCAGCGTGGTGGACGAACTGGTCCGGCCCTTCGGTCAGCTGACGGTCCTGGCCTACGGCGTCCTGCTGGTGGCGCTGTTCCTGCTGTTCCGGCAGGGGGTCGTCCCGGTGGTTCAGAGCGCCTTGGGCCGACGGGTGTCGGCGCTGCGGGCTCCAAGCTCCCGGACAGCCGCCAAGGAGGAGGTGGCGGGTGGAACCGAGGCCGGCCGGTAAGCTGGTCTCGCTCCGGGAGGCCATCTCCCGCTTCGTCCCCGACGGCGCCACCGTGGTGATGGGCACGTGCCTGGAGAGCCTCATCCCCTTCGCCGCGGGACACGAGATCATCCGGCAGCGCAGGCGTGACCTGACCCTGGTGGGCCCCATCTCGGACGTGCTCTTTGACCAGCTCATCGGCGCCGGGTGCGTGGCCCGGGTGGTGGCCGCGTGGGTGGGCAACGTGTCCGCGGGGCTGGGCCACGCGTACCGGCGCGCCACGGAGCACGGAATCCCGCGGCCTGTGGAGGTGCAGGACACCTCCAACTTCGCCGTGGCCCTGGCGCTGATGGCGGGCGCCCTGGGAGTGCCGTACCTGCCCACCCGGTCGCTGTTGGGCAGCGACGTCCCCCGCCACGCGGAGGCGTTCCGCCTGTCCGAAGACCCCTGGAGTGGCGAACCCCTGCTGCTGGTGCGCGCCATCCAGCCGGACGTGGCCATCCTGGCGGTGCAGCGGTCCGACCCGGACGGCAACGCCCACCTGTGGGGCAACCTGGGCGTGACGGAGGAGGCGGCTTTGGCGTCCCGGCACGTGGTGCTGCTCGCAGAGGAGGTGGTGGACCCCGCGGTGATCCGCAGCGACCCCAACCGTGTCCTGGTGCCCGGGTTCAAGGTGTCCGCGGTGGTGCACTGCCCGGGCGGCTGCCACCCTTCACCCGTTCCGGGCTACTACCGCAGGGATCACGCCTTCTACGAGGAGTACCACCGCGCCACCCGCACGGAGGAGGGCTTCCTGGAGTGGCTCCGCACCTGGGTCCTGGAGGTGCCCGACCGGCAGGCCTACCTGGAGCGGCTGGGGCCACGCTGGGAGGCCCTGCGACGGCTCCAGCCGGCGCCCGCAGCCCCGGTGGACTACGCGTGGTGAGGGACGTGGCGGACTGGAGCGTGGGCGAGCTGATGGTGGTGGCCGCGTCCCGGGAGATCCGGGACGGCGAGGTGGTGTTCGTGGGCATGCGTCTGCCCCTGCTGGCCTACTGCGTGGCCAAGCGGCTGCACGCGCCCCGGTCCGTGGGGGTCTTCGAGAACGGCATCGTCCGGGACGTGCCGACCCCACAGCTTCTGTACACCATGTCCGACACCCCCAACATCGTGGGCGCGGTGTGGTGCACCCGCATGGCCAACGTGATGGGCCTGCTGCAGCGTGGGGACGTGGACGTAGGCTTTATCGGCGGTGCCCAGGTGGACCGCTTCGGGAACGTGAACAGCTCGTACATCGGGGACCCCCACCGCCCACAGGTGAAACTTCCGGGGAGCGGGGGTGCCGCAGACATCGCGTCCCTGGCGAAGCGCCTGGTGGTGATCCTGCCCCACGGGCGCCACCGCCTGGTCGAGCGGGTGGACTTCCGGACTTCCCCCGGCTACGGTGACGGACCCGGGTGGCGGCAGCGGGTGGGGCTTCCCCGGGGCGGGCCCAGTGCGGTCATCACCGACCGGGCCGTCTTCCGGTTCGACCCGCAGACGTGTGAAGCGGTGCTGCACCACTGGCACCCCGGGCAGTCCGTGGACGAGGTTTTGGAGAACACCGGGTGGCCGGTGCGGGTCGCGGAGGGCGCGAGCCCCACCCCGGAGCCGTCCGCGGAGGAACTGCGGGTGCTTCGGGAGTACGACCCGGAGGGGGTGTGGACCGGGAACCGGAACCGGGCGGACCAACCTTGAGAAGACCACTAGCGGGGAGGTGAGGAGCGTGGTCGGTTGGCGTGTGGCGTTGGCGATCCCCTTGGTCGTGCTGGTGGCTTTGCTCCTGGGGCCGGCGGCGGGAGGCGCGCCCGCAGAGCCCATCGTGCTGGGCGTGCCCACCGCGCTGGGCTCCATCGAGGGGGCGGACTCCCTGCGGGCGGTGCAGCTGGCGGTGGACGAGATCAACGCCCGGGGCGGGGTTCGGGCCGGCGGGGTCCAGCGGCCGCTGCAGGTGGTCTCCATCGACACGCGGGAGCACGAGCCGGGCATCCCCATCCACGACGCCCTGGCGGCCCTGGAGAAGCTCATCACGGAGCGGCGGCCGCACGCCATCGTGGTGGGCGCCTTCCGCTCGGAGGTGCTCCTGGCCGCCATGGACGTGGTGGCCCGCTACCGGGTGCCGTACGTGGTCACCATCGCCATGACGCCCGCTTTTGAGGCGCGGATTGCCAGCGACCCTGCCAAGTACAAGTACCTGTTCCGCATGGGGCTGCAGAGCGAGTACTTCGCCGGAAACCTGGCCCGGGTCCTGGGGTTCGTCAAGTCCCGTTTCGGGCTGTCGCGGGTGCAGTTCGTGCACCAGGACGTCCTGTGGGCCAAGGGCACGGTGGGGTTCCTGGAAACGTGGGCCCGGCAGGCGGGCTGGAGCGTGGTCTCCGCGGACGCCTACCCCACGGGAGCCACCGACTTCTCCGCCAGCGTGCTCCGGGCCCGCACGGGCCGCACGCAGGTGCTCGTGCCTGTCTTTGACATGCCGCAGTCCGGCATCCTGCTCAAGCAGGTCAAGGGAGCGCGCCTGCCCGTGTTGGTCCTGGGGTTCATCAGCCCCGCGGTCCCCGCGGACGCGTGGCAGACCTTCGAGGGCGCGGTGGACGGGATGGTGCAGTTCGTGGCCGAGCCCGGGCCCATCGCCATCGGGGCGCTGCCCAAGTCCATCCACTTCAACCGCGCTTACGGGCAGAAGTACGGGGAAGCGGCACGGCTGAAGCTCAGCGGCCACGGCCCCGGTCCCTCCTACGACGCGGTGTACGTGGTGGCCGCGGCCATGGAGCGGGCGGGTACCCTGGACCCGGACCGGGTGGCAGAGGAGATCCGGAAGACGGACATGGAAGGCGTCATCGGCCGGATCCGCTTCAACGACCGGCACCAGGTGGTCTACGGCGGCCTGCCCACACAGACCGCCATCAGCCTGGCGTTCCAGTGGCGCGCGCCCGGCCGGCGGGTGGTGGTGTACCCGGAGGTGGCCGCGGAGGACGAGATCCGGCTGCCCGCGGGGATCGCGCGCTAGGCCGGCGCGGGAAAGCCCTCGCGCGGGGATGCCCGAGCTCCTGACCGTCCTGGTGTACGGGCTGGTGCAGGCCGCCGTGCTGCTGCTGGTGGCCCTGGGGTTCAGCGTGACCTTCGGGCTGTCGGGCATCCCCAACTTCTCCCACGGCGGGGTCTACATCCTGTCCGGATTTGTGTGCTGGTTTTCCCTGCGGAAGCTTGGCTGGCCGTATCCGCTGGCGGTGGCCGCGAGCGTGGCGGTGGCGGCTACAGTAGGCCTGCTGGTCTACGCGGCGGTGATCCGGCCCGTACGCCGGCTGGTCCTGGCGGAGGTCATCGCCACCTTCGCGGTGGGGGTGGCCATGCTGGAGCTGTTCCGCTGGATGGGGCTGGTGACGTACGAGTTCAACCTGCCCGCGGTGGTGGCGGGCTCCGTGGCTTTGGGAGACGTGGTGGTGGACGCGCACCGCCTGGTGGTGGTGGCCAGCGCGGCGGGACTCGGGCTCGCCCTGTGGTGGTTCGGCCGGGCCACCCGCACCGGCCTGGCCCTGCGGGCCATGGCGCAGGAGGAGTACACGGCGCTCAGCCTGGGCATCCGGGAAGACCGCATGGCGGCCTTGAGCGTGGTCCTCGGCAGCGCCCTGGCCGCGGTGGCGGCGGTCCTGGTGCTTCCCCTGGGTCTCATCTCCATCAACCTGGGCTACGACGCCATGCTGGTGGCCCTGGCGGTCACCGTGACGGGTGGCACGGAGCGCACCGCGGGGCTGGTGCTGGCCGCGCTGCTGCTGGGCCTGGCCACGGTGGTGGCCAGCGTGGTGATCGGGCCCCACTGGAGCGAGGTGGTGTACCTGGCTGCCATCGTGACGGTGCTGGCGGTGCGTCCGTCGGGTATCCTGGGCCGCCTGAAGGAGCTGGAGGAGCGGGTGTGACGGCACCTGTGGCCTACCGCCGGGAGCGGCTGGACCGTGGCATCAAGGTCCGGTCCGACGACATCTTCGCGCTGGCGGGCTGGCCCGAGATCCTCTACCTGGCGGGGCCTCGGGTGGCCGCGGCGGGGCTCCTGCTGGTCTTCCCCCTCCTCCGGAACTGGACCGGCGACTACTGGCAGACGGTGTTCCTGGTGGCGGTTTCCATGATGCTGGCCGCGGTGAGCTGGGCCTTTCTGGAAAACGTGGGGTTGGTCTCCCTGGGCCACAGCCTGTTCTTCGGGGCGGGCGGGTATCTGACGGCCATCGCGGTCCTGGACCTGCGCCTGCCCCCGCTGCTGGCGGTCCTGACGGGCACCGTGGGGGCTGCGGCGGGCTGCGCGGTGCTGCTGGCCCCGGTGCTGCGGCTGCGCGGGGTGTACTTCAGCCTGGTGACGTTCGCGCTGCCCCTGCTGTTCGCCCGCGTCATCGAGGCCACCAAGATCCTGGGAGGGACCGAAGGGCTGGCGGGGATCCCTGGCCTGGGTTCCCTGGAGGTGCGCCAGTACCTGCTGGTGGTGGGGCTGTTGAGCGCCACCTTCGGGCTGCAGAGGCTGCTGGACAGCGACTACGGGCTCGTGCTGCACGCCATCCGGGACAACGACCTGAGCGTGCGGGCTTCCGGGATCCCCGTGGGGTGGTGGAAGTTCGGTGCCGTACTGGTGGGGGCGTTGCCCGCGACCCTGGCCGGCGCGGTGCTGGCCACTCACTACCACGTGGTGGGCATGTCCGCCTTCGCCCTGGACTACTCGGTGCTCCCCCTCACCGCGGCGGTGCTGGGCGGTTCCGGGGCCATGGCGGGCGCCGCGGTGGGCGCGGCCCTGCTGGTGCCTCTTTCGGAGCTGCTGCGGGCCTTCGGGACGTTGCGGGTGGTGGCGTACTGCGCGGTGCTGGTCCTGGTCCTGGTCAGCGTGCCGGAGGGTCTGTTCAGCCTGGTGCGCAGGCGTTACCACCAGTTCGAGCGCTGGGTCCCGCTGTAGGTGTGCCGTGGAGTCCCTTCTGGTGGTGGACCGGTTGAGCAAGCAGTTCGGCGGCGTCCGCGCCGTGGACGGGGTGAGCCTGCAGGTGCGGCCGGGGGAGGCGGTGGGCATCATCGGGCCCAACGGCTCCGGCAAGACCACCCTGGTGAACCTCATCACGGGCTTCGTGCGGCCCGACAGCGGGCGCGTGGTCTTCCGGGGCGTGGACATCACGCGGGCCTCCGTGGAGGCCCGGGTGCGGATGGGGATCGCGCGCAGCTTCCAGACCCCGCGCCCCTTCTACCGGCTGCCGGCCTTCCGCAACGTGATCATCCCCCTGTGTTCCCGGCGGGCACGGGAGCGCCTGGGCTCGGGGTTCGGACGGCGGGAGGAGGTGGCGCTGGACCTCCTGGAGGAAGTGGGGTTCGAGCGGGACGCCGCGGCGGTCACCAAGCCCGCCTCCGAGCTCCCCCACGGCTACCTGAAACGTCTGGAGCTGGCCCGCTGCCTGGCCCTGGACCCCCAGCTGCTGCTGCTGGACGAGCTGTTCTCGGGGATGAGCCCCGCGGAGACCGCGAGCCTCATCCCCCTGCTGCTCCGCCTGGTGGAGGAGGGGCGGTCTCTGGTCCTGGTGGAGCACCGGCTCGCGGAGCTTTTCCAGGTGGTCGGGCGGGTGGTGGTGCTGGACTTCGGGCGGAAGATCGCGGAGGGACACCCCGCAGACGTGATGGCGCGGGAGGAGGTCCGCAGGGCGTACCTGGGTGGGGAGGTGTCCGCGTCTGCTTGAGGTGGACCGCCTCGTGGTGTTCTACGAGAACGCCCTGGCCCTCAACGAGGTCAGCGTGCAGCTGAACCCGGCGGAGGTGGTAGGGGTTTTCGGGTCCAACGGGGCCGGCAAGACCACCCTGCTGAACACCGTGGCCGGGCTCACGCTGGTGTACGCGCGGCGGGAGGCCCGGCGCGGAGGGGTCCGGGTCACCGTGGCCGGACAGGTCCGCCTGGAAGGACAGGACATCACAACCTGGGACGTGCCCGAGCGGGTACGGAGGGGCCTGGTGCTCTGCCGGGAGCGGCACGCGGTGTTCCGGGATCTCACGGTCTCGGAGAACCTGCGCCTGGGCGGCTATCTCCGCTCGCGCGCGGAGGTGGAGGAGAGTGTGGCGTTCGCCTGCGAGCTCATGCCGCCGCTGCGCCGGCTGTGGCGCAAGCCCGCGGGCATGCTCAGCGGGGGCGAGCAGCAGATGGTGGCCATCGGGATGGCCCTCGCGGCCCGGCCGCGGTGGCTGCTGCTGGACGAACCCCTGCTGGGGCTGAGCCCCGCGCTGCAGGCGGAGATCGTGCGGGTGGTGGGCGAGATCCGGCGCCACGGGGTGGCGGTCCTGGTGGCCGAGCAGTACGCGCGGGCGGTGCTGCCGGTGGTGGACCGCGGGTACGTGATCGAAAGCGGGGCCCTGGTCCTGAGCGGCACCCGGTCTGAGCTGGCCTCCCAGGCGGAGGTTCAGGCGGCCTACTTCGGAGGGAGCTGGGGCTCCCCACGGACGCACCCATGAGCGTTTCTGTCCTGGACGACGCTTTCCGCAAGGTCACAGCCGACGCCCGGGGACGCGTGGCCCTGGTCTACCTGGGGGAGGCCTACACCTTCGGGGACCTGGAAGAGCTGGTGGAGCGGACGAGCCGGGGTCTGGTCCGGTTGGGCGTGGCCGAGGGCGAGCGCGTGGTGCTGTACCTTCCCCACTGCCCCCAGTGGCTGGTGGTCTGGCTGGCGTTGCAGCGCCTGGGAGCCGTGGCGGTCCCCGCCTCGCACCAGTACGCGGCCCAGGACGTGGCGTACATCGTCGCGGACGCGGGCGCGAGGGTGCTGGTGTGCTCGGACACGCTGTTCGGGTACGCGGCGCGGGTGCACCAGCAGGTCCCCTTGCGCGCGCTCGTGGTGACCGGCCTGGGCGACCTCCTGCCCTGGTGGAAGCGGGCCTTGGGCAGGGCCCTGGACCGTCTTCCCACGGGCCGGGTCAAACGTCTGCCGGAGGTGTGCACGTTCCGCGAGGTCCTTTCAGGTGTGCCCCGGCTCCCCGCAGGCCCTACGGACAGTGCAGGCGCTCCGGAAGCCGGGCTGTGTGAGCTGCTGTACACCGGCGGCACCCTCGGACACCCGAAGGGGGTACCCATCTCGCAGCACGCGCTGCTGGACAGCGTGCGGATGCAGCGGGAGGCCAGCCTGGAGGTCGTCCCGCGCGGGTCCGACGTGGTGGTCCAGGGAGCCCCGCTGTACCACATCCTGGGTCAGGCCATGGCTCTGGGTGCCCTCCTGTCCGGGGAGACGGTCCTGCTGCTGCCCCGGATGAACTGGGACGCCCTGTTCCACCACGTCCAGCGGTACCGGGCCACCACCCTCTTCGGGACGCCTGCCCTGTTCCGGACCCTGCTGGAGCACGACCGGGCGGACCTGTACGACCTTTCGTCCCTGCGCTACTGCTTCTCCGCCGGCGACGCCCTGCCCGTGGAGGTCGCCCGGCGGTGGAAGGCCAAGTTCGGCCAGCAGATCTACCAGGGCTACGGCGCCACGGAGGCCTGCGGGGCCATCTCCCTGACCCCTGCGGGCCAGGCGTTCCCGGAGGGGACCGTGGGGCGGGTGGCGCGGTCGCGGGAGATCCTGCTGGTGGACCCCCAGACCCTCGAGCCCGTAGGCCCCGGGGAACCAGGAGAGCTGTGGGTGTGGGGTCCCCACCTGCCCACCCGGTACTGGAACAAGCCGGAGGAGAGCCGCCAGGCGTTCGTGGAGCGCGGGGGACGGGTGTGGTACCGGACCGGGGACATCCTGCGGCTGGACCCGGACGGCTGGCTGTTTTTCGTGGACCGCTCCGCGGACCTCATCAAGAAGCGCGGCTACCGGGTGGCGGCGGCCCGGGTGGAGTCGGTCCTGCAGGAGCACCCCGCGGTGGTGGCCGCCTGCGTGGTGGGGGTGCCCGACGAGGAGGTGGGCGAGCGGGTGAAAGCCTTCGTGGTTCTGAAGGAAGGAACGCGGGGGGTTTCGGCCTACGAACTCACCCGCTGGTGCCGGGAGCGGCTGGCTCCCTACGAGGTCCCGGACTACGTGGAGTTCCGCGACATGCTGCCGAAGTCGCGGGTGGGAAAGCTCCTCCGGCGGGAGCTGCGGGAAGAAGAGCGGCGCAAGCGGGCCCAGTCCGGAGGCGCGGGAGCGACCCTGACCCGGGCCGGCGGCGCCCGCGCGTCCGCTGCGGCCCTGGGACGGGCCACGGTGGACCGCGCTCCGCTTGACAGCCCCTAGGCGGCTGGTAGGATACGGATGGCTGCCCGGCGGGGCGCTGCTGACCGGGCGGCTTTCCCGAGTCCCCCCGGCGTGCAGAAGCCTCGTCTGGTGCGGGCTCGGGCGCGCGGCGTCGGTTGACCGTCCGTTGACAGACCTGGTGCCGCGTGGTACGCTAAGCTTCCGCCGGTAACAGACCGGCGCGGACCTTGAAAACCGAATCGTGGCAGGAACGACGCGGCCGGAACAGAATCCCCCGGGTCGGACCTCCGACCCGAGGTGAGTCAGGGATTGAACTTTCCGACGGAGAGTTTGATCCTGGCTCAGGGCGAACGCTGGCGGCGTGCCTAAAACATGCAAGTCGAGCGGGGGTTGGCCGCGGGGCAACCCGCGGTTTCAGCTCTAGCGGCGAACGGGTGAGTAACACGTG